>Ga0172376_10007721_pt1 | contig 11407 bp, 12 predicted proteins | sample Lak35m_FD_121114 | JGI IMG/M metagenome (GOLD analysis project Ga0172376, IMG submission 121114) | Freshwater microbial communities from Kabuno Bay, South-Kivu, Congo - kab_092012_35m | ecosystem: Environmental > Aquatic > Freshwater > Lake | place: Democratic Republic of the Congo: South-Kivu...
GTATTAGAGAAACTAAAGGCCCTTGGCGTTGAAGCGCGTGGCACAGAGGGTGAGCGTGAAGGCGAATGGGTGTTGGTGGACTTGGGTGAGATCGTTGTGCACGTGATGCTGCCAACCACACGGGCCTATTACAATCTCGAACAACTTTGGGGCGCTGCTGAAGGCACTCGCAGCGCTAGCGCCAGCAAAGCCTAAATCAATACCTATACCACGCTCACATGAAAATCAAAATCATCAGCGTTGGTCACAAAATGCCCAACTGGGTTGAGCAAGCCTGTACTGAGTACATCAAACGCATGCCGCGCGAAGCCAGCGTGGAAATCATCGAAATCAAACCCGACAAACGCGCCGCTGGAAAAAATTCCGCCGTGGTGCAAGAGGCCGAAGCTAAACGTATTTTAGAAGCTTGCGGCAAAGACTATGTCATCGCCCTCGATGAACATGGCGCCGAAGTCACTACCTTACAACTCGCTGATCGCATGAAACAATGGCTAGGCAGCGGTCGCGATGTTTGTTTGTTGATTGGCGGTGCAGATGGCCTACATCCCGATATCAAGAAAAATGCAGATTGGTTGTGGAGTTTATCAAAACTCACCCTACCACACGGCATGGTCAGAGTTGTGCTAAGTGAGCAACTTTATCGCGCTTGGTCGGTCATCAATAATCATCCTTACCACCGCGAATAATCTTCTTTAAATTACCATGCAAAAATACCAAAAATCTTTAGTATGGTTCCGCCGAGATTTGCGCGATTACGATCATGCAGCGCTTTATCACGCACTCAAAAACTCAACGCAAGTTTTCTGCATTTTTGTCTTTGATACCGAAATTTTGGATTTGCTAAAAGACAAAGCAGACCGCCGCGTAGAATTTATTTGGGAAAGCATCAAAGAACTCAAGTCAGCACTGCAATCTCATGGCGGCGATTTAATCGTCGCACACGGCAAAGCCAGTGAAACCATTCCGCAACAAGCTGAAAGATTGGGGATTGAAGCTGTATTCAGCAACCGCGACTACGAACCCAGCGCGATGATACGTGATGCTGAAGTTGCGCAAGCGCTAGCCAAGGCAGATATCGAATTTCACCAGTTTAAAGATCAGGTCATTTTTGAAAAAGACGAAGTCTTAACCCAGCAAAACAAGCCTTATGGCGTGTTTACACCATACAAAAATGCCCATCTTAAAAAACTGAATGATTTTTATCTTAAGCCTTACCCAACAGATAAATACTTCAAAAATCTTGCCCCACATCAAGCAGAAGAAATGCCGGCATTGGAAAACTTAGGCTTTCAACGCACCAATCTCAGTCAAATGAAACTGCCCACAGGCATGCGAGGGGCGGCGGCACTGCTTGATGACTTTATGTCTCGCATCAAACAATACCGGGAAGCGCGTAATTATCCCGCCGTTAAAGGTCCTTCTTATTTATCAGTTCACCTGCGTTTTGGCACAATTTCCATTCGCCAGCTTGCGAGAACAGCTTGGCAAATGGGTGGTGCAGGCCCTGAGACATGGCTCAGCGAGCTTATTTGGCGAGATTTTTACTTTCAGATTCTGTATCACAACCCCAAAATCGCCGGGGGTGAAACTTACAAGGCGGAGTTCAATCATCTGCCTTTTCCAAACGACAAGCGACTATTTGAAGCTTGGTGCAAAGGCGAAACAGGCTATCCACTGGTAGATGCCGCTATGCGTCAACTTAACCAAACAGGTTATATGCACAATCGTCTACGCATGGTGGTCGCCAGTTTTTTAGTAAAAGATTTATTGGTGGACTGGCGTTGGGGCGAACATTATTTTGCGGAAAAGCTTATAGACTTTGATTTAAGCGCCAATAATGGTGGCTGGCAATGGGCTGCATCGACTGGCTGTGATGCACAACCATGGTTCCGAATTTTCAACCCCATCACACAGTCCGAAAAATTTGATGGCACTGGCAAATTTATTCGCAAATATATCCCTGAATTAGCAAGCTGTAGCGACAAAGAAATTCATGCACCTTGGCTCATGCCAAGCTTAAGACAAACCATGCTAGGCATCGAAATCAGTAAACACTACCCCGCACCAGTGGTTGACCACCGGCTGCAAAGAGAAAAAGCACTTAACCTTTACAAAAACATCTAAAATCGCCCGCGGATTTTTATATAAAACTGGACTTTAGCGGCCGCGTAAGTTAAAGTTTCCCGTAGGGACTTATTGTAGATTTGAAAATAAATCTAGCACAGGATAAAAATTTTATGCGAAACAAGTTTTTTACTTTGATTGCCATTCTTGTTATTAGCTTAATGACTGGTTGTGCAACAACGACAAACAAAGATCCACTAGAGGGACTAAATCGCGGCATTTACAAATTTAATGATGTTGCCGACAAAGCAGTCTTTAAACCTGTAGCAGGCGCCTATAAGGCTGTTGCTCCAACACCAGTGCAAACTGGCATCAGCAACTTTTTCGCGAACTTGAGAACGTTTATGACAACGATCAACCAAGTGCTCCAGTTTAAATTCAATAAAGCTGCTGAAAGTGCAACACGTTTCGTTGTCAACACTACCGTCGGTATCGCTGGCTTTATCGACGTGGCTTCAAAAACTGGCATTCCACAATATAAAGAAGACTTTGGGCAAACTCTCGGATATTGGGGTGTTGGCAATGGTGCCTACTTGATGCTTCCTTTCTTAGGGCCAAGCACACTAAGAGATACTGGCGGTCTAGCTTTCGATACAATGCTGCTAGATCCACTCGGCTATGTTGAGAATGTTCGTGTTCGCAATACGCTATACGGAACATTTTTTATTAGCACTCGTGCTAGTTACTTGCCTGGCAGCGACTTACTTGATGAAGCCGCGCTTGATCCATACACGTTTATGCGCGATGCATATTTGCAACGCCGCGAAAACCAAGTAGCTGATGGCGAGGTTGCAGCGAAATCAACAGATGATTTTGAAACTATAGAAGCTGCTCCAACACAAAACTAAGTTTTAAATCTAATAAAAAAGCCACATCAGATGATGTGGCTTTTTTATTGTGTATTTCAAATAGCTAGTCGCCTGCAACTGTCATATTCTCAATGAGCATTGAACCGACCTGTTTAGAGCCTTGCACCAGCACATCATTACCAATCGCAACAATCTGTTTAAACATGGTTTGCAAATTACCCGCAATCGTAATTTCTTCTACTGGATGCACAATCACACCATTTTCCACCCAAAAGCCAGCTGCGCCTCGCGAATAGTCACCTGTCACCATATTGATGCCATGTCCCAAAAGCTCTGTCACCAGCAAGCCCGTCCCCATGGTTTTAAGTAAGCCATTCAAATCCAAATCACCGTGACTCACAATTAAGTTATGGTTCCCCCCCGCGTTTCCAGTGCTTTGCATACCCAATTTACGTGCAGAATAGCTGGACAATACATATCCATTTAGCACGCCATTTTTTACCAAGGTACGCTGCTGAGTCGCAACCCCTTCATTATCAAAAGGACTACTCGCCAAGCCTTTTAATAAGTGTGGCTGCTCTTCAATGCTAATAAAGGGTGACATCACTTGTTTGCCTAGACTATCCAACAAGAAAGAGGACTTACGATAGAGACTTCCACCAGAAATCGCAGATATCAAATGGGAAATCAACCCCGAAGCCAAGGATGCCTCAAACAACACTGGCACTTGTGCCGTCTTAATGCGCTTACTACCTAAACGTCGAACAGTGCGCTCACCAGCCAACTTTCCTACTGAGGCCGCCGGCTCCAAATCTTTAGCACAACGCGCTGTGGTGTACCAATAATCGCGTTGCATATTGTCGCCATCTTCAGCAATCACGGAACAACTTAGGCCATGCCTAGAGGTGGCGTACCCGCCATTAAAGCCATGCGTATTCGCATAAGCAAACATACCTTCGTAAGTAGAAACAGAACCACCTTCTGAATTGTTAATGCGCTTGTCCACACTGCGTGCGGAGGCTTCACAAACTTTGGCTAACTCAAGCGCCTGATCAACACTCAAATCCCAAGGGTGATACAAATCCAATGCAGGGATTTCTTTGGCCATTAATGCTGGATCAGCAAGACCACAAAACTCGTCTTTTGCAGTGTAACGGGCAATATTACAAGCGGCTGAGACTGTATCTTGAATCGCTTGTGGTGATAAATCCGAAGTGCTGGCATGGCCTTTTTGTTGACCGAAATACACCGTGACTGAGACCCCCTTATCGCGGTTGTACTCAATCGTTTCAGTTTCGCCCATGCGCACGGAAACGTTTTGGCCGAAGCCCAAGCTAATTTCAGCTTCCGCCGCGCTTGCGCCCGCATCTTTGGCGCGACGCAAAACATCTGCGCTCATTTCTTGCAATTGACTTAAAGAATAGCTAAAACGAGGTTCGCTCATGGATGAAGGCCGCTCTTACTTAAAGGGAAATTCGAAAAACTGCTATGATAGCGCACTATGAGACCGAAACAGAAAAACGAAGAAGTCGATTTAATCGAGCCTATTAGCAAGACTAAGCTGAAAGCTGAAGCCGATGCACAGCAAGCCATTGGCGTTAAATTAACTTCGCTCCCCAGCAACAAACTCGCACAACTTGATTTGCCTGAACGCCTTATTGACGCGATCAACGAGGCAAAACGCATTACCTCAAATGGTGCACTACGCCGCCAAAGACAATACATAGGCACACTGATGCGTGAAATTGACGTTGCACCGATTGTGGAACAATTAGAAAAATGGGAAGGCAAAAATACGGCTGAAAATGCTTACTTTCATAATCTTGAGCGCTGGCGTACAAGATTGATTGATGATGAAAAAGCCCTATCTGACTTTATGGCGCAATACCCTAATGTAGACAGTCAGCAGATTCGCACATTGATTCGCAATGCGCGCAAAGAAGCTTCTTTAAATAAGCCACCCAAAAGCAGCCGCGACTTATTTAAGTTGCTGCGTGAAGTGACTTCTCAAGGCGACGATACTGGCGATGAAACATCCCTCTAATTAAGACTGATTTTTTCGTCAAAGCGCATATTGTCACGCGTGTAAACAATATCCACCGTCTGCCCAGCATATTGATTGAGCGCTTTCGACAAATCAGTCACATTGGCGAGTGGCCACTCGCCAATGCTCAGCAACACATCACCCTTCATTAAACCAATGGCTTTTGCAGGTGAGCCCTCCATCACCACCAAGATCTGCAGCCCCTGACCAAGCTCATCTTTTTCTGGAATTTTAACGTGCACGCCCAAAGATGGCTTAGCAAGTTTTGCCCAATAACTTGCGAAATAACGATAAATCGCGTCTGACCCAGCGTTTGTTTTCTTACCCTCTTTAGCATCGCGCATTTGCTGCATTTTGACGCTAGCTGGGACATTGCTGGCACGCTCTGAATAGAGTAAAACCGTGTCTGCTTGAAGCGCTTTAGCCTGTGGCAAAGCCATTTCTGGCGAAACATCCCCAGCCTGAAAATCCGAATAACCAATCAACTCAAACCCAAGCTCTTCCATCCGTTGCCTGTCTTTAACTTTATCTTTGCCTGTGAAAATTTTAGGCGGCTCTTTAGGCACCACATGTTTGGCATTCGTGGCCTTGCTCGCTACAAAGGTATCACTGTAAAGATTTTCAGCCACACAAACGTTCTGCGCTATTAAAAAGAGGGTAAACACTAAAGCCAAATTGAGTCGCATATTCTTTCCTTAAAACGAATATCCATTTAATTGCATAATATGGGATGATTCAGGTTTAACAAATCTACATTTTGTAGACGCAACAAATTCAAAATAATTCATATGTCAGCAACAATTAAAATCGGCTTAGTTTCTATTAGTGATCGCGCCTCTACTGGCGTGTATCAAGATCAAGGGCTGCCTAACCTAGAAGCATGGCTTAACAATGCGCTAGCAACGCCTTGGCAAGTTGAAAAACGACTCATTCCAGACGAGCTTGCCGAAATTGAATTCACCTTAAAACAACTTGTAGACGAAAGCGGCTGCCATTTAATTTTAACCACTGGCGGCACTGGCCCAGCTTTACGTGACGTTACCCCAGAGGCAACACTGGCAATTGCCGACAAAGAAATGCCTGGGTTTGGCGAGCAAATGCGTCAAATCAGCCTTCACTTTGTGCCAACGGCTATTTTGTCTCGACAAGTCGCCGTCATCCGCAAGCAATGCCTGATTATCAATTTACCTGGTCAACCCAAAGCCATTGCACAAACGCTCGAGGGGCTGAAAGATGATTCAGGCAAGCAAAAAGTACATGGCATTTTTGCTGCTGTGCCCTACTGTTTGGACTTAATCGGCGCGCCTTATATCGAAACCAACCCTGATATTGTGCAAGCCTTTCGGCCAAAATCGGCAGCAAAGCCAGCTTAAGCCAATATCCTGATTGAAATGACAGAATTTAATTTAATTCAGCACTATTTCACTCGCCCAGCCAAAAACACAGATTTAGGCGTAGGCGATGATGCGGCTTTAATTCAAATTCAACCTAGCCATCAACTGGCAGTTTCCGTGGACATGCTGGTCGCTGGCACGCATTTTTTTGAAAACTGCCCAGCCTTCGATATTGGCTGGAAGTCGCTAGCGGTGAATATTTCTGACATGGCAGCAATGGGCGCTATGCCTAAATGGGCAACATTGGCGATTTCGCTTCCGCAAGAAAATGAAGATTGGCTTGCGGAATTTTCATGTGGCTTTTTTGCCTGTGCCGATGAATTTAATGTGAGTTTAATTGGCGGTGACACTACACGCGGACCGCTCAATATTAGTGTGCAAATCATGGGGGAAGTCCCGACTGGCCAAGCGCTAAGACGTGATGGCGCAACGCATGAAGATGAAATTTGGGTATCAGGCACAGTAGGCATGGCGGCACTTGGTCTCGCCCATCTGCAAGAAAAAATAGTGCTAAATGCAGAGGACAAAACAGCATGTGTTCGCGCACTGCAACGCCCACAAGCAAGGGTGGCGCTTGGTCTGGCACTAAGAGGTGTGGCGAATAGCGCGATTGACATCTCAGATGGCCTAGTGGCTGATTTGGGTCATATTCTCAAGCAATCAAAAGTAGGCGCTACCCTTTATTGGGAAGACATTCCAAAACTCAAAACGCAAAACATCATCGACTCTGAGATTGCCCAAGAAACAACGCTAGCTGGTGGCGATGACTATGAGCTGTGCTTTACAGCACCTGCGCACGCGCATGATGATATTTTGCAAATTGGCAAAGCACTGAATATCTCCTTAAGCTGTATCGGCACTACGCATAAAGAGCACGGGCTTCATGTGCTAGACAGCAATCAACAACCACTTAAAATTAAGCGTGCAGGTTATGACCACTTCAAATAAGCCAACATTACCGAATTTGAATTTTTTATTAAGCCATCCCAGCCACTTTTTCGCGCTTGGTTTTGGGGCTGGATTAGCAAGGTTAGCGCCCGGCACATTCGGCACAATCATTGGCTTACCTCTATCTTACTGGCTGATGGCAACACCAGAGTTGGTGCATTTTACGACGATTGCCGTGCTATTTTTTATTGGCATTCCTATCTGTACCCAAACTGGCAAGGCTTTAGGCGTCTCGGACCACGGCAGTATCGTATGGGACGAAATTGTTGCCATGATGTTAGTGCTAGAGTTCACCCCGCAGAAACCTATGTGGTGGCTTGTTGCGTTTGCGCTTTTCAGGCTCTTTGATGTATGGAAGCCATTTCCCATTAGCCAATGTGATGCCGCATTAAAAGGCGGATTTGGCGTTATGTTTGATGATTTTTTAGCAGCAATTTACGCCATTGCAAGTTTGAAAGTGGTCTTATGGTTGATAATGAACTACAGCAACTAGCCCAAGAAGTTGGCCAAGCTTTAATTGCCAAAAAATTAATGCTTTCATTCGCCGAGTCTTGTACAGGCGGCCTCGCATCGGCAACCATTACCAACATCCCAGGTAGTTCAGCCTGGTTTGATGGTGGCGTGGTGACTTATAGCAATCAAGTCAAGCAAGATTTGCTTGGAGTGAGTGGAGAAAGCTTGCGTCAATATGGCGCAGTCAGTGAGCAAGTCGCCTCTGAAATGGCCAGCGGACTACTCAAACAGGGTAGAGCAGACATCGTCGTAAGCGTCACAGGCATTGCAGGTCCTGATGGCGGTACATCAGAAAAACCCGTCGGTACCGTTTGCTTTGCCTGGGCAAGCAAAAACTCACCTGTTAAAACACAGCGAAGTTTATTCACTGGCAGTCGTCAAGAAATACGCCAACAGTCAGTCCGCACAATGCTTTTAGGCATCAAAGATCTTTTGTAAACAACACGTTTAAGTCTTAATTTTTTCGTCATTTAAAACTACTGTACGTTCGTACAATAGTTTGTTAAAATCTTTTCAAACTAAAAAGTTTTCAAATCCAATTGCCCATCTAATAAGTAAGCACTCAACCTTACTTTTAGCGCCAATTTGTGGGATAATTAGCCGCTTGATTTGAAGAATTTTTTAGCACTTTTTGGCTATCAAAAAATAGCCTTCATTCACTAACGCTAAACCACAAATCAGAGGATCTCATGGACGATAATAAAAGCAAGGCTCTCGCTGCAGCGCTATCACAAATCGAAAAACAATTCGGCAAAGGCTCCATCATGCGCATGGGCGACACCGATGTGGCTGAAGACATTCAAGCCGTTTCAACTGGTTCGCTCGGCTTAGACATCGCTTTGGGCATCGGCGGCTTACCGCGCGGTCGCATTATCGAAATCTACGGTCCAGAATCTTCTGGCAAAACCACTTTAACACTATCCGTGATTGCTGAAATGCAAAAACTAGGTGGCACTGCAGCGTTTATTGATGCTGAACATGCGCTTGATCCGCAATACGCTCAAAAATTAGGCGTCAACGTCGGTGAGCTTTTAATTTCTCAGCCAGATACCGGCGAACAAGCCCTTGAAATCGCAGACATGCTCGTGCGTTCAGGTTCGGTGGATATTGTTGTGGTTGACTCTGTTGCCGCACTTGTCCCAAAAGCTGAAATCGAAGGTGAAATGGGCGATTCACACATGGGCTTGCAAGCCCGCTTGATGAGCCAAGCGCTGCGTAAACTCACAGGCAACATTAAACGCACGAATACCATGGTGATCTTCATTAACCAAATCCGTATGAAGATTGGCGTGATGTTCGGCAATCCAGAAACAACCACTGGCGGTAACGCGCTAAAATTCTATGCTTCTGTGCGTTTAGATATTCGCCGTACTGGCGCAATCAAAAAAGGCGATGAAGTTATCGGTTCTGAGACGCGCGTTAAAATCGTGAAGAATAAAGTAGCCCCTCCGTTCAAACAAGCTGAGTTCGACATCTTGTACGGTGAAGGCATTTCACGCGAAGGTGAAATTCTTGAATTAGGTGCAAACCTCAAGCTGGTTGAAAAAGCAGGCGCCTGGTATAGCTACAATGGCGAAAAAATTGGTCAAGGCAAAGATAACGCTCGCGAGTACTTAAAAGAGCATCCAGAAGTTGCAAATGAAATTGACGCGAAAATTCGTGCCAACGCCAAAGGCAATTTGGATGCCATCGTGAAGACCATCGGCCCTGATGACGCAGCAGACTGATCGCAAAAATAGACCTCAAGTTTCGCTGCGCCAACGCGCTCTTGATTATCTAGCTCGGCGTGAATACAGCGTCGCGGAACTTGGCAAAAAACTGCAATCTGTTGCAAGGCAATATGAATTAGATGCGGATGAAATCCCCGAAATATTGGCGGATTTCCAAAAACGAAACTGGATATCTGACAGTCGTTTTACCGAACAAATACTGCATGCGCGCAAAGCCAAATTTGGTTCTGCGCGCATTGCACATGAGCTACGCGAAAAAGGCATATCAGATAATTTAATTGCTGATGCGCTCCAAGACGTCAAACATGACGAACTGGAAAACGCAAAAGCGGTTTGGCGAAAAAAATTTAGTACGCCGCCAAGCTCACGTGAAGAATGGGCAAAGCAAGCCAGATTTTTACAAAACCGAGGGTTCGGTTTTGAAATTATTAAAAAAGTCATTAACGAGCAAGAAGACCATTAACAAGCAGCAAAGATTAAATAAAGCATGAGCAAAATTACCGTTAAAGAAATCCGACAACAGTTTTTAGATTTTTTTGCCTCTAAAGGCCACCAAGTGGTGCCCTCTAGTTCGCTTGTGCCTCATGGCGACCCTACCCTGCTATTTACCAACGCAGGAATGAATCAATTCAAAGACGTGTTTTTGGGATTTGATAAACGCCCATACACACGCGCCACCACGGCTCAAAAATGCGTGCGTGCTGGCGGCAAACACAACGACCTTGAAAACGTTGGCTATACAGCTCGTCACCATACATTCTTCGAAATGTTGGGCAACTTTAGCTTTGGTGACTACTTCAAGCGCGATGCCATCAAGTACGCTTGGGAATTACTCACCGAAGTTTACAAACTGCCAAAAGACAAACTCACCGTGACTGTTTACGCCGAAGATGACGAAGCTTACGACATCTGGGCAAAAGAAATCGGCGTACCCACCGAGCGCATTATTCGCATTGGCGACAACAAAGGTGCTCGCTACGCATCAGATAACTTCTGGATGATGGGGGACACAGGTCCTTGTGGCCCATGTACCGAAATTTTCTACGACCACGGCGAGCACATCTGGGGCGGCCCTCCAGGTAGCCCAGAAGAAGATGGCGATCGCTTTATCGAGATTTGGAACAACGTGTTCATGCAATTCAACCGCGATGAAGCTGGTGTGATGCATCCGCTACCTAAACCGTCTGTGGACACAGGTATGGGCTTAGAGCGCATCTCCGCAGTACTTCAAGGCGTGCATGCCAACTATGAAATTGACTTATTCCAAACGCTCATCACAGCAGCTGCACGAGAAACCAAGAGCAGCGATTTGGACAACCCATCACTTAAAGTATTGGCGGACCACATCCGCGCTTGCAGCTTCTTGATTGCAGATGGCGTCATTCCTGGCAACGAAGGTCGCGGCTACGTGTTGCGCCGCATTATTCGCCGCGCCATTCGTCATGGTTATAAGCTCGGTGCACGCGCTGCGTTCTTCCACAAAATGGTCAAAGATTTAGTAGAAGAAATGGGCGAAGCCTATCCAGAATTGGCTGAAGCGCAAACCCGTGTTACGGAAGTGCTCAAACAAGAAGAAGAACGCTTCTTTGAAACCATTGAAAATGGCATGGCGATTGTGGAAGCAGAATTAGCTTCAATGGCGAAAGCAGACAACAAAGTCTTTAACGGTGAAACTGCATTTAAACTGCATGACACATATGGCTTCCCGCTAGACTTAACCGCAGACATTTGCCGTGAACGTGAAGTCACCGTTGATGCTGCCGCATTTGATGCAGCGATGTCTCGTCAAAAAGAACAAGCACGCGCTGCAGGCAAATTCAAAATGGCGACTAACCTTGAATATGA
>Ga0172376_10007722_pt1 | contig 11405 bp, 17 predicted proteins | sample Lak35m_FD_121114 | JGI IMG/M metagenome (GOLD analysis project Ga0172376, IMG submission 121114) | Freshwater microbial communities from Kabuno Bay, South-Kivu, Congo - kab_092012_35m | ecosystem: Environmental > Aquatic > Freshwater > Lake | place: Democratic Republic of the Congo: South-Kivu...
TGCAGTCCATCCCGAAGTCCGTGCACATGTACAGCCACTGCACGGTCACGCAGTCACCGACCTCGGACTTGCCCAGAGAGAAGGAGGAGTTGGGAAGGGAGCGGAAGAAGGTCTTGTAGATGTTCAAGGAGGAGTAAGGGCCATCCTCCCCTATCCAGGCCATTTTCAAAAAAACAAAAAAACGCTTATATGAATTTCCTGGCGAAAACCCAGTATTTATTGCCAAAGAGGGATCATCAAATAATGAGCGAAGACCTATTCGTGGACACGCTGAAGCTGCTGTGCGACAGGCTCCGAACTCTCGAGTCCGAGCTGCAGGATCACAAGAGCAGGGCGCTGATCGACAAGCACGCCGACATAGAGAGGCATCCCAATAACAAGATGCTCAAGGCCCTGGACTCCCACTTGATGAGCCTAGTCTCAGACGCCCACTCCGAGGCCAAGTCCAAAGTCGGGGAGAGATATAAGCACGTCTCCCACCCCGAACTGGGCAACTTCTACAGGAAGTACACGATCCCCCCGGAGAAGATGAAGCAGATCGTGGACCAGTACAACGGCTACCTCTGGACCCTCACGCAGAACAGAAATTTCAGCATCCAGATCTCAGAGCTCGACGTCCCCATGATGACCCCGCTGTCCTTCGCCATCAGCAGGAACTACCTGCTGAGCAAGTGGTTCCCGTTCAACGGGGTGGTGGTGGACATTGGTGCAGGCTCCGGGACCGACACGTTCTCCATGGTGTTCCACCTGGCCCCCTCCAAGGTCTACGCGGTGGAAGACGGGAGCAACATCACGCGGAACATGCGCTTGAAGAAGAACATCCACAACTTCGTGAGCGCCTACGGGATCGACCCTGAGAAGTTCGAGATCTACACGGGGGGCGCGGTGGACTTCTTCAAGGAGATGGCGGGCAGCACGATTCACCTAGTCTACGTGGACCCCCCCTGGGTGATCAACGGGCAGGACCACGAGGCCGACCCGGAGGACATAGTCAAATTCGTGTACGACACAGCTCTGAAGCCTTTGCTAGACAACGACATCAAGGCCAGCATCATCTGCGTCAAGCTCAGGTACGAGTGGGAGAAGGTCTCGCACATGCTCGACATGATCAACTCGAAGATCCCAGAGCCGAGCCGGCACTTCAGGAACATCATGCAGTTCGAGTGCGCGCCCTTCAAGCAGACCATCTACTTCAACGTGATAAAGAACAACACAGCGGACGTCTCCGTGCTGAAGCCCGACATGATCTTCGAGGCGGTGTACAACCACAAGGAGCTGCCTGAGGGGTACAAGATCAACCACGAGAAGCCGGTGTGGGACTACGAGGCCTACAAGGCGGAGCACATGGAACGGGTGAAGAGCAAGAGGGAGGATCTGATCGCCAAGCGGAAGGGGGTGAAGACTGCGAAGGAGCTGGAGGAAGTGCAGATATTCAACGACAAGCGGGTGTACGAGGACGAGGACTGGAGGCTCAACACAAAAAAACAGGGGCTAGGGTACGCTGAGCCTAAGGACGAGGAGGGCTGGCAGACGGTGCATTCAAAGGGCAAGCGGAAATAGAGTCTAAGAATGTCTTTTCACGAAAATAGATTTTAAAACCTGCTGTAACGATAATTTTAAATTCAAACTGGGCCACTATCTACAAAACAAATCAAACCAAAAACATACAGCAAATGCGCAGCAAAGCCCTCCACGTCCTCTCAGGCCCGCCCAACGACTGCAAGGCCTTCATCGCCTGCTTCTTCGACGTGCCAGAGAGGGTCGCGGCCCACTTCATGGGGATCTCGCTCACCAAGCTCAAGGCCAGCCACAAGAAGTCGTGGGCCCTGCCCTGGCCGTTCCACAGGGTGAGGGCGGGGTCGGACGAGCTGACGTTCGACAGAGTCAGGGAGCACAGGGAAGAGATGATGAAGAAGTGCTCTAATGATGAGATCATGGAGATGCTGGAGAAGGCCAAGGACTACGGGGCCATACAGGCGAGGGTCCAGCCCATCAAAATGGAGCCTCAAGTGGACGAGCTCCAGGTGCAAGAGGAACCTGTAAATGCCGACGAGCTAGGAGCCTTTCCCTCCCCAGAGGAGGTGGCCAAGATGTTTGAGCCGCTCCCCGACGCGGAGTTCTTCGAGAATCTAGAGCCAATATTTCCCTCTGACGAGGATGTGGCGAAGTTGTTTGAGTAATAAAATTTTTGACCCTGTTTGAATTTCGTCTTAAGTTTTGCTTAGGTTTTCATACCAAGAGCGAGCATGGTAGAAGCATTTGAGCCCATAGGCCTGTACGACGAGAGCAGCGTGTTCATCGACGGCATATACGCCGTGAAGAGGCAAAAAGGGGACTACGACCTAGTCCGCGACCAGACCGGGGAGACCATGAGGGAGGTCAAGCACTCTCTAGAGATGGACTCCTCAGGCCACGTCGTCCCCAGGAACGTCGTGCGCGACGAGGAGGAGTACGTGGTCCTCCTCCACAAGTCCAAGAAGCCTTACCCTTTTAGGCAGTGCAAGATCGAGAACATGTGCGGGATATTCGCGGATCTACTCTACAAAGACTTGTTGAAGGGGGCTTGCGTCTTTACTTCCACCGTGTTTGGCATGAACCACGAGATGTACCACACGGAGGGGAACGTCACGGTGGTGAGGAACAAGGCGTTCTTCAAGGGCTGTAGGTACTAGCTCTGTTTATCTTTTTTTATTATTATCTAAAAGAGGAAAAACAGAGGGTACCAGTCAGCCCGCCGCCTCAGCAGGGCGATCTACCTGCCAGACGCGGACATCCGCGTCCACATGGCGGTCCTCACGGGGATGCTGGGCAAGACCGCGGACGTGTCCGGGGGCGGGTACGTGGAACGGAGACTCTTAAAAAAAGGCGCGCGCCTCACCGGGAACGCGATACTGGAGCAGCACAACTGCGTGAGGTTCGCGTTCGACGGGGCGAGCGGCCTGTCCGAGTGGCGAGGGGAGCAGGAGCCTGTGTCGAATGACTGGTCTGTTTCTTCGAGGTAAAACTAAGTCAACAGCAATTTTAAGATTTGTAAGATTTGAAGGATCACGTATAATTCAGCAAACATTCTTGATTGATTTCAACTATTTTTAGCTTAATATTAAGCTAATTTTAAACAAATATTTTGAAAATGACCCTGTTTGAATTTGCAGGGGCGCCGTTATTTTGAGGCTGACCTGGAACAAAGCGCTGTGGACTGAGGACTTTGAGAAGGAAGTCCTTTGCTACGGAAATCAATCCCTAAAGGCACTGGCAGACTGCTGCTGATGGACCACATCATGATCAACAGCGCGATATTCTGCACCCTAGCCTTGTGGTCCGCGTTCAACCAGGACAGGCCCAGCGCACTGTTCTTAGCCGCGTTCTTCTGCGCGCTCATCATAGTCTCGGGCTCGGAGCACCCAGACCCTCTGGCGGAGCTCTTGACGTTTGCCTTCGGATTCTTCAAGCTCACGCTCAAGTGGTCATATCTCATACTCATCCTCTGCCACGAGATGCTGTTTTTGACCTTGCAATTTCAGGGGCTGATGATAGAGGCTATGTACATCGCACTGTGCTTATTCGCGGAGATGCTGAATCCAGCCAAGGAGTTTGTCGATACCCAGAGCCCAAAAAACTTTACAGATGTGCTGGTGTACCTGTGATTTGCTGAGCTTGATTTGCTGAGGACATGCTAGTGTACCTGTGATTTCTTAACTTTGCCTATTTCAAAAACCCTAGCAAAAAAGTAAGGATGCAAGCGGTCGACCTCAGCCTGGCCGTGAGCTACGTGCCGGCCGCTTTGTGCTTTTTAAGGCTCTTGGTCTACCTCGTGGGAGTGACCTGCCTGCGCCCGGGGGAGGAGATCGGGGGCCTGCTGATCCTCGCCAACGCCCTCTACCTAGACAGACTCTCCTTCTCCTTCCTGAAATTCAACACCATATTCGACTCGAGCGCCGTTCTACTCTCCGTGTTCATCTCCCACGTCTACCTCTTCATCCGCAACGCCAGCACGGACGGCAGCATGTCTTTCATCGGGATCATCGTCAACCTCTGGTGGGCCCTGTGCTGCCTGGTCTTGATCCTGGAGCCCAGCAGGATGAGGCAGTGGGCGGAGGAGAGGGGCAGGATCTTCGAGCTCGCTCCCCCCGCCATCATGGCCATCTCCCTCATATCCCTGTCCGGGGTCCACGCGGAGAGGGAGGACACCCTCTCCCGCTTCGCCCGCTCCATCTCCTTTGCATTGTTAAGCGTCGCCTGGGTCTACGTGGTGGCCATCAAGAAGAAGCTGCCCCCAGACCAGAGCAACCACTTCATCTCGAGGTTCTCCCCAGTCCTCTACCTCCCCAGCTACGTGTGCGGGATCTTCGCGTTTCTGGCGGCGGGCGGCGTGGGCTACCAGTACTACGCGCTCTACGCCGCAGAGCAGGAGGCCCTGCCTGTCACAGCGCCCGTTCAGGCTGTGCAGGAGGAGGGCGAGCCTGATATGGAGGAGATGTTCAGGATGGCGAGGCAGAGCAAGCAGAATTGATTAAAGTTTAATCTCTCTTTCCATATGGATGGTAGTGGTAGTTCCTCGACTGCTGAACTGTTGCACAGGCGTACTTGCAGTCTCCTAGGCACTTGGGACACTTACCCCTGATAAACTTCTTAGCACTTGCTATAGCATCAGGGTTAGCATCTTGTATGGCTTGGTATGTTGCCTTGACATCTTTCTGCAATGAAAACTTGCTAACTGAGCCAGCCAACCATGTGACATAGTGTGGGCTAATGGAGGCAATATCCTCTATAGTCTTGTCCTTGTATTTTCCAAACGTCAGCACGTAGTCTCCCATGTCTCACTTAGAATGAATCGGGATATACAACAGGCCAATTTCAAAAGTTTTATTAGGAATCTCTAGTAAGTAGCAGCCCTCTCCGCCCACTTCTTGGTCCTCTTCACCAAGACCTGGTCAGACTTCCAGTCGCTGTCTAGCTCATTCATCACTTTTATGAACAGGGCCACGGTAGAGAGCTTCTTCCTCCTGAGCATGATATCCTCTAACTCCTCCCTCTTGCTAGCCCTCTCCTCCCTATCCCAGGTAGGCACGTTGGGACTAGGCCTAGGCGAGGCGTCGCTAGCGATATCCGACATACAAAACTCAACATAAACTCAACTACCGCGCGCGTGGCACAACACAAACTCTTTTTTTATTCCTTTTACTTTTTAGCAAAAGCCTCGAGCTTCTCCATGAGGAGCTTGTTGACAGAGTCCTTCACCGCGACAACCTCGTCCTTGGCCTTGATGACCTCGTCCTTGGCCTTGACGAGCTGCGCATTCACCGCCAAGAGCTCCTGCTTGGCCTGAGAGAGCTCCTCGGCGAGCTTGAAGGCCTTGTCCTTGGCCTGCGAGGCATCCGCATTCGCCTTGAGGATGAGCTGCTTGCACCCGGACACCACGTTGAAGACCTGGCAGCTGTCGCGGTCCATGAGTACCTTGTTGCACACCGGCTTGTTGGCGGCGTCGCGGCAGATGACCATCCGGTAGATGAGCTCGCCCGAGTTTGGGTCCCTGAAGGGGAGGGCGTTCATGATAGCTTTTCCAGAGATGGGATCCGAGAGGGCGACGGGGGTGGCGCCGGGGATGGGCACGCCCGGGATGAGCCTGGCCTGCTTGGCGGGCCTGGGCTCGGTGGAGCTGGTTGGAACAGGGCTTGACTCAGCAGGGCCAGCCTTAGCAGGGCTTGGCTCAGCAGGGCCAGCCTTGGCAGGGCTAGACTGAGCAGGGCCAGCAGAGTCTGGCTTAGCCGGCTTGACGAGATCGGCCAGCGTGGGCTGGACCACAGGGTAGACGCCCGCAGCCGACCCGGCGCCCAGATTGTAAGTGCGCCCGGGCACCGGCTTGATGTTGACTCCGCCCTCCGCCTTCTTCGCGACGTCGACCGCCACTTGCTGCGAAATGTTGCGAGTGCGCAGGACGTTGCCGGTGAAGTCGGGGCCGACCAGGTTGGCGAAGGGGGAGACCCGGGCGTCCTCCGCGACGCTCGAAGAAGTGGGGATGAGCAGGGCGGCGGTGGGGCTCACGGGCTCTTCGGTTGGAACGGAAGAAGGCAAAGGATCAGCAGCGGCACCAACAGGCGACGAAGGACCAGCAGCGCAACTCAAGGCAGGGCCCTCCGCTGGAGCGAGCAAGGCCGCGGCAGGGCCCAAGAGCTTCTCGGTGGCGGCGCGGTCGTTCTGCACCATCACCACGTCCCTCGCGGTGATCCCGGAGCTGACCTCCTCGTCGTCGACGAAGATGGGCTCCATGTCAGAGGCCTGTCAAAATGATAAGTCAGACTATCGAGCACTCTCAATCCAAGCAAGTTTTGACTATCGGGCACTCTCAATCCAAGCAAGTTTTGACTATCGGGCACTCTCAATCCAAGCAAGTTTTGACTATCGGGCACTCTTTAAAATAAGCAAGACTCACCTTCCTCTTGACGAGCCTCCCCTCCAAGTCCACCTCCTGAGCAGCCCTGAAGCCCCTGGCGCTCAAGTCGTTGGCGTAGACCACACAAGGCATATTCTTGATGAGGTTGGGCTCTCCCGCGATAAACCTGTGGACGACGTTGGCAAACCTGGTCCTGATGAGCTTGCTCGTCCTACCGGGCACGCTCATGATGAACTGAACGGAATCCGTGAGGGTCACCAGGCGCACCGGGCTCCCAGCTCCGAGAGTCCTGTGGATATACTTGTTGGACGGGAAGAGGTGCTGGCTCATGCGGTAGATGGAAGCCTTGGTGGTGGGGAGGTTGTTGCCTGCTCAAGTTTAAGTCAATAACTAAAGCAGAAAAGTAATAAAAAATCCGAGACACACCAGTCACAACCATGCCCAGGTCTGTGGCATACAATAGATTGTCGTCGGTGATGCGAACACCGAGCTCCGTGCCTTGGAGGACGTTCACGAAACGCAACACGCGCAGCATGCCATTGGAATCCATGGTGCAGTGAAGGGCCAGTCTCGTGCGGGATTTATAGGATGTCAGGTGTAGACTTTTTTTTGGCCTCGTCTGTGGTTATTATTTTAATTTTCAAGTTTAAAACTGTGAAGAGCCAGGGCCCGCCCGGCTTACCGTGAAGAGCCAGGCCCACCCGGCCGAATTAAATTTAAAATAGGCTAAGCCTATTTGGTCAAAGATCAATTATAGCAATTGTAAAATGCCACAAACAAGTTTGAATCTACTCGCCGAATCCAATGCCAAAAGGAAGCAAGACATCCAGGTCCAGCTACGGATCATGCTCGCACGCAAGCAGCGCCTGCAGCATTTGCAAGAGAAACGCAAAGAGGAAGAAGAGAGAAGAGCCAAAGCCAGAAGTTCCAAAGGAAAAGAAGAAGAGGCTCAGGAGGGGAATCAAGGACAAGAGCAAGACTCTCCCACAGGACATACTGAGGGGAGTGTGCGCTCACCTGGCCAAGGCGTCGCCTCTGCATGTTTTAATGCTTGCTATGACGAATAGGTGATGCTATGATTGCTTTTGGAGAGTGCCCGATACCAAAACTCGTTTTCTAAAAGTGCCCGATAGTAAAAACTTTGCTTGGAGAGACTGCCCGATACTAACTATCAACGGCAGGGAAATCCGCGACTTCGTCTACGGGGAGCACTCGATATGGCGGGCCGTCTACGCGACCTACATGGCCAAGAGCAACTTCAACCGGGTAAGCTACGACACCAAGCTGAGGATGCTGCCCAACTGCCTCTGGCACCACCCCGCCCCCTACGGCAGGCCCCCGCTGTACAACTGGACGACCAACGAGATGCCAGTTGAGAAGATCCCCGCCTTCAACGCGTTCGCCAGGAAGGTGGCTGCGCTGAGCTCGGTCAGGCACTGCCTGTTCTGCAAGACCAAGCAGGTCTGCCTGAACAAATTCTGGTCCCTCGGAGCCAACGTGTGCACCTACTGCACCATGGACAGGCTGGTCTCTGACAGGGTCCTGTACCACAAGTACGGGCTGGACGTTTCCAAGCCCTGGAAGGACTTCCCTAACTTTATGACAGCGTGCAAGTTCAGGTGCCAAAAAATTTATTACTCAAGTTTCGAAGAGCTGACCAAATTACCAGGGTCTTCTTCTTCGTGCTCTCCGGCCCCCCCTCGATCAAGCACCGCTTCAGCCGCGACGCCCTGGACTGCCCCCCGCAAGAGCCGAAGATCGGCCTCGTCATGTTCTGGAGGGAGCACCTGAGCTCGGTGCTGGGGCTCGACTTCACCCAGCTAGCCATGGATAAGTCCAGGAGGGACGTGGCGGAGTCTCTCTTGAAAGGGGTATTCAAGAGGGTGTTCGTGCAAGGGGTGATGAAGAAGGCTTACTCGAAGCAGATGGAGCAGAAGTGCCTCTTCATAATTCACCACAACGACACCTTCCACAGACAGCACAGGGCCTACTCCATACCCCACACCATCAAGCACGAGGCCAAGATGGTGGCGCGCAAGTACTCGGACCTCCTGCCAGAGCCCTGGGAGACGTACGAGGACAGCGCTTACAGGAGGATCCCCGAGCACAGCCTGTGTCACTTCGATACCAGGGCGTTCTGACCCTGTTTGAAGTGAGAATGACCAGCTTTGAAGTAAAAACAGCTCTGAATTCCTCTCTAAGCATATAACTGAGCCACAGCCCAGCAAGGAGAGCATGCAGCACGAACACCCGCCCGTGCAGAGGACCTTCGATCACTGCCTGGCTCCCAGCCTGGACAACTACTCGCTCTCCTCCGAGGACCTCCCGGACGAGCGCGGCTACTTCCTGGCCTGCTGCGAGTTTCTGGTGGAGGCCTCCTACAGCCAGAGGGCGAAGTGCGTTTTTACCTCCCCTTGCCCCTGGGTGGACGAGCTCTCCCGCCTCTTCACCAGGGTCCAGTTCTTCTGCTTCCAGTCGTCAACCCAGCACAACTACGAGCCGTCCAATCCCGGCCTGGGAGTCACCCACCTCAAGCACCAGCTCTCCCCTGACACTTTACGATTTCTCGGGGACAGGCACGGGCACACTCCCTTGCTCTTGATCAGCCTGTGCGACGCCCCGGAGAGGCAGCTGGAGATCTGCTCCTTCCTGGACCCCAACAGGTCCCTCCTAAGCATCACCAGCGTCCCCGAGGAGTTCCTCTCCGGCACCCTGTACTACCCGCTCTACTCCCCGCTCACCTCGTCCACCTGCTTCCTCCACGCCCCCCACAAGGCCGCCCTCAGGATCTACGACCCTAAAGTTCTGAAGGAGGAGATTGGCTTCTTCCACCTCTTCACCCGCTGCGCCGGCCTCTACGACGGCCAGGCGGAGAACGGGATCCTCACCAAGTACGCCACCCACGTCCTGGGCTACCACCCCGCCCACTGCTGGGACGCAGTGTCCCACGCGAGGGCGCTGGTGCCTAGGTAGTTTTTTTCGGAATAAAGTCTCGTGGGTTCCTAGCTAGTTTTTTCGGAATAAAGTCTCGTTTTATTTGACGCATAGACTCAGGATAACTTTACTCATCTCAAAAAAAGCAAGCGCCTTCAAACCCAAAACGGAATCACGCAGTACCCGCCCGCGTCGTCCACGTAGACCCTGTAGACGTACTTGGCGCCCTCCTTGGCCTTCGCCCTGCACTCCTCGCTGACGTGCATCGCCTCGAACCTTCCAGTCAAGGAGTCCGCCACGCTGACGCACCAGGCGTGCTTCCAGTCCTTGAGAAACTCCACAGCACACTTGGCGATCTCCTTGCCCACCCCGCTCTTGGTCATGGGCATGCTCTGCGGCATGGTGCAGGGAATCCTCGACCTGGAAACGCACCAGGCGAATGGGCAGGACCCACACACGCAGATGCCAGCGGACCTGTGGGTTAGACTGAGTGGGGGTCAAGTCAAAGCGCAGGTCAAGCAAAGACTGACCTGTCGTACACGCAGACATGCACGTTGCCCCACTTGTCCTTCCTGGCCTTCTTAATGGTCTTCACCAGCCTGAGCTCATCCCAGAATCCACTCTGCTCCACCAGCTTCCCCATCTTCTTGCTGGCTGAGCAGAGCAGGCCAGCCTCCCTCATGCCGAGCCCGGAGACAATGAGCGTGAATGTGTCTAGGTCTAGGAAGCTCATTTTTGGATTTGTTTGAATTGACCCAGTTTGAATATATCAAACCCTGATAAACCTAACAACCCAAGCATGGACCTCGAGGCAATCTTGGAGCCCCTGAGCCACCACCTGTGCCCCAAGAGCTTCTCCAAGCTCATCCAGGCAAATAATAAGGCAATCTCAAAGTTCCTCCTACAAAACCCAGAGCCCACTTTTTCCTCCCAGGACACTGTGAGAGACCTCAGGAGGGCTGAGTACCACCAGGACAAGCTCAAGTACTTCATGGTCGACGCCAGGCACGTCAGGCTCCACCACGGGATGCCTGTTCTCATGAAGAGGGACAGCTGGACTTCTCTAGACTACTACTCAGCCTGGCAGAGGTTCAAGGCTGACTTGGAGCCAAGGCCAGTCCTGGCAGTCTTCAAGTGCCCAAGCAAGTCAAACCCGTACCAGACTCGGTACGCTGCCACGGACCACTACTACAAGGCCTGCAAGGGGCTGTGCTCCTGCATAGACTGCCTGACAGTCAGGAATCTGCCAGAGCACAACCTAGTGTGGAGCGTGATGGTCACAGTGTAGTTGAGTTTGGTAAAAAAAGGCTCTGTTTGATGCAATAAAATTTGACCAGTTGAGCAGTTGTGGACAAAGTGTTGAGAATTTATGTTGTAGAAATAGTTTTACTATAATTTTAGTATAGGAATGTGGGGTTGATACTGGAGTTATAGTGGTTTTAGTTCAGTTCAAAAATGGCTTGTTCGTAAAAAATCTCAGTTTTTGTCATGTTTGAGTAATATTATTTTGTGATATAATGCTTATTTTTTGGGTAATATTAGCTTAATATTAAGCTAAAAATAGTCTATTTTTGATTTAATATCAATATAATATTACTTTACTATCAAAATAATATAATAACAAGTCTCAAACATAGCATGTTCATAGCAAATCTCAGTTTTTGTCATGTTTGACTAATATTATTTTGTAATATAATGCTTATTTTTTGGGTAATATTATCTTAATATTAGTCAAAAAATATATTACTCTCAACTCAAAATCAATCTAATATCAACATACTATCCAAATAATATCCTAGCAAGCCCTAAACACACCCCTCTCTTCAGATCTCTCCAGAGTCTCTGCTATGCCTTACAATGTAATATAATGCTCAAACGGAGCAATCGGCCAGTATAACCCCGCCATCATATCAAAGCTGAGCATCCCAGCTTCAATTTGCACTATCAAACTCCATCCCAGCTTCTCTCTAGCCCAAGATATCTGCATTTGCAGAGTTATCCAGTCAACTAATTTTAAAACATTATAGAGCCACTGGAATCTAGATCGACACCCAACGGCGAAGCTCGATTTCCTGGAAAA
>Ga0172376_10007723_pt1 | contig 11405 bp, 10 predicted proteins | sample Lak35m_FD_121114 | JGI IMG/M metagenome (GOLD analysis project Ga0172376, IMG submission 121114) | Freshwater microbial communities from Kabuno Bay, South-Kivu, Congo - kab_092012_35m | ecosystem: Environmental > Aquatic > Freshwater > Lake | place: Democratic Republic of the Congo: South-Kivu...
AGTGCGGATGCTGCTGTGCAAGCGGCATTAACGGGTCATCTGATTTTGACCACCGTTCACGGTCGTAATGCTTTTGATTGTGTTAAAAGGTTAACGTCTCTGAATTCCGAACCGGATTTAGTGCCTGATGCGATCAGATTAATTGTTCATCAGAGATTACTTCCTCGCTTATGTTCTGACTGCAAGTTACCTAATTTGTCGGCTTCCAAGCTGATTCAAAGATTCCCCGAATTAAATATCTCCAAAGCATATTCGCCTGGGTCCTGTATTAAGTGTTCCTTTACCGGTTATCTGGGGCGGGTCCCTGTTACTGAGGTAATCGAATTTACACCAGCCGTCAGTGACCTCTTTAAGAATGGCAGAGGTTTGAATACTGATGAGCTCAAAAAGTCACTTCCGCAATCATCATATCTGCCGCCAGAGGATTCTATGATAAAGCTCCTGGAGGATGGAGTTATATCTTATGAAGAAGAGCTGTAGAGCAGTTTGAATTTTTGGTTTAAAATGGAGGAGAGGTATCTTTGTGACCCCCAATACTCTTCCGTTAAGACCGAACGTCTGCATGATAGTGCTGAACAGTGCTGACCTCATATTTTTAGGGCAGAGGCACGGTGAAGCCGGTAAATGGCAATTCCCTCAAGGGGGAGCGGAGCCGGACCTCTCTTTAGAAGAGAATGTCCTGCGAGAATTAACAGAGGAGCTGGGAGCCCCAAGAGATCTCTTCGCCATAATAAAAAAGTTAAATTCGACACATGAATATGAGTTTATGCGACCGCCTGATTATGCCAAGGGTCGTTGGCGAGGCCAGAGTCAGACGTTCTGGCTTGTGCAATTTAGGGGTGCTGACTCCGATATCAATTTAAAGGCACATACCCCTGAATTCGATGATTTTAAATGGTGCACCCTAGAAGAGGTGCGTAAATTGTCTGAACCTATTAGATTAAAAGGGTATGATAAAGCCCTGACGGAAGTTAAAGACGAGTTGTTGAAACGTGTTTCACCTAAATCGAAAAATTAAATTAAGAGACCAAAGAGAGACCGCAGCTAAACAAATAGCCTCGGAATTTAATCTGGGAGAGGTTGCCTCGCGAGTTATCGCAGCAAGAGGATTCGAAGCTGATTCAAAACTAAAGTTATTTCTTACCCCGTCCCTGAAAGATGGATTGCCCCAACCCAAAAACTTAAAAAATCTGGAAGCGGCATGTAATCTAATTGAAACAACGATTAACGCGGGTAAAAAAATCGCCATCTGCTGTGACTTTGATGTTGATGGCCTCTCTGGAGGCTCTCAGCTTCATGCGTTTTTTCAGGAGATTGGGGCCGAATCTAAGGTGTTTGTGCCGGATCGATTTGAGGATGGCTATGGCTTGAATGTTGGGATGATAGAGGCGATAGCACAAGAGGGCTTTGGTTTAGTGGTAACGGTTGATTTTGGTACCACTAATGCAAAAGAGTTGGAGCGAGCTAGGGAACTTGGTTTAAAAAGTATCGTCATCGACCATCACCATGTGGGAACTAATGTTACGCCAGCCGATATATTTATTAATCCTCATCAGGAGGGTTGTGGATTCGCCGATAAGATAATGTCTGCTGCGGGCCTAGCTTGGTACATGGTTGCAGGATTGGCCCGACTCACCAAGGTAGCATCGGCAGTGGATCCGAAAAATTATCTTGATTTAGCATGTCTCGGTACGATTTGTGACATGGTGCCATTAGTAGGGGTAAACCGCATAATTGCCCGTCGTGGCTTAGAATTGATGGAAGGCACCAAGCGGCAGGGATTGATAGCTCTTAAGAATGTTGTCGGAGTAAAAGATAAAGTTAGCTGCCATCATATCTCGTTTGGTATCGGTCCCAGGATAAATGCCGCCGGTAGAATGATAAACGGAGATATCGTAATTGAGCTCTTAACAACCAAAAATGAAAAAAGGGCTTCATCAATAGCCAGTCGTCTGGATCGACTTAACAAGCAGCGACAAGAAACAGAGGAGAGAATTAAGAAACGAGCGCATGCTGAGATCCAAAAAGTAGGAAGCATTCCATCTGGATTAGTGCTTTGGGATCCGAGTTATCACACCGGTGTAATCGGCTTAGTTGCTCAGAGGTTGGTGGAATCTTACTATCGACCATCGGCAGTGATGGGGATGGATAAGGATGGAATTTTGAAGGGCTCAGTGCGTGGTATTGCTGGATTTAGCGTGGTGGCTACTCTTCATAAATTGAGCCATTTATTGATAAAATGCGGCGGTCATGATGGAGCTGGCGGCTTCTCTGTCGAGCAAGGGAAAGTTGAGGAGTTTGCAGTTGCTTTTAGAGAGGAATGCGAATCGGCTTTAAAAAATATCGATCGCGAACCGACCGTTTGGGCTGACACCGAGATTAATTTATCTGAATTAAAAGTTTCTGCTGTAAGAGAACTGCAGACCTTTGAGCCGTTTGGAGTAGGGAATGCCTCGCCACAGTTGCTGGCGAGAGATCTGACGGTTAAAGAGGTGACTGTATTGAAGGACGCACACTTAAAAGTTCAGTTTTCAGATGGAACTCGGTCGATGGTGGGATTTCTTTGGAGGCAAACAGAACATCCAGCTTTGAAAACTGGAGCCAAAGTAAATCTTGTCTTTAAACCCGATATCAACACCTATAACGGAAGTTCATCCATACAAGCCAATCTTCAGGCTATAGAACAATTGTAAAATTGCTCAATAAATTATTGTTATTTTGGAGCACTTTTGGGTTATAACCTAAAGTCTAAGGGAGCCTATTTATGTTTGATATTCAATCGCTTTATGCTGAAAGAATCGGTGGAAACCAATTTGGTCTAGTGCAAAAGGTTTTTAAGTTCACCTTGATTGAAAACGCCAAAAAAGAATTTAAATCGAAAAATCCAAACATAAAGCTGATAGATATGGGGGTAGGCGAGCCTGAGGAAAGAGCTCCCGAAAATATTATAAACGCCCTGCATGTTGCTGCTTTAAAAAAAGAAAATAGAGTTTATCCGAACAACGGCATCGATGCTTTTAAGGTTTCCGTATCAAAATACATCAAAAGATTAATCGGTGTTCAATTAAGCCCCGCCACCGAAGTGGTTCATTGCATGGGTGCTAAAAACGCTCTGGCGCAGATTCCTCTGGCTTTTGTTAATCCAGGTGATGTTGTTGTTGCTACCACACCTGGATATCCTGTTTTGCCCACAATGGTTGAGTACTTAGGCGGTAAGGTAGAAAAGTTGCCGCTTACTAGAGCTAATAATTTCTTGCCTGATTTAGCTGAGCTCAAAAAGATCCTGGCGAGGACTCCGATTAAACTCCTGCTTCTTAATTATCCAAATAACCCAACTGGGGCGACTGCTCCCTTAGAATTCTTTAAGGAGTGTGTAGAGCTAGCGCATAAACATAATTTCCTAATTGTCCAGGATGCGGCGTACGCTGATCATTCATTTGATAGACCCTTTACCTCTCCGCTTATGATCCCAGGCGGGAAGGATTGTTCCCTAGAGGTTTATTCGCTCTCGAAGAGTTATAATATGCAGGGATTTAGGCTTGGATTTGTTGTCGGAGCCGCGCCGCTTGTGAAGGCGTATGCCCTTGCTAAAGATAACACTGACAATGGCCAGTTTATTGCGATTCAGATGGCTGGTTGCGAAGCTCTAGATAATTCCGCCGCTTTTTTAGCGGCGAATGCCGAGAAGTATAAAAACAGACTCAGTAGGGTCACCCAAATTCTAAACAAGGCCGGATTGAAGGCTCATCTTCCAGGTGGAACATTCTATCTTTATGTAGAGGTTCCCAATGAATGGCGCGGTGAGAGGTTTGCCACTGCTCAGAGCTTCTCGGACTATTTGATCAAAAAGGCTGGCATTGTCTCTGTCCCTTGGGACGAATCTGGACCTCATATCAGATTATCTATGACCTTTGAGGTAGGGAACGGTGATTTTGGCTCTGAGGAGGAGGTTTATTCAGAACTGACAACCAGGTTATCTCTCTAAAATAGCCTTTTTACAGCCATTTAAGGGCTTATCTAGGTGCTCCCAGTAAATTTCCCTTGAAACCAAAATAGTTGTAATATCGGGCGATTTTAAGAGATTGGGGTATCAAATGCTCGATAATTTCTCACTAATAGAAGCCATCAGGATCGGCGGTACTGTAATGTACTTCCTTATCGCTTGTTCCGTTCTATCCATAGCCATCATTGTGGAGAGACTTTTGTACTATCGTGGTAGGGCCAAGGTAAGCCGAATTGAGCTGATGAGAGCCGTGCGTCAGAACTTGATGAGTGGAGATGTCGATGGCGCCATAGGCATTTGCAAGGATTCGCCCTCTCCGTATTCAGCAGTGGTAGTGGCTGGTCTTACGGCATCTAAGCTTGATGCAAAGCAGATAGCCGACGCCATGGAGAGAGAGATAATAGTAGAAACCAATTCTTTAGAAGAGAGAACCGCCATAGTTGGAACAATCGGTTCAACTGCAGTTTATGTGGGCCTTTTAGGCACTGTTTGGGGAATTATCAAAACATTTAGAGATATCTCTAGTGTTGGTAGTGGCGGAATTAACGTTGTTATTGGGGGAATCTCAGAGGCGTTAGTCTGCACGGCCGCTGGGCTTTTAGTCGCGATACCAGCAGTCATGGCTTATAACTATTTCGTTAAGCGAGTTAGTCTTTTTATTACAGATATGGAGCTCTCTGCTTCGGAGTTGAGAAGTATTGCAGATGCTTCAATCCTGAAGGGAGCTAGGTAGAGCATGGCCCGGGCTCGTCAAAGAAATACTCTGGTAGCTGAGATAAATATTACGCCATTTACTGATGTAATATTAGTGCTGCTTATAATTTTCATAGTGGCTACACCATTAATTTCTCAGAATCAGATAGAGGTGAAGCTCCCCTCGGCAGCCTCAGGTACGCCATCAACTGCCGAAGTTAAAAAGTCCGTTATCACCGTTACAAAAGATGGCGCGGTATATCTGGATGGTGCTGCAGCAGAGATAGCCTCATTGTCTGAGACTATAAAAGTGCTTGTAAGTGCCAATAAAAATCATCAGGTGAGCATCGCCGTAGACAAAGATTGTCCATTTCAGCAAGTAGTTTCTGTGATAGATGCCTTAAAAAAATCCGGGGTGGCCAATCTAAATATATCCACAACTGCCGGTCAAAATTGATAATTTAGCTCTGCTAACGCACCAAAAAAGACCTCTGCCGCATCTTTATAGATAGGATGGCGCAGATTTCTTTAGCTAATAAGGTTCAGTCGGATCTGAGTTTAAGAAACTCAATCAAAAGGCGATTCCTTGTGCTTAACTCAAAAAAAGAAAACGATGCTGACAAGGCTGCCCCGAAACCTACCCCAACCGATTACAATGTTTTAGTGATTAACTCCTCGGCTGCCATGGCTAAGGAGATTACATTAGCGATAACTTTAAAGATGCCGCTTTGCTCAATCATGTACGCTCCAGGTGTGGAGGTGGCCGGCTGGTTACTTAAAAAAAGACGGATTGATGTCGTAGTATCAAGTCCGATGTTGCCAGATGGTGGCGTAGAGAAGCTTATCCCGGTTTGCGAGCTTTTAAATCCCTCTCCTGACCTTGTAATAGTAGGAAGTCCAGAGCCTGATCAATTAAGAATAATAAATAGATTCGGTCGAACTCATGAGGCCTCAAGCTATTTTAAACCAAAGCCACAGCCCGAGTCCCTTCCCAGAATTAACCGACCAACGGTTGATATCGCCAAGAAGGTGGGTGCAGATATCAGAAACGACATTAATAATCCCCTTCAAGAGATTGTGGCGATGATTTACGTCGCCAAGACAGGGAAAGAGGTCTCCCCGATAACAGTAGAAGCCCTTGAGGCGATAGATAAAGCGACTAAGGGGATAGCAGCTACCGTTCAAGGAATAGAGGAAAGGCTGCGGGATAACTTCGATAAGTAATAAAGTTATCCCTACTTTTTAGTGGGTCAATTTTCTAAACTTCACCCTTGTAGGCTGAACGGCGGCTTCGCCCAGTCTCTTCTTCTTATCTTCCTCATATTCCTGGAAGTTTCCTTCTATCAGGACCACACTGCTATCGCCCTCAAATGCCATGATGTGGGTCGCTATTCTGTTTAGGAACCATCTATCGTGGCTGATGACTAATACGCAGCCGGCAAATTCAACTAGTGCATCTTCCAGCGCTCTCAGGGTATTAACGTCAAGATCGTTAGTGGGCTCGTCAAGGAGCAGAACGTTAGCACCGCCCTTAAGGAGCTTGGCTAAGTGGACCCTGTTCCTCTCTCCGCCTGAAAGAACCCCAACCTTCTTCTGTTGATCTGTCCCAGTAAAATTAAACTTAGCGCAGTAGGCACGAGAATTTACATCTCGACTGCCTAATTTTACGTTATCATTGCCCCCGGTAATCTCTTCCCAGACATTTTTATTGGGATTCAAGTCGTCTCTCATCTGATCTACGAATCCGAGTTTGACGGTGTCACCCAACTTTATTCCTCCGGTATCGGGTTTTTCTTGTCCAGCCATCATCTTAAATAATGTGGATTTACCAACGCCATTCGGACCAATTATGCCGACGATGCTGCCTGGTCTGAGAGAGAACGAGAATTTATCAAAAAGAAGTTTATCGCCAAAGCTCTTCGATAAATCCTTACCTTCGATTACTAATTCTCCGAGCCTTGGTCCGGGCGGAATATAAATTTCAAGATCGTCAATTCTTTGGCCTGTCTCGGTGTTTAGCATCTTTTCGTAAGCTGCCATACGAGCTTTGCTCTTGGCTTGTTGCGCTCGCGGAGTCATCTTGATCCACTCAAGCTCTCGCTGAAGTGTCTTTTGACGCTGATTTTCTTGCTTCTCTTCGAGCTCGAGTCTCTTTTGTTTCTGCTCTAGCCATGAGGTGTAATTACCCTTCCAAGGGATACCGTGACCTCTATCAAGTTCAAGAATCCAGCCAGCGATATTATCTAAGAAGTATCTGTCGTGCGTCACCGCGATCACAGTGCCTTCGTAGTTTTTAAGGAATTGCTCAAGCCACTGCACAGATTCGGCATCAAGATGGTTAGTAGGCTCGTCCAGGAGAAGGATATCAGGCTTTTGAAGAAGTAATTTGCACAAAGCCACTCGGCGTCTCTCACCGCCTGATAATTTATCTACAGGTGAATCCCCTGGCGGACAGCGCAGGGCATCCATGGCAACCTCAAGAGTGTGATCTAGCTCCCAGCCGTTGGCGTGCTCTATCTTTTCTTGCACCTTGGCTTGCTCATCTATCAAAGCCTGCATCTGATCTGGATCTAAATCGGGGTCACTAAACTTTTGATTTATCTCTTCAAAACGCTTGAGTAGCTTAGCAATCTCACCTAAGCCTTCTACTACATTCTCTTTGACGGTTTTGGATTTATCTAATTCTGGCTCCTGGGGTAGATATCCAATAGAAACGCCATCCGCAGGTCTGGCTTCGCCTGAGAAGTCCTTATCGACTCCGGCCATTATCTTTAACAGGGTGGATTTACCCGAGCCGTTTAATCCGAGCACACCTATCTTGGCGCCATAGAAATAGGAGAGGCTAATGTCTCTAATTACCTTTTTGTCCGGGGGGTAGGTCTTTGAGACCTTATGCATTGTGTAGATATATTGCTCAGCCATTTAATTCTCCGGGCTCTTAATAAATTAAAATCTGTCTAGACCTTTAGAATAATAGACCCGGCCGGGATGTTCAAGTCGCACAGTCCTAAGAAGTGCGCGGTCTCGGCAGAATGAAAGGGGTTGCTAGTTCAGTTGCGCGTGCCTGAAGCTCCAAATTGTTCAATAATAGAGCCGGCGAGATCGTTGTTATAGGAATAAAGCCTGATTCAGCACCGCAGTAGCCGTTGTTAATCTGGGGGTCGTCCCCAACCGCGATGATATTATTCAAGGCCTGAAGTGGGGTGCCCACAAAATCTATACCAGTGACAACTACCTCTTTGCCGTTAGGATAGACGATGGAGGCATAGGTTATCTCGCCCTGAAATCCTTGGAATTCATGTCTAGTAGTGCCTGTCTCGCCACCAGAGGTCTCATAGATAATTATGCCGTAAGGCTTACCCTGCCGCTTTATTTCTTCGATAAGGTTCTTTTTTAATTGCTCCAGCGGTAGGGGATCCTTTCCCTCCGCCATCAGCACGGCCATTCGGCTTATCGCCCGCTCATGCTTTTTGCTGCGGGCATGTCCGTTCGGCTTAAATCCTTTCTTTAAGAATGGCGCTCTGGTGCTAAGGGCATCTTTGAGTACTCCATCCTCTACAAGCAGGGTATCGGCTGCAGGGCAGCCTTCATCATCGTAAGCATAAGAGCCAATGCAATGCTCCCCACGATATTTCTTCTGAGTTGGATTATCCCTGATTGTGATGGGCACCTCGAGAATTTTTTTACCAAATTGTCCCTCAAAGGTTTTGCCTTCGTAGCTGGATAATAAGCGGCTTCCTTCTAACCTGTGGCCGAGTGCTTCATGCAGAAGTATTCCAGCTGGTACTGGGTACAAAAGGGCTGGTCCAGAAAAGGCATGGATCTTTTTTGTTCTTGAAATTGAGATTAGTTTTTTATGCTGGTCACGCAGCATCTTTTTAAAAGTTCTGAGATCCGGCAGTTCTTTTTGAGCTCCCACATTTAGAACGAGATCTTGTTCAGGATTTGCGCCCTCTTTGGTCATGTTTCGCATGGTTGCGATTAGTTGGTAGACCTGATGAGTCTGGACTATGATGCTGCCTTCAGAATTTACAAAGATTTTAGTTACGTGAGTGGCATCAAATTCAACCCAGCCCCCAGTGACTCCTTTTAATTTAGATATCCACCTAGAGGCCTCTTTGCAGTATTTGACCCAGTATTCTTCATCTATATGCTCCGGATTTTTATGGTCAAAATGCTTAAAAATAGGAAGTTTTGTGAATGACTGAAGATGTTCGTTTTGATCTACAGTAGATAGCCTTTTATTTTTACGAGTAGCATAATCAGCGACGGCTTCTCTATATTTTGCTTCAAGTAATCTCCAGATACTTAGCCTAAGACCATCATAGTCAATGTCGTCAATTGGAACACTAACATGATTGAAAGATTCTACTTCCTCGTTATTATCATCTAGGCCACCATTCATGACCTGATCATATTTATATGAGCCTACTCGGACATCAGTGAGGATATTTCTGGTATGATCTGCACGTCTTCGAACAACGCTGCCACCTCGAGCCCAGGTATTGAACCATTGGGTGTCCCGCAGTAGAAAGGAGCAGTAGTATGTCTTTGGAAATCCGGGCAGCCGCATCTTCTTGCCGCGCTTTATGTCGAGCTTTAGAATTGAGATCAGTTTTTCGATCGTCTTGCGCGGTAACATGTCAGATAATAAAAACCTTAATTTCTAACTATTTAGATGACTTTTAGGGGTAAAATAGACCAAGAAAATTAGCCTTCCTTGGGTTATTATAGCTTGTAGTTTCAGTATGTTAGAAGGCTAGTTCCAGGATTGGGCCTTATTAACGGTAAGGAACCTCGGGGCCACGGTCTTCTGAGCCCAGGTCTCATAGGTGCTGCCATCTGTCAGCGAACTGGTGCCCCGAGCAGTAACAGTAACCCTAATTAAGGCCAGCGAGTTCATAATGTTGGTGTTATTGATTGCAACTGTGCCAAGGCTTGCATTTAGAAACTCAAGCTCGAACCTCGTGTTAGGTGCCATTAGCACAGTCCCATCAAAAGACTCATTTAAAATGCCACCTTCCCAAACCTTAATACCGCTCCAGTCGTCGGTAGAGATGTAAGCGATGTATGGGATGTTGTAGACCATCGACCCAACAGGAAAGACTACTCCACTTGGATATGCTGGGGCCTTATTTGCATCCTCTGCACCTGAAATCGTAAGCACTTTACTATTCACCTGTTCTACGTATCCCATCATGGAGTGTTCGAGTCCTACCGCCATGCTGTTAAGAAATATCCTATCCCCTGTGTTGAATATTCGGTCTTCGACATTAATTGTAAAAGCAAAGAGACCTGGGGTCACAGCATCTGTTGTCATGGTAACTTTCCCGGTTTTTGATGACCGCATCGTTATTGTAGCATGGTCAGTGTGGTCAGCTATAAAAGGAATCGCCAATGAATTAGTCGGTCCGTTCCAATTAGCTGTCTGAGGCAGCCCGTTGCCAGCAAGTTTAATATCGTTTGCAATTATATCTAATAACATCTGCGATGTTTCGTCTGTTTCAGCTTTTATCCTGCGGTCGTGATAGTTGGTAACGCCGATAAAATAAATGGTCGAAGCCCCCACAACTACGATGGAAGAAATCATAGCCGAAATTAGCATCTCTATCAGGGTGAAGCCCTGGTTGTCAGATAATTTATAGAAGCAAGCTCTCATGTGAGACCTAATTGTAAATCAACGCTCCGGTTGAGTACAACGTTGCGGAGGCGAAGCTTGAACCCCCTACACTCATGTTAATATTACTACTATTTGCCGCACCAGTGGAATTGATCAGCTGACCCCGAGAGCTAAATATGATTCGTTGAGAGGTGGTTATAGAGACATTCTTAGGAAGGTATAATCTTAAAGAAGTCGAGTCCGGATTTACGGGTGTATTGTAGGGAGGGTAATCTAGTCCGAAAGTATAGTAAGACCCTGATGAACGAGATGTTAATATTACCCGAGCTCCCCGGGTCATTGCAGTGGCTTGAGCTCTTTTAAGGAAGGCTTCGAATGATTCCCGAGCAGCTCTTTTGCTCTGAGCTTTGGTGAGAACTGAAAAGGACGGTACTGCTATCCCCATAAAAATCCCGGCCACGCAAAGGGTGACTATGAGCTCTGACAGAGAGAACCCTTTCTCAGATCTTAATAGATTGGTTTTCAAAGCCATCAGCTGAATCCACACTCACGCGCAAACTTGCGCTCCATGAATGTAAGATCGCCAATTTCTTAGAAAAACTTAAGCAAAGGAATAATGTTGGTAATTAATTGATCTTGCCCTGTTTATTGGTCGCAGTTCTCGCAACTTATTGAAAACTGTGACTCCTTCGGCTTTCCGTGGGTTCGGGCTACGAAGCCAGATATCACGGTAAATTCAGCCATCTGAAATTCCTTTATCTCAGTTGGTCCCTTCATGGGTACCTTTGAGCCATCGATGTTAATAAATATGACTTTTGGAAGTCGAGCGGTGACCGAGCGATCATTTCTTACAAAGATAGAGAATCGACCTTTCTCATCAGGGACAGAAATATCACTAAGAGTTAATTTAGGACTGCTGCAGTGGAACTTAAACCTTGCAGCGGCCTCGGTGAATCCATCAAAGCAAATTACTGAGCCGTCAGCATCTTCTCCTGCTTGGCAATTGATTCCGCCGTGTTGATCGCAGGTGAAGCTTTGGGTGGAGCTGACCTTGTATTCACCTTTGTTGAATTTTGGAAGCTCAGCGAG
>Ga0172376_10007726_pt1 | contig 11401 bp, 7 predicted proteins | sample Lak35m_FD_121114 | JGI IMG/M metagenome (GOLD analysis project Ga0172376, IMG submission 121114) | Freshwater microbial communities from Kabuno Bay, South-Kivu, Congo - kab_092012_35m | ecosystem: Environmental > Aquatic > Freshwater > Lake | place: Democratic Republic of the Congo: South-Kivu...
TGATCTGGGCGGCTCGGCTGCGGGCCTTTCCCCGGCTGGCGCTGCGCGGTTTCCAGCTGACGCTGCTGTTTGTGGCGGTGACGATCGTGGCGGCGATCGCCGCCGAGCGGCTGGTGGGTCGTCAGCTCGCCGATGTGGATGTCCTGCATGGCGGCGCCGAGGCCTTTCTCACCCTCAGCAATCTGCTGGTGGCGCTCGGCTTCACGCTGGCCAATGGCCCGCCGCCGCCGCCGGCCCGTCCCGGTCCGGAGCCGCTGCCGCCCAGCCCCCCAGGCACTGAACCCCCAACCCCCGACCGCTGAGTCGCTGAGGCCCGGGGCGGGATCAGGGCGTCCCGGGGCGGGTGAACAGTTCCAACAATGCTCGCCCGCTGCGCGGAAGCCTGCGGTTTCTGCCCGGAAGATGGGGCGTCGGCATTGGCACCATGATCGCTCCGCTCCTGGCCCTGGCTCCCGCCACCATCACCTGGTCCCCCAAGGTGGCCCTGGTGATGATCATCTGCAACGTGATTGCCATCGCCATCGGCAAGGCCACGATCCAGCAGCCCAACGTCGGTCTGAAGCTGCCCAGCGCCAGCCTGTTCGGTGGCTTCAGCCATCGCGCCATGCTGGGCACCACCGCCCTCGGCCACATCCTCGGCCTCGGCGCGATCCAGGGTCTGGCCTCCCGCGGCGTGCTCTGAAGGTCGCCGCCGCAGTGCCCACCCCTCCTCCCGCAAGCCAGCGCCGGCTTGGCACGCCGGGGGGGTCAGGGCTGATTCAAACTCGGCGCGGGGGCTGCGGCCGCAGCGCAGGTGGCAATCCGCTCCTGGCAGCGCCCGGGGTGCTGAGGTCTGTTTCTGCTGCCCGTGTCACGCACGACCGGCGCAACCAGCACCTGGAAGCGGCCCCTGGCGGGGGTGGCCAGCAGCAGGGCAGCCGCCTGCTCTCTGCGGTCATTGCGTTGGCGGCCTGGTCCGCCTGCCTTCACGACCGCAGCTGGGTCTCAGCTGGGCCGCAGCTGGGTCTCAGCTGGATGCTGAGGTGTAGTGGCGCTGGGCATGGAGCCAGAACCAGCGGCTGCCGATCACAGACAGCGTGGCTGCCAGCAGCGAACCCGCTGCCCACAGCGGCGCCGATCGCCCCAGCAGCGCTTCCGCCGGCACGGTGGTCAGGAAGGCCACCGGCAGCACGAAGGTGAACAGCAGGCGCAGGGGCGCCGGATAGCTGGACAGCGGATAGCGACCCGCAACCAGCGCGTAGCGCAGCACCTCGGTGGCGTTCCACACCTTCACGAACCAGATGCTTAGGGCGGCGAGCACAAACCAGAGGCTGTAGAGAATCGCGCAGGCTGCCAGCAGCAGCAGGGTTCCGAGCAGCAGGGCAGCCGGCTCCACCCTTTCGCCACCGGGCAGGGCCAGCGCCCAGCCGATCAAGCCCAGACCCGCCAGCATCGCCGGCAACCCCCAGGGGGACAGGTTGCGGCAGGAGAGCCAGAACTGGCTGTCGATCGGCTTGAGCAGCACGAAATCGAGGCTGCCGTTCTGCACATGCTGAACGATGCGGCTCAGATTCGGCTGCAGCAGGCAACTGGTGAGGCCATCGAGCAGGGTGTAGAGCCCCAGCACCACCAGGGCGCCGCGCCAGCTCCAGCCCCCGAGGCTGGCACCACCGGCAAACAGCAGCTGGAGCAGAAACAGGCTGCCGCTCAGGTTGCCCAGCACTGCGATCGCCTCGATCCAGGCATTGACGGGATATTCCAGCTCCGCCGCCATGGCCGTGCCCCAGAAACGTCGCAGGCTGAGGCCATAGCGCCGCAGCAGCTGCCAGCCGCTGTCGGTGCTGGTGGTAGTGCTGGTGCTGGTGCTGGTGGCAGTAGTGCTGGTGGCGGCAGGCCGGCTGGATCGCCGGCGGCGCAGAGGGGCAGCCATCCGGCTCAGACCTCCCTCACGCCGAGAAGGGGCGGCGGCATCTGGATCTGCTGGCCTGCGGCGGCTCGCGGGCGGCAACCACGGCGGTGATCCGGCGCTGCCATCTCGCTCAGGCCCCCATCGCGCCATAGCGCCGCAGGCCCGCCCGCCACAACCAGCGGGTCGGCGGCAGCAGCAGCAGCATCCAGGCGAGCAGGGCGGCGCAGCCATTGCCCACCGCAACCCGATCCCCCACCAGCAGACGGGCCGGGAAATCCACCATCCAGGGGAAGGGCGTCATCCAGGCCAGCCGTCGCAGCGCCGGCGGGAAGGTCTCGAGCGGTGCCACCAGGCCGGAGAGGAACAGGTAAGGAATCATCAGCAGCCGATCGAGTGCCGCGGCCCGTTCGCTCCAAAAGCAGAGGCTGCTGATCAACACCTGGATCAGGAAGCGCAGCAGAAAGGCGGCCATGATCGCCAGCAGACCCAGCAGCAGCGAGAGCGGCGACGGCCACCACAACAGCTGCGGTTGCCACCAGGCCACCAGGCCCAGCAGCAGGGCCAGGAACGGCAGCCGGGTGGCCTGCTCGGCCGTGTGGGCGGCCAGATAGCGCCACAGCGGCGCCAGGGGCTGCAGCAGAAACGGCGACAGGCGCCCCTGCAGCACATCCTCCTCGAAGGCATGGATCAGCCACACCACCGTGAACTGACGCACCACAAAGGCCGCCAGGAAGTAGTGGCTGAGCTGCGCGGGCGTGAACCCGGCTCTGGCGCCGGCGCCCGAACCGCTCCATACCGCCAGCATGATCAGGGGCAATACGCCCGAGAGCATCCAGAGCACGATTTCAGCCCGGTATTCGAGCATCAGGGCGTGCTGGCTGCCCAGCAGAGCGGCGGCGATGCGGAGGCTGTGGCGCAACGACTTCATCGGGGCATCGTGGCAGGCAACGCCGCCGGCGGCAGCCAGGCATGTCTCCCAGGCTGCCCTGGGGCGGACCGGCTCAGGAGTGGGCCGCAAAACCCGGCCACCCCGGGCGTTTCATCCCGCCAGGGTGCAATCTGCTGCAGCCGACTGCTCACCGTCACCACCACGTTGCGATAACAGGGCCGCGATTTGAAACCCTCAGCGCCTGTATCGAGGCCCAGGAAGATCCGTCCTGAAGCACAGGGTCGTATTCAGGGTCGTATTCCAGAACAGCCTCCGATCAAGGCCGGCTGGGTCGGGCTGCGGTCATGCTGGGCCTGGCTGCGCCACGGCTCGCCGCCCCACGGCTTGCCGTCACGGATCGCCGTCACGGAATGCCGTCCTCGACGTCCGCCTGGCATCGCCACCCCCTCACCTCGATCCCCGATCCGCATGCGATTTGTTGTCTGGGGCAGCTACTGCCCCGATGTGCTCGAGAAGCGCGAGCCCTTCCGCCAGGAGCATCTCGCCGGTCTGCAGCGCCAGAAGCAGGAGGGGCTGCTGATCACCCTGGGCCCCACCGCCGATACCACCCGCGTGTTCGGCATCTATGAGGCCGACAGCCAGCAGCAGGTGGAGCAGGCCCTGCACGACGACGTGTATTGGCGCGAGGGCATCTGGACCGCCCTGGAGGTGCATGCCTGGATCCAGGTGTTCTGAATAACGCCGCGGCCTCTGCGCTCCCCAGCCGGCTTGTCGCGACAGACGACCGGTCGGCTGTCGCTGCGGCGATCGCCGCGCCAAGCTGGGGGCTGCCCTCCCCACGCTGGCCCCATGGCATCCCCAGGCAGCGTTGCCCCCCTGGCCAGCCCCATGGCCAGCATCGGTGTGCCGCGGGAGATCAAGCGCGATGAGCAGCGGGTGGCGCTCAGCCCCGATGGCGTGCGCGAACTGGTGGCCCAGGGCATCGATGTGCGGATCGAGACGGGGGCGGGCCTGGGGGCCGGTTTCAGCGATGCCGCCTTCGCGGCGGCCGGCGCTCGGTTGGTGAACCGCGATGAGGCCTGGGCCGCCCATCTGGTGGTGAAGGTGAAGGAACCGCAGCCTGAGGAGTTCGATTTCCTGCGGCCCGATCTGGTGCTGTTCACCTATCTGCATCTGGCCGCCTATCCCGAGCTGGGGCAGGCGCTGCTGGCGGCGGGCAGCACCGCCCTGGCCTACGAAACCGTCCAGCTGGAGGACGGCAGCCTGCCGCTGCTGGCGCCGATGAGCGAGATCGCCGGGCGGTTGGCGGCCCAGGTGGGCGCCCATCTGCTGGAGAAACCCCACGGTGGCCGCGGCCTGTTGATCGGTGGTTGCACCGGGGTGCGGCCGGCCCGGGTGCTGGTGCTGGGGGCCGGCAGTGTCGGCTGGAATGCGGCGCGCATCGCCGCCGCCATGGATGCGGAGGTGTTCCTGCTGGATCGCTCGCCGCAACGGCTGCGCAGCATTGAGAGCGACCGTCGCGGCCGGTTGGTGAACCTGGTCAGCAACCGCGCCCTGATCGAGCGGCTGGTGCCGGAGACCGATCTGCTGATCGGTGCCGTGCTGGTCACCGGTGGGCGGGCGCCGGTGCTGGTGGAGGAGGATCTGGTGCGGCGCATGCGGCCGGGATCGGTGATTCTCGATGTGGCGATCGACCAGGGGGGCTGCATCGCCACCAGCCGCGAGACCAGCCACACCGATCCGGTGCGGCTCTGTCATGGCGTGCAGCACTATGCCGTCGGCAACATGCCCGGCGCCGTTCCCTTCACCGCCACCGAGGCGCTGGTCAGCGTCACCCTGCCCTACATCCTGGTGATGGCGGGCCGCGGCCTGATCGAGGCCGTCACCGATCGGCCCGAGCTGCTCTCGGGGCTCAATACGGTGGCGGGTTCGGTGTGCCATCCCGGCGTGGCCCGGGCGCTGGGCGTGGCGCCCCGCCATCCGATGGCCTGCCTGCGCTGAGGCCAGCGGCCGCCGCGGCCGCAGCGGCCAGCCAGCAGCAGGGAGGCCGGCGGCCGGCGGCAGGGCGGAGCCGGGCGGCAGGTGTCGCTGCGGCAGGCGCGGCCCAGGCCCTGGTGGGCCGTCCCGCATGTCTAGGCCCAATTCAGGATTTGCTGATGGGGCTTGGAAGCCTTGCCCTACTGAATACCCAGGGGCCAGCGTGGTCCCTCCATTCCACTGCGTAGTTGCAGGACGGCGCACTGGGAGCCGCTGCCCAAACGCGCGCGGCCGGTTCCAGGCGGTGGGCGGGCGCCGCGGGCCCGGTTGCCGCTGCGGGCCGGCGCCACGGCGGGCTCCCGGATCAGGGATGGACAGGGATTGCCAGCCCAGTGCTCAGCAACCGCCCCCTCGATACAGGCGCGCAACCGGCTCAGGGCAGGGCTGATTCAAACTCGACGCCAGGGCTGCGCCCGCAGCACAGACGTCAACCCGCTGCTTGCAGCGCCTGGGGCAGGGCTGATTCAGGCTCGGCGCGGGGGCTGCGGCCAAGGCGCAGGGGGGCAACCCGCTTGCTTGCAGCGCCTGGGGTGCTGAGGCTGCATTGCTGGTGCCCGTGTCGCGCACAACTGACGAAACCGGCACGTTGAAGCGGCCCTGGACTCAGGCCGACAGAGCCACAGCCAGCCTTGACAAGCTCCGACAATCCAGGCAAGATCAGGCAGCTATAAATGTTGGACTGATTTATGGGTAGCTCAACAAAGGGCAGCCGCACCCACTGCAGCTCGGCCAAATCCCGTGCCGCCACCGGGCCGGCGCAGCGTCCTTTCCCGGGGAATTTTCTTCGCTGTTCTGTGGTTTTTCAGCCGAGAAGTTCCAGGCTTCTGCTGCTGGCTGCCATCGGCAGTGCCACGCTCAGCAGTGCCACGGTCAGCCCCGTTTTTGCGGCTCCGCTCACCTCCGCCAGGGTGCTGCGAATCGTGGATGGCAATCAGGTGTTCATCGATGCCAACCAGGCCCGCATCAATCAGACCGCTGGCCAGGGAAGCCTGCTGAGCACCCGCCAGAGCCGCGCCGAGCTGCTGTTCAACACCCGCGCCATCGGGCTGCTGGGGCGCAGCTCGGCGATCCGGATCGGTGCCCGTTGCTTCCGGCTCGATTCCGGGGTGGTGGTGGTGAATGGCAGCCAGCAGGCCTGCCTCGGTTCACGCATCCTCGGTGTGCGGGGCACCACCTATGTGCTGGCGCGGGAGAGCGATGCCACTTACACCCTCTCGGTGCTGGCCGGCGAGAGCGTGATCGGTCAGGATCTTCCTGAGCTGCCGCAAGAAGCCGATATTCTCAGCCGCTATCCCCGCATTCAGCCCTCCCTGGGCGTTCAGGCGGGGGGCTTCGGGAGGGTATTCCCCGGCGGCGGCGCCAGCTTCAATGGCGGCCTGCAGTATTTCGCTCCCCTGTCCCAGTCCTCCGCTCGGCGGGTTCTCTATTCCTACAGCTCCTTGGGTAGCAGTTTCCAGAACCTCTGGGGTGCATCCACGGAGATCGGCTACCGCTGGTTTACACCTGCCAATCGCTCCACCAGTGGTGCCTATATCGGCTATGCCGGCTACAGCTCTCCCGGTTGCTTCAGCCATCTTCTTAATGCTGGCCTGCAATGGGAGCGATCCCGCTGGCGGCTGGGGGCCAGCGGTGGCATCAGGCTCAACGACTGCCCGGCCGGCCTCCATTACGGTGCCCTCAACCTCTCGATCCCGGTCGGCAGGGTCAAGGAGCAGCCCATCTATGTTTCGATCTCTCCTTACGTGCTGGCCGGCAATGTGGTGGGTTCGAGCCTGCTGACCTCCTCGTCCACCAGCGCCTTCCCCGGCATCCGAACCAGCCTGGAGCTGCCGATTCGCCCCCATCTCTCCCTGCGCGGCCATGCCGGCGCCGACACCGTTTACGGGGTGACGGTGGGGGGGTACTTCACCTATCGCATCCCCGCCACTGGTCAGATCTACACCGATCCCAATAGCCCCGCCCCGGCGGCGGCCGCGGCCGTGAGCAGCGCTGCCACCGTCACGCCTGTCGCCACGCCCATCGCTACGCCCATCGCTACGCCCATCGCCGAGCACACCGGCGCCCAGCAGATCGTCGCCCAGCACACCGGCGCTCAGCCCAGTGCCGCCCAGCACACCGGCGCTCAGCAGATCGGCACTCAGCCCAGCGCCGCCCAGCACCCCGTCGCTCAGCACCCCGTCGCTCAGCACCCCGTCGCCCAGCAGATCGGCTCTCAGCACCCCGGCGCCCGCCCGGCCAGCGAGCTGGCGCAACTGGCCCTGGCTGGCACGGCTTTCGTCGTCGCCGACCTGCCGTCGCCGCTCGGCATCGACGCCCGTGATCAGGCCCAGCGGCTGCAGCCCGGGGTGATCGGCGAGGGGCAACGGGGCCGCTTCAGCGCCGATGGAGAGCTGCTGGCGGTGGAGCCGATCAGCAACAGCGAATTCCTGCAGCTGCTGCGCACCAATCTCAACGGCCACAATCCTCTGCCCGAAAGCCGCCGCATCGCCCGGGCCGCCCAGGGGCGTGGCCTGTTCAACAACGAACTGGCCGGTTTTCTCGGCATCGACTTTCTCCACAATGCCACCCTGGCGGTCAGCACCACGGTCGATACCCCCTTCAGTCCGCTCACCCAGATGCCGGTGGGCAGCTACATCTGCGCCGCCACCAGCCAGGCCCGACAGATCGGAGCTCAGCTGGCCGGGCCGGGGCAGTTCAACTACAGCGGCGGGCCGGCCTATTTCGGCACAGGTTCCCAGACCTATCAGGGCTATCCAGCCACCTCCAACCGCGCCCAGGCCTATGTCTTCTCCGATCCGGGCGTCTGCCGGGAACTCAATCGGCTGGCCAATCAGGGCTATGACGTTGTGCAGGCGGAGCCGATCTCATCCCGGCGTCCGCCGGGAACTCAATCGGCCGACCAATCAGGGCCGCTGCCGGGATCGCTATCGGGATCGCTATAAAGTTGTGCAGGCGGAGCTGATCTGAACGGCAGCTCCAGCAAGGCGGGATTTTCTGCTCCGCGCTTCAGGCCCTGCCAGCACTGGCTCCGGCGGCATTATCTGGTTAATTACCTTAATGATTGCCGCTCTTATTGCCGCGGCGACAGCCTGGTGATCCCCCGCGGCGATCACCCCAGTGCCAGAGGCAGCGGGCCGCTCAGTGCTGGCGGCCGGGCTCACTGCCGAGCCGGGAGGCGGTTGTGCGGCCGATTGGTGATACTCGGCGCCAGAACATGGCTCATCCGGGTTGAATCGAGCAGCATGGGCTGCAGCCAATCCCACTGCCATGGCCCCGGCTCCAACCGCTGCCCCAGCCATCCGGCCGTCTGCCCCGGCGGCGTCGATCGCAACTCTCGGCAGGTGGCTCCGCCCCCACGCCGCTGCGGTCAGCACCACACTCCTGGTCAGCGGCCTCGGTTGGTGGCTGGCGGCGCCTCTGCAGCAGTGGGAACTGTCCCTCACCGGCCTCGCCCAGGAGTGGCGCGGCGCCCGCCGCCTGCAGGCCCCGGTGACGATCGTGGCGATCGATGACTACAGCTTTCAGCAGCTCGCCAACGCTGATCTCAGCGGCGATCCCCGGCTGGCTCGCCTCAGCCAATGGCCCTGGCCGCGGCGGATCCACGCCCTGGTGCTGGATCGGCTGTTGCGGGCCGGGGCCAGGGCCGTGGCCTTCGATCTGTTGTTTGAAACCCGCAGCGAGCAGGGCCCGGCCGATGATGGCGCCCTGGCGGCAGCGCTCAGGCGCCACAGCCAGCGCAGCGTCCTGGCGGCCCAGGTGATGGAGAGCCGCGGCGAGGTGGCCCAGCTGGCCCTCAGCCTGCCCAGCAGCTCCCTGTTTCCCCGCCAGGGCCGCCGGCCGGGCATTGGGCTGCTCAATGCCCAGACCGAGGCGGATGGCTCCCTGCGTCGTCGGCCCGGCGACTACGCCCTGGCCCTGCGTCGCAGCCTGGGGGAGGCGGTGCCCCAGGGCCTGGCCCTCAGCCTGCTGCGGCAGGGCGGTGCCAGCGATCGCAGCCAGCCGCCGCTGCCGTTCGGGCGCTGGTTGCCCCTGCTGGATCCCTACGGCCCTCCCCGCAGCATCCCCACCCTGTCGATCTGGCAGCTGCTCGAATCCGCTGCCTACCAACGTCTGCTGAGCTCGGGCCGTCTGCGAGGCCAGCTGATCCTCGTCGGTCCCACGGCCCTGGTGCTGCAGGATCTGCACCGCGCCCCCTTCTCCGGCGGCGAGGGCACGCCCGGGGTGGAGCTGCATGCCACCGAACTGGCCAACCGCCTCGAGGGCCGCAGCCTCTGGCTGTGGACTCCGGGCCTGTGGTGGTGGAGCTGCGGGCTGGCAATCCTGGTTCTGGTCTGCGGCCTGCTGGCGGAACGCTGGGACAGGCCGCTGCAACGCCTTGCGGTGCTCGCGGCCGTGGCCCTGGCGCTGGTGCTGCTGGCGCAGCTGGCGATCGCCTGGCTCGGGGTCGCCCCCAACCTGTTCAGCGCCGCCGCGGCGCTGCTGCTGATGGCGCTGGTGAGCAGCGGTGATGCCACCTTGAGGTTGCAATGGCAGCGCTGGCGGCTGCGCCAGGCCCTCGGTCGCTACCTCTCCCCCGCTGTGGCGGCGGAAATCGCCAACCAGCCGGCCGAGGCGGATGGCCTGCTGGGAGGACGCAGCATGAATGTGGTGATCCTGCTCAGCGATATCCGCGGCTTCACCAGCCGCACCCGCCAGATGAGCCAGGCCGGCCAGGTGCGCGAGCTGGTGCATCAATTGAATGTCTACTTCAGCGAGATCGTTGATGTGGTGCACAGCGAGGGCGGCACCGTCGACAAGTTCATCGGCGATGCCACCCTGGCGGTCTTCGGTGTGCCCTACAGCCGCGGCGATCACCAGGAGGCCAGCGCTGCCCTGCGGGCGGCCGTGGAGATCCATCACCGCCTCGAGCAGCTCAATCAGCGCTGGTCGCAGGAGGGCAAGGAGCCCTGGGAGCAGGTGGTGATCCTCAATTTCGGCACCGTGATCAGCGGCAACATCGGCTCCAGTCGCCGCATGGATTACACCGTGATCGGCGAGGCGGTGAATGCCACCAGCCGGCTGGAGTACGTCGCCAAACAGTGCGGCCGCAACCTGATCCTGAGCCATGCCTTCGTTGAGCAGCTCCACGATCGCGATCGGCTTGAGCACCTGGGCGACTTCGAGCTGCGTGGCCATGGCCGCGAATCGGTCTACGGCCTGCTGCCGCCGGCTGAGTCCAGTGCGGCCGGGCAGCCGCCGTCCGGCACCGAGGCGGCGCCGCATCCGGCCCGGGCCTGATCGCGGGGCTACCGGAATGGCTGTCGCCAGCAGGCCGCTGCGCCCCGCCGCTGCAGGCCTCAGGCGCGCCTGATCCGGTGGCAGCCCAGCGTTCAGCCGCAGCGTTCAGCAGCGTTCAGCCGCTCCTGTCGGGCTGCAATCTCGCCTCTGCGGCAGCCCTGGCCTGATCCCGACCCGGGAGGATCCCGGCCGCTGCGCTCTCCGCTGAGCAGCGGCCAGCTCGTTCCGGGTTCGGCCCGGGCCGGATCCAGGCGGCGGCGCTGCCCGGCCCTGCGATCCGCGCTCCAGGCAGCGCCGCCGCCGAGGCTGGTTGCCGGCTCTACAGCCAGCCCTGATCCCGCACCGATGCCAGCGGTCGCTGCAGCAGGCGCGGATCGAGTCCTTCGCGCAGGGCGCTCACCAGGCCCGCCGCCTCCGCATAGGAGCGGGCCGGCAGGACCTCCAGCCCCAGAGCCGCGGCGTTGACCCGCAGCAGGCAGGGGTTGTCGACGGCGATCAGCGGCACACCGCGGGCCGCACAGGCCAGCACCGCCGCCCCGCCCAGGGCATCGGCGGGGGCCACCACCGCCCCCAGATCGGTTCCATGCAGCAGGTTCGCGGCGACGGCCGGTTCGCGGCGCAGGTCGGGTGCCCGGCTCAGGCCCACCAGCACGCAGGGCAGAAAGGTGTGCCCCAGCTCTTCCGCCGCCGCCCGTGGATCCAGACCGGGATCCAGGGGCAGGGGTGCCAGGGCCGGTGCATGGGCGCAGGGAATGCCGAGCTGGCGCACCAGCAGATGGCTGATCACCGCCTCCGCTCCGGCCAGGGCATCGACGCCGGAGCCGGCCCGGTAGGCGGCCAGGGCTTCACTGTCGGGATCATCCGGGAAGCGAGCCACCACGGCGATCGCCGTGGCGCCGACCTGCACGAGCCGTTCCGCCGCCCGCAGCAGCGCACCCGGATTGGCGAGGCTGCCCCAGCTGCTGCCGCTGTCCCCCAGCCGCAGGCTCACCTGCAGCGGTGCATCGCTGCGCAGGATCGGACCGATGCTGAGGCCGAGGCTGGCGCGACAGGCATCGATCACCTGGTGATGACGCTGCAGCAGCTGCGGTTCGATGGCGGCATCCAACAGCACGCCGATGCGCTGGGCGGGCCGCGGTGCCAGGGCCAGCTCCCCGGCCGCGAAGCGATCCAGGGCCCAGCCCTCCACGTAGTGAAGACGGCGATCGCTCCAATACAGCGACGCTGCATTCAGCACATTCGGATGGCTGATCAGGCAGTCGCTGGCGGCGGCCAGCAGCCGTGCCGCCGGCAGGCCATCACCGGCATAA
>Ga0172376_10007727_pt1 | contig 11400 bp, 4 predicted proteins | sample Lak35m_FD_121114 | JGI IMG/M metagenome (GOLD analysis project Ga0172376, IMG submission 121114) | Freshwater microbial communities from Kabuno Bay, South-Kivu, Congo - kab_092012_35m | ecosystem: Environmental > Aquatic > Freshwater > Lake | place: Democratic Republic of the Congo: South-Kivu...
CACGAAAAGGTGAACAACAACGCCCCGGAATCCATTGTTTTCAGGGCCGCGAGGTTGATGCGTTTGTAGGCTTGCACGGCGGCATGCCGGGCGCTGTGGTTTTTTGCAAAAGCCGGCGGGTCGAGCACAACGCATCCGTATCCGGCCACGCCCTGTTTCAAAAAGTCCAGGGCATCTGCTTGCACCAGCGTGTGTGCTTCGTCTGCAAAACCGTTGCGAATGACGTTCGTCCGCGCCAATTCGACTGCCGCAGCTGAACTGTCGAGGCTGGTCACGGCCGTCGCGCCGCCCTGAAACGCGGCCACGCTGAAGCCTCCGGTGTAGCTGAAGACGTTCAGCACCGAGCGGCCTGAGGCGTAGCGCCGGACGAATTCGCGGTTGTCTCGTTGGTCAAGGAAGAACCCGGTTTTTTGGCCACCGACTACATCCACGGTGTAGATGCGGTCATTTTCTTCCGCCACGACGGGGGCATCGCGGCGGTCTCCGTGCACCCAACCGTCGGTCGAAGCGTGGCGCCCGGATCGGTGCAGGGCTTTTGCGCTCTTGTCGTAGATGCGGATCGGCCCCTCGGAACATGCGGCGATCAGCGCATTGCAAGTGAGCTCCAGCGAGCGGGCCATTCCCAGCGTGTGGTTTTGGACGACGGCGCAATCGCCGTACAGGTCCACGATGAGCCCCGGCAGTCCATCCCCTTCCCCGTGGACGAGCCTGCAGGAAGTTTGGCCCGGGGCCTGCATCAATGCCCACCTCCGCCGCGCATCCACGGCCATGCGAATGCGCTCGTGCCACCATGCTTCGTCCGGCTCAGGCCCCGCCCCGAACGTGAGCATGCGGACCGCGATGCTGCTCCCCGCAGCGAAATGCCCAAATCCAAGCGGTGCACCGGAGGCCGCTTGCACCGCGACCAAATCCCCGTCGGCCGGATTTCCTGACCACCGGGCGATGGCGCCGCTAAAAACCCAAGGATGGCGCCGCTGCAGGGCTGCGTCTTTGTCTTTTCGAAGGTGAGCGATGGCGTGGTGCACGGGCGCAAGGTACGCGGTCAGTAGAGGTAGACCGTTCTGCCTCGGGTGTAGAGCATTTGGTCCGCACGCAAGGCGCGCAAGGCTTCAATGGCCCCGTCTCGCTCCAGCGGAGGAATCGACCGGAGGAGTGCGTCCGCTTCAATGCCGGCAGGCGGGATGCGCTGCAGGAGGGAAGTGCGCAGGGCAGGCAGGTCCAACGTGCAGCGGTCGCACACCCCGCAAGGTTCCGGGGCCGATTCGCCGAAGTAGCGGTCGAGCGCGGCACTGCGGCAGTCGGTGCGTTCGAGGTAGTGCAGCACGTCTTCCCATTTGGACCAGACTTGCTTCGCACGGTCGGGCCCCACCGATGCAGGAAGGGGCAACCGATCTACCGGAATCCGGTGTTGCAGCCAGGTGATGCGCAATCCGGGAGGCACCGGCTTCCACTCGAGGACGCCGGTCCGGTCAAACCGCTCGAGCAGTCCGAGGACTTCGGTTGCCGGCACATGCAGCTGGGATGCGAGCTCGTCAGGGGAAACCGCAACTGGCAGATTGCGACCGGGCAAGAGGCGGCGCAACAGCTCGCGGGCCAGCGGATCTTCCTGTGCAGCGGAGGGCACCTCCGCGGCCCCGATGAACAGAATGACTTCGCCCTCGAGGCGGTTCCGTACCTCGCGTACACTGAAATGACCCGCCCGGGCGCACGCATCGAGCGCCGCACGCGCAGTGGCGGCCGGCACGGCATGTGTTTCAGCCCAGCTCCGCACATCGAACGGGGTGGGGCGTTCCGGCAGGTCGCCGATTGCCACCGAGCCTTGGTTGGCGACGGCTTGGTACACCGATCGAATCAGCTGCACATCCGGGAACCGCTCGGCACACCGGCGCTCGGTGCGTTTGCGGGCAAATTCCGAAGGGAAAATCACGCACTGCGCGGAGGCTCCATCCCTGCCCGCACGACCGGCTTCTTGCACGTAGCTCTCGAGGTCAGACGGCAAATGCGCATGAAAGACCCACCGCACATCGGGTTTGTCGATGCCCATCCCGAAGGCATTCGTGCAGGCCAACATGCGCAGCTGACCGTCCAGCCAGCTTCGCAGGCGCCGGTCCTTTTCCGATCTTGTCAATCCTGCGTGGTAGGAGGCGGCAGAAAGTCCCAGAGATTGCAAGCGGTGGCTCCACTTTTCCGCATCGACGCGGGTGCCCACATAGATCAACCCAGTGCCCGGGGTGCGTTCCGCAGCTTCGAGCAAGGTGGCTTCCGGGTCTCCGGAGCGTGCCACCGCATAGGCGAGGTTGGGCCGTCGCATCGGCGATCGGTGCAGGGAGGCACCCGAAAGACCGAGCTGCTCGACGAGGTCGTGGACCACTTCCTGCGTCGCGGTGGCGGTGTAGGCGCCCCAAACCGCGTCCTTCAAATGCGCCCGGAGCGCGAGGATTTGGCGGTAGGCGGGCCGGAAGTCATGGCCCCATTGCGAGATGCAGTGGGCCTCATCGACCGCAACCGTGCGGATGGGCAGGTACGGGAGCCGCTCCAAGAACGCCGGATGGTTGAGGCGTTCCGGAGCCACGTAGAGAAATCGCAAGTGCCCCGAAATGGCATCGTCGTAAATCTGCGCAGCCGCTTCGGCATCGAGCTCGCTCGTCAGCGCTTTTGCCCGCAGTCCGCGGGTCCGCAAGCCCCGCACCTGGTCATGCATCAAGGCGAGGAGGGGGCTGATGACCAGGCACAATCCCCCGCGCAAGACTGCGGGAAGTTGGAAGCAAATGGACTTCCCGCCGCCGGTAGGAAGCACCGCGCAGAGGTCGTGGCCTTTCCACAAATCCAGCACGGGACCGATTTGGTACGGGCGCAACGTGCTGAAGCCCCAATGGGTCATCAGAGCGGCCTGGACCGTGTCGAGGTCTGCTTCGGGGATGGTGTACTTTTGGACCTCCACACCCCAAAGGAAATGCGGAAACTCGTCGTCGGAAATTGGAAATCTCACAAATCTCTGGCCGAGGCCCAGGAGTTTGTAAACGTGCTCGATTCGACCCTCGAAGCGCATGCGGGGTGGGAGGCGTGGATTGCTCCACCCGCGCCGTATTTGGCCCTGCTTGCCGGTCGGTCCGTGGCTTCGGGGACCCTCCGTTGGGTGGCCCAAACCGTGTCCGCGCACCCCTCCGGGGCGCACACCGGGGAATTCACCGCGGAAATGCTCGTCTCGTGCGGGGTCCACGCGGCGTTGGTGGGACACAGCGAGCGCCGGGAGCGGTTCGGAGAAACCGACGAAGTGGTCCGTGGCAAGGTTGCGCGGTGCTTCGAAGCGGGCCTTTTGCCCGTCTTGTGCTGCGGGGAAACCCGCGCAGAGCGCGAAACAGGAGTGGCCCATGCGCGTGTGGAAGATCAACTCCACCGTGCGCTCACCGGCCTCGCCGGAACGCATCCCCTCGTGGTCGCCTACGAACCTGTTTGGGCCATCGGCACGGGCCTCACAGCGACTGCTGAGCAGGCGGAAGAAATGCATGCGTTTCTTGCGGACGTGCTGGCTGGCCTCGGTGCGGCCGGCACCACATTGCTCTACGGCGGGAGCGTGAACCCCGGCAATGCAGCCGACCTGTTCCGCGAACCCCACGTGCACGGCGGCCTGGTCGGTGGGGCCTCGTTGGAGGCGGCCTCGTTCGCAGCGTTGATTGCGGCCGGGGCATGAGCGCCTTCCTCGAACTTCACCTGACGTTTTCGCCGACCGAACCGGGCCGCGACATCGCCGTTGCACTGCTTGCTGAATGCGGGTTCGACACCTTTCGCGAAGAAGGGGCGGGGTTGTGGGCTTACGCCGTGGCCGGCCAGGTCGATGCGGTTTCCTTGGCAGAAGCACGCAGCGTGATTGCGGAAGTGGGGCTGGAAAATTGGGAGGAAAACACCGTCGCTACGGCGAATTGGAATGCCATTTGGGAGGCGGAATACGAACCCGTCTTGTTCGGAACGAGGGCGGTGTTGCGCGCCCCCTTTCACCCCGCCCCGGCCAGCGGACTCGACGTGGTCATCCGACCCGAGATGTCCTTCGGCACGGGCCACCATCCCACGACGCGGCTGATGATGGAGGCGTTGCTCGACCGTCCACCCGTGGGGGTGCGGGTGCTCGACATGGGCGCGGGTACGGGGGTGTTGGCCATCACCGCGGCCTTGTTGGGCGCTGCGGAATGCCTGGCGGTGGAAATCGAACCGGGGGCCGCGGAGAATGCTCGGTCGAATGTGGCCGTGAACGCGGTGGAGGCCCAAGTGGAAGTGCGTTGTGGAGATGCCACAGCCCTTTCCGCTGCAGACGGGCGTTTCGGGCGGGTGCTTGCAAACATCAACCGCAACGTGCTGCTGCAGGATTGGGCTGTGTACAGTGCGTACGCTGAATCCGAGATAGTAATGAGCGGTTTTTTTCCTTCCGATGTGGAAACACTTGCGGGGCGCGCGGCAGAGTTGGGCTGGGAAACGGCAGAGGTCCGTGAACACGAAGGATGGGCCTGTGTGCGTTGGAAGCGCATGAACGGCGCGGCGGTATGAAACGGGTGATTTGGTTGCTGTGTGCGGCATGGACCACGGGGGTTCAAGCGCAAGATGGGCCCAAGGAAGTGGGGCCTTGGGCCGCTGAGGTGGCGCGCTGGGTGGAGCCTTCCGACGCGGAGGCGGCGCGTTGGGTGCGCAAGGATTTTGCGGAAGTGCTCGCAGCGGGTTCTTGGACCGCGGGGCGGGTGGATACGCTGCAGCGCACGCTGGAGAAATTTCGAGAGGACCGCGCGTTCAAACCCGCGAGCGGCGTCGCCTACCTGCGAACGGCTGCGTTCCTGTCCACAGCACCCTCCACCTCGGCCTGGGGCAGTTGGCATGCCGTGTTGCTTGCACTTGAGGGCAAGAAGGCGTGGCGGAAGGCGCTGCCGGAATTCCTGGCGGTTTCTCGTCCGTTTTTCGAAAACGGGGTGTTGATCGATCGGCCGCAGGCGCTTTGGCGCCTGGAGGGGGCGGGGTTTGATTTCCAAACCGACAGCCTTCCCGTGTTGCGCATTCACGGAGCCACGTTGGTGGGGGAGTGCACGGGAGATCGCGTGGAAATTCGGGAAGTTTGGGGCGAATGGAGGATCGCCGAAGGAGCGGTGCACGTGGACAGCGCGTTCATGGCTTGGCAGGGCACGGAGCTCGACCCGGCCACGCACCATGCGCGATTGGGCGCAGCAACGCTGCGTTTGGAATCGGAGGGGTTTGACGTGCCGCGTGCGGTGGTGGTCGCTTCGTGGTTCGAGCAAGGGCTGGAGGGCGAGGTGCGCGTCCGCCTCGTGCGAAACCGAAATCCGAAAGACGTGGGATTTCCGCGATTTGACTCTGCAGACCGCACGGTGGTGCTGGATTCCATCCAGCCGGGGATGCGGTTTGTGGGCGGTTTGGGGATTCGCGGGGGGACGTTGGTGGGCATCGGGGGAGCGGGGGATCTTGCACGGATCGACGTGTTTCACCGGGATACGCTGCTGTTCCGCACGCGGGCGCTCGAGGTCTTGTTCGACGTGCGAGGCTTCAGTGCCGTGCATGCAGAAATGACGTTGTACTGGGAAGCCGACTCCGTCTACCACCCCGACCTGAGGTTGCGGTATACAGGAGCCAACCGAAAGCTCACCTTTCTGCGGGAGCGCGATGGACTTGGTATGCGGCCGTTTTCGGACAGCTACCACGGCGTCGTATTCGATGCGGATGCGGTTTCGTGGCAGTTGGAAGCTCCTGCGGTCGAAATCGGCAGTTTAGAAGGATTGACGGACCGCCGGGCTTCTTTCCGCAGTGCAGACTTCTTTCGAATCCAGGCGTTTGAGGCGATGAAGGGCATCGATCCGGTGCACCCGCTGGTGGAAATGATGCAATTCGTGCGCGCGACGGGCGCAACGGAGTTTAGCGCTGCGGCGTACGGGCGCCACATCCGGCTGAGCGAGACGCAGGCACAGATGATCCTCATTCGGTTGGCGTTGGAGGGCTATGTGGAACTCGATCTGGATGCCTGGCGGTGTGAGGTGCTTCCGAAGGCTTCCGAAACGTTGGACCACGCACGTGGAAAGTTGGATTACGATGTGCTCGCCTTCGAGTCGGAGGTGAAGAGCGGCCCGAATGCCGAGTTCAGCTTGCTCAACGGCCGGTTGAATTTGAAGGGTGTGGATTTGGTCCAAGCGAGCGATTCCCAAGCGGTCTGCATTTTTCCGAAAGAGGGCAAGCTTTCGCTCGGAAGGAACCGCTCGTTCACGTTCGAAGGCATCGTGCGCGCGGGAAACCTAGAATTTTCGGGTCAGGGCTTCACCTTTGATTACGAGCAGTTCCGCATCGCGCTCAACCGCGTGGATGCCTTGCATTTGATGGTCACAGATCCGGTGCGCGTCGATGCCCGAGGCCTTCCCGTGCGCACACGTGTAAAGAATGCGCTTTCTGAAGTGAGCGGCACGTTGGCCATCGACCACCCGCTCAATCGCTCGGGGACACGTTCCGCGAGCTACCCGAACTACCCGTATTTTGAGGGTGACAGCACGAGCTTTGTCTATTTCGACGAACCGGCTATCCGCAACGACGTGTACGACCGCGACCGGTTTTATTACGCCGTGGAACCGTTCGCGTTGCGCCACATCGACCGGCTGGAGCCGAACGACCTGCGCTTTGCAGGGACACTGGTTTCTGGCGGCATTTTTGCCGATCACAGTGAGCCGCTTGTGCTCATGGAGGACCTTTCGCTCGGTTTGGGCTGGACAACCCCTTCGGAGGGAGAGCCGGTTTATGGCGGCGAGGCGCGCTGGTTTTCAAGGGTAAAGCTGGATTTGGGGGGGCTGCAAGGAACGGGCACGTTCGCGTTCCTTTCCGGCAAGGTGGAAGGGGCGGGCCAAATTTTCCTCCCGGACTCCCTCCGCGCCTCCGACGTGCGTTGCACCAATGCGCTCGACCGCAAATTGCACGTGGCTTCGCTCTCCGGTGAACATGCCGCGGCGGTGTTCCGGACTGCAGGAAAAGAGCTGCAACTCCTCACAGGTAAAGAAGGGTTCCGGTGCATCCTCGACAGCGTGCGCTTTGACGGCGACGCACGTCTTTCCAAGGCAGGCTTGCTCGGCACCGGCAACCTCGCCTACAAAGAGGGAACCCTTCAGATGGTAAGCGGAGCGCTCCTCGAGGAGCGGGTGCGCGCAACCCAAGCCACATTTGCGTTGACTTCTCCGCGCACCCGAACTGAAGTCGTGCGCGCACCGGATGTCATTGCAGATTTGGATTTTACGGGCAGGGTGGGGCGATTTACCTACCGAGAGGGGGAACGCACTGTGGAATTTCCAGAGCACAAGTACCGCGCCTTTTTGAACCGGTTGGACTGGAACATGGACCGGGCCTCCTTGAACGTCGCCACGGACCGCACGTTTCCGGCGGGAGACGTTTGGACCGATCCGGCGCGGAAGGAGCGTTCGAACTTCATTTGCACCGCGTCGGAGGACACGCTGCGGTTTTACAGTCCGGTGGCGACGTTTGATTTGGCCGAAAACCGCATCGCCTGTTCGCGCGTCCCGGAACTGCTGATTGCGGATGCGCGGTGCGTGCCCCGCGGCGGCGAGGTGGGCATCCGGGAAAATGCCCGCCACGAGACCTTGGTCGGTGCAGAATTGATGCTTCCGGTCGGCAATCCCATGCACAAGGTGGTGGATGCGACGCTCGAGGTGAAGGACGGCATGCGGTATTCCGGCGCGGGAGATTATGTGTTCTTCGATGGCTCCGGGACGGGGCGCGTGTTGCCGTTAGAGAAGTTGGGCGCGGATTCGTCGGGCACTTCGTGGGGCAGCGGCAAGGTGACGGAGAAGGATTTGGTCTTCTTCGGACCAGCCTTTCAATACAAAGGGGACGTCCACTTGCTGGCGACCGAGCGCTGGCTGGAATTTGACGGCGGCGTGCAACTCGCGGCGGGCTGCTTGTGCTACGACCGCTCCTGGCTGAAGTTCACCGACCGCATCAACCCGGCGGCGCCGGCGTTTCCGGTGAACGAACAACCGACGGATTTGAAGGGAAAACCGTTGGCTTTTTCTTGGACTGCAAGCGTCGGGGAACCGTACTGGGTGGCGGAGCGCTTCATGTCGGAAATCGACACCACCGAGGACCGGTCGTTGTTCCGTCCGACGGGCTGGTTGCAGCATCGCAACGGCGTGTACACGGTCGGAGATACCGCCTCGCTGGTCCCGTTGGCCACGTTCGCTGTAGACGGATGCAAGGTCACGAACCGCGGGGCGGCGAGCATGCCGTTCTCAGCACCCGGCATCGGCGTTCGGTTCTACGGCACGGCGGCCGGGGAAGGGGCGGGGTCAATGCAACTCAGCGGGGTGGTGGCCATTGAGATGCCCGTGGAGCCCAAACTTTGGGCGCACATGGCACGTGCGCTGCCCATGTTCCAAACCGCCGCAGACCCGGACATCCAGTCCGGAATGGCAGATGCCATCGCGGCATGGACCGAGCCGAAGGACCGGGAGGAGGCCGTGGCGGAGTGGGAGCTCGCAGGCCGGTTCCGCCGCATTCCGAAAGGGCTGGAGGCGACGTGGATGCTGACCGGGGTGCAGTTGGTGTGGGATGCGCGCGAGGACCTGTGGGTTTCGAAGGGCCGCATCGGAGTGGCTTGGTTGGGGGATGAGCAGGTCCACCGGAGCGTTCCGGGAAAGCTGGAACTGTCCCGGGGCCGCGCCGGCGACGGATTGCGGTTCTACCTCCATGGCGATGATTCGAACTGGTACTTCTTTGATTACCGGTTGAATGCGCTCGGGATGTCGGCCAGTGATGCGCCGTTCCTTGAGGCCATCGGGGCCATCAAGGAAGAAAAGCGGTCGACGGAACTGGAAGGCGGGCGTTCGTTTCGCTATTTCCCCATCTTGCAGCGCAAGCGCCGCGACGATTTCGTGGACGCCTACCGAGAGTTCGAATGAACGCCTATCCCCATCTGTTCAGCCCGCTGGTCATCAGGCATTTGGAGCTCCCCAACCGGGTGGTCATGGGCAGCATGCATTTGGGCCTTGAAGAGCAACGCGGCGGGTGGAAGCGGCTGGCGCGGTTTTACGCAGAACGCGCGGATGCCGGGGCCGGCCTGATAGTCACAGGCGGAATTTCGCCCTCGCTGGAAGGGGCGCTTGCCCCGGGAGGAGCGGTGTTGCGCTTTCCATACCAAACCCACCGCCACCGCCTCGTCACCTCCGCTGTCCACGAGGCCGGTGGGCGCATCTGCCTCCAACTTCTGCACGGCGGACGCTACAGCCACCACCCCTTTTCCGTGGCACCGTCGCGGCTGCGGGCGCCCATTTCCCGGTTCACCCCGCGTGCTCTGACTGCGCGGGGGGTGGTGCGCACCGTCCGGGACTTCGTCCGGGCGGCCGAACTCGCTCAGCGTGCCGGGTACGACGGGGTCGAGGTCATGGGGTCCGAGGGGTACCTCATCAACCAATTCCTCGCGGCCCCTACAAACGCCAGGAACGATGCCTGGGGCGGCGATTTTCAGCGACGGCTGGCGTTTCCTGAGGCCATCGTGCGCGGCATCCGTAAAGCCGTGGGGCCGGAATTCGTAGTGGTGTACCGGGTCAGCGTGATGGATTTGGTCCCCGGCGGGGCGGATTGGACGGAGGTGGCTGCCACGGCGCGCGCGATGGAAGCCGCCGGGGCCGACGTGCTCAATACAGGAATCGGTTGGCACGAGGCGCGCGTTCCCACCATTGCCACTGCAGTTCCGCACGGGGGGTTCGCATTTTCGACCCGGGCCTTGCGCGGCGAAGTGGGCATTCCCGTCATCGCGACCAACCGGTTCACCACCCCGGAAGGGTGCGAACAGGCGTTGGCCGCGGGCGATGCGGACCTGATTTCCATGGCACGGCCCTTCCTGGCAGATGCAGCGTGGGTCCGCAAAGCGGCGGCACAGGCCCCGGACACCATCAACCTCTGCATCGGGTGCAACCAGGCCTGCCTGGATCGGATTTTTACCGGCAAGACCGCGTCCTGCCTGGTCAATCAGCGGGCGGGCCGTGAGGAAGTGTGGCCCGAAAAGGCGCGAACGCTCGCGCCGCTGCGGGTCGCCGTAGTCGGCGGTGGCATGGCCGGATTGAGCTGTGCGGCAGAAGCGGCGAACCTCGGGCACCGGGTCACCTTGTTTGAGGCCACCGAGCACCTCGGCGGCCAATTCCGGCTCGCGATGCAGGTCCCGGGGAAAGCAGATTTCAAGGATTCGCTGGCCTATTTCGTAGGCCGTCTGAAGGGGGTGGAGGTGCGAACGGGAACCCGGGTCACGGCCGCAACATGCGCGGAGTTCGATGCCGTGGTGGTCGCGACTGGGGTGAAGCCGCGCAGGTGGGACCTGGCGGCCGCGGACGATTCCCGGGTCTTGTCTTACCCCGAGGTGCTCGAGGGACGCGCGGTTCCCGGGCGGGTGGTCGCAGTGATCGGAGCCGGCGGCATCGGGTTCGATGTGGCGGATTTTTTGACCCACGATGGGGACCGGGCGGGCTTTCATGCGGCGTGGGGGATCGACCGGGCGCTGCAGCAACGCGGGGGCCTGTGCCCTCCTGCGGACCGTCGTTCTAGCCGAGAAGTCCATGTCTTTCAGCGAAGTAAGGAAAAGCCCGGAGGGCGTTTGGGCAAGACGACCGGCTGGATCCATCGCGCTACGCTGAAGGCGCGCGGGGTGCACATGCACCCTGGCGTTACCTACCTCGGTCTCGGTCCAGAAGGCCTGCGGTACCTCGACGGAGCGGGGCAGGAGCAGTTGCTTGCCCTCGACCATGCGGTAGTGTGTGCGGGCCAAACGGCCGTCGACCCCCTGTCAGCTGACCTCCGAGCGTCCGGCCGTCCGGTGCAGGTCATCGGCGGCGCACTCCGTGCGGGGGAGCTCGACGCCGAACGCGCCATCCGCGAAGGCATCGAGGCCGCCTACGGCCTCGCCCCGTGGACGCTGGACCGCTGAGCGAGCGACTTCACCGCCTCCTCCGCCGCCGCCCGCGCCGCCTCGATGCCCTCCACAGAATCCTCGGGCACCCCCTGTGTCGCCCCGATCCACACCCGAATCCCCGGCGTGCGGCGAAACGCCAGCGCGCCTTTGGGCAACAGTTCCCGCGTACCCTCCACATAGAACGGCACCACAGGAACCCCCGCAGCTGCCGCCAAATGAAAGGCGCCCTTCCGGAACACCGCAATTTCGCCGGTGGCCGACCGCGTCCCTTCGGGATACACCACCACCGATACGCCGCTGCGCACATTTGCGGCCAACTGCTTCACCGCTTCCCGCGCAGAATCGGGGTTGCCGCGGTCCACGAACACGGTCCCCACCCGCGCGTTCAACACGCCGAGCAACGGAACCCGCCGCACGCTGGCTTTCGAAAGGAACACAATGGGCCGTGGCAGGGC
>Ga0172376_10007729_pt1 | contig 11398 bp, 7 predicted proteins | sample Lak35m_FD_121114 | JGI IMG/M metagenome (GOLD analysis project Ga0172376, IMG submission 121114) | Freshwater microbial communities from Kabuno Bay, South-Kivu, Congo - kab_092012_35m | ecosystem: Environmental > Aquatic > Freshwater > Lake | place: Democratic Republic of the Congo: South-Kivu...
CTGGCAGTAGCGAGGTTGATGGCATAGTTCTGGCCGCTGTTGCCATCGCTGAGGCTGTAGCCGGGATTCACCACCAGGCTGCTGTTGCCATCACCGAGGGCATGGCGGCTGCTGTAGCTCTGGCTCAGTTTGGTGAGTGTATCGCTGCCAAATAGCGTGCCGCTGCTGAGGATCGGCACCCCGCTGGAGGCCGTGGTGCCGTCATAGGCACGAGTATCGGTTGCGGCGCTGAGTGTGAGTGGTGCAGGCGTAATTGTGCCGCTGGCAGTGGCGAGAGTGATGGCATAGTTCTGGCCGCTATTGCCATCGCTGAGGCTGTAGCCGGGATTCACCACCAGGCTGCTGTTGCCATCACCAAGGGCATGGCGGCTGCTGTAGCTCTGGCTCAGTTTAGTGAGACTATCGCTGCCAAATAGTGCGCCGCTGCTGAGGATCGGCAGCCCGCTGGAGGCCGTGGTGCCGTCATAGGCACGAGTTTCGGTTGCGGCGCTGAGTGTGAGTGGTGCAGGCGTGATTGCCCCGATTGCGCTAGACACTGTATTGCTGCTAAGTGTATATCCATACACTGGAATCGAGGAGCCTGATTCCAGTACTGTAGCGATGCTCAGGCCCGATGCGGACACAGTCAGCAAGCCACCTGCATTGCTGCTGGAGTAGGTGCCTGTGGAGGGGGCATAAAGCTCAATCTGATCGCCAGAAACAGCCCCGCTAACCGCAAAGTTTTTGGTTGTTAAGTTTGCGATATCAGTGGCATCATAGACTTTAACAATTTTACCCTGCTGTCCTGCATCAGGCTGTAGAGAGAGATCAAGAGCAGCAGGTTGATAACCATAGAATAGACCATTGCCACTTCCTGATATTGTCACTCCATCATCAGGGGATGATTTGCCATATTGCTTGAAATTATAGACTAATCCGCCAAGTAGTGAAGGTGACGATATGACCGGATCAGAAGCATAGAGTTCCCACCAGGCTCCGGATTCAACCCTAAGGGCACTGGCGGCAGCGTTGGCTGTATTCAGGATTGCGCCGCTCTCTGATCGCAATAATATACTGGGGACTGTGCCATCGTGAGCAGTGATGACTGCATCCTCGGTGAGACGAATACCAAGCCTGCCCGAAGCCTCGATAAAGCTGCCACTAACTGCTTTATTTAGGTTGAGAATTCCATCCTTGGCTTCGAGATAAATCGGTCCACTAATGTCAATCGCTCCGGGATCAAGGTTTCCCTGGTTCTGAATCATCGTGAGGGCAGACAGGCTTGCCGCGATGCTGCCCGCCGATCGATGGATGGAACCAAACACTTCCAAGCTGCCACTCCCCACTAAACTGCCGCCGCTCTGGCTATAGGAGCTCCACATCGATTGGCCATCGATCTGGGCGGTGCTGCCTGCATCAAGGATCAGTCCTGGTAGATCAGTATCCCGGCTGGTGCGGCTATAAAAGATAGTATTGATATTGAATCGAACTCGCGACGCATCGCCCTGCACCTGGATCCAGCCAGGGCCATAGATTTCGGCGGCCTGAAAGACCATGTCATTGCCGGAGGCGCCAGCTAACAACAGCTTGGAATCTGCTCCCAGCTCAAAACGTCCGGCTAAGGTGCTGGCATTTTCCAGGGACAGCAGAGTACCTGGTTCCAGAGTGAGTGTACCGCTGCTGGCATTGCTAAACGCCACCTGCCATGTGGATGCGCCACCCTTAAGATGTATTTCACCGGTGTTGATAAAGAGACCATCCTTATCTGGCGAAGTACTCTGTAACGCCTTTCCAGGATCAACTCCGCTGGCATTCAGTTCTAGAATGCCCCGGTTCTCCACCACAACTCCGGGTGGTATGCGAATATAGGCATCTGCTTGTGTGGGTGTCTGGTGGCTGTTGATCACCATTTGCCCTTGATTCCAGAATCCTGCTCCAGGCTGCATACCGGCTCCATTCAGGATCAGATTGCCACTATTTTCATTGCTCCAAGGAACGTCGATTTGACGCAGGCCACCCTGGCTGAGGGTTGTGCTGCCGGCGGTGCGTAATGTCCCATTGCCAACAGCACCAGGGTTGATGCTGCCTCCCGTCCAGTTGAAGCCAGCCAGCGTCAACTCTCCCGACAACTGCAGATTGCCATCGCTGAGATCAAGGCTGCCGAGTGATGCCCCGGAGCTGAGGGGAAAATTGAGATTTGTGCTACCGCCCTGAATGACAAGGTTTCCAGGCAACTGAAGGTCCGCAGCAGCGGTGGGAGCAAGGGTGAGCCCGGAGTTGCTATTTGCCAATGTTGCAGCAGCGGGCAGCTGGAGCACACCGCTGAGGTTCGCTGCCACGCCCTCATGACTCAGATCCGCATTGTTGCGATTGGTGGACAGAGTCAGCCAGGATCCCGGCAGAGAGGGGCTGGGAGCAGCCAGGCTGACGAGGCCGGTACTCTCCCAGCGCAGGGGAGGACTATATTGCCCATTCCGGCCAGTCTTATCTAAGGATCTGAGTGTAGTATGCACGCCGCTATCGATCTGGATGCTACCGCTATTGCTCAGGTCCAGGCGCCCGTCTTCCACGGTTAATCATGTATAGCCATACTGCTCCGGTGCTGCATTCAGATCTCTGCCAAAGCGAAGTATGGCATCGCTATTGATAGAGAGACTATTGTTGTTTCCGGTTGCATAAAGATAGCCATCAATAGTGAGATCCGACCCGCCAAGCAGCGTCACTGTGCGCCCCTGCAGAGAGGGTCGTGCTGTGCTTGCCGCAGGGGCTCCCACCAGCAATTGCGCCCCAGAAGCCAGCTGCGTAGTACCACTGCCAGACCAGGATCCACCACGCCAAATGTTATCAAGTCCTGTAAGCGTGAGCTTGCCACTGCCGGTGAGATTGCCTGTTTGCTGTTGAAAGCCACCGCTGATCGTAGAGCCGAGGCCCTCTATCACTAGGGTCCCGCCATTCACCAGGGTCAGACTGCCGCCCAGCTGCGACGCCTGATTCTGACCAGCAAGAGTGAGTGAACCCTGATCACTGATGCGTAGCGCATTGCCCGCCCCACTGAACAGAGCTTCAACACTACGGCTGTCATCGAGAGTAATTATAGCACCTCCATCGATCTTAAAATAGATAATATCGCCATTGCCGCCACCACCTGGCACACTGTCAAGGAACCAATTAGCAGCTGTAGACCAGCGGGTATCGGCGCCTCCGCCACCATCCCAGCAAAAACCTGGACAGATCGTTAGGCTGGCTGGCGAGCCATTCTGCGCCGCGAGGATGCCGCGACTGAAGCCCGATGGCAGGCTTGTGCCATTGAAATCACCACTGATACTGGCTGCAGTGAGGATATCTGCCATGGTTCCGCTGGATGGTGTGTAGCTGGAACTGGGGCTGATTTCCAGCTGCCCGTCGAGGCTGGCTGCACCGCTGACCAACAATTGGTCATTGGCGGATGAGTGGCTGTCGTTGCCTCGCAGATTCAGCTGCAGACGCGAGCTGGCAGCCAGGGCCAGGTTTCCGGTGATGCTGATCGTGCCGCTCTGATCGGCGCTGCCGGCAGTGATCGTGCCGCTGTTGGTGAGCGTACCGGTGCCCAGATCAATACTGCCCCTACCCGTGATCAGGCCCTGATTGAGCAGCTGATCCGCCGTGATCGCCAGAGAATCAGAGAGCTGGATCTCGCCCTGATTCTTGATCTCGGGAACGGCCAGGGATCCGGCTCCCCCCAGGCTGAGCCCCTCGCCGAGACGGAGCGAAACAGCCGCGGCGCCGCTGGCGGCCTGGATCGAACCACCCTGCAGATTCAAGGAGGGCCTGCCGACGGGATCACGGACCGTGACACGGAACGGAGCGACGCTGCCATAGGGACCACTGCTGCTCAATCCCCCCGCTTCGCCCTGGCGGTTGGGATAAAATTGAAAATCGAGGCCTGCGGCACTGCCAATGAAGTAGGTTCCCGCCGTGGTGGGCGCCGTGGTACTCCACTCAAAACTACCACTCGCAGCCACACTGTCTGACCATAGTGCATCAGAACGAAGGCCGGCGGAACTATTGCTTGCCTGCGAGGGCTGGATCCAGGCTATATAGTTCTGAATTACACAGCCTGAGCAATAATCATAATTCGAGCTGCCGCCACCGAAACTCCAGTCAAAGGCTAGGTTCAGACCCGATCCCGGAGCCACCACAGCGTCGTTCTGCTGAAAGCTGCCGGCGCTGACCGCTGTGAATCGTGGCTGAGAGATCCGCAGATCTCTGCCGATCACATCCCACCACACCGTTGATGCCAGGTCGAGTTGCTCGGCGCGCGCCAACAATTGCTCACCGCCGCGCAGCAACCATTCCCCCTTGATCGTGACCGTCTTGCCCGCCAGCAACGAGAGGCCGTTCTCAATATAAAGAGACCCCAGTGTAGTCAGATCCGTATCAATTATTACGCCAGAAAATGTAGCTCCATTGAGGTTTATTTCTTCGCCATTGGTCTTGCGGATCCGCGATCCCGCAATCGATCCGGCCAGAGTTGTGGCGCCACTGAAAGTTGCCGTGCCGCCGTTCAGGCTGATCGTGCTGGCGGGGCTTTGTAGTGTGGCTCCACTGGCATCGCCATCGGAATCGGGATTGAGAACAAGATTCAGCGTCCCGAGCTGGCTGAGGACATTGGCATCCAGATAGATGTTTCTATGGGCATTCAGGGTCAGGTTTGCCTGGCCTGCTGTGCTGCGGATGATGCTGGCGGCCAGGGTGATGTCGCCATCTTCGCTGCCACCGGCTCCTGTGCTGATGCTGACATCAGTGCCGGCATTAAGAGCATTGGCGATCGTCTCGGCAGCCACCACGGCTCCGGTACCACTGCTCGATCCGCCGGCGGGCAGGCCGCTCACGTTGCTATCCGGCCCACCGGCCTGGATGGTCAGATTGTAAGGATCCAGCAGCCACAGGCCGCTGTTGCCCCGGCTGGCCGAGGCATCCGGCGCCCGGCTCACGGCCAGCTGCTGGCGCCCGGAGGTTTCGACAAAGCCGCCATCGCCTCCGCCCGGTCCACCCCGCGCTGTGATCGTGCCCGCCACGCTGGTGGACTGTTCGGACCAGACCACAACGCTGCCGCCCGCCCCCCGGGCGGTGGCATCGGCCCGGATCGTACTGGCGGCATCAACCAGCGTGTTGCGGGCGGGCATCAGATCGCCGCTGCCGCCCACGCCGCCTGCCCCGACCAGCACCGTGCCGCCGCCACCGACCCCGCTGGCATTCAGATGGGCGTTGCGCAGCGCCACCGATGCGCCCGTCAGCGCGATCGTCCCCCCGACCCCGCCCCCTCGCCATCGCCTGTCGCTTGCAGTGTGCTGCCCTGCAGCTGCAGATTGCCGCCGCGGGCATCGAGCAACAGGCTGCGGTCGACGCTGAGCAGAGCCCCCGAGAGGCTGATGTCGGCGTTGGCTGGCAGGCCTGCTGCCTGTAGGCTACCCGAATCGGAGTACAGGGCTGCGGCGCTGGGCAGGGGATCGCCCCTGAGTGAGGCGATGGCGCTGGTCGTGGTGTGCAACGCATCGAAGCTGCCGCCACCAAACTGCATTCCGGTGGCCGTGCTCAGGCGCAGCTCAGGGATATGGACAAAGCTGGCGCCAGCACCCAGATGGATGCCACCGGGCGAGAGCCAGATCAGCGCAGCGGGTGTTGTGAAGCTGATCGGTTTATCGATGAAGCTGCCGAAGGGATCGGTCACGCCCACCACCACGCTGCCTCGGCCCTGGCTGTCGAACAGCACGCTCTGGATCGCACCGCGCGTGTCGAAGCTGGTGAAGCGATGAAACAGGCTCGAGGCGGCCATACTGCCGCCCCCGATCGTGCAGGCACCGGCCAGGCAGCTGCCGCCGGGCTGCCCGTTCACCGTGGTGCCCAGCGACAGAGTGCCGACCGTGGCTGTGATCTCACCACTGCGCACCGCCGCTGGGGCCAGGGGCAACACCAGGGCGATGAGAGCTCCCACCAGCCTGGTGCCCGATCCGGCGCCGTGCTGGAGGCGGTCAGGGCTGCTCATGGCTGCTCCGATGCGGCACAGACTGCCGCAATTTTATGGTTGCCTGACAGAAATGCCTCCCCCGGGCTGCAGTTCTGCTCGTGTCAGCGCAGCTGCCGTCCGCACCGATCCGGCCAGGGCTGATCCCGTTGCCGCCGGCCGGCCCTGATCGCCAGGGCTTGTGAATCCAGACCCGGGACCGATCGGCAGCGATGGGTGAGGGGGACTGCAGCGGGAAGGTGATAGGTATTGTCCAGCACCAGCACCAGCACCAGCACCAGCATCGGCGCCAGCATCGGCGCCAGCACCAGCATCGGCGCCGCGCCGGGGGGCGGTGGTCAGGGCTGATTCAAACTCGGCGCGAGGGCTGTGGCCGAAGCCCAGGGGGCAACCCGCTCCTTGCAGCGCCTGAGATGCTGACTGCCCACGCATGGTGCCGGCGTCGCGCACGACTGGCGCAACGCAACCGGCACTCTGAAGCGGCCCTGGGGCGGTGCTGGCAACAGGCCGGACAGCCGCTCTGCCCTCAAGGCCAGCCCGCCCGGCCGGCGCCGATCCCCGGCCCGGCATGATCGCCGCCAGAGCGATGCCGCCCCCCTGTGCTCTCTGCCCCGGATCTCCCGTTCAGCCGCGCCCGCCTGCGCCGGATCTCGCTGACCTGGGCCCTGGTCAGCGCCCTGGGATCGGGCCTGCTGGCCGCTGCCGCCGCCGGGGTCGGCGCTGGCTCCCCCCTCGATCCGGCCCTGCGCGGCGCCGGCTGTGGCTTCTTCTACGGATTGCTGGCCTTCCATCTGCAACGGATCGATCCCGCCGACAGCCATCTCCAGGCCGGTCTGGTGGGGGCGGTCTGTGCTCTGCGCAGCCTGGCGGCCCCGCTGGCACCGGAGCGGCTTGTGGTGCCGCCAGCCCCAGCCGCGGATGGCCTCGCGATTCCGGCCCTGCGCCTGCTCTCAGCGATGATGGCCCTGATCGGTGGCTGGCTGCCTCTGTGGGCCCCCCTGATCGGCAGCGCGCTGCTGCTGCATGGTCTGCAGCGCTGGCCATCGTCGCGGAGCCTGCTGTCGGGCGCCGTCCCCCCTGGCCTGCCTGCCGCCCCGCCGGTCTGCCCACCGGCTGAATGACGCCATCGGGCCGTATCCCCCACCCATGAGCCTGCTGCATGCCACCTGGCTGTTCCCTGCCGCCGGAGCGGGTGGGCGGCTGTTGCTGTGGGCCGACACCTGGCGGGTCGCCGAACCGATCAGCCCGGCAGCGGGCCAGGCACCGCAGCATCCCTTCAGCCTCGATGAGGATGCCCTGGCGACGCTGCTCGACGACCGCGGCCTCTGGTCGGAGGCGCTGCGACCCGCCAGCGCCTGCCTGACCCTGCCCAGCCGCCCCCAGGCCGCCCGCGGTGGGCGGCGCAGCAGCGCGACCGCCTGGAGTGGACTGCCGCTGCAGGCGGGCGAACCGATCCCCAGGGAACCGCTGTGGTGGCCCTGGCGCATCGATGGTCTCGCCCTGGAACCCGGGGCGGCCGCCGCCTGGCTGAGCGACCTGCCCCTCTCCGGTGACCATCCGATCCTGGCCGAGGATCTGCGTTGGTGGAGCCATCTGCAGCGCTGGAGCCTCAGCCTGATCGCCCGGGGCCGCTGGCTGCCGCAGGTGGAGCAGAGCCAGGCCCGCTGGCTGCCGCTGCTCAACCGCGAGGGGGATCGGCGGCGGCTGGAGGAGATGGCGATGCGGTTGCCCCAGGTGGCCTGCTGCGCCCTGGCGGCCGATCCCTACAGCGCTGCGCCGCTGGTCTGTCGCCGTCCCGGCAGCGGCCGCCTGCGGGTGGCCAGGTTGCTGGAGGCCCTGCTCGATGGCCAGTTGCGCGCCGATTTCCGCCCCGCTTGTGCGGATCTCGACCCGCTGCTGGAGTCGTGGCAGAGGGCGCTGGGGCCGGGCAGCGGCCAGCTCGGCCTCGAGGCCGAGGAGCTGGAACGCCTGCAGATCGCCACGCACCACTGGCGGGAGGCGGTGGCCGGCCGGGTGGCACCGGCCCGCACCTGCCTGGAGCTGTTCACCCCCGCGGCCGATGAGGATCTCTGGGAGCTGCGCTTCGCGCTGCAGGCCGAGGCCGATCCCGGTCTGCGCCTGCCCGCCGGGGTGGTCTGGGGCCGAGGCGACGCCCCGCTGCAGCTCGGCGAGGTGGAGGTGAATCAACCGGGGGAACTGCTGCTCGAAGGCCTGGGGCGGGCCCTGCAGGTGTTCGAGCCGATCAGCCGCGGACTCGACAGCGCCGCCCCCGAAGCGATGCAGATCACCCCGGCGGAGGCCTTCGTGCTGGTGCGCACGGCCGCCAGCCAGCTGCGTGATGTAGGGGTGGGGGTGGTGCTGCCCGCGAGCCTCAGCGGTGGTCTGGCCAGTCGCCTGGGACTGGCGATCGAGGCGGAGCTGCCCACCCGCTCGCGTGGCTTCAGTCTCGGCGAGAGCCTCGAATGGCGCCATGAGCTGATGATCGGTGGCGTCACCCTGACCCTCAAGGATCTGGAGCGTCTGGAGGCCAGGCGCAGCCCGCTGGTGCAGCACAAGGGGGCCTGGATCGAGCTGCGCCCCGCTGATCTGCGCAACGCCCAGCGGTTCAGCCTGGCGGAGCCCAAGCTCAGCCTCGATGATGCCCTGCGCCTCACCGCCAGCGATGGCGAGACGCTGATGCGTCTGCCGGTGCATCGCTTCCTGGCCGGTCCGCGCCTGCAGGCGGTGCTGGAGCAATACCACCAGCAGAAGGCGCCGGATCCGCTGCCGGCCCCGCCTGGCTTCGCCGGCCAGTTGCGGCCGTATCAGGAGCGCGGTCTGGGCTGGCTGGCCTTTCTGCATCGCTTCGATCAGGGGGCCTGCCTGGCTGATGACATGGGCCTGGGCAAGACGATTCAGTTGCTGGCCTTCCTGCAGCATCTCAAGGCCGAGGCGGAACTGAAGCGACCGGTGCTGCTGGTGGCACCCACCTCGGTGCTGACCAACTGGAGGCGGGAGGCGGCCGCCTTCACGCCCGAGCTGGTGGTGCGAGAGCACTACGGTCCACGGCGTCCCACCACGGAGCAGGCCCTGGCGAGCGCGCTGACGGCGGTGGATCTGGTGCTCACCAGCTATGGCCTGCTGCAGCGCGACAGCGAACTGCTGGAGACGATCGACTGGCAGGGAATGGTGATCGATGAGGCGCAGGCGATCAAGAATCCCGCCGCCAAACAGAGCCAGGCCGCCCGCGATCTGGGCCGCCCCGGCCGCAGCGGCCGCTTCCGCATCGCCCTCACCGGCACCCCGGTGGAGAACCGGGTGAGTGAGATCTGGGCCCTGATGGATTTCCTCAACCCGCGGGTGCTGGGCGAGGAGGCCTTCTTCCGCCAGCGCTACCGCCTGCCGATCGAGCGCTACGGCGACATGAGTTCGCTGCGGGATCTCAAGGCCCGTGTCGGCCCCTTCATCCTGCGCCGCCTCAAGACCGATCAATCGATCATTTCCGATCTGCCTGAGAAGGTGGAGCTGCATGAATGGGTGGGACTGTCGGCCGAGCAGGTGAAGCTCTATCGCCGCACCGTGGAGGAGAGCCTGGAGGCGATTGCGCGGGCACCGCTGGGGCAGAAGCACGGCCAGGTGCTGGCATTGCTCACGCGGCTCAAGCAGATCTGCAATCACCCCGCCCTGGCGCTCAAGCAAGTGCCGGATCCGGCCGATACCGACTTCTTCCGGGAGTTTGCGGCCCGCAGTGCCAAGGTGCAGCGGCTGGAGGAGATCCTGGAGGAGGTGATCGAGGCGGGAGACCGGGCGCTGCTGTTCACCCAGTTCGCCGAATGGGGCCATCTGCTCAAGGCCCACCTCGAGCGCCGCTGGCGCCAGGAGGTCCCTTTTCTCTATGGCAACACCAGCAAGAGTGAACGCCAGGCGATGGTGGATCGTTTCCAGGAGGATCCGCGCGGCCCGCAGTTGTTCCTGCTGTCGCTCAAGGCGGGTGGTGTGGGTCTCAATCTCACCCGTGCCAGCCATGTGTTCCACATCGACCGCTGGTGGAATCCCGCTGTTGAGAACCAGGCCACCGATCGGGCCTACCGCATCGGCCAGCGCAACCGGGTGTTGGTGCATAAGTTCATCACCAGCGGCTCGGTCGAGGAGCGCATCGACCGAATGATCAAGGAGAAATCGAAGCTGGCCGAAGACATCGTCGGCAGTGGTGAAGAGTGGCTCGGCGGTCTGGAGATGGGCCAGCTGCGCGAGCTGGTGGCCCTGGAGGAGAGCTGAAGCGCCGCAGGAAGCGGTTGGGCCTGGATTCCTGACCAGCCCAACACCGATCGGGCCTGATCAGCTCCCAACTGGTCAGATCGTTGCATCCTGGCTCACCCCTGCCCGCTGGGCTGCCCGAAGGTATCGCCGCAAGGCTGCAAGCAACCCGATCTGAACGCTCATGTTGTGAACCAGCACCGCACGGGCTGCGACTGCCGTGAGTGGAGAACCATATTCGCTGTTATGAGTTTGCTGCAAAACCCGGACAACGCCTGATCCCAGGCAGCCGCCATGGCACTGGAACCAGGCTGTGCCTGGGTTCTCGACACCTGTCCAAAGGCTGAATCGGGCCGCGAGCGGGTTGTTCAGCGAACTCTTATGGTTCGGGCTGCTGATCAGCCTTGGGAAGCTCTGGAAAACCGATCGCGCTTGCGGGCTGCCCCCCGCGGCAACTGGGATCTCCGCGCTCTGACCGGCGCCCTTGAGCGGTTTCCCAGAGGTTCCCTTGATCGAGCTGGCTGCCGATGTCGAGCTGAGATCCCGACCTGGAGGCAGCGGCCGCGTCCCATCGCTGGCACCATCGCGCCGGCGGGCCAACGAGCCGGCGGGCCAACGCGACCGCCACCGCCCCGCGGATTTTATGTGCTTTTGCTGACACAGGGATTGGGCGGTGCAGCGGGTTGCCGGCGGGGTCTGCCCGGACGATCAGGGCCGCCTGAAGAGTTCACTGAACACCTGGTTGCGACCGGATCCAGAGTCCGCGCGAGGACGGACAGCCGTGTCCCAGCCCGGGCGGGGTATCGATTCTGAGGCAGGCCTGGGCGTGCCCGGCCCGCGGCAGAAGCGCTGTCGGCGCGATGCGCCTGGCTCGCCTCCAGGGCTGAGGCAGGGGGAGGCCCGGGGCTGAATTCCAACTCGGCGCGAGAGGGCTGCGGCCGAAGCGGAGCGGTCAACCCGCTCCTGGCAGCGCCTGGGATGCTGATGCCCACGCCTGGTGCCGGCGCCCCGTACGACTGGCGAAACCGGCACTTTGAAGCGGCCCTGGGGGGAGGCCGGAGCGCCGCAGCCTGGCATTGCCGGAGGGGTTCAGCCCGGCCAGCGGGGCGGGGCCGGCGATGCCTGGGCCCGGCCATCGCCGCCGCGGCGCAGGTGGTGCACGGCATGGATCACCACACC
>Ga0172376_10007730_pt1 | contig 11396 bp, 10 predicted proteins | sample Lak35m_FD_121114 | JGI IMG/M metagenome (GOLD analysis project Ga0172376, IMG submission 121114) | Freshwater microbial communities from Kabuno Bay, South-Kivu, Congo - kab_092012_35m | ecosystem: Environmental > Aquatic > Freshwater > Lake | place: Democratic Republic of the Congo: South-Kivu...
CTCGGCTTCCGGCCGTTCGATCTCGAAACGACGGCCGACGAGGCCGGCCCGCTCATGCTCTCGCCGCAGGTCGTCGCCGACTCGTGGGAGGAGCTGGCCGCGGCGCGGGCCACGGCGCGGGCCGCGCCGTGGAGGGGCTGATGCTCAAGCGACGGGCATCTCCCTACGGCGTGGGCCGCACCCGCGGCGACTGGTGGAAGTGGAAGATCGAGCCGCTCGAGATCGACGCGGTGTTGCTCTACGCGCAGGCCGGCCATGGCCGCCGCGCAGGCCTGCACAGCGACTACACACTCGGCGTCTGGCACGACGGCCGGCTCGTGACGATCGCGAAGGCCTATTCGGGATTGTCGGATGCCGAGATCGTGGAGGTCGACAGGATCGTCCGCGCGACCACCCGCGAGAAGCACGGCCCGGTGCGGATCTGCGAGCCGACGCTCGTTTTCGAGCTTGCCTTCGAGGGTGTATCGCGGTCAACGCGGCACAAGTCGGGCGTGGCGATCCGGTTTCCGCGGATCGTCCGCTGGCGGCGCGACAAGCAGCCCGCCGATGCCGGTGCGCTCGACGACCTCATGGCCATGATCGATGCGGCGGCCCTCGCGGAGCCATCACGATGAACGTCCGCGCGGCATCCCAGCAACGTCAGACAAGGGCGCCGCAGCGAAAGCCCCGGCAGTCGCGACAAACCGCGCCGGCGGCGGTCACGTTTCACGACTGGTTTGCAGCCCGCGGCTGGCAGCCGTTTGCGTTTCAAGAAGAGGTCTGGCGGCTCATGGCCGCCGGCACGAGCGGCCTGCTGCACGCACCGACCGGCACGGGCAAGACGCTCGCCGCCTGGCTCGGCGCGATCGGCCGCGATGCGACGGTGCGGCCGGAACGCGGCACGAAAGCAGGCCTGCGGGTCGTCTGGATCACGCCGCTGAAAGCCCTGGCGGCCGACACGGTGCGGGCGCTCGAAGCGCCGCTCGCGGCGCGGGGCTCAGCGCCGGTGGCCCACGGCTGGTCAGTGGGCTTGAGGACGGGCGATACGTCGGCGTCGGATCGCCGCCGGCTGCGGCAGTCGCTGCCGACGGCGCTCGTCACCACACCCGAGACGCTGACGATCATGCTCTCGCTCGACGACGCGCACGAGATCTTCGCCGATCTCGACACCGTGATCGTCGACGAGTGGCACGAACTGCTCTCGACGAAGCGCGGGGTGCAGACGGAGCTCGCGCTTGCGCGGCTCGCTGCGCTGCGGCCCGGCCTCGTCCGCTGGGGCCTCTCGGCCACGCTCGCCAATCTCGACGACGCCGTCGCCGCGCTCGTGGGGCCGCACCGCGCCGCCGACGCCCGGCTCGTCTCGGCCACCGTGCCGCGGCGGCTCGAGATCGAGACCCTGATCCCCGAGCCGATGGAGCGGTTTCCCTGGGCAGGCCACATGGGTATGCGGCTGTTGCCGCAGGTGGTGGCGGCGATCGACCGCGCCGCCACGTCGCTCGTCTTCACCAACACCCGCTCGCAGGCGGAGCGCTGGTTCGAGGCGATTCAAGCGGCGCGGCCCGACTGGAAGCATGCCCTTGCGCTCCATCATGGCTCCGTCGATCGGGAGCTGCGGCAGTCGGCCGAGGAGGGCCTCCGGCGCGGCCGGCTCAAGTGCGTGGTCGCGACGTCGAGCCTCGATCTCGGCGTCGACTTCGGTCCCGTCGAGCAGGTCTTCCAAGTCGGCAGCCCGAAGGGCATCGCCCGGCTGCTCCAGCGGGCCGGCCGCAGCGGCCATGCGCCGGGGGCCACGGGGCGGCTCGTCTGCGTGCCCACCCATGCGCTCGAGCTGATCGAGTGCGCAGCAGCGCGGTCGGCGGTCGGGGCGGGGGTCGTCGAGGCCAGGCGTCCGCTCACCGGCGCTCTCGACTGCCTTGCCCAACACCTCGTGACGGTCGCCTGTAGCGGCGGCTTTCGCGCCGCAGAGCTCCGCGCCGAGGTGCAGGCGACCCGCGCCTTTGCCGATCTCGACGATGCGTCGTGGCAATGGGCCCTCGACTTCGCCGCCCGCGGCGGGCCGGCGCTCTCCGCCTATCCCGACTTCGCGCGGATCAAGGAGCGGTTTGGCCGCTGGTATGTCGCGAGCAAGGCGATCGCGCGGCGGCATCGGATGAGCATCGGCACGATCGCCGGCGATGCGACGGTGGACGTGAAGTGGCTGCGGGGTGGCCGGCTCGGCACGGTGGAGGAATCGTTTGTCTCACGGCTCAACGAGGGGGATCGGTTTCTCTTCGCCGGACGGCCGCTCGTGCTCTTCCGATTCGACGGCCTCACGGCCTGGGTGAAGCGAGCGCGGTCCGCAACGGCCCTGCAGGTGCCGAGGTGGAACGGCGGCCGCATGCCGCTCTCCACCCTGCTCTCCTCCGCCGTGATCGACCTCGTCGGTGCTGCCGCGCGGCCCGACACTGCCGTCCCGCCCATGATCACGCCCGAGGTTCGTGCCGTCATGCCGCTCCTGGCGATCCAATCGCGGTGGAGCCGGCTGCCCGACCGCGACACACTGCTCATCGAGCGTTGGCAGGGCCGTGACGGCCACCATGCGTTTCTCTTTCCGTTCGCGGGCCGGCTCGTGCACGAGGGGCTTGCGGCCGTTGTCGCCTGGCGGATCGCCAGCCAGCGACCGAGCACGCTCACGCTCGCCGCGACCGACTGGGGCTTCGAACTCTCTGGCCGCGACGCCCTCCCCGCCGACGAGCGCGCGTGGCGGCGGCTGCTGTCGCCGACGAACCTGCTCGAAGACCTGCTCGAATGCCTCAACGGCACCGAGATGGCCCGGCGGCATTTTCGCGAGATCGCCCGCGTGGCCGGGCTCGTATCGGGCGGGCAGCGGACCAACCGGCAGACGCAGGCGTCTGCCGGGCTGATCTTCGACGTGCTGAGCGAGCACGACCGCGACAACATGCTCCTCGCGCAGGCCCGCCGCGAGGTGCTCGAGCAGCAGTTCGAGTTTCGCCGGCTCCACGAGGCGCTCGAAACGATCGCTACGCAGGAATTCCGGATCGTCAAGACGAACCGCCTCTCACCGCTGGCCTTTCCGATCTGGGCGGAGTTCGTGCAATCGCGGCTCACGACGCAGGGCTGGCTCGAGCGGATCACGGAGATGGCCCACGAACTCGAGCAGGCCGCCACCGGCTAGAGCGTAATGCAGTTTGGTGTAGAACCGGCTCGGGGGCGGCAAAAGTCGCGTCGCAAGGGCGAGGATACGCCCAACGCTTCGCGAGCGTTTGCCGACCCCCTCGCCTGACTCTACGGTATTCTGAAAATCTGATCTCAAGGGCGTCATGAACATCGGGACCGACAACGATGCCGACATCATGCTCCTCCCCGGGCGGGCCGCGCTCCTGCCCGCCTCGCGCACGCTCCTCGTCGCCGATCTGCATCTTGGCAAGGCGGCGACGTTTCGCCGCTTCGGCATGCCTGTGCCGGAGGGCTCGGCGCAGCGGGATCTCGCGCGGCTGGAGCGGCTCGTGCTCGAGCATGGCGTGCGCCGGCTGCTCATCCTCGGCGATCTCTTTCACGCGAAGGGGGGCTTCACGGAGCAGGTGAAGGCCGAATTCACCGCGGCCCGCGGCCGTATGCCGGGCACCGAGGTCGTGCTCGTGCTCGGCAATCACGACCGGCCGCTGGGAAAGCTCTCATCCGATCTCGGCATCGATGCGACCGTGCCATCGCTCGACGAGCCGCCGCTGCACTTTGTCCACGAGCCGGCCACCGGCATCAGGCCTGCCGACCGCGAGCAATTCACGATCGCAGGCCATCTCCACCCCACGCTCTCGATCCGCTCCCCGAGCGGCGATCGGCTCGCCGACCGCTGCTTCTACGCCGAGGAATCGGTGCTCGTCCTTCCGGCCTTCGGGTCGTTCACGGGAGGCCACCGCGTGGAGCCGCGCGAGGGATCGCGTCTCTGGATCGCCCGCGACGACGGCGTGGCCGACGTCACCCGCCTCGCAAAAAAGGTGTCAGGACTCTTTTTCGATATCAACCGACCTGGTTTCGGAAACCGGCGGAGGGGAAAAGAGTCCTGACACCTTTTTTCCGGTGATGGCTTGCGGTAGGTGGGTGAGGAGGTCGGTCGCGACGAGCGAGATCTCGCCGACGCGATCTGCGGCGAGGTCGCCCGCGCGACCGTGCAGCCAGACGGCCAGCCGTGCCGCGGCAAAGGGCGCGAGCCCCTGCGCGAGCAGCGCTGCCACGATGCCGGTGAGCACGTCGCCCGTGCCCGCGGTGGCCATGCCCGGATTGCCGGTCTCGTTATGAGCACGCTGCGCCCGATCGACGATGAGCGTGCCCGGCCCCTTGAGCACCACGACCGCATCGATGGCCGCGGCGAGCGCCGCGGCCCGCCCCTCGAGCAGCCCGCGGTCGCGGGCCACAGGCGACGATGGCTCCTCGTGGTCGAGCCGCAGCATCTCACCCGCATGCGGCGTGAGGATCCGCGGCCCGGCATGCGCCGCAAGCTCCCGGCGGTCTCCCTGCGAGAGCGCCCAGAGCGCGTCGGCATCGAAGACGGCGGGCTGCGGAAGATTTCGCCAGAGCGCGAGCACGATTGACTCTGTCGCCGCGGAGCGGCCGAGGCCGGGGCCGACGGCCACCGCATCGGCAAGCCCCGCCCGCTCGCAGATCGCGTCGAGCGCCGGCGCCGCGAACGTGCCGTCGCCGCCAGCTGCAAGGCCGCGGGTCATCACGCACGGATCGAATGCGGCCGCGATCGACACGACCACCTCGGGCACGACCATCTCGACGAGCCCCGCGCCGCTGCGGAGCGCCGCCTGCGAGGCGAGGGCGGGCGCGCCGGCCATGCCGACGGAGCCCCCCACGATGAGCACGCGGCCGTAGTCGCGTTTGCTCGTCTCGCGTTGCCGTTGTGGGAGCCGCGGAAGGTCGGCCGGCAGTTGGAGGGCGTTCATGGTCGGACGCGGCCCGGTGATGACGAAATCGACAGTTTCGGATCGGCTCTCGGCCGCCCTGCCATCGCCGCGGAAGCGGCCCGGCGGTCTATTACCTTGACTGAAATGCTGCGCACGGGCTACCTTCGCCGCAAATTCCCACTGGATTCGGCTGCCAAGGAGACAGGCCCCCCACATGAGTGCCGTGCAGAAATCGGGCGATATCTTCGACGTCAAGAAAGTCCGGCAGCTCATCGAGCTGATGAAGGAGCACGACCTGTCGGAGGTCGATCTCAAGCAGGCCGACCAGCGGGTGCGGATCAAGCGCGGTGGCGAGGTGGTGGCCTATTCCGGCCCCGCCATGGCCGCCCCCCGCCCGGCCGCGGCGGCCCCAGCCAGCGAGCCGGCCGCCCCCAAGGAATCGGCCGCCGACGCCCGGATGCTCGTCATCAAGAGCCCAATGGTGGGGACGTTCTACCGGGCGAGCGGTCCCGATTCGCCTCCGTTTGTGAAGGTGGGCGACCGGATCGGCCCCGAGAAAACCGTCTGCATCGTGGAAGCGATGAAGGTCTTCAACGAGATCCCCGGCGGCGTCTCCGGCCAGGTGGTGGCCATCCTCGTCGAGAACGGCGCCCCGGTCGAATTCGGCCAGCCGCTGATCAAGGTCGATCCCGAGGGCTGATCGCATCTGGTCTACTCCTCCTAACAACGAGTTTCTAAACCAAGGACGGAGGCGAAGGGATCGGCGGAAGCTCGAGGAGCCCAAAAATAAAACGAGCGCCGCCGCGGCCCACGCGACGATCTGCAAGAGTTGCGAAGCAACCGACTTTTGCCGCCTCCGAGCCGGTGCAACGCCACAGTCGCATGGCTCTCGGTTCTCACCCTTTTCCTCGGAAACCATGTTCAAACGCATCCTGATAGCCAACCGTGGTGAGATCGCCCTGCGGGTGATCCGCGCCTGCCGAGAGATGGGCATCGAGACGGTCGCGATCTACAGCGAGGCCGATCGCGGGGCGCCCTACCTCGAACTCGCCGACGAGACGATCTGCGTGGGCCCCGCCCGCGCGGCCGACAGCTACCTGCGGATCGACCGCGTGATCAGCGCCGCCGAGATCGGCAACGTGCAGGCGATTCATCCGGGCTACGGCTTTCTCTCCGAAAATTCCCACTTCGCCGAGGTCTGCCGGTCGTGCGACATCGGCTTCATCGGGCCCACGCCCGAGGCGATGGAGCGGGTGGGCGACAAGAATTCGGCGCGGGCGCTGGCCCGCGAGGCTGGCGTGCCGACCGTGCCGGGCAGCGACGGCATCATTGCGAGCGAGCAGGAGGCGGTGAAGGTTGCCCGCGAGATCGGGTTTCCGGTGCTGCTCAAGGCCACCGCCGGTGGCGGCGGCAAGGGCATGCGGGTGGCGGCCAATGATCTGGCGCTGGCGAGTGCCTGGCAGCAGGCCTCGGCCGAGGCCCAGGCGGCGTTCGGCAATCCCGGCATCTATATCGAGAAATACATCGAGCGGCCGCGGCACGTGGAGATCCAGATCCTCGGCGACCAGCACGGCAACGTCTTCCACCTCTGGGAGCGCGACTGCTCCACGCAGCGGCGGCATCAGAAGCTGATCGAGGAGAGCCCCTCGCCGCGGCTGCCGCAGGCCACGCGGCAAAAGATGGCGGAGGCGGCCGTCCGGCTCGCGAAGACGGCGGGGTATTACTCGGCCGGCACGGTCGAATTCATCGTCGATCAACAAGACAACTTCTACTTCATCGAGGTCAATGCCCGCATCCAGGTGGAGCACCCGGTGAGCGAGATGGTGAGCGGGATCGACCTGATCAAGGCGCAGATCCGTGTCGCGGCCGGCGAGAAGCTCGACCTGAAGCAGTCCGACATCGTGCCCCGCGGCCATGCGATCGAGTGCCGCATCAACGCGGAAGACCCGGCCACCAACTTCCGCCCCTGCCCCGGCAGGATCGAGCGGATCGTCGCGCCGGGCGGCTTCGGCGTGCGGTGGGATTCGCACGCGACGACGGGCTACGTCGTGCCCCCGACCTACGACTCGCTCGTCGGCAAACTGATCGTCCATCAGCCCACCCGCAAGGAAGCGATCGACACGATGATCCGGGCCCTCAAGGAGCTCCGGGTCGAAGGCATCAAGACCACCGTGCCGATCCACCTCGAAATCTTGTCGAACGCCGCCTTCCACGAGGCTCAGATCGACACGACGTTCGTGGAGCGGGTGTTGCTCGCAAAGTGAGCCGCAGCGGCGGTTCATGCCAGACGGCAAGATGACGAGACGTCGAGCCGGTCAGGCGCCGAGCCGGTCAGACGTCGAGCCGGTGTGGCGGAACGCGGAGGAGCCTTGAGATTTTCGCCCTCAGTGAGTCAAGCAGTGTCCAAACGGTATCGCGAAAAGATCACAGCGACGGAGCGTTTCGCCACACCGGCGGCTCTCTTCAAACCCGCGCGATGCATGTAAAACCAGTTTTGTTGATCCCGAGGAGTCCACAATGAGTGAATCGCTGTCCCGCCCCCCGAAGGCCGTCCACCACTTCCGCCGCGTCGCCATCCTCTTCGCCGGCGGCCCCGCCCCGGGCGCCAATGCCGTGATCTCCACGGCCGCAACGTCGTTCATGCGCAACGGCACCGAGGTGATCGGCATGAAGCACGGCTATTCGTCGCTCGCCGACTACTCACCGGCGAAGCCGCTCGTCGAGGGGCAGGACTACATCCGCATCACGCCCGAGTTTCTCAAGCGCACCCGCTCCGGCCAGGGCATCATGCTCGGCACCGCGAGGACGAACCCCGGGAAGAACGTCTCGTCGCCGGCTCACCTCGAAGACGCGGAGCGAGTGAAGCCGCTCAAGAACGCCTACGAGGGGCTGCTCTCACTCGGCGTCGAGGCGCTGATCTCGATCGGCGGCGACGACACGCTGAAGACGGCCAACAAGATCAAGCTCTTTCAGGACCGCCTGCCGCCGGGCAGCCCGCGGATCCCGGTGGTGCATCTGCCCAAGACGATCGACAACGACTACATGGGCATCGACTTCACGTTCGGCTACTTCACGGCGGTCGCCACGCTCGGCGGCGAGATCCGCAACCTGCTCTACGATGCGGACGCGAGCCGCTCTTACTTCCTCTGCGAGACGATGGGCCGCAGCGCCGGCTGGCTCTCCTACGGCGCCGCGATCGCCGGCGAGGCGAGCCTCGTGATCAGCGTGGAGGACATCCATGGCAAATACCGCGGTGAGGAGACGGTCACCGATCCCTCCGGCAAGACCCGCGTGAAGCCGGTGATGAACATCGACGAGGTCGTGGGCCGCATCGTCAAGACGATGCGGGTGCGCGAGGAGCAGGAAGGAAAGCAGTATGGCGTGATCGTGATGGCCGAGGGCCTCGCCGAATACCTGCCTTCCAAGGCACTCGAGGGCATCCCGCGCGACGACCACGGCCACATCTCCATCTCGCACGTGCAGCTCGGGAGGATGTTCGCCAAGCTCGTTGCCGACGAATACAAGAAGCAGACGGGGCGTTCGCGGAAGGTGGTCGGCCTGCAGCTGGGCTACGAGGCCCGCTGTGCGAAGCCACATGCCTTCGACGTGATGCTCGGCAGCCAGCTCGGCGTGGGGGCCTTCCGGGCACTCGCGGAGCGGGGCCTGAACGGCGTGATGGTGAGCGTGTCGGGGCAGCTCGACCTGAACTACGTGCCGTTCGAGGAGCTTGTCGATCCCAACACGCTCGTCACGGTCGTCCGCTATGTCGAGCGCGGGAGCGACTTCCACAGCCTCGCGCGGTTTCTCGAGACGTTCGTCAACGAGTAGGCGGGGCCTGCCGGGCCACGCCGATGAACAGCGCGTTCCAGCTGCCTCCGGTGGCGTGCGTGCGGGCCCGCTCCACCGTCACTTCGAAGCCGCCGCGGCGCATGCGATCGACGAATGCGGGGTCATCCCCGGCCGACCAGACGGCGAGGCAGCCGCCGGGCTTGAGCGCCCGCCTGGCCGTTGCGAGACCGGCTTCGGTGTAGAGCAGGCCGTTTGCGTCTGCGCTCAGGCCGCTCGCGCCGTTGTCGACGTCGAGGATGATCGCATCGAAGCTGCCGCGGCTTCGTTTGATCACCTCCACCACGTCTCCCGTGATGATCTCGACACGCGGATCGGCCATCGCGTCAGCACCGAGCCCATATTCGGGATTTTGGTTCCATGCGACCACGGCCGGCATGAGTTCGGCGACGACCACGGTGGCGTCGGGGCCGAGATGCGATAGCGCCGCCCGCAGCGTGAACCCCATTCCCAACCCGCCGATCAAGAGCCGCGGGCGGCCGCGACAGCGAAGCTGCGCGCAGGCCAACTCCGCGAGCCGCTCCTCGGAATGGTGCTGCCGGGTCGACATGAGCTCGACGCCCCCCACGCGGATCATGAAGGTGCCGTCGTGCTCGTGGAGCGTCATGCGCTTGCCGTCGGGAGTCGTGGCCTCGCCCCGCAGAATGGTGGCTTTCATGGTAGCGCGTTGGGAACGAGAGACAGGCTGAAGGCTGTCGGTCGTAGGACACGGCAGGCTGAAGCCTACCCTACTTGGAGGTGAGGGTGCCCTTGGTGCTCGGGATGCCGGGCTGCCGCGGGTCGGGCTCGACCGCGGTGCGCAGGGCCCGCGCGGCCGCCTTGAAGACGGCCTCGGCGATGTGGTGTCCATTGCGGCCGTGGTGGAGGATGGCGTGAAAGTTTGCCCCCGCCGTGGCGGCGACGCTCTCCCAGAAGACCTCCACGAGCTGCGAGTCGAACGAGCCGATCGTCGGCACCGGAAAATCGACGGCACAGACGCAGGCCGCCCGGCCGCCGAGATCGACGGCCACCGTGGCGAGCGCCTCGTCCATCGGGATGATCGAGTGGCCGTAGCGGCGGATGCCGCGACGGTCGCCGAGGCATTCCACGAGCGCCGTGCCGAAGGCCCGGCCGATGTCTTCCACCGAGTGGTGGCCGTCGACATGCAGATCGCCGTCGCAGCGGACCTTCAGATCGAAGAGCGAGTGGCCCGCCAGCAGCGTGAGCATGTGGTCGAAGAAGCCGATGCCGGTCTGGACGTCGGCCTTGCCCGTGCCGTCGAGGTCGAGCGACAGGGCGATCTTCGTTTCGGCGGTGTTGCGGCTGACGGAGGCGGTGCGTGCCATGATTGCTCGTAGTTTCTTCAGATGGTCTTCATGCAGGCGAGGAAGGCGTCGATCTCGTCGTCGGTGCCGACGGTGATCCGCAGGCCGTCGCCCCAGCCGGCGTAGTGCATGTAGCGGATGAGGATGCCCTGCGACTTGAGCGCCTCGTAGACCGGCTTGTGGGGCCGCTCGGGGTGCGTGCACCAGACGAAGTTGGCCTGGCTTTCGAGGGCTTCGTAGCCCAGCGCCCGCATCGCGTCGGTCAGCCGCCGCCGCGTGGCGACGATCTTCGCCCGGTTGTCGGCCAGCCATGCCTGGTCGTCGATCGCGGCGGTGGCCGCGGCGATCGAGAGGGCGTCGCAGTTGTAGGAATCCTTCACCTTGAGCAATTGCTCGATCACGTGCGGCTGGGCGACGGCGAAGCCAAACCGCAGGCCGGCGAGGGCATACGACTTGCTGAACGACCGCGTGACGATGACCCGCTCGTTCTGCTTGACGAGATCGAGACAATGTTCGTCCGCGAAGTCGCCATAGGCTTCGTCCACGACGAGCGCACAGGGCAGCCGGTCGGCGAGCTGCTTGATCCGCGCCTTGGGCAGAAGCGTGCCCGACGGGCTGTTGGGATTGGCGATGATCGCGAGCTTCACGTCGCCGCTGAAAGCACGCGGCGCGGCGAAGCCGTCGGCGAGCGTCCAATCGGGGCTGTAGTGAAACTCGTCACACGCCGCCCCTTGGATGCCGGCGAGCGTGCGATAGAGGATGTAGCTGGGATAGGGCATCCGCAGGCACTCCCCCGCCCCGACGAACGTGCGGACGAGGATCGTGAGCAGGTCGTCGCTGCCGTTGCCGCAGATGATCCAGTCGGGATCGACACCGAGAATCTCCGCCGCCCGCATCCGAAACACCATCGCCATCGGATCGGGATACTTGGCAAGCGTGCGGCCTGCCGCAGTCGCGACGATCGCCCGCTCGACAGCCGGCGAGGGCGCGTAGGGATTCTCGTTCGTATTGAGCTTGATCCACTTCCCCCCCTGCGGCTGCTCGCCTGGCACATAGCCGGCGAGCGCGGCGATGCCGGGGCGGACGGGGGCGCGGCTGGCGGCTGATGGCGTCATGCGAAGAATTCTACCTCACGCGAGAGACAGCCTCGCCGCCGGTCCTACAGCCGTCACAACCGGTTCAAAACGCCTCTTTGCGCAAGCCGGCACACGGCTACCGGTACCCCATCGCCGGACGCTCGCTGCGGGCATCCTGCCAATCCTGTTCGGCACGGCAGATGCAGAAGGGATCGATCGGCGTCTCGCGTGGCTCGGGGCTGCCCATGCCCCATCGCCGGACGTTCACTGCGGCCCTCCGGGCC
>Ga0172376_10007731_pt1 | contig 11394 bp, 2 predicted proteins | sample Lak35m_FD_121114 | JGI IMG/M metagenome (GOLD analysis project Ga0172376, IMG submission 121114) | Freshwater microbial communities from Kabuno Bay, South-Kivu, Congo - kab_092012_35m | ecosystem: Environmental > Aquatic > Freshwater > Lake | place: Democratic Republic of the Congo: South-Kivu...
AACCGCTCGACATCATTTGAGTAAGCATCCATGCTGACCTCCCTTGGCTAACCCCATGAGGCCACAAGCCTATGCCCAAACCTCAATCCGGACACAGAGAAGTTATTAATCGACTATCCCTTATGGCGGTTTGATCCATCTGAGTGGTGCGAACATCGCACTGCGGGACAATTCGGCCGCCACGCTGGGAACGATCACCGCCTCCGGTTCGCTGGCTGTCACTGCGTCCGGGAACATCACGGATTCCGGAACGATCAACGTCGGCACCACGGCTTCCTTCAACGCGGGCACAGCCAGCATCACTCTGGACGACACGTCCAGCACCTTCAGCGGCACGATCATTCTGCAGGGCGACGATGCCGCGCTGACGCTGCTGGGAGCCATTGACCTCGGCGCGTCCACTCTGACCGGCAACCTGACCATCGGCACGACCGGAGCCGTGACCGACAGCGGCGCGCTGAGCGTTCAAGGCGATGTGGATATCGACGTCGGCAGCAATGCCATCACTCTGGACAACGCGGCCAACTCGTTCGGCGCTCTCACGCTGGACGGTCAGGACATCACGGTCGTGGAAGTGAGCGGAGTCGAACTGAATGACATCACGGCGACCGGCACGTTGAGCATCACCTCCGGCGGCAGCATCGACGGCTCTGGAACGGTGCTGGCCACCGGCGCGGCCACGTTCACCGCGACTGGTTTCGATATCTCGCTGAACGATGCCGCCAATGACTTCTCCGCCGCGGTCACTCTGAGCGGCAGCAATGTCACTGTGGTGGATGCGTCCGCGATTGATCTGGCCGCTTCCACGATCACCGGCGATCTGACACTGACCGCTGGCGGTGCTGTGACTGACAGCGGAACTCTGGCTGTGACCGGAGTCACAACGCTGTCTGCGACCGGGCAGAACATCACGCTGGATGAAGCCGCATCGACGTTCGGATCGCTGCTGATCACGGGGGCCAACGTCGCGCTGACCTCGGCCGCCGCCACGGAACTGGGCACGTCCACGATTACCGGAACGTTCGATCTGACCTCGACGGGAGCCGTGACCGGCAGCGGCGCGCTCAGCATCGCCGGCGCCGTCACCATCACCGCCACCGGTCAGGACGTCACTCTGGATCATGCCGGCAACACGTTCGGAGCCGCCCTGTCCATCACCGCCGATGACATCACCATCGTGGATACCGATGCCACGGACTTCGATACGACTACCGCCACCGGCGCGCTGACGGTGACTTCGGGCGGCGATATCACGGACAGCGGCACGCTCACGGTGACGGGCGTCGTCACGCTCTCGACCGCCGGCAACGACATCACGCTCGACGACGCCGCCAGCACGCTCGGCACGTTGAAGCTGACCGCCGACAACGTCACGGTTGTCGAGAACGCGGCGATCGACCTGGGTGAAAGCACTCTGACCGGCGCGCTGACGCTGACGGCGGGCGGAGCCGTCACGGACAGCGACGAACTCAACATCACCGGCGATGTCAGCATCACCGCCGCCGGGCAGGACATCACGCTCGATTTCGCCAGCAGCAGCTTCGGCGGCACGATCGGTGTCGAAGGTGCGAACGTGACGCTGGTTGATACCGGAGCCGTCGTGCTGGGCGCTTCGACCGTCAGCGGCACGTTGAATCTGACGGCGGCCGGAGCGGTCACGGACACCGGCACGCTGTCCGTCACCGGCACGACGACCATCACCGCGCCGGGCTTCGCGATCACGCTGGATGACGCGGCGAACACCTTCGGCACGCTGGTGCTCAGTGGATCGAACGTGACCATCGTCGACGCGGCCGATATCGACCTCGGTGCGTCTTCCATCAGCGGCACGCTGTCGCTGACGGCGGGCGGGGCGATCACCGACAGCGGAACGATCGACGCGGCCGGAACGGTCACGATGGATGCCGGAGCGAATGACATCACCCTCGATGATGCCGGACACGTCTTCGGAACTCTGGTTCTGACCGGCGACAACATCACGGTCATCGAAGCAGCGGCAGTCGATCTCGGAGCGACCACGGCCACCGGCACGTTCAGTGTGACTTCCAGTGGCGCGATCACGGACAGCGGCACGCTGACCATCACCGGCGCGGCGGGCTTCAATGCCGGAACATTCGGCATCACGCTGAATGATGCTGCCTCCACGTTCGGTGCGCTGACGCTGACCGGCAGCAGCATCACGATCGTCGAAGACGCGGCCACCGACCTGGCGTCGATCGCGGCCACCGGCACTCTGTCGATCACATCCAGCGGAGCGATCACTGACAGCGGAACGCTGACCGTCGCCGGCGCGACGACTCTCAATGCCGGCGCGAACGACATCACTCTGGACGATGCGTCTTCGACGTTCGGCACGCTGACTCTGACCGGTGCGAACATCGCGATCGCGGAAGCGGCGGACACGGACCTCGGAACGACAACGGCCACCGGCACGTTCGCGCTGACATCCACGGGCGCGATCACCGATTCCGGAGTGCTGACCATTGGCGGGAACGCCACGATCGATGCCGGGACGGCGAACATCACGCTCGATTCCGTCACGTCGGTCTTCAGCGGCACGCTGGCTTTGAACGGCGGCGATGTGTCCGCGCGATCCAACTCCGCTTTGTCGCTCGCCGCGATCACCGCCACCGGCACGCTGACGATCACCTCCAGCGGAGCGATCACCGATGGCGCCGCGATCTCGGCTGGCGGGCTGGCTCAGTTCACCGCCGGCACCGGCGATATCACGCTGGATCACGCTGGCAGCAGCTACTCCGGAGCCATCCGGACCAGCGGAGCGAACATCGACCTGACACTGCCCGGCGCGACGAATCTCGGCACCACCACCGCCACGGGAACACTGACGGTCACCGCGGCCGGCAATATCACCGACAGCGGAGTCATCACCGCAGCCGGAACCACGACGATCGACGCCGACACCAGCGACGTGATCCTGGATGGAGCAACCAACAGCTACGGCACGCTGGTCCTGACCGGCCGCGACATCACGATCCGCGAGACCGGAGCCACTGACCTCGGCGCGACGACCGCGACAGGGAATCTCTCGATCACAACCACCGGCGCAGTCACCGACAGCGGGACGATCACTGTCACCGGAACGACCACCGTGAGCGCCGCCGGGCAGAACATCACGCTGAATTCCGGAGCGTCCGCTTACGGCGGGTCCATCAGCCTGACCGGAGCGACCATCGTGCTGGTCGATACGGACGCGACGGATCTCAGCAGTGTGACCGCGACCGGCACGTTCACGCTGACCTCCGGCGGAGCGATCACGGACAGCGGTCAACTGGCGATCACAGGCGGCAGCACTCTGACCGCCGGCGGCGGCACAGACATCACGCTCGACAATCCCACTTCGACCTTCGGCGGCACGACGGTTGTCACCGGCAGTGCGGTCACGCTCGTGGCGGCCGGAGCGATCAACTTCGGCGCCTCGACGATTGGTTCACACCTCACGGTGACGGCCGCTGGAGCCGTCACCGACAGCGGCAACCTGGCGGTCACCGGCGATCTGATCGTCGCCGCCAGCGGTTATGCCGTGACGCTGGATTCGGCCGGTAACTCGTTCGGCGGTTCGCTGACTCTGACCGGCTCCAATGTGGCGGTGACCGATACGACCGCCGTTGAACTGGCCGCCGTCACGGCGACAGGAACTCTGACGGTCGTGTCCGGTGGCGATGTCACCGACACCGCGACCATTGCAGCAGCCGGAGCGACCACCATCACGGCCACCGGAAACAACATCACGCTGGATGAAGCGGCCTCGACGTTCGGTACGTTGAATCTCAGCGGCGTGAATGTCGCCGTGACCAGCGCGGCTTCGACCGGACTTGGAACAGTCACGGCCACCGGCACGCTCGACATCACGTCCTCGGGCGCGATCACGGATTCCGGAGTCGTCACGGTGACCGGCAACGCGACGTTCAACGCCGGCTCCAGCAACATCACGCTCGACACTGCGACATCGGTCTACGGGGGCACGATCGCCCTGACCGGAGCCAATGTGTCTGTGCGCGACAACTCCGCAACCGCGCTGGGAGCGACCACGGTCACCGGCACGCTGACGGTGATTTCCGCCGGAGCCATCACGGACAGCGGCACGCTGACGGTGACCGGCAACGTGACTCTCACCGCGACCGGCAACGCGATCACACTCGATGAAGCGGCCTCCGCGTTCGATGGCGCGTTCTTCCTCACGGGCAGCAACGTGGCCATCACGAATACCGTGGCCACGGAACTCGGTGCGTCCACAATCACGGGCACGTTGAGCATCACCTCCGGCGGTGATATCACGACCGCGGGCAATCTGGCTGTGACTGGAGCGGCCACGTTCAACGCCGGCACCGACGACGTGCTGCTGACCGCATCCGGTTCGACCTTCGCCGCAGCGATCACCGCTTCCGGTGCGAACATCGACATCACCGCGGTCGGCGCCTTGAATCTCGGCACGATCACCGCGACCGGTTACCTGGACGTGACCGGAACCGGAGCCATCACCGACAGCGGCGTGCTGACGGTCGCCGGAACGACAACGATCAGCGCGGGAACCGGAGCCATCACGCTCGATGCGGCGACTTCGGCTTTCACCGGAGCTGTCGCGCTGTCCGGCAGTAACATCGCTCTGACGAACAACACGGCCACGGTTCTTAACACCACGACGGCCACGGGCACGCTGTCGGTGACCTCAAACGGAGCGATCACCGACATCGGCACGGTCACCGCGGCCGGGACAACAACACTCAATGCCGGCGCGAATGCGATCACGCTCAACGAATCCGGCGCGACGTTCGGAACTCTGCTGCTGACAGGTACAGACGTCAGCATCGCGGAGGCCACCGCGGTCGATCTGGGAGCTTCGACCGTCACCGGGACGCTGACCATCATCGCCGGCGGCGCGATCACCGACAGCGGCACGCTGACCATCGGCGGCGTGACCACGCTGCAGGCCACCGGCTTCAACATCACTCTGGATCAGGCGGCTTCCACCTTCGGGACGCTGGTCCTGGCCGGCGTCAACATCGCGGTGACCGAAAATGCCGCCACCGATCTGGGCACCACGACAGCCACGGGCACGCTGATCATCGTCTCCGGCGGAGCGATCACCGACAGCGGCATCCTGACCATCACCGGCGATGTGACGATGACCGCCAACGGCGGAGCCTCACCGATCACGCTCAACACGCCGGGCAACAGCTTCGGCGGAGCGCTGTTCCTGGACGGTTCGGACGTCATCGTCGGCTGATCCGGCGAATCTTCCGTGAACCTCGCGTCTCTGCGTGACATCCACTTCACACGCGGAGACGCCGAGGTCGCGGAGGATCACGGCTTTGAATCGGCGACGGGTTCCGGTTCAAACAGCGCCGGAGTTTCATCGCGCGGTGAATCCAGCGGCAGCTCTTCACCGCTCAGCAGTTGCACGAGGATGACCACCAGCGGCCGGATGGATGTGTCGGGATCGTGCTGCAGCAGATCCTTGAGCGTGGCGAGAGCCTCTTTGCAGCGGCCGGTTTCCATGTAAGCCGAAGCGATCAGCCAGCGCAGCTGCGTGACCTCTTCGCGATGCTGATACAGCACCTGCGTGGCGGCCAGGCTCTGAGTCACCGGCCATGACACGGAACTGCCCGCCATCTCCGGCAGCGGCGCGGCAAACGGTGCGACGGTCAGCATGGCGTGCGCCGATGCCGTGCCGCTGTCCCGCAGCCGGTCCAGACAGCGCGTGATCATGCCGTCGTAGTTGCTGCGCGCGATGCTCAACCACGCCGCCTGCTGTCTCCACACCGGAGACACGCCCGGCACATCGGGCATCGAGTACAGCGATTCAAACAGCGACTCGGCCTCTTCATAGCGGCCGCATTCCAGCAGCAGCACCGCGTACTGAATCTGTCCGCCCGGGCTGGAAGACAACTCAGCCCGGTTCTGATCCATGATCTCCAGCGCCTTGAGCGGCAGGCCCTGGCCATACAACTCCACGGCGATCTGCAGGAACGGGATCTTGTCGGTCTGCGCCCGGGCGATGTTGTCGCTCACCGTCTTCAGACGTTCGTTCAACTCTTTGCGAACCGAGGTCAACCGCCGGGCCAGGCCCAGCTGGAACTCATTCAGATCGGGCAGCTCCGCGAGCACATCCAGCGTCTTCTGAATCATCTCGCCGGCCAGATCCGTCTGGTTGTTTCCCAGATACTCGTCACACAGACCGGTCAGCAGTTCGAGATCGTCCGGCTTCAGCCGCAGTCCCTGTCGCAGAGTGAAGATGCGGAGTGCCGAGCGATGCAGACGCAGCATGTCCACGGTCGGGCTTCGTCTTCCGGCGCGCGCCAGGACCGTCTGCTCCAGCGTCCGCAGCAGCCCGAACGACCCGGCCAGCGATCGGTAGGACTCCAGATTGCGAACGTCTTCGGCCAGTCCGGCCGAGGCATCGCGAATGGAAAGGCAGGCCAGTCCGAAAGCATCGCCGTTGGTGAGTTCGATGGCTCCATCCAGCCCCGCGGTCAACGTCCGGATCTCCAGCATGGCGCGCTGCGTATGCATGGAAACGGGACGGGACGGCAGCGACAGGAAACGCTGATAAGCCGTGTAAGGCTGAGGCCAGTCCGTTCGCTCCAGCTTGACTTCCGGCTTGCGGCAGACGCGGAACGCCTCTTCGGAAAAGCTGGTGCGGGACTGCGTGACCAGCTTGCGCACGGCTTCGTTCTTTGAGGCCTTCTCAGCAAATAGAGCCAGCGTCGAACCGGCTTTCAGCAGACTCCATTTCGGATGACGGAACAGCACGATGTAAGTTGCATAGTCGGGATTCAATCCCCAGATGCGCGGCGTCACACAGGTCACCTGGAAGCGGTCGAAGGCTTCCTGCCACAGTTCGTCGCGGCCCATCCAGGTCTGACGTTCGTCCTTTTCGTTGATCTGTTTCGGCTTCGGCTGCAGCGAGTAACGCGCTTTGTTGTGCAGGGCGAGGATGCTTTCTCCGCCCTCGGCGTACAGACCCAGGCGGCTGTCGATAAAGGTCGGCTGCCGATGCCAGATCAGCAGGTCGCCCTGATCCGGCCGGAAGACGAAGATGCGTCCTTCCGGAAGCTCCTTCAGATCGTCGGCACTGCCCGTGATTGCCGCCGCCAGTGCCGGCGAAAAGCCCAGTCCGACGCGACGTCCATCGGCCCCCGTCATCCGGCCGCTGATACCCAGCCACGCAACGACGACCAGTCCCAGCACCGTGGCCGCCCGCCCGAACCGCGACCACAACACTTCCAGCGTGGCCGTCGAGTATTCCTGCCGGCAGTTCGCTCGATACCAGTCCTGCCCGTGCAGCGCCGCGAAGACGCTCGCCACCACCACCAGACTGCTCAGTTCGTGTCCGGAACATGCCGCCAGCCCGCCCAGCATCAGTAGAGCGATCAGCAATCCCGCCTCAAGCGTCTTCCACGTCATCAATCCAGTGATGACCGCCGCGACAACCACAACCAGCCCGACGATCGTTTGAAAACTCAACGCCGAGCGGAACTGAGGACTGAAGGCGCCTGGCAGCAGTGCGCGTTCCGGAGTGTCCAGCGGCATGTAGCTGAGCACCGCCGGCAGCTCCGTCAGATAGAGCGTCCACGGAGACAGCCAGGCATGCCAGCCGAAGGGATTGATGAGCAGCGCCGCGACACCGATGCCGACCGCTTTGCTCAGATCGCTCAACCGCGCATCGGCGTGACGCGACGGCCGTTTCAGGACGCGGTCTGTGAGCACCGCTCCCAGCCAGAACGCGATCAACAGCAGTCCGCCGATGAACGCGCGCGGATCCAGACTGGCCCAGACGGTCAGCGACCCGGCCACGCACCACAGACTGCTGCGCTGTCCCGTCTGCGACCAGCGCAGCAGTCCGCGCAGCGTCCACACAACGCCCAGCAGAGTGACCAGCTCCGGCAGCGCGGTGAAGTGCAGCTGGACCAGAGGCAGCGTCAGAGCCGCGCACACGGCGGTCCACCAGGTGGGTGTGCCAGTCCGATTGATATGCACCAGAAAGTAGAAGGTCACAGCAGCCAGCAGACCGGTGAAGATCGACAGCGACCAGCCCGTTCCGCCTCCGGCTCCGTGAACTCCGGCCAGGATCAGATCGAACAGCCACGCGGGATTGATCCACGGCCGGTCATTCGCCGTGAACGAGAACACGTCGGTCGCTGGCGGCAGGAACCCGTGCGACGCGATGTGTTCACCGGTCCGGATGCGGACCAGCGTCATCGTGTCGGAGATCTCGCGGCAACCCAGCAGGAAGGCCAGCAGCACGACGGCCCAGCGCAGCATGAAGTCGCCCCGCAGGGCTTCATCCTCAACCAGCTCCGGCGTCAGCGGTTCGTATTCCGGCAGATCGCTGACCGCCGGTTCAACCGCCGCTGGAGCCGTTTCCTGAACCGCCGGCTGTGAAGGAACAGATGAATCCGGCCCTGTGACTGCCGGGGGAGTGTCAGCGGGATTCGCTTGAGGGTCTGTCACGGAAAACTCATGAGTGTGAGAAGAAGCCGCGCACACGGGGAACGTCGGCAAAGAACAGCGGACAGCAGGACCGCCTGAGAAAGCGGCGAGAGACTACGGGCGGTTCGGAAGACCGGTCAAGAACCACGAGTACCCGCATCCGCGTGGCCGACCGCTGAAAGAGCTGATTCCACCGGATTCACCAGCAGGCGCTGATGACAATTCGATCGCAAGGAACCATCCTGTCACACCGGTTTCGTTCGCGAGGACGGGAACCGTTGTTTGTCAGCGGGCCTGATCCTGTCATAGATGGTTGTTCGAGTCCTCATGGTCCGACCGCACTCATCGCTGCCGCGCTGCCGATGGTTCCGCCGCCAATGGTTTCGCCGGGGAACCGTGCGACGGACGCTGCTGATCCTCGGACTGATCGCGACTGCGGGAACGTCGCGGCCGGACCAGGCCGTCGCACAGGATGAACCGCAACTGGTGCATTCCGCAGTGCCGCCGCGAGACCGCGACGCGGAACTCAAGCTGCATCAGGCCGGCATCCTGCTCGAACAGTCGCAACTGGTGCCGGCGCTCACGCTGATTCGCGAAGTGCTGGAAGCGCCGCTCAGTGAAGACACCGGGTTCATCCGGACTCGATCGCAGCCCGATCGCGAAGTGCTGACCGGTTCCCGCGCGGCGGCCCGGCAACTGCTGACCCGCATGCCCGGCGAAGGACACCGGTTGTACCTGCTGCAGGCGGAACCGCTGGCCCGCATGGCGCTGGACAATGCCGTCACCGAAGACGACTGGCTGTCGATTGTCGTTCGCTTCGCCGAGACGGAAGCCGGACTGGAAGCGTTCCGTCTGCTGGCGAACTGGCATCTGGATCTCTCGAACTATCGGCAGGCGGCCGCCGCTTACCGGCACATCCTGAGGCACGCGCTGCTGCCGCCCGCGGATCGGCCACTACTCGAACGACGCCTGCAGGCCATCGAAGACCTCAGCCGGCCAGCCGTTGCGACAGCAGCCGCGCCGCTGGTTCGCGGGGCTTCCCTGTCGCCGGCAGGCCATTCATCGCCGACAGGCTATCCGGCCGCGACGGACCGGATCGCGGCGCGGCGATTCACCGCAGCACTCCAGTCGCCGGCCTGGCAGGTCGAACTGCCGGTGGACGAGTCGCTCAAAACGGCCTTGAATCACGCTCTGCATGAAGCGTCCGAGCAGTCGATTCCGTCGTTCCCGATGGCTCAACCGATGATTTCGGGAAACGTCCTGCTGGTGCGCTCCTTCGGACGAATGACGGCCTTCGATCTGAAGACCGGCCGACCGCTGTGGAAGTCCACCGGGGTGGAAGAGTCGCTCGGCGCCGGTGAACCGGTTGTGGAGTTCGGATCGTCGGGCACACTGCATCGTTCGCTGATTCGACAGGTGCTGCTGGATTCCGTCTTCACGCGCTGCGCGACGGATGGCCGGCTGGTATTGAGTATCGAACGTCCCGGTCCTCGCGCGCTGCATCTGGCGAATTCGCAGGAACGGCTCGTCGCGCGCGATCTGCGAACCGGTGAGATCGTCTGGGAATTCGACGGCCGCGATCCGGACCGCAGCCAGCAGCCCGAACCAGCCAACGCTCGAGCGATCCGCTGGTCATTTCCCGGCGCGCCCGGTCTGGTCGATCGTCTCGCCGTGGGAATCGCTCACGACGGTGAAGGCCAGTGGCTGTACGCCGTCGATCGAACCAATGGCCGCCGCCTGTGGCAGGTGGAAACGGCCCGCACGCAGCGTTCTTCTCCCGCCGATGCGGACTGGCGAGTCACAGCCTGTCCGGTCCTGGAGATCGACGGCCGGCTGATCTGTCCCACCGCGGCGGGAATGCTGGTCACATTCGATCTGCTGACTCGTGAACCGCTGTGGGCGGATCGTTATGACCGAGCCGATGCGCCGCCGCTGTTTCAGCAACTGCCCGGAGTCTCCGCGCCGCTGCACCGCCGCTGGTGGGAGGGCTGGCGCGAGGTCATCTGGCGACTGGTTTCCACGCCACAGAAGCCACTCCTCCTGCTGGCCACTCCCGACAGCCGCATGCTCAAGGCGCTGCGCGCCGATACGGGAGAACTGGTCTGGCAGCACGACTGCGCGCATCCCCTCGCACTGTCTGAAGTCCAGCAGGACCGCGTTCTGCTTGTCGAACGGCATTTGTTGAAGGCGCTGGCCATCGACACGGGAACCGTTCTCTGGCAGACGCCGGTTCCCGAACCGGTGGGCACACCGATCCTGGTTGATCTGCCAGCGACGTCCGGCGCCGCGGTCGATACGGATACGGTGATCGAACGAGTGGCCCTGCTGCCTGTCCGAGGCCAGCGGCTGCTGCTGGTCCGGCTGCGCGATGGAGCCGAGCTGGCCAGCAGTTCGCGACGCTCCGATCTGGCCGGCCAGCTCTTGACGACGGACGGACTGCTGGTCGCGCAGACTCCGGAACGAATCGTGGCGTGGTCTCTTCCCGAACGGGACCAGACCGCTCCGGAACCGCTCGCACTGACATCCATCGGCGATCTCAAAGCGCTGATCGAACGCGCGGCCGCCGATCGAACCAGCGGCTGGCTCGAGTCTTCGGAAAAGAGCCTGCGGGCACTGCTGGTCCGGCCGGAGATTGAAGCGTTTCGCGAAGCGATCCAGCGCGAACTGGCGCGCACGCTGCTGGCGCGACTTCAGGAACTGCGCGACCCGGCAGAAGCATCGCACGTTGAAACGCTGCTGACGGAGCAACTCGCGCTGCATCGAACGGATGACCTCAGCAGTCGCATCGCGGCGCTGCAGGCCGGCTTTCACGCCGCGCGACGAACCGGTCAGACGGAACTGGCGGCCCGCTGCGGTCTGCAACTGCTGGAGCTGAACTCCGAAGTGGATCATCTGACGGACGAACCGGGACCGGTGCGCATCGTCCGTCACAACCGGCTGATG
>Ga0172376_10007745_pt1 | contig 11381 bp, 7 predicted proteins | sample Lak35m_FD_121114 | JGI IMG/M metagenome (GOLD analysis project Ga0172376, IMG submission 121114) | Freshwater microbial communities from Kabuno Bay, South-Kivu, Congo - kab_092012_35m | ecosystem: Environmental > Aquatic > Freshwater > Lake | place: Democratic Republic of the Congo: South-Kivu...
GCTTTATGGATCCGACGCTGTGGCGGGGGTTATTCAACTCGTTTCTAAGCCGATTGCTCCCTTAAACAAAATGGAAGGCAGCATGAGTATGATCGGTCGTAGTGTGAATGATCATTTCGGCGGACATCTGGCCCTTCAAGGTGTCTTAAGTCGCAACTGGAACTGGTCGATACGCGCTACGGCCCACAACTATTCCGATTATCGCCTTCCGGCCGACAGCTTCAGCTACAATCGGTTTCGCATTCCCCTCCCAGGCAGGCGTCTCGAAAATACAGCAGGACGTGAGGTGCATACGGCCTTGGGGCTTCAAAAAAGCTTCGGAAGTGGTAGAACCCAATTTACTTACAAGCGATTCGGACAGAAAATAGGTTTCTTTCCGGGCGCTTTGGGCCGTCCACTCGAGTACAAACTCGATCCGAACCCCAAACGCGGGGATGTACAAAGCCCGCAGCAACTTATCGTGCACCATCGATTGGGTTCGCATACCGAAATACAAAGTGCTCTAGGCGATTGGGAAGTCGATCTTGGGGCCCAGTACAACGACCGCCGAGAATTGTCGAATCCGCATGCCCACGGACGGGGATACCTCGACAGCAACCAGCAGCTGAGCCACGGAATGTGGCTCGGAACGGCCTCCTGGAACATCCGATTTCAACCCCATCAACACGGAAAAAGCCGTTTGATGATGGGCAGCAGTGGTCAACTGCAACGGAACCGAATTGGGGGCTACGAATTCCTGATCCCAGCCTATTCGGCCGCTCAGTATGGGCTTTTCTTAATCCGAAACCTGCGTATTGGGCGGGGCTGGGAGGCGAGCACCGGCATGAGAACCGATATGTCGAGACAAAGAAGCCAGGCATACATCGATCGTTATCGTACGGACAGTGGATTTGTGGATCGACTGCGCGCACCGGAATTACAGAGGCAGTACATGAGCACCACAGCTTCGGTAGGAATTAATTGGTCTGATGTGCGAGGGAACGCCTTGAACATGCATTTTGGGAACAGCTTTCGCTTGCCCGGACTGCCTGAATTGGCCAGCAATGGTGTGCACCACGGAAGTTTTCGACATGAGCAGGGCGACAGCAGCCTGCGCCCCGAGCAGGGGTGGCAATTCGATGTGGGGGGTACATGGAACCCGGGTCGCTTGACTTGTAGGGGCTCAACCTATTTCAATTATTTCTCACGCTACATCTACCTTAGACCCACCGGCTATTTTAGTTTTCTGCCTGAAGGGGGGCAAATTTTTAAGTATTCGCAAGGACGCGTTATCCATTCGGGCGCTGAGCTTCAGCTAGACTACCGAATGGGCCGTTCGAACACAATCACTGCGGTCGGGGAATATGTTTGGATGCAAAATGTGACAACGGGCGTACCACTTCCTTGGAGCCCTCCCAGCAGCCTATCGCTCAGCTGGAATCGGGTCATAAACCGGCCTCATTCGAAAATAGACCAATCGCGTCCATTATCCACTGGATTTTTCAATATCGACTGGATTTTGGTGGCAGCGCAAAGACGAACCGATCGCAATGAGGAGCCAACACCAGGCTATCATCTTCTTCAGCTTCAGGCGGGCTGGCAGCGGCCAATAGGCAACGGCCGCTTGTGGGTTTTGCGGCTTCAAGCCCAGAATTTGCTCAACCGCCATTATTTAAACCACCTCAGCCGCTACCGACTCATTCAGTTGCCCGAACCCGGTCGAAACCTTCAACTGATCATCAGCCTTCAGTTTTAGCGATCGTGAGGCCATTGGGCGAAAGGAAAGACGGCAACAGTGACAAGAAACACAAGCCGACCGCTACTTCCCGTCCATCTGGAAGAACATAAACGACCATTTGTCGGCCTGCTCGTCGATGATCATGGAGGTTGGCTTACCCGCCCCGTGCCCTGCTTTGGTTTCGATACGAATCAGAACCGGATTGGGGCCTGTGTGACCAGCCTGAAGGGCGGCCGCAAACTTGAAGCTATGCGCGGGTACCACCCGGTCATCATGGTCGGCCGTCATGATCATGGTGGCAGGATAGGCGGTTCTCTTCTTCACATTGTGCACAGGTGAATAACCAAGTAGATACCGAAACATATCGGGGCCATCATCGGCTTTGCCGTAATCATAGGCCCAGCCTGCGCCGGCGGTGAACACGTGATAGCGCAACATATCGAGCACTCCTACAGCAGGAAAACAAACACGGAAAAGATCAGGACGTTGGGTCATGCAGGCCCCCACGAGCAACCCACCATTGGACCCCCCTGCGATGGCCAATTTCTTGCTGTTGGTATAGCCCTCCTTGATTAAAAATTCACCGGCGGCGATAAAGTCATCGAAAACATTTTGTTTGCGCATTTGGGTCCCCGCATCATGCCAAGCGTCACCGTATTCTCCCCCTCCGCGTAGGTTGGCCACCGCATAGATGCCCCCTTTTTCGAGCAAAATAATATTCGACGTACTAAAACTAGGTGTAAGACTAATGTTGAATCCCCCATATCCATAGAGCAGGGTTGGGTTTGTTCCGTCGCGCTTGAGCCCCTTTTTATGGGTGATGATCATAGGCACGCGCGTTCCATCCTTGGAGTTGTAGAACACTTGATGGCTTTCATAGAGCGTTGGATCAAAATCCACCCCACTCTTTTTATACACCGAGCTCTTGCCTTCATTGATGGCATATTGGAAGATGGTAGGCGGGAAAATATAGGACGTAAAGCTGTAATAGAGGGTTTTATCGTTGCGGCGCCCATCGAAACCCGAGGCTGTGCCAATACTGGGCAATTCAATCTCACGGATCTGGTTACCCTCCATATCGCATTGAATAACTTGGCTTACCGCATCGCGGAGGTATTGACAGAAGAAGAACCCCCCAGCTTGCGAAACAGTGAGGGGATATTTGGTTTCGGGTATGAGGGTCTCCCAGCTGTCGGTGGTTGGACTTTCAGCCCGGGCGCGCACCAAACGGCGGTTGGGTGCATCGAGATTGGTGAGAATATAAATCCACTCCCCCTCGCTGTGCACCACATCATGTTCATGCTTCATATCGTCGGCGATGACCACCATGGCTTCCCCTTCGCGTCCGAGTCGCTGCACATACAATTCATTACCATAAGTGGCGTTGGCGGCCGTTACCACCAAAAACTGTTGGTCTTCTGTTACGAATCCACCAACGTAACGACGGGGCTGTTGATCTCCTCCAAACACCAGTTGATCCGATTTTTGGGGGCTTTCCAATTTATGGTAGTATAGTTTGTGTTGTTGCGTTTTTGCGGAAAGGGCAGAACCAGCGAGTGGCTTATCGTAGCTCGAATAATAGAAACCCTCGTTACCCTTCCAAGACAACCCACTGAATTTTACATCGAATAAGGTATCGCCCAACAATTTACGGCTTTCCACATCCATCACGAGTACTTTACGCCAATCGCTTCCTCCTTCGCTGATCTGATAGGCACACAGACTGCCGTCTTCGGTAAAGTTAATACCGGCGAGTGAGGTCGTTCCGCTGGCAGAAAATTGGTTGGGATCGAGGAATACCTCGGGTTTTCCTCCTTCAACCTGGCGGTAAAGCACCGATTGATTTTGCAGGCCGTCATTTTTATAGAAATAGGTATAGGCTCCACGCACAAAGGGTGCCGAATATTTCTCGTAGTTCCAGAGCTTGGTTAGTCGCTCTTTGATGGCGTTGCGGTATGGGATCTGAGCGAGGTAGTTGTTGGTCACTTTATTTTGACGGTCTACCCAATCGGCGGTTTCGGCCGATAAATCATCCTCGAGCCATCGGTAGGGATCCTCCACCACCACACCATGTAGGGTGTCGCGTTGGTTGGACTTTCGGGTTTCGGGGTATCGAACAGGAGCGCCTGCTGGCGATTTTTGTGCCATGCTCATCATCGGAAGTAGACAAAGGGCGAAAATGATTTTATTTTTCATAAACCTGTAATTTTCATAATCCTGCAAATTTCATAATCCTGCAAATTTCAGCCAATATACGGAGCTGTTCCTGAGTTTAAAAGGCCCGACATTTCGGACTGCAAGCGGGAGGCCTCCTCCCCTGCCCGCATGGCGTAATCTTGTCCGGATGAGGCGAAGAGGATGGAACGAGAGGCATTCACCAGCATACATGGGCCCGTTGATGCAGCTGCCGCGGTATATACATCCGTTAGGCTCCCTCCTTGTGCCCCAACACCGGGAATGAGGAAAAAGTGCTGGGGAATGGCCGTCCTCAGTTCAGACAGTTCAGCGGTACGATTGGCTCCAGCCACAAGCATCATTTGATCTGGGTTGCCCCATTCTGCTGCAGCCAGTGCCATGGAAAGGTACAGCGGGATGCCCTGCTCATCTGTGCGGTATTGAAAATCAGCGGCCCCTGGGTTGGATGTTAAGGCCAAAACAATCGCCCATTTATCGCGGTAGGACAGAAAAGGAGCAACGGCATCGCGTCCCATATACGCATTGAGGGTTATGGCATCAAAATTCATCACCTCAAAAAAAGCGCGTGCGTACTGCTCAGCGGTATTTCCTATATCGCCTCTTTTGGCATCTGCAATGGTGAAGATCCCTTCTGGGATGTATTGCAATGTTTCCTGTAATATGGCCCAACCCTGCGGGCCCATGGCCTCATAAAATGCAACGTTGATTTTATAGGCCACCGCATAGGACTGTGTCGCCTCAATGATATCCCGGTTAAATCGCAGCACATCTCGTTCGTTGGCTTGCATGCCTACGGGCAAACGACGCGGATCGGTATCCAGCCCCACACACAGAAAACTTCGCTTTTCTTGGATACTTTGAGACAATTGTGTGTGGTTCATTGGGTATAGGTTGGTTGTGGGTAGGGTACAGGTGTTGTAATGGCGGGGTACGGGTGTTGTATTGGCAGGGTACTGGTGTTGTAATGGCGGGGTACGGGTGTTGTAATGGCGGGGTACAGGTATTGTAATGGCGGGGTACGGGTATTGTAATGGCGGGGTACAGGTGTTGTAATGGCGGGGTACAGGTGTTGTAATGGCGGGGTACGGGTGTTGTATAGGCGGGGTACGGGTGGGGATCGAGGGAAGTCAGCGGGTTTGAAGGTCTTCGCTCATGAGGTCAGAAGTACTGGCTTGATGCACGGCAATGGCTCTGGCTAATGAAGAGGATAGCACTTGAAAATAAGGCCGATAGGGCGAATTATGCCATTCCAGCGGATCCGCCACAGCCAAATCATCATCCGATGAATGGGCCGACATTTCGTCTTCAGGATTTGAAGAAATTTTAAGATTTTCAGGCTTATTCAGACCACTGCCTTCACGCGCCAACAGGGGAAACTGTGCGAGGAGTGGGGCCTCAAATTCTTTAGCCAAAACCGAACCCCCTCCTTGTCCGAACAAATAATAACGCTCATCAGAACGATGAACCGGCGAAAACCAACTCATGTTCTCCACAAAACCCAGTAGTTTGATGCGCATGGATTCCATCTGGCACATAGCCGCCGCTTTTCGAGCATCAGCGAGGGCAAGCTCATGCGGTGTAGTGACCAAAACAGCATATGAATCGGGCAGCAGTTGAGCCAGTGTGAGGTGGACATCGCCTGTGCCTGGCGGCATATCGATGACCAGATAATCGACTGTGCCCCAATCGGTATCGGTTACCAACTGCTTGAGTGCGTTGCCGGCCATGGGACCGCGCCACACCAAAGGCTGACTGGGGTCTACCAACATGCCGAGCGACAAAACCGCAACACCACCGCAGTCGATGGGCCTCATTTTTTCATGCACAACTTCTGGCCTTTGGTTCAACAGCCGCCAGATTATGGGTTGACTTGGTCCGTGTACATCCGCATCGAGCAAGCCAACCCGTGCGCCCAAATCGGAGAGCGACCGGGCCAAACCCGCCGCCACCGTACTTTTTCCTACACCTCCTTTACCTGAAAGCACCAAAATAACGGAACCCAAACCTTCGGGGCGTGGCTGTTGGCCTTTACGCTCCCATTTACGCACATCCATTTTGATGTCAACCCGGACGCCCGGAAAAGCTCGATTTAAGGCAACGCGACAATCATTTTCCAGCTGATCGCGCAGCGGACAAGCGGGCGTAGTGAGCAAAAGAGTGAATGAGATTCGATTGGAATCGACTGCGACGTCCTCCACCATATTTAAGTACACCAAGTCCTTTTTGAGGTCGGGATCGACTACAGTCGACAGCGCTTGAAGAATCTGTTCGGCTGTGGGGTTGGCACTGCTCATCAGGCAAAATTAAGGGTTTTAAAAGTGAAGAATGCCTGCTATTTTTACTACATGTCGGAAGAGGCCCTATCGGTGAGTCAATTCAACCAGTTGGTGAAATCACTGCTCGAAAACGCACCATTTTTGCGACAAGTTCGGTTGCATGGCGAAATTGCCCAGATCAGCAGACAGTCGTCGGGCCACCTCTACTTTACCCTCCGGGATGCGGACTCTCAGTTGCCTTGTGTGATGTGGCGTGCCCAGGTAGATCGGCTGAATTTCGCTCCCATTACGGGCATGCGCGTTGTACTCCATGGCGGCATTGGCGTGTATCTGCCTCGGGGATCGTATCAATTTACCGTTACGGGTATGGAGGAGGAAGGCGTTGGCGACCTCTATCGTGAGTTTATTCGTCGAAAAAATCGTTTGGAAGCAGAAGGGCTTTTTGATGCATCCCTAAAAAAGCCAATTCCTCGTTTCCCCGACTGGGTGGGCGTGGTGACGTCAGCAGAAGGCGCAGTCATCCACGATATACGCAAGACCATAGCCCGACGTTTCCCGGCTACCCAGATTCGCTTGGCTCCGAGTCGGGTTCAGGGCGCTGAGGCACTGACTGAGCTGATTGCTGCCTTGGAATCTTTAGACCGTGATCCGCTGGTTCAGGTCATCATTCTGGCCCGTGGAGGGGGAAGTTTAGAAGATCTATGGAATTTCAATGAAGAATCTTTGGTGCGCTGCATTGCAGGCTTAAACACCCCTGTGGTTTCAGCCATTGGTCATGAGCGCGACTTCACTTTGTGCGATTTTGTGGCCGATTTGCGGGCACCAACACCGACTGCTGCCGCTGAGCTGGTTAGTCCTGATCAATTTGAAATTCGTCAATGGCTCGATGAGCAAATGCTCTTGGCTGAGCAAAAAACCAAGTTTAGAATACGGCGAGAAAAACAAATCCTGTCCGAATGGGACAGTCGCCTGCGTGAACTCATGCGTGGACGCATCAAATTGGCTGCTTCTGAACTTCATGCACTGCAAATGCAAGCCAATGCCCTTCATCCTCAATCGATTTTGGACCGAGGCTTCAGCATCACCATCCATCGGGCTAAGCGACTGCGTAGGTTATCTGATGTTAGCCCAGGAGATGAAATACAGACCATACTGGCCGATGGTTCGATCGATTCACGTACAGAACGCGTGCATCCAAAAAAATAAGCCCGTGGTTTACATTCGGGAGGAAGCCACCAAGTCGAGGTTGGTGTAGCCAATGCCGAATACTTCGCTCAGGTATTTGTTTGTGAGTTGGCCATGATAGCAGTAGACCCCTGCCCTCAGCCCCCTGTCGAGCCAGAGGTGCGTTTCGAGTCCACCATGCTCGCCAGAATCGAGCAAAACACCACTCATAATACTACTGAGCGCCTCCGAAGCCGTATTGGATACCCGTGAGGGAATGTTGGGCACACAATAGTGGGTGACGCCATATTTTCGAAAGACAGGATGGGTGTGGTTGGTTATTTCTGAGGTCTCAAAGCAACCTCCCTGATCGATGCTTACATCAATAATGACCGACCCAGGCCTCATCGATTGTACCATTTCTTCGGACACCAACAAGGGCGTTCTACCGAGGGGGGCATGAATAGCGCCCACAGCCACATCGGCCAATTTGAGTTCCATAGCGAGTGTTGTGGGCTCAACCAAGGAGGTATAGACCCGCTGCCCCAGGTTATTCTGCAATCGACGCAGCCTACTCACACTGTGGTCGAACACCCGCACTTCGCTGCCCAACCCCAAAGCCGTTCGGGCTGCATACTCGCCCACTGTTCCGGCGCCCAAAATAACTACACGGCTGGGGGGAATGCCCGTAATTCCGCCTAAAAGCTTGCCTACGCCCTCGCTGCTGTGGCTTAAATATTCAGCTGCAATCAGGATGCAGCAGCTGCCGGCAATCTCGCTCATACTCCGCACAACGGGTAGCGCATCGGAACGATCTCTGAGGTATTCATAGGCTACACCGACAATTCTCTTCTTAAGCAATTCCTTCAGATAATCCTCCTGCATCGTGGGCAGATGCAATGCCCCAAATAAAAATTGCCCGCCTGTTAGATACTGCAGTTCTTTTGGGGGCACCGGACCTACTTTAAGGATCACAGGCGCTTTGTATACCTCCGCGCAATTGGACGTGATTTGGGCACCGGCCTCAGAATAGGCATGATCCGTGTAGTAGCTCGCTGCGCCAGCGCCTGTTTCCACCAAAATGGTATGGCCATTATTGACCAACCTCCGAACAGCATGTGGACTCAAGGCAACTCTATTTTCTTGAAAACCACGCTCACACGGAACGCCTATGGTCAGCGCCGCATGTGATTTACCTACCATCAGTGGCTGTTCGAGGGCACTGACCCCAGTAGCGGTGGATGATAAACGTTCATGCATTAACGACATAGCTCAATTTTAAGTTTCGATTTTCACCTTCTAAAATAACCCATTCCAATCGCAAATAATTCAAAGGCACATACTCAATGAACAACTTTGGCCACTCAATCAAACAAAGTTGATGTCCATCCAATACAGAATCGATTCCCAAAGATTCGATTTGACCTTCATTTTCCAGTCGATAACCATCGATATGAAAGACAGAATGGCCTTTCTTGGTCTGATACTCCTGAACAATACCAAAAGTAGGTGAATTCACTGAATCCTGGATGTCGAGAGCGGCACAAACAGCGCGGACAAATGTTGTCTTGCCTGCACCCATAGGCCCTTCAAGCATCCATAAATTGATTCCACGCGACCATTGCAATACCTCCTTCGCCACTTGATCGACCTCCTCAAGTGCGTAGATGCGCTCCCATCCATCAGGCCCTTGACTTCGGCCATGAATTGAATTTTTCATTTGGAATGAACACTTCAAACAAAACATCCCACGCGAGGTGGGATGCATATGAGCTTTACGTGGATAAAATCAAAAAAAGCAATCAACCTTCATTGGATTCAGAATCGTCTGCCGTCGGTTCCACCTTCTTCTTCGAAGCAGGTTTCTTTTCAGCCTTCGACAAGGAACGCTTTTCGTCTTCCAAAATCTGATCGCGTAACCCGGCTAATACTCCGGATCCACTAAGAGAACCTTTGTCTTCCTGAGCCGCAACTGCTGCCTTGGCTTGATATTGAGCGACTTCATTGTCCTCGGATGCCTTTCCCGCCTCTTTTTTGTCTTTCCAAGTATCCGAGTGCGATAAAACAATTCTTCGGGTCTCACGGTTAAACTCGGTTACCTTGAAATCGGCGTCCATGTCGACAGAGAGTGGCTTGCCCTGCTCGGTAGCCAGTCCTTTTTTGAAAACAACCCCATCAACACCATAAGACAGCGCCACTATAGCCACTTTATCATCAATTTGGGTGATATGGCCCCTGTGCACAGTTCCCACGGCAAACACATACTCCAGGGTATCCCATGGATTATCAGTCAGCTGCTTATGTCCCAAGCTCAGGCGACGAGAAGCCGTATCGATGTCCAAGACCACGACTTCCATCACCTCATCACGCTTGGTGAATTCGGCTGGGTGGTTGATTTTCTTTGTCCAACTCAAATCGTTGATGTGTACCAATCCGTCTACACCCTCCCCTATTTCAACGAACAAACCAAAATTGGTGAGGTTGCGCACCTTACCCATATGTTTGCTTCCAATCGGGAAACGGGTGGTGATGTCCTGCCAAGGATCAGGGGTGAGTTGCTTGATGCCTAAAGACATCTTGCGCTCCTCGCGGTCGATGCTGAGTACAACCGCTTTCACCGTTTCTCCCGTCTTCATGAAATCTGATGGATTACGCAGGTGCTGACTCCAGCTCATTTCTGATACGTGAATCAGACCCTCAACACCTGGTGCCAATTCGAGGAAGGCGCCATAATCAGCGACCGTAGCCACTTTACCCTCTACAATACTTCCAGCAATGACATCATCGCTCAACGATTGCCACGGATGCGGAGTCAGCTGTTTCATGCCCAAACTGATGCGCTTGCGTTCGTTGTCGAACTCAAGCACAACCACTTGAATTTTCTGATCGAGTGCGAGCGCCTCTGATGGATGCGAAACACGACCCCAACTGATATCGGTAATGTGCAGCAAGCCGTCTACCCCACCGAGATCTACGAATACACCGAAGTCGGTCATGTTCTTAACTGTTCCTTCCAGTACCTGACCTTGAACCATTTGGCTCATGATTTCTACCTTCTGGGCCTCAATGTCGCTCTCAATCAAAATCTTATGCGAAACTACCGCATTACGGAGAATCGGATTAATCTTGACCACTTTAAACTCCATAGTTTTACCCACGTATTGATCGTAGTCGCGCACGGGTTTCACATCAATCTGTGAACCGGGCAAGAAGGTTTCTATGCCATTGACATCCACCACCAAACCGCCTTTTGTGCGTGCCTTCACCTTACCTTCGATCACCAATTCTTCCTCATGCGCTTTCACGATGCTCGTCCAGGCCGTCATCATGCGTGCCGCTTTGCGCGACAACTGCAATTGACCGTTTTGATCTTCTTGGCTCACCACCAAAACGTCTACGGTCATTCCGGGTTTAATCTCGCCCAAATCACGGAATTCCGACAAGGCAACCAACCCATCCGACTTGAAACCGACGTTCAATACGACGTCGCGGTCTGTTACGGCAACTACGGTTGCATGAACCACCTCGTTGGCATTGAGCGTGCTCAGCGTACCTGAGTACATATCTTCCATCTTGCGACGTTCCTCAGTCGGATAGTGGTGGCTTTTCCCGGAATAGGCCTCCCAGTCGAAGTCATCTTGAAGGGGTGCTATAACCGGGGCAGATTTCTTAGCCGGCTTAGGCTCCACAACAGGAGCGGAAACCGGAGCGGAAACTGGCGCTTCTACTTTCGACTGAACCGCTATGGGTTCCTCCTCTTCTGCTTCAACTGGAGCGGGCTCTTCTGCTTCAACTGGAGCGGGCTCTTCCTGAATGGCTTCAGGCTCATGGTGAATTGCTTCAGCCTCCTCTACCACGGGTGTTGCTTCCTCAACAGCAGCTGCAGGCTCTTCTGATGCGGCAACTTCCTCTGTTTCGGGATGGATTTCGGCTGAGGTTGACTCAAGGCCGGATTCGACTGTTGGACGGTTTTCGTCGGTGTTGTCGTTGATGGGGTTGATTTCGGGATTGTTTTCTGTCATTAATTA
>Ga0172376_10007746_pt1 | contig 11380 bp, 7 predicted proteins | sample Lak35m_FD_121114 | JGI IMG/M metagenome (GOLD analysis project Ga0172376, IMG submission 121114) | Freshwater microbial communities from Kabuno Bay, South-Kivu, Congo - kab_092012_35m | ecosystem: Environmental > Aquatic > Freshwater > Lake | place: Democratic Republic of the Congo: South-Kivu...
CTTCGGGGATGGTGCGAGGAAGGGGATTTTCGGAGGTCGCGGGGGCAGACCTGGGGCGGCGCTTCGCTTTGCCCCAGGCTGGGATGAATCGCCCCTTTGGGGCTGGGAGGAACGGGGACGTAGTTTATCTATCTTACCGAATAGGCTCCTGACCACTTATCTGCGACCCACCCCTTTGGGGCTGGGAGGAACGGGGATGTAGTTTATCTATTTTACCGAATAGGCTCCTGACCCCTTATCTGCGACCCGCAAGTCGGAATCGCGTTCGAATGGGTCGAAGCGAGTTTCGATTCGTAGCCGGGGCGCTGCAGGAGGTCAGCCGCGGGCGGAGGCGCAAGTCGGGGCAGGCGACTGCTTCGCTTTATCTTTTCGTTTTCCGTTGGCTGAAAGTCCGCGCGATCGGGCTTTCATGATCATGCAATTCGTCTTCTGGCATGATCGACGGCGCGAGTTCGGAATCGCCGCCGTGTTCATGTTCGATGATGTCCAGGTGCACGTGCAGGATGCGTGACACTTCGGCGATGACGGGCTTGTCGTGATTCAGGTAGTGATTCGCTTTGAGGATCAGCTCCGATTCAGCGCCTTCGAGATGGCCGCTCGAATAGGTGACGAGCCCGTCGGTGATCTCGCCTTTCAAGCGCGGGATCAGGCGGCCGTTGTCGCCCAGGATCAGGTGAAACCGCACGCCCGGGTCGGGCCGGGTTTTGCGAAGGGCCAGGACGAAGGGGTTGTCCGGCTCCAGGTTGTCGATGCCGTTGAACCCTCGTAAGCCACGAAACTCGGGCTGAAGCGATTCAAGCGGGTTTTTCCGCAGAATCTCCTGCCGTAGAGTGTCGTTCGTGGTCGGGATCCGTACGAGTGAAGACGACAGCCGCCCTACTGGCCTGCTTGCGAAACTGCTGCCCCCGAACACCGGTGCGATAAAAACCGCCCGCCGAAGCTCGGGCACGTTGCGGAACCGTAGCCGGCTGGTCAGATAATCGTAGTTTTTCGGCGACATTTCCACCTGTTCGATCGGTTTCGTGAACACGGCGTTTTCGAATGTCGATCCCGAATCGCTCACCAATAGTCGTGCGATGATTCCGCCCATGCTGTGGCCGACGACGACCGAGTGATCCCAGGCGGGGTCGGTTCGACCGGGGTCGAACGTGTCGCGAATTTCGCGGAATTTCTCGCGCAGAATCGCGGCCGATTCGACCACTGGCTCGCCGGTCGGGTACAGGGCGAAGAAGAATTGATACTGGCTGCGAATTTCAGGGTCGGCCAGCAGGCTGTTGTTCATGTCGGTCCACGTGCGCGGGCTTGACCACAGGCCATGCACGAAAAGCACGGGAATTCGGCCCGGCCGGTAGGGTTCGTTGAGGTAGATCGAGGCTTTTTCCTGGGCGATTTCGGGCAGGAGCACGCCTTCGTATTCCAGGGCCTGCAGCCCGCTGCGGCTGAACTGCACAAGGGACGGCGTGGTGAAGTCGGCCGCCAGCGGCATTTCGCCACCACTGGCGGAAACATACTGGGTTTGCTCAAGCGGGCTGTGCAGAACGAGGCTCGCCGGCAGTTCTTTCCAGCCGATGGGGCGAGTTCCGGGCGTGGAGCCGGCGCGAATCGTGGCGGTCGCGGTCAGCCGGTTGACTTTGGCGAAGAACGATTCGGCCGTCGGGCGGGTTTCGTCTTCGTCGTAAACTCGCACTGCGAGAACGGGCAGGCCCCAGCCGGGGATTTCGACGACAGGCTCGATGTTGCGGTCTTCGTAGTCGGAGGCGACTTCGATTTTCGTGAAGGTCAGGCCGGTCCAGGGTTCTTCGGCGTATTCGAGGGTGAGCCCGGCCTTCGAAAGGCGGTCGAGGAGATCCGCATGGCTTTCGGCGCGGTCGGCTTCGAGCAGTCGCAGGCAGCGCCGGACCGACATGGCGTGAATGCGGGCGAGGCTTTGCCGGGCGAGGGCGTCGTGGGTGCCGCCCAGGGCGAGATCGGCCATGATGGCTGTATCGCGATAGCCCCAGATGGCTTCTTCCCGGGAGTTTTCCTCCGTCTTCGCGGCGGTCGAGAACGCCCACTGAACCTGAGGCAGTGAGGGAAGTTCGGCGGTGGCATCCGAAGGGGGCGGTGAAGGTACGCGGGCCGCGGGGCCTTTTTCGAAGCGGGCCTCACGGAGAATGTCCCAATCCGCCCGGGCAAAAGGCTTGTAAACGGCTTTTTCCCGCGCGCAGCCACTGAGGAGAAGGGCTACGAGCGTGATCGGAGCCAGAAAGTGTGAGCGTGGCCGGCCGTGGGGGAACAAGGTTTTCGAACGCTCCGGAATGACGGACGGAAGCCGGGCACATTGGCACGGCGTGATTCGTCCATGATTCGGAACCGTTCCTGTATGCTGATTGATCGACTTATGGCGGGACGATCCGCAAGGTTTCGAGCGTAAACCGCGAAGCGGGGACGGAAACACCGGCACTGGCGACCTGACCGTCAAACTCGCCCTGTTTCAGGCGACTGATTGACGAATCGGCGGGATGCGTAAAACGAACAGGAAGCATGAACCGGAACGAAGCGAGCGAATCAGGAGGGATGGATGTTCGAACGACTCTGGAAGACGCAGCCGCACAGCGGACGACTTTGGATGAAGCGGTGCCTTTTGCTGGCCGCCGTTTACAACATGGCGTTCGGCCTCTGGGCGATTTTTTGGCCGTCGTCCGCGTTCGACCTGGTCGGGATGACCCGGCCGAATTATCCGGAACTCTGGCAGTGCATCGGCATGATTGTGGGTGTCTATGGCCTGGGTTATGGCATCGCGGCCTTCGACCCGCTGAGGCACTGGCCGATCGTGCTCGTCGGATTTCTGGGGAAGATATTCGGGCCGATCGGATTTCTGCAGGCGCTGATCAAAGGCTCGCTGCCGGTCGTGTTCGGCGGGATCCTCGTGACCAATGACCTGATCTGGTGGCTGCCCTTCGGTGCCATTGTGCTGGCTGCATGGCGCGCTTATCAGGTGCATATGCAGGCGGCTGAAAATCGAGCCTGATCGGTCGGTCGGCCTTCAAGAATCCAGCGGTTTTTCGATTGACGACTGATTCTCCTGCCCCGCCGCTTCGGCCATCCGCATGCTGAGCGATACGCCACCCTGGCGGTGGCGAAATGCGGCGTCCAAAAGGGTCAGAATCGAATCGGCGGCTTCGGAGGGTCTGAGGCCGTCGGCATGGATGTTGGAAACGCAGTTGCGGTCGGCGTCGGTACGACCGGTGCGTGGTTCGAAAGTGACATATGCCCCGAGGCTTTCGGGTGTGGCAAGCCCGGGCCTTTCGCCCAGCAGAATGACGCTGGCCCGGCATTGGAGAACGGATCCGACCTGATCCGAGATGCCGACCCGGCCGAACGGAATGGCCAGGATCGGGGCAAGGGTCCAGTCGCGTTCGAGAATCGCGGGAATCAGGCGAACGAGCACCGGCAATGCCTGATTCGAAGCGGCCTGGGCCGAGAGGCCGTCGGACAGGATCACGGCGAGATCGGCACCTTTGGCGAGCGTTTCGAGCGTGCGGATCGATTTGCCGGCCAGGCGGCGGCCGAAGTCGGGCCGTTTCAGATAGGTCGCACGATCGGCCGCCGCGGACTTGAGGCGAACGACGGGCCAATTTTGCAATCGAGGATCGGCGGCGGATTTCATTTCGCTTTCGAAATGCTCGGGAGTCCACATCTGATGGACGGCATCGCGGGCTCTTGCGTGGGCGAGGTCGAAATCGAGCAATTCGCGGGTCGTGAGGCTGCCGCCAGATCGGCCGATGCCGAGGCGAGCGGGCGTGACGCTTTTGGCGACGTGGACGCCGAATGAAGACGTCGATTCGGGCTTCTTCTGCAAGTCGCTCATCGGATCGATTCTCAGCGAATGGCTGTGGCGAGTTCCGGGCCCAGGGCGGCCAGGCGGTCGGCATGGCTTTCGGCCAGTTTGCCGGAAGGGTCAGCAAGGCCCATCTTCGAAAGCCAGGCTTCGAATTCAGGCGCGGGTTTGAGGCCCAGAGTCTGGCGGAGGAAGTGGACGTCGTGGAACGACGTGGACTGATAGCCCAGCATGATGTCGTCGGTGCCCGGGACGCCCATGATGTAATTGCAACCGGCCATGCCCAGCAGGCCGAGGAGGTTGTCGCTGTCGTTCGGGTCGGCCTCGGCGTGGTTGGTATAGCAGATGTCGCAGCCCATCGGGAGGCCGAGCAGCTTGCCGCAGAAGTGATCTTCGAGCCCGGCACGGAGGATCTGTCGGCCATCGTAAAGATATTCGGGGCCGATGAACCCGACGACGGAATTGACCAGAAGCGGTTCGTAGCGGCGGGCGACGGCATAGGCCCGGGCTTCGCATGTCTGCTGATCCAGGCCATGGTGGGCATCGGCCGAGAGGCATGAGCCCTGCCCGGTTTCGAAATACATGCAGTTCGTGCCGACGGTGCCCCGGCGCAGTTCCAGTGCCATGGCCCGGGCTTCGTCGAGCATGGTCAGGGTGATGCCGAAGGAGGCGTTGGCGGCCTGGGTGCCGGCGATCGATTGAAAGACGAGGTCGACCGCCGCGCCGAGCCGCATGGCCTGCATCATGGTGGTCACGTGGGCCAGCACGCATGACTGGGTCGGGATTTCGAGGCGGACGATGATCGAATCCATCAGTTCCAGCAGGCGGATCGTATTCGAAATGTCGTCGGTGGCGGGGTTGATGCCGATGACGGCATCGCCGCAGCCGTAGAGGAGGCCTTCGAGGATCGTGGCGGCGACGCCCTGGGGGTGATCGGTCGGATGGTTCGGCTGGATGCGGACGGAGATTCGCCCGGGCAGGCCGATCGTATTGCGGAAAGCCGTGACGTTGCGGATTTTGGAAGCCGCGAGGATCAAGTCCTGATTCCGCATGAGTTTCGAAACGGCGGCGGCCATTTCCGGCGTAACGCCCCAGGCGACGCTTTGGAGCGTTTCGCCCGTGGTGGCGTAATCGAGCAGCCAGTCGCGGAATTCGCCGACGGAGAGCCCCGCGATCGGGGCGAAAGCCAGCGGGTCGTGCTGGTCGAGGATCAGGCGTGAGACGTCGTCCGTCGCCGGATCGACCAGCGGTTCTTCGAGAAAGTGTGTCAGGGGCACATCCGCCAGTGCCCGGCGGGCGGCCAGGCGGGTTTCATGGTCGGGCGCGGCCACACCGGCGAGTTCGTCGCCGGAACGTGCCGGGGTCGCCCGGGCGAGAAGCTCACCGAGGCTCTCGAAACGATAGGAAATGTTTCCGACGCGGGCCGAATACGTAGACATCGGCGAGTCCTGACGATCGAGCTTGCTGCGAATCCGGATTCAGGATCCGGATTGTTTTTCGGATGCCGTTTGGACATGCGCCGCGATCGGATGGGGCAACTTCCGGACGAATGCGACGTAAGCGACGAGCGCGAGCGCCCAGAAGATGCCGAATTCGACGACGACGGAACCGAGTTCGGTGATGGGTGCGAGGGCACCTGGTTCGTTCACGTTGCCGATCAGCATTGCGACGAAGCAGCCGACGGCCAGCACGAAAGCCAAGATCGGCAGCCAGGGATAGAACGGCGTGCGGAACGGCCGGGCCAGGTTGGGGTGCTTGCGGCGCAGGCCGAAGAGGGCCGGAATCGCAAGGACATAGAGCATCACGGCCCCCAGGGCCGACCAGGTGATGAGCTTGGCGGTGTCGAGCACGAGCAGGGCCGCCGTACCGACCAGAAAATTGAAGATCAGGGCATTCGCCGGCGTCTTCCGCACGGGGTCGACCACGCCCAGATTCGACGGCAGATAGCGAGCCCGGCCCATTTCCAGAATCGCGCGGCCCGAGGCCAGCGAGAGACCGTTGAGCGAGCTGACCAGCCCGAACAGGCACATCGCTTCGAACACCCGGCCGCCCCAGCGGGAAGTGTCGGCCTGGTCCATCGCAAGGGTCAGCGGGCTGTCCGACTTGGCCGCGCCTTCGGCCACCTGCCAGCCGCCATCGGCCGTGCGAGTCAGATCGCTGATGGAATAGACGACCGGTTCCCAGCCTGCGACGCCGACGCTCAGTACCATGACGCCCGCGGCCAGGACGATCAGGGTCAAAAGCGCGCCGCCGAAGCCGCGGGGGATGTCACGCGTGGGGTTGCGGGATTCCTCGGCCACGTTGGCGACGCCCTCGATGCCGAGATAGAACCAGATCGCGAACGGCACCGCCTGAAACACGCCGAACCAGCCGTTGGGCCAGGGGTTGGCGACGTAATTGCGGTATTCGAAAGCTGGTGCGACGAGCCAGGCGAACAGCAGGAGGCCGAGCGATGCGACGATCGCGATCGCCAGTTCGAAGGCGGCTGCCTGCTTGATCCCGCGAACGTTGAGGATCGTCACGAGCCCGAGTGCCGCGATCGCAAGGGGCTTCGGGCCGATGCCCAGAGACTCGGGCAAAATGGGTGCCATGTAGGCCCCGACGGCCATGGCCAGGGCGGGCGGGGCGAAGAGAAACTCAAGGACTTGTGCCAGCCCGGAGACATAGGCCCAGAAGCGGCCCAGGCCGAGCTGGGCATAGTCGAACACGCCGCCGGCCTTCGGCACGGCGCAGGCCATTTCGCAATAACAGAACACGAATGCGATGTAGAGCGCCGTGACGATCAGGAAGGCCACGAGCATACCCAGCGAGCCGCCGGCGACGAGCCCCAGGTTCCAGCCGAAGTATTCGCCACCGATGACGTAACCGACGCCCAGGCCCCAGAGCGTCAGGGGGCCGAGCGTACGGACCAGTTCAGGATTCGAAGTCGCGGCGAGCGAATCGGGATCGTCAGGTTCCTGGTTCAAGTGTGCTGTCTCATTCCCGTTCGAGGAGCTTGTTGACGAGCGAGAGCCCGTAGGCGACGTCCAGCATGCGGCCCTTCTGGTCGCCGACTTCGCGCTCGACGTTCAGGGGGCCGTCGAATTCGACATCGGCCAGAGCCTTCAGGAAGGCCGGGATGTCGACTTCGCCTTCGCCCAGGCGGACTTCCTCGCCCCATTGGTTCTTCACCAGGGGGCGCTTGGCGTCCTTCAGGTGGACGGAAACGATGTCCTTACCCAGGATGCGTACGGCCCGGATCGGGTCGCCCATGTCATAAAGCAGCATGTTGGCCGGGTCGAAGTTGACCTTCAGATTGGGGCACTTCAACTCGTCCAGCGTGAGGCGCAGAAGGTCGGCCGTTTCCTGGCCGGTTTCGAAGGCCAGGGTGATGCCCTTGTCGGCGGCGAGCTGGGCGGCTTTCGCGAGCGTATCCAGCATGGCCTTGCGGGCCGGGTCGCCGGGCTCGGGGATGAAGCCGGCGTGCAGCATCAGATTTTTCAGGCCCAGTGTGCGAGTGCGGTCCAGGGCCCATTTGAGCGTTTCGATGCGCTCCTCGCGGGTTTCAGGATTCCCGAAGCCGCCGGTGTGCTTGATGTGATCGGGCGTGGTGTAGTCTTCGCCGGGGAAGCCGATCATCGCGCCGGTAAAGTTCAGGTCGGTTGCGCGGGCCGCCAGGGCCATCGTATCGCCTTCTTCCCAGCTGGCGTGGTGCGGGTCGCCGCAGGCGATCTGAACGTTTTTCGCGCCGAGGGTCTCCGTCAGCCGGACCAGTTCGGGGATGCTCTTGACCTGCAGGGACCAACTGCAAACGCCCAGGGGGCTTCGGCTCAAAGAACTGGCGGCGAGAGACATGCGTCGGAATCCTGATGCGGGGTACGTATTCGGACGATACGGAGACGGCCTGCACACCTTCAGGGAAGACGCCCGAAAAACGGAGTGCCAGGCGGGAACGGCGATTACGACGAAGGCAAATGGCCGGAAGTCCCGTCGACCGTTCGCCGTATCTTACATCTGGCGGACGGGAAAGTCGAGTGATCCGAATCAGGCTTCGAAGGCGGTTCGATTCGCACTCGCCGAACGAACATCCCAAGGTCGAAAGAATCGAAAAAATTGCGGGTTCGACGACGTTCGAATTCGCTGATCGGTGCGTCCGAATCGCGATCAAAACACCTGATTGAACCCGAACCAGAACAGCGGGCCGCCTTTGGCGCCGTAGACGGGCTGGGCGATGTCGAAGCGCAGGTTCACCCGTTCGAGGAATCCGAACAGGACCGTGTCCACCCGCAGGCCGAAGCCGACGCCGTGAACGACGGGCCGCAGGTCGCCACGCAGGGCCGTTTCGCCGACATCGTAAAACAGCACGCCCGAGATCTTGTCGAACGAAAGTGCCCGGTCAAAGACCGACTGACCCAACTCACCCACGATCGGGAATCGCCATTCGGCCGTGGCCAACCAGAAGGCCGAGCCGTTCTGGGCGTTGAAGCCGAGGGCCCGGTGCATCTGGCCCGAGCCGAGGCGGAAGAAGTTCACGTCCTGCGGCCAGGCCATGCCGCCCGAGCCGCGCAGGGCGAAGCGGGTGTTCTCGAGCGGGCCGAAGCGGTCGTTCAATGTCCACACCTGGCCCAGATAGACCTGCCAGCGGGTGTAGTTGTCGTAGCCCGCCTGGTACGCCGGCATGCCGACTTCGGCGTTGATCTGGATCAGCCGCCCTTCGGCCGGGTCCCAGAACGGGGCCTGGGTGTTGATCTTGAACCGGAGGCCGACGGCGTTGAGAAGCCCCGGCGTGGGCCGGCCGACGTCGCCTTCCCAGAAGATGTTGCCGTGGCCGGCGTAGATTTCGTAGAAGGCAGCGTCATCGTCGAGCACGCTGTTGGATTCCAGAAGCACGTTCCGGAGATAAACCCGGCCGCCGCGTTGGGTTTGGGCGGCGGTTGTGCTGTAGTTCGGGTTGATGCCGTCTTCGAAGAAGATGCCGGCGTTCCAGGATGTGCCGAAAAGGTAAGTGAGCTTGGCCTCGCCGCCAGCGATGAGCCTGTCGAGGCTGGGCATGGCGCCGACGAAGCCGTTGATGGAGCCCCGATTGGGGGCGAAATAGCCCAGGGATAGGCCGCCGCGAGCGTTCTGGTCGACGAACGGGCCGAGGATCACACTGGGGCGGTCGAAGGCCTGGAACATTTCCGAAGTGTCGACGGGTGTCACCGCGGGCGTGAGCCGCCATCGCCTCTGCTGACGCCAGACATTGTTCGAAGGCCTGGTGTCGAGCAGGCGGTGGTCGGGGTCGATTTCGATCTGGTTCGGCTCGGCCGGCAGGTCGAGTGTCACCCGGTAGATCGGGTGTCCGTCGGCGCCGTCGGCGATTTTCTCGACCCGGCCGCCGGGTATTTCATAAGCGTCGGAGTCGGGCAGAATCGGCACGTTGACGACCGCCTCGCCCGCGATGATCCCGAGTTCCGTCGGCTCGTCGAGGGCTTCGTTCTGGGCGATGTCGACGGTCACGCGGTGGGTCATCGCGTCGACAGGCGCGGCCGGATTCGCCGGGTCGGCGCGGGCGAAGACGGGCAATTCGGTGACTTCGACCTTTTCGACGGCCCAGTCGGTGTCGGCTTCCTGAATGAGCCAGGCGTCGAGGCGGGCCGGCCAGGCGCCTTCGGGGTCGAAGGCCTCCATTTCGGCTTTCAGGTCTTCATAACGCAGGATGCGAAAGGCATAGGTGCGATAGAGGTGGCGGAGGAATTCGAAGAAACGGTCGTCGCCCATGCGGTTGGCGATCATGTCGACGACTTTGCCGCCCCGGTCATAGGCCAGGCTGAAAAGGGACTGCAGGTTCGACATGGCGCCGAGATCCTGAATCACCGGGCCGCCGTTGCCCTTGGCCTTCCACTTGTAATAGCTGGCCATGCGAAGGTCTTCGCGGCCGATGGTGGGCATCCAGTCGAAGCCTTTGGGCCAGACGATCAGCGGGGCGTTGCGGCCGTATTTCATGTCGAGCCGGCGGGCCGTGATGCTGTTGACGAGCCCTTCGTCCATGAACGTTTCGGCGTAGCCGTTGGTGCCGACGACGTTCCACCACCACTGGTGGGCGACTTCGTGCGTGATGAGGTGATCCAGGTAGCGTTCGCCGGCGGCGGGCAGGTTGAAGACGCGGTCGTCGATCATGACCAGGCCCGAGCATTCGTTGCCGTTCCAGCCGAAGAACGAGGTGGCCACTTCCATTTCGTCGTAAGGGAAAGGCCCGAACCACTCTTCGTAAAGGGGCAGCACTTCGGCCATATAGTCCAGCGCGCGGCGGGCGTTGGCGTCGTGTTTGTCCTCGGTGAGGACCCGGGCCGTGATGTGGCCGACCTGACGCTCGACGACCTGAAAACGGTTGGAGCAGACGATGGCGAAATCGCGCGTGGGGGGGCCTTCGATGGTGAGGCGGACGTGGTCTTCAGGCTCTTCGACACGATCGACGACGCGGCCGGTGGAGGCGACGACCTGGTCAGCGGGCAGGACGAGTTGCATGCGATAACTGGCGGCTTCCTGGTGCCAGGGCTGATGCCAGGGCACGAAGGGCTCCTGATGCCATGAGCCGTCGACTTTGGGAACGGCGAGAACCGGATACCAGTTGACGAGCGTGGTGACGCCGCGGTGGTGGCTCCAGCGGCCCCATTGGGTGGGGATGTCGAGGACGAAGCCGATTTCGATGGCGGCTTCGGTCCCTGGCGCGAGCGGCTCTGCCAGCGGGACGATCATCACGGTGCCGTCGTCGCCGGTGAAGCGATGTTCGGCCGGTTGGCCATTGACCTGGACGGTGTCGATGGAGATGCGGTCGCCCTTGGGGTCGATGGCTTCGTCGGGGCCGAGACGCAGCACTTCGAGCGTCTTGGCCAGTTTGAGTTTGCCGTCGGCAGGTACGCGGAATTTGGGGTAAACGTGGAAAACGATTTCGGATTGCGGGACGGGCGTGCGGTTGAGGTAAACGACTTTCTGGTGTGCGGCGAGTTTGAGGCCCTTGATGTCGAGCACGGCCTGAAAATCGTAGCGGGGCAGCCCGGCTGGAACGGCCGGGAGATCCTGTGCGTCGGCCGATCCCGATCCGCAGAAGGCGAACGAGATACAGAGCAATGCCTGTAACGGAATCGTACCTACCCGTCGGAACATCCTTGATCCGTTCGTGGGCGCGAATGGGACCGATCGACCGAACGTCTTTCGTTCGGTGATGGCCAACGAATAGCGGCGGAGGGAATCGAACCCCCGACACGCGGATTATGAGACCGCTGCTCTACCACTGAGCCACGCCGCCACACCACGTATCCAACCGTTGCAGGGCGGAACGTTTTGGGTCAGAGGAAATGTACACGAAAGGCGGCCGTTTGGCAAGACGTTATCGAGAGTGCCTGTGGCGCGGCGATTTCCAGCCGGTATCCCGCGTGAATCGGCTTGTTTTTTGGGGCCCCCTTCGCGTATTTTCGCTTCGTTCCGTGTGGGCCGAAACACATGGGTGGTCCTGATCGTAACCGCCCCGCTCCCGGTCGACAGAACCGGGCAATCGACGAATCGCATATCAACGCCCTCCAGCACGACCACTACAGTGTC
>Ga0172376_10007747_pt1 | contig 11380 bp, 7 predicted proteins | sample Lak35m_FD_121114 | JGI IMG/M metagenome (GOLD analysis project Ga0172376, IMG submission 121114) | Freshwater microbial communities from Kabuno Bay, South-Kivu, Congo - kab_092012_35m | ecosystem: Environmental > Aquatic > Freshwater > Lake | place: Democratic Republic of the Congo: South-Kivu...
GAAATGAAAAGACCACGACCTCTCAGGTGAGAAATCGTGGTTCAAGGTATCTGCAATGTGACTATCAAGCCGCGTCAGAGGACTCATCGAGTTTCGGTGGCGGCTCAGACAGTGACTCCTTCCGCCAGCGCGAAGCCTTTGTAGGACGCTCTGTTACAACGCGGTACTTATCCGTCGTTTGTTGTTCGGCCATAATGCGCCCATATCGAGAGGCACGCTTCACAGTAACGATGTCGATGGATAAATATGTTGCAATCATCTGCAACGTCCAGTCTGGGTGCTCGGTTCGACAACGCATAACATCAGGAGCATGTTTGATCGGCAGCGAATCGTCGAACGCGTCGACCACCAAGATCACAGGCGCTTCACCAGAAAATGGTGGTAATACCCAGCGAACGCGCGGATGAATCTGATTGGAATCGAGAGCCTGAACCGATATCAAAATCAGGTCCGGAAATGTGCGACTCAGCAATTTACCGAACGTTCGCGAGCGGCGACTCAGATCGAGTACCGTGTCGTCCAATCGTTGCTCGACCTCCTCTCGCGACAATGCGGTTTGAGACGCGCGAAGCTGCTGGCGTTCATTCTCAACGCTCGCCCGAACACGCTTCAAATCGCGTTCAATGACATCGAGTTGATCCAGCAGACTCTCGGACTCTGGCCTTTTCGCGATGGCCGCGACGATTCGCTGCGATTGTTGCTCTAACTCGCACAACTGCCGTTCGAGTTCCTGCAATTTCCGCTGCCCAAATTCACTCGTTCGCCGGTACTCATCCCACGCAGCATCGACGACTGTTGCCAGCAATTCAGGCTCACTACGTAAGTAATTAATTAGCTGAGGCAACAGCTTCGTTCGAATCATTTCCGCCGAAACAATCGTCTGCACCCAGCAACTGTGATCGCTACATGGCCTGGCGCGGCGACATTGCAGTTTATCCGGCCCCATCCAAAATAATTCCTCGCCGCAATTGAAGCATTTTATGTGTTGGCCCGGCCACAGCGATTCACGCCTTGGGATGCCCAGGCGCCGATGGCGGCGACTCGTGTCCTTTCTACGGTCGCGTTCATCCATTACCGCCCACAATTCGGCTTGCTCCTCGGCAGTCATATGGGCCAATTCGGGACATGCCAACTCTTCAGGATTCGAATTTCGTTCGCGTTTATGCTTGCCGGTCTTGAAAATCAGTTTGGATTTCACTTTACCAAATTGCCGAATTCCCCGAAGCAATGGCTGCCGCAACAGCTCGACAACATGCTTTCCGAGCCACTCCTTCGCCTCGACGTATTTGCCAACTGGGATCCCTTCTTCGTTGAGCCAGCGAGCAATTGTTGCATAAGAGTCACCTCGCAAAACGCGTTCACGCATCTGTCTAATGACTGCGGTCGCTTCCGGAGTCTTGGTAACGCGGAGACCAACAGGCCCAAACGTGCCCGCCGCCGCTTCTTCCATAGACAGCTTCCGATATCCGTATGGGACTTTTAGGACCATGCCCCCATTCTTGAACGCGTGCGAAGCCGTTCGACGCACACGGCGTTGAGTGTCGGGAATATACATGCCGTGGCGAACCGCAGCGACGTGAAGAATTGCTTGCCAGTTGGGATCCGCAGTATCAAGTGCGTCGCCAATCGAGATCAGTCGAGTGTCGTTGTCAACACAATGTTGCACAAAGCCGATCTGATACTGAGTATTCCGATAGGCTCGCGCCAAGTCCTCGACAATCACGAGATCCCACAATCCGGACTCGATATCGTCTTCAGCCTCGCGTATCGTCGAGCGATTCTTGAGCATGCCACTACCGCGTTCACCGAGGCACTTGATGTGAATCTCGCCCTTGTAGACTTCGTGGAGATACTTTTTGACATATTCATATGAGGCGTCGATGTTGGCTATGTCTTGATGTTCGGTGGAAATCCTGCCGATAATAATCACGCGAAGTGGTCCACTCGCGTCTTTGGGTTCGAGCTGATTCTCAAGCCTTAACATGTCGCACCCCCTTCCACTCGGTTCGCAACAAGTTTGATGAGATCTGGCCATGTTCGAAGCGCGCGTTCGATCTCGCGAGCCTGGGTTTCAGGGCGAGTGTGGGTATAAACGCTCGTCATACCGAGAGCGCCGGCCCCACCCTGTGGTTGATGCCCGAGGGTGATCTGTCGGATTAACGGATCCACGTTGGCGTCTTGCAGCATTGTGGCAAACGTATGTCGCCAACTCTTCGGGCAGGAACCGGCTCCAACAGAAACCGCTAATCGTGTGAAAGAAGTGCGAATTATGTCTGGATCCACAAGGCCCACATCTCGCCACACACTCGCGGCGATTTTCGACTGCATAGTTCGATCGTGTTTGTTGACCGATGTTGTCGCTCTCTCGTCCATGAGCTGGATCATGGCCGCTTTGTCGAGCCCTGCTCGGTGAGTTGGTCGAGAACCAAATTGGCGGCGTATAAATACCAGACCTGCCCGTCGCGTCCCCAAGAGTCTCCGTAATAGCTCGCGGAGTTCGACAATAATTGGAATTCGGCGTTCGTTGCGGGTTTTGACCTGCCAACCGAGGTCGGGTTTATTACCAATTACTAACCAACCTCTTTCGAGATCCAATTCCTCGATAAGAAGATGACCCAACTCGCCTGGCCGCATGCCCGTTAACGCTAGTGTTACGTGGATCGCAAACTCCCAATCATCGGCCTTCGCGAGAAATTCGGTAGCAGTCCTCTGCGTAAAGACAAATACATTCTTGCGATCTGTCAGCCGCATCCGATCAATGGCCAAATCGGCAAATGGATTTGCAACATAGGGCGGCAGGTGCTGCTGCTTGCCAGCGAAACCGTACATTGACCGGCAAACCTCAAGTACGAATCGGAGTCCCTTATCAGTAAGTCGGCGGCGAACGGAATTGGGATGACCGTTGGGCGAAACTTCACGCTCCCGCAGGAAGATCAGGAACTTCGTCACTGAGAGTTCGTGTGCCTTCGGGAGCTTTCCAAGTGAGTTGACGAAGTCGATGAGGTGCTGGGTCGCGGCGCGATACCGATTCACCGTCGCGAGGGACGAACGCAACACAGACTCGTGGTGTTGCAGGTACTTTGTCCGAAGCTCGGCGATACCTATCGGCGCAAACGCAAAGGGAGTGGGGGCGTCGATCGCGAGCTGGCCGTTGATGTCGGACGCCAGCTTTTCGGCCATCGCGCGATCTGGACCGATACGTCGCCGAATCTGGTTCCCGCCATCGCGGTAGTAGAGCCACCACGCGCCGTGATGTTCGTAGAGAGAGACCTTGCCAATGCGGAGCCGCGTGCACCGCTTACGTCCATGTGCCCTGCGGGCAGACGCTTTTTTTGCAGCCATCGTGCTTACCTTTCGGTGCACTCGATGTGCACCAAACATGCACCAACCCGGCTGCTCGCGGCCAAACAAAAAGCCGCAACCCATTGAAGCACAATAGGTTGCGGCAGTCAGCAAGATCAAAAAGCGGAGAGAGGGGGATTCGAACCCCCGAACGCCGTAAGGCGTCTCCGGTTTTCAAGACCGGTGCAATCAGCCGCTCTGCCATCTCTCCGTCGCGGAAGGTAGGCGTCGTTGACTGCGCGTTCAAGGCGATGATTCACAGGGTTGCGTTTTCAAGGCTCAGGCCTTCGTGATGCGGCTGATGAAGATGATTCGAATGAGTTGCCGGAGTCGTCGGTTTGCAGTTGCCGTATTTAGAGGCTGAGGAAGTGATGTTTCCCGTGGCTTCAAGGCGAGTCATCTGTAAAACCCCGAGTCAGCGAGTCGCTTGACGATTTAGCCTGAGAGGCGTGAGTCTGCAGTGAAAGACTCGTGAAACCGAATGCGGTGTTGAGCCCAGCCAGAACTGTGTTGCGTCGCGTTTGTTCTCACGAGTGGCACACCTAATCAGGCTTTACCGGAGTTGTTTGTCGGTCTCGATGCGCGTCGTTGCATTTCGACGGCGACCTCTTGGTACATCGACTATTGCTGGAGTTTGCTGACCATGCAGAAGTTCTCATTGTTGCGAATCTGGAACGTGTCGCTGTTGGCAGCTTCGTTCTTTGCGAGTCCAGTGTTCTCGAAAGACGAGCCGCAATCACCATTACAGACCGAGGCCCCGTCGATCGACGTTGTTCTGAATCGGTTAGAGAAGCTCGAACGCGAACTTGTGCAGCTCAAGCAGCAGAAAGGTCAAGCGGTCGATCCACAGTTGGCGAAGGTTGCGGTTGTTGCGAGTGATATTCGTTTCGATGCGCAGTACTTGGGCGGGGCCGAACCGCTGCGCGTCCTGTCCGCCAAGGTGATGCTCTTCAATCTGACGAACAAAGCGATCGACGTTCCAGCGGATCTCTACACGTTGACTGCTGGGGGGGCGGAACTGAAGTCGGGGATTCCCACGAATCTGGTTCAACGATCGTTTTATGACGGCCAGCAAATGGTCAACTACGCGAACCTCAAAACAGTCGCTCTGAAAATCGAACCAGGTGAGACTGGGCAAACGTCTGTTGTTTTCACGGGGCTTGCCAGTGGGCAAGGGACACTCCGGCCTTTGATGCTGACCGTGCGAGGGACTGACGGGCAACTCGCACGAATCGATCTGCTCGATCAAGCGGCGCGACAAGCGCAAATTGCTGTGGAACGGATCGGGCCACGCAAATCGTTGGCAGTCGTGACCATCAGCGGACAGTGTTCAGGGCTGGGATCATGGGCGCTCGTCGCGAAATTAGATGAACTCGCGACGGAGAGAGTCGCGCGGGCCATCGTGCGGTTCGCAGACAACGCTCCCCAGCCTGATGCGAATGTCTGGAGTTGGTTGCAGAACTCAGCGATGTATGCCGGGATTAACGACTACCAGAACAACAATTTTGCGCAGATCCCAGCAGTGCTTTCTGAGTTTCATGTCGTCGCACCGCAGTCTCAGCGGGTGCAAGCGCAGGCTCAAGCAACTACGACGAGTAATCGGATTCGCGTCATCAACGGTGTCGCACAGGCGATTCCGGTACCGACGCGCCATCAGAATCGGCATGTCCATTTTTCGTTGGACGATGCGGTCACGGAAGCGTTGGCATCGATCTATCAGGTCCTGCCTCGAAACGAGTTGCTCGATGAAATCTCAAGTGGGTCGACCTCTACTCGCGTCGCCGCCTTGGCTAATGGTGGTGGGCGACTGACAGCCGAGGATTTGCCGCTCATCATGAAGCTTGCTAACGATGACTCGATCGAGATTCAGAAAGCTGCACTACGAGCATTGCGTCACTTTGGTGAGGAGGCTGCAGTCGCGAAATTAATCGAGCAAGCACGCAAGAACTCGGGGCCGTTGACCGACGTCGCCATCGAAAGCTTGGCTGGTTCAAGATTCACGAAGGCACACGATGCGTTGCTCGAATTACTCACAAACGAGCCTAAAGCGTCGCGTAAGGCCATTGTCCAAAGTCTGGGTCAGCACGCCCGCCCGATTTGGTCAGAGACGCTCTACGGCTTCGTCAAAGACAAAGAGAGTGGAGTCCGACCTGAAGCGCTCGCGGCGCTAGCGTCGATAGGTCATCCAAAGTTTGTCGAACTGCTCGACGAGTGCCTGAATGACAAAGACAAGGTGCTGAGTGATTTGGCATTCGGATACTTGGCAACGCGCGACGACGCGATGAGTGAGCAGCTTGCGATCGCTTGGACGCTCAAGTTTCTGGAGAAGAACCCGCCGACCGTTCAGATGCGCGATCTCTTGATACGCACCAAAGAGCAACGTGCAGTGCCTCTGCTGCTGAAGCATCTCGACCGACCGGGGCCGCAGCGTTTGATGTGCTTCGAGACGCTTGCGCAAATTGGCGATCAGACTGTGATCGAGCGGTTTGTGGCGCTCTTCGACAAGGCGGACAGCAATGAGAAGCGAGTGGTCATACAGACGTTGCAGCGTTTGCAGTCTCCAGCATTTCGTGAGGTTGCCGAAAAGGCACTGGCTTCGACCGACTACAACTTGATGCATCAGGCGATCAACGTTTTGCAGCAAGACGGCACACCGCAATCGGCTGCCGTCTTAGTCGCGTCGTTCAAGCAAGCGGGAGGTGATGACAATCGCTTCATGATTTTGTGCAACGCGTTAGCGAATATTGCGACGCCTGAGGCGAAAGCGGCACTGCATGAGGCTGCTCAAACGCAGGTCGGCACCAACACCAATCGAGCGAATGCTGTGCGGCAGGCAATCGCCAATATCCAACTTCGCTCACCGGCTCGTCACTTTGTGATGATTGGTCGTCAGCAAGAAGAGCAGAAGCAACCCGTCGAAGCGATGAAGAATTTTGAGCAAGCTGTGAAGCTCGACCCTGATAACTCAGATGCACGATTGGCGCGAGGCAACTTGCTGCTCAAACAAGACAAGCTCGATAAAGCTGCTGAAGATTTTCGTAAAGTGCTTGAACTCGATCCGACCAACTCTCAGGGGCCGACGAATTTGGCGATCGTACTGGCGCGGCAAGGCAAGCTTGAGGACGCTGAAAAGCTCGTTGAAGATGCTCGCGACAAGTTCAAACGCGAGAACTTATTCCTTTACAACGCCGCTTGCGTCTATGGCCGCGCCCTTGAATATGCGATGGCACATGAGGATCTACCGAAGCGCGATGAGAAGTTAAAGCTCTATGAGCGTCGCGCGGTCGACGATATCAGGGGGGCCATTGAAGTGGGGCTCGACGATCAGAATCGCAATTGGGCTAAAGAAGATCCCGACCTTAAGTCACTGCATCGCAACGAAGAGTTCAAGAAGCTCATTCTCGGTGCCAAGTAAGTGTGGGTGTCTAATAGTCACTTCGAACTTAGCTCGAAGTCGAATTTCGTCTTACTCGCAGAGACGTCTGCCGTAAGTTCTGATTTCTGATTGTATTTGGCAGGCACTTTCTCGGACTGGGGCGGTTTTGCTGCTCCACCTTCGGAGCTTGATTCACCGCCTTCCTCTGACGCATTCAAGCCGAGGATCTTGCGAGTCGTGCTGACTTTCACGGTCTTCTGTCCGACAGTGACGCCACTCTTCACGGAGTCGAGTTGGAGTGAATACGACCCGCCGCTGTCGGTCAGTCCAAACGAAAAAGTGCCATTGGTCGGGTCTTCAAATGTCACAACGGCCTGTGGTAATGGCTGGCCATCGAGTTTGATTGTTCCGGAGACGTTTACGATCTCAACGGTGTCATAGCGTGCTGAGGGGGCTATGCCACAGCCTATACTGATCAGCATCAAAGCGCTGAGTGCCAGGGCAGAACGACGAGCAATCATGAGCGGCAGAACTCCGAAGAATGCAAGAAAGAATGTGGTCGAGGTTTGGTCTCGTCCCACCGCGAAGAGGCATACAGCGGTTGATTTCAGGCGGCAGTGTGCATGCGGGCGGCCTTGCCAATCAATGCTTAACGAGCCGGGTCGCATTATGGACGACGACTGCTAAACGAGACCAACTTGTTGAGATCGACGCGGGGGACTCACGCGGGGAACATTTCAAGTGACAGTGATTGGAGTGCATCCTGGTTGAGGTTAATCGATCTCACCGATGACCTCGCCGCCGTCGCGGCTGCCAAGGGCTTGATAAGTCGTGAGATTGATGTTCTCGCTGATGAATTTGACCGATCCGTCAGCCAGCGCAAACGAGGCACCGCCGACGTGATAGCTACCGAAAGACATCTCCATCAATACGCCGTTGACAGAGGCATCCAATCGAGAATTCATCTTCGGTCCTGTCGATCCGAGTCCCTCGCTGTATTCCGTTCCTCCCGTTCCGCCCACGTCCCAGCCTCCTGATTGCGGGCAACCGATCGTCCAGTAGTCCATTCCTTGACTGTCTTTGACATAAGTCGGGTCAACGTAACTTTCACCGATCATGATCGTGTTGGACGAGCCGTCAGTGATGTCTCGCATTTTCACACTGCTGCAGCCCCAGAACATGCCGTTGAGTCCCGTCTGTTCTAGGGCTCGCGCGCCAGCCGGAACCCCTGGCGGAATAGTGCTGGCATCATCCGAGTAGATGTTCGAGCCCGCGCAGGCGCGGTAGCTCGCGACAGCGCGGTTAGGGATACTCTCGTTAGTCAATTGGGTTGGCACTGCCGCACTCGGGCACAGAAAGACGGAGATCGGCGTCCCCGCAGCGAGCGTGTTGGGCGAACCTGGTTCGTTCCAATTTCCTGGCCCTGACTCTTGCCAGATCAACGTGTCATACAGCTGTATCTGCTCGATCTGTGGCAGAATCATGGCATGCCACATGGTCTCGCGAGCATCGAACCCAAATGGGAAGACGCGATGTGTTTCTTCGTAGCTCATCATGGCCACGCCGAGATTCTTGAGATTGTTTCGGCAGCTTGAACGTCGAGCTGCCTCACGCGCTTGTTGCACTGCGGGTAACAGCAAGGCGACCAAGACCGCGATAATCGCGATCACAACCAACAACTCAATCAACGTGAAGCCGTGTGATCGGCGTCGAAGGGGGCGCAGTTCGATGACTTGGTGAGGCATTCGGAATCTCCATGTGAGGTTGCAGGTGAGTGTGAGAGGCTGCCGTAGTTCCTCTGCGGCGAGTCTTAGCACATTTTTTGTGATGCTACCGCCATGTAAGGGGCCTGTTGAAAAACACGTGGAGCACGATTTTATCGTGCTTAAATCCCAATGAATCCGGGCACGTTGAAAACGTGCCCCACGAAATTCAACAGGCTGGTAAGGGGCCGGATACGAAAAGCCAGAATCGATCAATCAGCTCAGCTTCTGGGGCTTGATGCCGATATCTGGAGTTTTGTCGCGAGTTGTTAAGAGCCTGCGAACACCGCATGAGCAACGCGAGGCGCCGAAGTCTATGGGCTGCGGCGTGCTACACCGAGAGAGACGCTGCTCGAACGCTGGGTGATTTCATCTCAGCGGGGATGAAGAGCCTCTCGTGCGAAGCCATCGGCGGATGCCTGTGTCAAGCTCCGAGGTCGTACGACCTCCAAGATTTGGTGGCTCGTGACAGGGCAGCGTTGGCGGGTAAGGACGCACAGATTGGCACAGAGTCTGCCTTGTCGTGGTCAGAACGGTGATTGGCGGAAATGTGATGCCAATCTTCACCAAAGTGAGTTGTCTCGTTGCGATGCGGCAACAGCCGTGTTGCGGGGTCGCCACCATGCCACAAGTGAGATCGACGGTCATCGCTGCATTGACTGTGCTGAGTGTGGGCTTACCGGCTCACGCCGATTGGATGTTTCGTCGTGCTTATGTGCCGCAGTCCGAGCATGACCTCACCACCGAACTACCTGCTCGTCCGAGCCGCGCGGCCTATCGTGCTGCAGAACCTCAACGTGGACCTGGCTTCTCGGTACGAGGTGCTTATCGCATCAACGTCTATCGCTTGCAGTCCGGAACCAGTCACGACACCACGTTCTTTCACGAAGTCCGTGTTGAAGAATCTGCTCAATGAGTTTGCTCCGTAGCACTGACGAGCACACGGTCAGAAGTGCGATGTGCCAAGATCACGGTCTTAAGTGCGCCGTCAGCCAGTCGATCACGCGCCAGTCCATCCAGCGGCAGTCGGGATCGCGACCACGCCGCGCGAGGTAACCTAAATGACCACCTCCCGACGCGATATGCACTGTCACCGAACTCGAACAGGCTAATTGTTCGAATGAGTCGCTGGGCACGAGTGGGTCGTCGCACGCGGTCAGAATTAGTGTCGGCGTTGTGATCTTCGGCACAAATTGCTGCCCCGAGCAACGTTCGTAGTAGTCTGCGACTCCCGCAAACCCCGAGACCGGCGCGGTGTAGAGGTCGTCGAATTCACGCAGTGTTTGCGGCGGAGACAGATAACGTGGGCGCGGAGCATCTGTTAGCCGCTGGATTCGTTGAGCGACGTCCCTAACGAGCAACTTCACGAAGTGCCGGTCATAAAGACGGTTGCAGGGCAACGCCAATTGTTGAGCACATCGCGCGAGGTCGATCGGCGGATTGACAGCCACGGCGGTCATCAGTTCACGCGGTAGAATCGAACGATGCTCCGGCTCACCGAGCATCTTCAGCAGCATGTTGCCGCTCAATGAAAAGCCGACGACTCCCAAGAGCGAACCAGGGCAAAGCTGCTGCATCTGGCACAACGCTTCGAAGACATCGTCCGAGCGGCCCGCGTGGTAAGGCTGCTTGGCCAAATCGACTCCCACTCCACAACCGCGATGATCGAGCCGAAAAGTTCGCACACCAGACTCGCGCAGTCGTTGAGCAATGCGCACGAGATACGCGCTGAGATGACTGCCAGCGAGTCCATGCAACAGCAACACCGCTGGCGCCGTCGGTCTCCAATGGGGCGGACAATCGTCATGCAGGATGATTTGATCGCCATCGAGTAATCGCATGACATGCCGCCGTCCCGTGCGACCAGCACCAGCTCCGCGCCAGAAGGTCGCGGTCAACGTTTGCCGATGTCCCCCATCCAAAAGCGGCAAACTGCGAAAAGGCGGGATCTCGAACATGCTGTGCCTGAAGAGTTGAATGCAGAAGTGAGTTGACCAGTTACCAGCCTGTTGAATTTTGCGGAGCACGTTTTCAACGTGCCTGAATTCACCGGGTTTTAAGCACGATAAAATCGTGCTCCACGTGTTTTTCAACGGGCTGTTACACCAGCCAACGTGTCAGCCAGTTGGTTGGTAAATCAGGTTGCAGCAACGTCTCTTCGTGCCCCAGTCGTCTCAGCACACTTTCTGCCGCGAGGTATCCGCTGCGCACCGCGCCCTCCATCGTGGATGGCCAGCCGGTACGAGTCCAATCTCCTGCGAAGTGCAAGTTGCGAATCGGTGACTGAGCAACGGGACGGGACGCGTCGATCTCTGGTCGTGGTGAGAATACGGCTTTGTGTTCTGTGATCAGTCGCCCATGCAGCAAGTGCGCGGCACGAGCCTCGGGCCACACCTCGGCTAATTCATTCATCACTCGCGCGAGGACGTCCTGCTCGGAGAGTGACGCGAGATCGAAGGCGGCGCTGATCACGACTTGATAGTAATAGCCACGTTCCGAGCAACCGCGACCGAACAGCCATTGGCTCAGTCGATTGATCAGCACGACATGTGGCAGATCCGTAATCGCGCGGTCAAGCCACAGATGCACGCTCCCGATCGGCGCAGTCGCGATTTGCTCCAGTTGTCGGAGGGAGTCCCGCGCTTGCAGTTCGGTCGGAACAATTCCAGCCACGAGGTGCTGCGGCACCGCGAGTATCACTTGGTCGGCTGTTAGTCGCTCGCCATCACGAAGTTCAACGCCTTGCACGCGAATCAGTCCTTCCTCCATTGCGTGCTGCATGAACAGCAATTCGTCCGCCGCGAGTTCGGTATTATCAGCCGCCTGCCACGCGACGTTCGACGCGCGACGCGAGCGATAATTCGTCAACAATGCCTCGCCGTTGGAGAGGATTCGCGAC
>Ga0172376_10007751_pt1 | contig 11374 bp, 7 predicted proteins | sample Lak35m_FD_121114 | JGI IMG/M metagenome (GOLD analysis project Ga0172376, IMG submission 121114) | Freshwater microbial communities from Kabuno Bay, South-Kivu, Congo - kab_092012_35m | ecosystem: Environmental > Aquatic > Freshwater > Lake | place: Democratic Republic of the Congo: South-Kivu...
AACGACAGTGGCTTCCAGCGGTGACTGATTGAAAATGTGCCAGCTGGCCATGCTGTACACGTGGCAGGGGGTCGTTTTGCAGATCATTCCGATCAGCAGCGGGTCAGCATCGCGGCTGTGATTGGGGCAGAGCAGAATGCCTTCCCCGGCAGCGAGGCTGTTGCGGAGGTGTTCGAGGCCGGTGAATGTGTAGTCAACCAGACCGTATTTGCGGCGAAGAAACGGTTTCAGCCAGAGGCGGAACAGTTTGGAGAACCAGCGGGGGCGGTAGGGCGGGACGAACTTATACGGTTCATCCACAACGACTCTGTGCATTGCGATCGAGGCCCTGAGCCGGATCAGGTCGGCAGCCTGTAATGAGCGGTGAAGGGGGGGAGTGCGGGAGTATCTGCGGAGTTTGAGTCGGGGCAAAGAGCGGGGCTGAGGAATGTACTGTTCGCGACAAACACCTGAACAGTTTTTTCCTCGGGCCCACCGGAGCAGCGGCAGAAACTGCCGAAAGGCAGTGTCTGGGAGTGAGTGTGGCAGGAGTGGTGTGTCAGCGGAAACTGCGAACGGCGAGGCGGCCTCGCGAGTCGATGCGGGATTCGACAGCTCCGGCCAGTCCCGTGAACAGCAGCTGTGATTCCGGGTAGGCCTGCTGCAGTCGTTTTTGATGTCGAGCGTCGCGTTCGCTGATGATCACATGATCCGGTCGGACCTGCTGTGCCAGCGCGGGTGGGTTGGCAGCGGGGCTGCCATGATGGGGACTGACCAGCAGGCTGCAGGCGGGCAACTGTTCGAGCAGTTCGTGGAGTCCGTCACCTTCGAGGTCACCGGGCAGGAGGATGGAGCGGCCGCGGCAGTGCAGTACGGCGGCGAGGCTGGATTCGTTGTCAGCCAGTTCTGCCGTCTGCTGACTTTGCAGAAAGTCCACCTGCAGTTCGGCCAGCTGCAGTGAGTCACCGTGCTGCAGGATGGCGGCGGGGACTTGCTGCTGTTGCAGCATGGCCAGCAGTCGCTGAATTTCGGGGCTTGCGGAAGCGAAGAACTGGCGGCTGGCGAGGACCTGTCCGACGGGCATTTTTTGGAGCAGATCAGGGACAGCGTTGTAGTGGTCGGCATCCGGGTGCGAGAGCACGATGGCATCGATCATGCGATGTCCGCGGTGCCACAGAAAGCCGGCGATCAGATCAGCAGTGCGGCGGCCTCGATGCATGGCGCCGGCATCGAACAGCAGTACGCGGTCATCGGCTTCAACGACCACGGCGTTACCGTGTCCTACGCTGAGAACAGTGCAGACCAGACCGCTGGTGACTGGTCGGCTGCAGACCGAGGGAAACAGGACCAGCAGCAGGCCGACCATCGCCAACTGCAGGCCGCGTCGCAGCGGCGGTCGGGAAGCGGCGGCGGCCAGCAGCAGAGTGTACCAGGCGGGCAGGAACCAGGCGGGCAGATCGGGAATCAGCAGGTATCCGGCACGTACTGAGGCACTTGCGGCGACACCCAGATTCAGCAGTTCCAGCAGTCCGCTGAAGGGCCATGCGAAGACGGCGGCCAGCGGTGGAATCAGGCTGCCCACAGCCACGAAGATGTAACCGGCGATCAGCACGGCTGTGGTCAGTGGAATCAGTACCAGATTTACCACCATGCCGGTCAGTGTGACCAGGTGAAACTGCGAAGCGACGAGGGGTGCGGACAGCAGGGTGACCGCCAGCATCTGGCGACTGCAGCGGAGTGTCCACTGGGCTGCTGCCGTTGCTGTCATCAGCAGGCGCTGAGGCCACGAGATGACGTCAGGCGGTGCGGTGCGATTCTGGTCGTGGCTGGAACCGGCAGAAACCCAGCCGAGTGCTGCGACGGCGAGGAATGAGAGCCACGCACCCACATCGAACGCCACTGCCGGATCAACAATGGCAAGAATCAGTACGGTGAGACCGATCAGGGTACTGAGCCGCATTTCCCGACACAGCAGCTGACCGATGACAGACAGCAGGATGAACAGGGAAGATCGCAGCACTGAGGGACGCAGGTCTGTCAGGAACGCATACAGCAGGCAGACAGTGGCTGCCAGTACCAGTCCGCGGGATCGCGGCACGAGGAGCAGGTGGAAGACTCGCACGATAAATACGTACAGAATCCCGACGTGCAGTCCCGAGATGGCCAGCAGGTGCATGGTGCCGCTGACTGTGTACTGTCGTTCCACCTCACTGCTCATCCAGCCCCGATTGCCCAGCAGGAGTGCTTCAGCGGCGGCGCGGCCGGGTGTAGAGAGGTTCTGTTGCAGCAGCAGCACGACATTGCAGCGGAACTGATTCAGCAGTGAGCGGGCAGACCACGGGCTGGCGGGTTGCAGCAGGCGAATGGCGGCCGGGTGTCTGAGGAACATAACGGCAGAGACTCCGCTGCGGCGAAGATAGCGAGCGTAGTTGAATTCGCCGGGGTTCAGGGGTTCCGGAGGCAGTTCGAGTCTGCCTGTCAGTTCGACATGATCGCCCCAGCCGAGCAGGTGTGAGACATCGCCGTCGACGGTGATGCGGCACAGTCCGTGGAGTGGTTCGGTGTGATCGGTCAGCCGGGCAGCGTCCGCCTGCAGCAGGAAATGGGTACGTACGGTGAGCTGCGGGGTGGCCACAGCGGAGGCCGGAGCGGCGGTGACGGGAGCGGCGTCGGCGACGGCAGTGGAGGGAATTCCGGCGACGGTCCCGGTCAGTCGCAGGGCGGACTGCTGCAGCTGCGGGCAGCGTTCGAGCATGGCTGAGGGTTTGCGGCCATCATTGCCGAAATTGTGCAGGGACCAGAGCATGCCGCCGAGCATCAGGAGTGACGTGAGCTGCAGCAGCTGTTCGGTGACAGGTGCTTTGCGGCGGCAGAGGACTGACAGAAGCAGCGAGGTGACTGCAATGCAGGCCGGGATTGCGGTGTGCCAGCGCCATTCGTCTGCGGCGTGGATCCCGGCAATCAGCGCGATTGCGGCTCGCAGTGGCGCAGGGACCAGTGCCAGCCTGGTGTGCAGCCAGGCGGCGATTAAGTTAACAGGCTGTGAAGACATCAGGGCCTTGGATCCCGTCTGCGACCGTCCAGAATCGGCTGCAATTCCTCCACAAAATCGTGCACGTCCTGAAATTCGCGATAGACCGAGGCAAAGCGTACGAAGGCGACTTTGTCGAGATCGCGGAGGGCATTGAAGACCAGTTCGCCGATCCGCCGTGTGGGAACTTCGCGTTCGCCATCTTCGTAGATGGAGGCTTCGACGGCACCGACGAGGCGGTCGATCTGTTCGGGGCTGACGGGCCGTTTGTAGCAGGCCTTTTCAATGCCCGAGCGGATTTTGTCGCGGTCGAAGGGTACGCGAGTACCATCTTTTTTGATCACGCGGATGGGCGATTCTTCGATCCGTTCGTAGGTTGTGAACCGGCGTTCACAATTGAGACATTCACGGCGCCGGCGGATGGAAAAATCCTGGCTGGTACGTGAATCGATGACTTTGGTTTCATCGTGTTTACAGAACGGACATTGCACTGAAGCAGCCCCTGAGATCGGAGGCCGTCTGCTGCTGTCCGGTGAATATGCCGGACTGCAGACGGCACACGCACGTCCTGTGCATGTTATGTCGTGCGGAGCGTGCAGATGCAAGCGCCGGATGATGAAACCTGTGTGAGTCGTTGAAAGGTGATTCCGGGAATGGGGTCTGGACGATGTGGCTGGCGGGCAGCAGTGTGGAGCCGAGGGCGTGGCTTTTTGGCAACAATTCGGCAAGTCCGGCAGAGAAAAAGCCTGCGGAATTTGTGTTCTGGTGCGTTGTTGAGCGGTATCTGCCGGGAATTCGAGCTAGACTGGGGTGTGACGATGCGCTGACTGTGGTCGCAACGTGGGAGCTGTGAATGAATCCGACAGGTTTTGCCCTGCGCCGCCCGAAGACGGTGGTTGTGCTGTTGCTGGCGCTGGTGCTGGTTGGGTCAGCTGTTATCCGTCCTGTGGCGGTTGATGACTGGCTGCGGGAGCGGGGGGTGGAGCTGCCGATCCGTCGCATGTCGGTCGACATTTTTCCGGCGCTGAATCTGCCGGTGATTTACGTCTGTCAGCCGTATGGCGGGATGGACCCGGCGCAGATGGAAGGCCTGCTGACGAACTACTACGAGTATCATTTTCTGTATATCAACGGTATTCGCCACGTGGAAAGCCGGAATGTGCAGGGTACGGCTTTGATGAAGCTGGTGTTTCATCCGGGCACGAATATGGCTCAGGCGATGGCCGAGACCATCAACTATGTGAACCGTTCGCGGGCGATGATGCCACCGGGTACAGTGCCGCCGTTTGTGATGCGTTTTGATACTGGCAGTGTGCCGGTGGGTTATCTGGTTCTTTCCAGCGGGACTCGTACGATCGCCGAGATTCAGGATCAGGCGTTGTTTCGCGTGCGGCCGATGTTTTCATCGCTGCCTGGCGTATCTGCTCCGCCGCCTTTCGGCGGTTCGGCTCGCAGTGTTGTGATTCGCGCGAATCCTGAGCGATTGCGTGCGTACGGATTGTCTCCGGACGAGATCATCACTGCACTGACTCGCGGCAACACCATTGCTCCTTCGGGCAACGTGCGAGTGGGTGATATGTATCCGGCAGTGCCGACCAATGCCCTGGCGCGTGACCTTTCGGATCTGGGTCGGATTCCTGTGCGTACGGGTGAGCGTACGGTGTATCTGCGTGACATTGGTACGATTGAGGATTCGGCGGATCTGACGACCGGCTATGCACTGGTGAATGGTCGTCGTGCGGTTTATATCCTGGCGACGAAGCGGGCGGATGCGTCAACGATGGACGTGATCGGGCAGATCCGTCGTTCATTGCCGGCGATGCAAAAGGAGCTGCCGGACGACATTCGTGTGTCCTTTGAGTTTGATCAGTCCCCCTATGTGACTGGTGCCATTTCCAGTTTGTCGACGGAAGGTCTGCTGGGTGCGGCGTTGACGGGTCTGATGGTTTTGGTGTTTCTGCGTGACTGGCGCAGTGCTTTGGTGGTGGTTTTGAATATCCCGCTGGCGCTGTTGTTTGCGGTGACGGGTTTATGGCTGACTGGTCAGACGATCAATCTGATGACTTTGGGGGGGCTGGCACTGGCGGTGGGGATTTTGGTGGACGAGGCGACGGTGGAGATTGAGAACATTCATACTCAGCTGCGTCGTACGGGTTCTGTGGCGCTGGCGGTCTGGCATGGCAACCAGCAGACCGCGGTGCCTCGTCTGCTGGCTCTGCTGTGCATGCTGGCGGTATTTCTGCCAACATTTTTCATGCAGGGGGCTCCGCGTGAGCTGTTTGCGCCGCTGGCGCTGGCTGTGATTTTCGCGATGGCTGGTTCTTATCTGCTGTCCAGTACTTTGGTGCCGGTGTTGTGTGTGTGGCTGCTGCGTTCCGGGCATGTTGCCGAGGGTGGTGCTGCAGGTTAGCGTGGTGGTGTGCTGGCGGGTGTGCTGCGGGCGGTGGCTGGTCGTCTGATTCGGCTGCGCTGGCTGCTGGTACCGGTCTATGTGGTGTTGTGTCTGGTGGTGTCATGGCGTTCGGTGCAGCGGGCTGGTCTGGAGATTTTTCCGAGTGCTGAGACGGGTGAGTTTCGGCTTCGCCTGCGGGCTCCCGACGGAACTCATGTGGAAGCCACGGAGCGATTTGCGGTGGGTGTGCTGCAGGCGATAGAGCAGGAGGCTGGTGCGGGGAAAGTGTCATTGTCGCTGGGCTATGCGGGAACGGTGCCGGCGTCTTTTCCGATCAATTCGGTGTATCAGTTTTCGCGTGGTCCTGAGGAGGCGATTTTGCGGGTTGCGTTTCGTCAGGGGTCGGGCGTGCGTACGGACGAGCTGCAGCGCAGGCTGCGGGAGCGATTTGCGGCGGAGTTTCCGACGCTGCGTTTTTCGTTTGAGCCTTCGGACATTGTCAGCGAGGTGATGAGTTTTGGTGCGGCGGCTCCGGTGGAAGTGGCAGTTCGTGGTGGTTCTCTGGCGGAGAATCGCGATTTTGCGCAGCGTCTGCAGTCGGAGCTGCAGCGGGAGAGTGTGCTGCGAGACGTGCAGATTGTGCAGTCGCTGGAGTATCCGACGGTGGACGTGAAGATTGATCGTGAGCGAGCCGGGCTGGCGGGTGCGACGACCGATCAGATCAGCCGTTCGGTTCTGGCAGCCACGTCATCCAGTCGTTTTGTGGTGCCCAGTTACTGGCCGGATCCTAAGTCAGGGATTGGCTATCAGGTGCAGATCGAGATTCCTCAGCCGGCGCTGAAGTCGGTGGCGGATCTGGGAGCGATACCGGTGCTGAAGAAGGAGGGCGGAGCGGTGCTGCTGCGTGATGTGGCAGATTTGAGTTCGGGGAAGATGCCTGGGGAATTTGATCGTTACAACATGAAGCGTGAGCTGTCTTTGACGGCCAGCGTGGCGGGTGCGGATTTGGGGGCTGCTGCGGCTCGTGTCGATGCGGTGGTGCGGCGTGTGAAGCAGCGGGATGATGAGCTGAAGGATGAGCAGGAGCGAGCGGGGGTGCAGCCAAAGCCCGGTCGGATCACCAGCGAGCTGCGTGGTCAGATACCGCCGCTGCGGCAGATGACAAGCGGACTGGGTGTGGGTCTGGTGCTGGCGGTCGTGGCAATTTTCCTGATGCTGTCGGCCAGTTTTCAGTCGTTTCGACTGGCGCTGGCGGCGGTGACGACGGTGCCTGCGGTACTGGCCGGCAGTGCTTTGCTGCTGCTGGCAACGGGAACCACGGTCAACATTCAGTCGTTTATTGGGGTGATCATGAGTCTGGGCGTGTCGATGGCGAATGCGATTTTGCTGATCAGTTTTGCTGAGCAGCAGCGGCGTACGGGAGTGTCTGCAGCGTTGGCAGCTGAGTATGCGGTGACTGAGCGTTCGCGAGCGATTCTGATGACCAGTGCGGCGATGCTGGCGGGTATGCTGCCGCTGGCGCTGGGCTGGGGCAGCGGAGGTGCTCAGACAGCCCCGCTGGGACTGGCGGTACTGGGTGGTCTGAGTGCAGCAACGGTGTCGGCGTTGCTGGTGTTGCCGGCTGCCTACACGTGTCTGTGTCCGGCAGCGGCTTCGGCATCTTTGCATCCGCTGGATCCGGGCAGTCGACATTATGCGGGAAGCGGGGTAAGCGATGAGGAGCATTGAGATGTGGCGGGAACTGTGGAAGCAGGCTGCGGTGCTGTTTCTGCTGCTGTTGTCGGGCTGTCAGGCGCAGGTTACGGACACTGCTGCGGCGGATGCCGGAGCGGCGGTGGGTGCGGCGGAGCTGCCGCGAGTGCAGACGAGCCGGCCGCAGCGCAAGGCGATTGTGCAGAAGACTGAGCAGCCGGGTGAACTGCAACCGTGGCTGCAGGCAGAGATTCATCCGCGGAGTGGCGGAGTGGTACAGCGGGTGCTGGTCGATATTGGTGACAAAGTTCAGGGGCCGCCAGCGGAGGCGTCTGAGGGGCAGGCGGTGGCTGAGCCGGGTCCTGTGGCTGAACCGGGGCAGCTGCTGGCAGTGCTGGCGGCGCCGGAGCTGGAGGACGAGCTGCGGCAGAAGCAGGCTCTGCAGCGACAGGCTGAGGCTGAGATTGGTCAGGCGGCAGCGGCAGTGCAGCTGGCACTGGCGTCTGAGCGTTCAGCGGAGGCTGATGAAGCGGAAGCGGCAGCCGGGCGGCGTCGGATTGAGTCAGAGGTCGCGCGACTGACTTCGGAATCGCAGCGACTGGCGGGGCTGGCGGAGTCGGGAGCGGTGACGCAGCGTTTGGCTGAGGAGGCTTTGCAGAAGCTGGCAGCGGCAGAGTCATCACTGGAGGAGCTGGCGGCGGCGGTGCAGTCAGCAGCAGCTCGACGGGGCGAAGCGCGGGCGGCATCGATACGTGCAGAGGCAGATCTGAAAGCCATGGAAGCTCGCGCGGAAAGTGCGCAGGCGGATGTGCAGCGTCTGCAGACGCTGTGCGGTTATCTGCAGATTCGTGCTCCGTTTTCCGGAACCGTGGCTGCTCGAACGGTGGATCCCGGTGATCTGGCTCAGGCAGGAAACGGGTCTCGCGCGATGTTCCGGATTGTAGAGACGTCGCGAGTGCGAGTGACGACGCGAGTGCCGGAGGCAGATGCTGTGCAGATTGGTGCGGGCAGTGCAGCGGTGGTGCGAATTCCGGCGCTGCAGCAGAAGCAGTTCAGCGGTGCCGTGGCGCGTACCAGCTGGACGCTGGACGAACAGACTCGCACGCTGCTGGTGGAAATTGATCTGGAGAATACAGACGGAGTGCTGCGTCCGGGGATGTACGCCAGTGTGGAGCTGATTGTGGGGCAGAACGAGCAGGCGCTGGTTGTGCCCAAAGGCGCTGTAGTGCAGCACGAAGGGGCCCCCGTCTGTCTGGTGGTGGGTGCGGACGGAGTGTTGCAGCGGAAGCCGGTAAAGACCGGGCTGAAAACCGCGACTGAGACGGAAATTGTGGCGGGTCTGGGCGAAGACGAACTGGTTATTACGGCAAATACTGCCGCTTTCCGGGAAGGTCAAAAAGTGGAATCGGTGGAAAAAACACCTTAATTTGGGTGATTGGGGAGGTTTTTTCTGCCTGTAGCGATCGGGGCGGGGCTGCAGAATCGTTGCAGCCGGCAAACTCTGTCCCGGCATGTGCTCGTACGTCGAATCCAGAATCGGGGTGTGCCGAGTTTTCGGGCTGCCGTCAAATGGGGCCTGATTTCCCGGTATGGCTCGCCTGCAGCGGGATCTGGATTTTAGTCGAGTGGGTGTCGAGCTATGGCAAGTCGAGCGAGTGTAATGCTGGCGCTGGGCAGTTTCTGGCTGGCTGGCTGCCAGCTGGTGGTACCGACGATGCGTGCCGGCGGAGCAGCACTGGTTGTCGCCGACGGGGATTCTGAGTCTGAGCGTGCGGATGATTTGTCGGAGCGGTCGGTTGTTTCGGCTGGTTCTGCATTGCCGTCTGCGGCGGTAACCGGTGCTGCGGAGATCGGTGCAGTGAAATCTGGCGCTGTGGAAGCGGAAGCGGAAGCGGCTGCGGCTGCGGCTGCGGGGATCAGTCGTCTGGATTTGTCGACGGCGTTGTCGCTGGCGGCCGGCCGCAGTGCTCAGGCGGCCTTTGCGAAAGCGCGAGTTGAGGAAGCGTATGGTCAGCTGGACCGGGCGAAGGCGCTGAAGCTGCCGTCGCTGCGAGCGGGTTTGAACTACAACAAGCATGAGGGTCGGATTCAGGACGTTGCAGGCAGTGTGATTGAGACCAGTCGTGGCAGTGTGTATGGGGGGCTGGGTGCGGGTGCTGTGGGAGCTGGTTCTCCTGCGGTGCCAGGAGTTGTGGCGCAGTTTCATGTGGCGGATGCGATTTTTCAGCCGCGGATAGCTGAGCTGACGGTGCAGGCGCGGCGGGAGGGTGCGCGAGCGGCATTGAATGATGCATTGCTGGCAGCCGGGACCGGTTATATGGAGCTGTTGCGAGCGGAGCAGGAGCTGGCGATCAGTGACGAGGTGGTGGGTTTGGTGGAGCAGCTGGAGCAGACAACGGGACAGTTTGCGAAGAGCGGTGCCGGGACGGAAGCTGACCATGACCGGGCTCTGACTGAGCTGGCGTTGCGTCGTTGCGAGCAGTTGCGAGCTGAGGAGTCTGCGGCAGCGGCCAGCGCGCGACTGGCCGAACAGGTGCGATGGGATCAGCCAACGGTTTTGAAGCCCGCGGAGACTCGCATGATCCCGATTGAACTGGTGTCGCCTGACCAGAGTGTTCAGCAGCTGGTGTCGACGGCACTTTCGTCGCGGCCGGAGCTGGCGGAGTGTCGTTATCTGGTGGGTGAGGCGGTGGAGCGATTGAACAGGGAGCGTCGCAGTCCGCTGATTCCGAGTGTGCTGCTGTCGGCCAGCTATGGTGGTCTGGCGGGTGGACTGGGCAGTGATTTGCGAGGTGCCGGGGATCGGCTGGATGCGGATGCGATGGCGTACTGGGAGCTGCGGCAGCTGGGGTTTGGCGAGGAGGCATTGCAGCGGGAATCGAAGGCTCGCATCAGTCAGGCGCGTGCTCGTCAGCTGCAGATGCTGGATCGGGTGGCGCGTGAGGTGACAGAGTCGCAGCTGCGGATTTCCAGCGGTCGCCGGCAGATGGAGACGGCATTGCAGGCGGTGGAATCGGCCGAGCAGTCTTATCGGCGGAATCTGGAACGAATACACAATGGTCAGGGTTTGCCGCTTGAGGCATTGCAGTCGCTGCAGGCGCTGGCGGCAGCGCGTCGTGAATATGCTCGATCCATCGCGGACTTCAACATAGCGCAGCTGACGCTGCAGCGAGCGCTGGGTGGCAGGGTCGAGGCGGGTGTATCTGCTGAGTCGTCTGGCGGACAGCACAGTGGCTGATCACGAGTGTTTATTTTTGCTGACAGCGGGGGCAGGCGAACACTTTGCGTGCGGCCAGCAGCCACGATTCGATGGGTCCGTCGCAGCGTGAGCAGAAATCTTTTTTGTAGACCAGCAGTCGTTCGTCGCGAGTCATGCGGCCGCGTGGTTTGCCGACATCTGCGGGGTCGGCGATGATGATGCGGTTGTAGCGTTTGCCGATCTGCAGCAGCCGGACGGTCAGTTGCCAGAGGGCATCGAATTCCTGTCGCTGCAGTGAGCTGGCTTTGCGTTCGGGGTGGATCTGCAGCAGATGCAGAATTTCTGCGCGGTACACGTTCCCGACGCCGGCGATGATGTTCTGGTTCATCAGTATGCTGCCGATGGGTGTGGCGGATTTGCGGATGCGATCCCAGGCTTTTTCGGGATCAGCATCGGCTCTGAGCGGATCGACTCCCAGCCGATCCAGCAGGCTTTGGACTGCGGGGGCAGTCAGTATGTCGCAGGCGGTGGGGCCGTTCAGGTCAAATGCCAGACGGGCTCCGATGACTCGCAGCCGCACGGCGCCGCGAGGTTCCGGGGGTGGTGACTTGTGTCGTCGAAATTTGCCGTACAGGCCGAGGTGTACGTGCAGTGTGTGACCGTCCCAGTCATACAGCAGGTGTTTGCCGTGAGCCTGGACGCTGGTGAGCAGTCGGCCGTCGAGTTGTCGGGCGCCGTCGGCAAATCGTCCCTGGGGCGAACTGACGGCCAGCTTTTGGCCGGCGAAATCACGGCTGTGATCTGCTGCGAGACGGTGAATGGTGTGACCTTCCGGCATAGCTGTTTTCCTCGAGTTAGGCGGGCAGGACTGTTGTAGGCGTCAGGCGGCGGCTGGCCTGGGGCAGTGTGACCTGTGGGCTGGCGAACAGGTCTGGTGCGTTTGTTTTTATTGAGTTTCCTGGGGTTCAGAGAAGTTTTCCGCTGCGGGGGGGGGGGGGGGGGGGGGGGGGGGGATTTGGTGGGGGGGGGGGGGGGGGGGGGGGGGGGGGGTGTGGTTGGGGGGGGGAACGGGGGCGTTGCA
>Ga0172376_10007752_pt1 | contig 11373 bp, 5 predicted proteins | sample Lak35m_FD_121114 | JGI IMG/M metagenome (GOLD analysis project Ga0172376, IMG submission 121114) | Freshwater microbial communities from Kabuno Bay, South-Kivu, Congo - kab_092012_35m | ecosystem: Environmental > Aquatic > Freshwater > Lake | place: Democratic Republic of the Congo: South-Kivu...
ATTGCCGAGAGAATAATATAAATCACCGTGTTTTGATTCAACATCGTCAGCAGCGTTCGGTTCTTTATATTATTCAAATACTTTTTTGTATTACGAACGGTCATTTGTTCAGTCCCAGTCGGCGGCGGCGGCGCCTCCTCCTCCTCCCACGCCTTCGTAGGGTTCGCCTTCGTCGTCATGACGATGAATATACGCATAATCGTCATCTCCCGCGTCATCGTCTTCCGGAATACCAGACGACATATCCAGTTCATGCGCCTCGATTTCCGCCGCGACGCGGTCGGCTTCCAGCGCATCCATTACATAAATCTCTCGGTTCATATCCGTGACATAGTCCCGTCGGCCAAGTTGGCGCTCCTTCTGCGCAATCTTCTCCATCTCTTCGCGTTCTTCATCATAATAGTCTTGGTCGTAGATGACGACACCGGTCTGCGATGTTCCGCGGCTCCAAATGCCCATCTTGTGCGTCTTCATCATATTTTCGAGCTGTCTCTCGCCCGCTGACATCGCGCCGATTCTCTCGACAACCCCATCCTTCTCCTTGTCCTTCACACGCGTAAGTTTCTCCTTAATATTTGCGAGATTGTAGTTAATCGCCGCCTTGTCTTTTTCGATGATGCGGAGGTAGGCAACCATGAGTTCGCTTACTCGTTGGCCCAGCGCCTTTTTATCGCCGATGAGTGTATCCATCTCCGAGAGAAGTTGTCCTTTGTCGGCAGCAGCCACATCAGCGGAATACAAGCGAGAATGCGGGTCAATATCGTCGCGTTCAGCGTCTTCTTCTTCGCGGTATGCGGCGGTTCGGGCGATTGCTCTGGCTGTGGTGTCCGTCGTCTTTCGTTCTTTCGTTCCGTTTTTGCTGGACTTTGCTACGGCCTTCGCTGCCCCCGCACCATTTCGTCGAATCACGCGTGTTGGCTCCGCTTGATAAATCGTAACCGGCGTTTCGACCACGAGCTGAACGAATGTCCGCATGAACGAGAGAAAGTAGAAGAGATACAAGTTACGCACAATAGTACGGTCGAATATGGAATACATCGTAAATATATTCTTGCGCGTGGAATGCGGAACCTTCTCTCCGAGTTCTTTCTCGATATCTACTTCGCGAGCAACTGGCGCAAGCGAGTGTGGGCCTTGAACTGCCAACGTGGCCGCCGCTGCTGCAATCTTCGCGTCCTTTTCTTCATCGAAGAAGATTTCTGCCATAAACGGCGTATTTTCCCACATGACTTTCAAGTCGCGAACATGATGTTCCGCGTGACGCAGCACCTCTTGAATGACATGGTCGTTGTAAAACGTTTTGAGAGATGTGTAATGCGATGAAATAATGCCCTTGACGTCTTTCATGTGTGTCGGAGAGAATCCCCAGTGCTTCGGTATATTCGTATCATCGAAATCGACGCCATTTTTAATAATATTGGGGATGATGTCGATGAGCCGTGTCAGTGTATTCTTCATGAATTGGATACTTTTTACGGTTGTTTCATCGGTGGCCGACATAAGAACGGTGCTGCTCTTGTTGATTTCGAATTCAAGGATTGTATCTATGATACGTTCAATCTCTCGGAATTTGGTTTTGGTTTGTTTCGCATACTGTTGAATAAATCCGACGACGGTCGCGCGAAGCTCGCGGTTCCTTGTCTGGAGGTAATTCTTCAAGTCGCGCATTTCTTCCGTATCTTCTTGGACGTATTTCGCCGACTGTGAGTTCAGGTTGGCAAGAATAAGTTGGCGTAAATCTCTCGGAATAATACAACTGTCAAGTTGGCTCGTTGGTTGTGGGTCGGCCTCAGCGTCGCTTTCGACGCCGCGCTCGCGACGTTCCAACGAAAGAATCGCATCCTGAAAACGCTGGAACTGTGTATTTTCTTGTGGGCGAACCTTTGCTAATGTTTTATAATTCGCATCCACCATCTTATGTCCATTCACCGCCTTTAATAATCGTGCGAGGCTCTTCTCGTCGAATATATTCGAGTCCTTTTTCAGTTTGGCAATCTTTGTATCGATGGTATCGCTGGACATCCAGTCTTGCGGTCTTGGCGGGCAAATCTCTCGAAGTGCCGGATGAAGATACAGCGCGACGGCAGTTGCGACCGGATTATCCGTTCCTACGTCGGCGCCACCTGACGACGCCGACGCCGCAGCGTATTGCTGATTCATACGACAATAATGAATAAACGCACGATAAATCGTTTGCTCGTTGAATGACGCAGGAATATTCGGGTATTGATATCGTGTTTCGCGGTTGTCGATAATCATGACCGCCCGCGTCATCACCGCCATATCTCTCAACGTTTTCGTCAGGAATCCAATTATCCGGTTATGATGATGGATGTTTTGCTCGCGTTCCATAAAATAATCAATGACGCGCTTGCTTCGTCGGTCGATGGGCTCATTACAGCACGCATTTTCAAGGAATGGCTCAGAGGCCATATTCAGCAGTAACGGGCTGCTATTTTTCACAATATGATGTATCATCTGCTGAATCGAGAGACCGAAATACTGACACTTACTCTCGAGAACCGCGAGTTTGTCATGCTGACCATGATATCCGCGCTTCATATCTGTAATCAGTTGATTCGTGAAATCAGCGGCGACATTCTGAGGTGTCGGCATATTGTCGAGAGATTTCATCGGCGGCATAAAGTTATCCCATCGTAGTATCGAGAGATTTTCGGGGATGGCTTCGCTGCCCGTGCTACCCTGTCGCAAATAATCGCGCTTGGTTTGAAGTCGTTCTTTAATTAGGGGTTTCGTAAGAATCGTCGTGTCCATCAACGTCTTCATCTTTGCCAAAATATCGCCCTCCTTTTTGAAGGATTTGAGCGTATTCCATGGCTCGATACTAGTCTTAATCTTATACGCAATACATGCGATATACATGAGTCCGCTCACATCGCCATCACCATCAATCGGATAGCCCGAAAATGACCGAATACAACCGGCGTGTGTTTTGCGCGTTTTCGGTGAGGGTATTACACACTGAATGGAGATTTCAAGATAACACAACGTAAGAAGGAGCAGCGTCTGAAAGAATATTTCTTTATACGGCGTAAGATGCTTTCCTTTCTCTCGAAACATGCGTTCGGACTTTTGGCGATAATTATCTTCTGTGGGGACCGATGTTTCAAGAAGAGCGAGAGTTTGCTGAATAATGAATTCTCGTTCGCTATGTAAATCAATCCCCATATATCCGGTCATTGTGGTTATAATATTATTGATAATACGGGCGTTCGGGCTGTCATACTTTTCTAAGATGCTTATGCCATGAAGTCCTCCTGCGTCGGCTCCTCTTCCTTTTGCCGCCGCCGGCTTTGCGACATTCAGCACTCCTTCACCGATGTCGGCTTCGATTATATCTCTCGTAACAAGGCGAAACCCGGCTTCATCAAACCCCTCTTCCGTGACATGTTCGATTTTCTTAATGAGTGCGCCACTATATTTATCGACCCATGCCTCTCCATCATCACTTATCGTGCCGCGTTCTTTACATATGGTGTCGATGACGACCGACAACGAATTCGCGCCACTTCCGCCTTGAAGAAATGCCACCGCGATGGCTTCATAAAATGACGGAAGCAGTTTTGCGTTTGATTTAATACAGTATAACCAGTTGGGGTCTTCGTCCATGATTTCATTTGCTTTGCGTGTAAAGCTGGTAATAAACTGGAGAAGGTCATGCTGGCGTTTCACGAAATCGGTTTGCGCGACAATCTTGTCTTTGAGCGGTTCCATTGGTGAAATAAGTGCGTCGAGGTCGGCGTCGAGGTCGGCATCGGTGTCCGTCTTTGCCCCGCCAGCAGCATGAAATCCGAGCTTATATTTCCGGTCGTTGTATTTATAGAATTCTTTATGCTGAATTTCGCTAATACGCGCAATATTTTTCAGGTCATACTCGAACTTTTTATTGACGAATTCCATGAAATTCTCTCGGGTCACCTGATATTTGACATCGAATTCTGCCTTCATCTTGTCTAAGAACGCCTTCTTGATTGCCTCGGTTCCTTCTTTCGCATCCACATGCGCCATCGCCGCCTTCGGAGCGCCTTCGATTTCGCTCATTTGCGACATTAAATCTCGTGTAGCATCCATCGCGAGCGGAATACAACTGCGATTTACGTTACAAAAATAATTCATATCGCTGCTTGGAACCACGTCGGGGATACTCGTGTCGCGCACCCATCGTCCGTTCTCTCGTTTATAATATAAAAATCGAGTTTGTGTTGTTCCCATGTCATCATCTTCACTCGGAAATCCTTGACGGCTTGTATGTGACATAACATGTTCAACATATTCTTCTTCCTCTACAACCGCATAGTCGCCATCACTAACTGGACGCATACCTGGACCAATCATAATTGCGTCGGCTTCTTTCTTCGCGGTTTCGTAGGTCATCTTCTTCTTTTTGATAAGTTCATCCACCAAAAACATGGAGAAATCGACGGTGCTCATCGATTCTTGTTGTTCGCGGTATGATTCTAAAAAGTCGTAATCCGTAGTATCATATTTCTTATCGAAAAATACCGGTTGGTCGCTGTCGTTGTCTTCTTCGATGGCTTCTTGATTCGGATAATTCTTCGCAAGAACCATATTCAGACGACGCCCAGACGGTGCCGCTCCCGCTGTCGCCGCTGCTCCTCCACCAGGCGCACCTCCACGCATCGCCCCCGCATCACGCAACCGCTGGCTTTGTTCTCCAAGAACCAGATTAAAATCAAACGGTGTAATCAAGTCAGTCGTTGTAATCGCAACAGCGTCCATGTATAACTTCGCATAATCCAACGCAAGCATGCGCGAGAGAAGTTCCGACGATGACAGTAAATGTTCGTTGTAATCCGTTTGTTCAGCCAATCCAGCCGCATACGCACGACCACGCATCTGCTGACGCTGGCGTTCATCGAATCCGCCTGCCGAACCTGGTTGTGCGGTGGTTGCCGACCGAACTTGTGTGTCTAAGAGTCCATATGCTTTGAATACATCCGCGTCCATCATTCGCCCCGTGGCAATCAGTTTGTAAATCATGCTGACACCCATATATCGCACGTTGTAATGATAGGCACGCAAACGCCCAAACTTCCGAAAATTCGTCGCATAATTCCGTTTATATTCAAGCACGCGTTCATATAAAAATGTCACGATTTCATCATATTGTTTTACGTTAAGGTCTTCTTGATACACGAGAAACGGTTCGAGAAACGCGAGCACATCTTGGAGTGTTAGGCGGCCGTGTATATACTGACGCATCATTTCGAAAATATTACGGGTTTTCGGTATAATAACTTCAAGAAACTTCCGGTATTTGTCGCGCTCGTTCATCGCCGAGATGGCTCTGCCGCCGCCGTCGCCGCCGCTGTTGCTCGCGCTTGCGCTTACCGCCTCGGGTTCAATCACGAACTGTTTAATTTCATGAAGGAGAGAATGCGCATTTAAATCGAGCGGTGTATCCAAGTTTTGGACATCATGCGTTGTAATCGACATCATCTGCCGCAACATATCCCAATAATGAACATGTTTGGTATTGAGGTCGGATTTATCAAGTATGTTAATATTCGGAAGGGAAATTCGGGAATAATTCATTACCGGTTCGGGGAATGTCATGAATCCGACGATATTGAGTCGGTCGTTGGGGGTGAGATTCGTGAAATCGGTGGTTCGCTTGAGTAATGCGAGGGTGGTGGCGTCGGAGGGGGCGGTAGCGGTGCTGGCGCTGGACCGATGGGCGTGTAACTGAACTTTTGACAATCCGAGGTTATACTTCTGAGTCACGAACCGGCGGCGCTTTACTTCTTCGCCATTTACGACAGAGGAGTAAAAATCGTCCAAATTATCGATGACTGCTGTGATATTCTCATTCACCTGACGCGAAGTAATGATGTCATGCGTATATCGCGGTTCGTATGAAGGCGTAAAATGACGCGCCGAGAGATTTGTTATATACTGCGCATACGTAATGGAACCATCATACCACTGACGTTGAAGTTGGTTCTCCGCCTCTCGTTCATCTTGAATAAGACGAGGGACGATATCCATTTCGGAAGCGGTGCGTTCATCAATCGGAATGTCGTAGATCACCTTTTTTGATTGAACGATGGGTATAATCCAGCGAAGGGCGTGATCCATACGCATCATGGTTTCGACGAGTGGGCGATAGAGTGCGCTCTTGTGCGGGGGGACGGCGGGGTTGCCGTTTTCATCAAACTGAGAGAATTTATGTCGGAGTTCGCGAAACCGAATCACCATCCTTTGAATATGTGCCATCACCGAGCGGGTTTTTTCGAGAGAAGGAACATTCGTAATAAGTGCGTCTAATAAATCATCGCACTGCTTATCCAGATTGAAACGGCGGTTCTCTTCGGGAATATCAACGGTTTGAACAAGGACATCTAACTCCTCGCCTACTTCGATTTGGTCGGCGTCGATAAGAATCGACCGTAATTTCTCTCGAAGCGATGCGATAGGAACGCCTGCGGCGGTGGCGGAGGCTGCCAATACTGTATGCTCTGATTCACCAACCGGCTGTTCTGTAATATCAGCCTCGCCACTGCTGGCTCCTTCGCCTCGGGCGAGCTGTCTCTCGCGTCGGCGTTGTTCTCTCGGTGTCAGTGCTTGCGCCTCGCCGGCTTGTCCGGATCCCGGTTCTGAAAGAGCATCCATTCCCATGGTGAGAAATCCTGCTTCTGATTCTGTGCCTGTTGGCTCCGCCGTCGCAATCGCCGCAGGAGGAGGACGAATCTTGATTTCCTCGATCGGAATATCTTCCGGAATACCCTTATATTCAAAATTAATGTATATCATTTCATCTTCCGGATATGTGCGAATTTCTATCATGTCTTCTTCCAGATTTGTAATCATACCGGTAATAATCGCGGGGACATCACCGCCAAATCGAATATCAACCCAAGTAGAGACGACTAAATTATTTTGGCGAGCATATCCTTTCTCGTCGGCGCGACTCAGAAGTTTAATGGTGGTGATACTTTCATCGGTGAGTTGTCCGGTCGTGTCAAGTTTTAAAACGGAATGTTCGAGAGATTCCGCATCGATGAGTTTGATTTTACGGGACGATACATAATCAACTAAAAAGATATGGTCGTGAATTTCTTGATGTGTCGGAGCGATTAACTGGATAATATCACCAAGTTCAATCGTTAATGAAAGAGCCTCGGTAGCATTTTCTTCTTGTTCTTGTTCTGGGTCTTGGACTGGGTCTTGGACATCAACCGGTTCAAAATCCATCGTATGATATATATAGTTACTATTATATCTATATATATATTCGTCGTATAATAACCGATATAAAGATTACTTGTATGTTAATATAGTTATCCGTCATGTTTTCTATATCATCTGCTCAATTCCCTGACCTTAAGAACTTTGTTGAAAAAGTGAAGTCAAATTCATTTGAACATACAGAACAACGTGAATGGTGTTCGGAGAGAGGATTTCTTGTTCATTTTTCTAAAACTGGTGCCGACTCGTCGTCGTCATCGTCATCGTCGTCGTCATCGTCGTCTTCACGTGTATTTTATACACTAAAATATGACCGTGCTAAATTGACTACCGAACAATATGCTACTGTGGGGCGTTTTCGTTCCGTTGTGTTCGATTCTGATGGAAATATATGTTGCGTGGCTCCGCCGAAGATGCTTACGCTCAGTGATGACATGCTTGGTAAGGAAGTGAATTCGATTGGTGCCGACTTGGTCGCGGAAGAATTGGTGGAAGGAATCATGGTGAATTTGTTTTGGAAGGAAGGAGAAGCCGACGGAAAATGGTATATTGCTACGAAGAGCTGGGTTGGTGAAGTGTCATTCGACCATATTGTCGAGGCGGAGGCGGAATCACAACTCTCTGCTGCGGTGGCTGCGGCGGCAGCGGAGGGAGCAGACACGACGACAACCGAAGAACCTCGCGAATTTCAGAAGTTAGGCGTGAAAGAGGTTTTACGCCGTCGTATTTGTGAAGTGTTGAGTTTGCTTCCAGGCGGTCTTGATTCTATTCCTAAGAAATATTGTTACTCTTGTGTTGTTCAACATCCGAAGAATCAAATCGTGAATCCCATTACAGTGCCGAAGCTTTATCTTGTTGCGGTCTATGAGTTGTCACGTGTCGGCGAGGGAGAGGGCGAGGCCGATGGCGTGAATGTGGTTCGTATTGACCGTGACATCTTTTCCAAGAACTTTGGCGGTTCAGTTTCACACATGCCTTCTACGCTGACAACGGAGGCGGAGGCGGAGACGGAGGCTACGGCGGCACACACCGTTGGCGACTACTGTAAGTTGTATGCGTCGGCGGATACCCGTAGTGTTACTTTGCCAGGTGTCGTCTTCATCGATAAAGATACTGGATTTTGCTACAAGAAGCGTAACCCCAAATACGAAAGTGTGAAGAAGCGCAAGGGAATGGAGCAGAAATTGACGGCACAGTATCTTCAGTTGCGCAAGGACCACGGAATCGACGAGTATTTGAAGTATCATCCCCAGCATTCTCGGGCATTTCAACAGATTCGCGAACGACTGCACGAATACACACAGCAGTTATATGCCGCGTATATTGAGCATTATGTCAAGAAGAATGTGAAGCCGTTAAAGGAGTATGACCGCGAGTTGAAGATTCATATGTATAAGCTTCATTATGATGTTTATTTGGCGAAGATGAAAGAGGCGGGTGTTTTTGTGACCAAGCATACGGTGATTGAGTATGTGAATCAGTTGGCGGCGGCGCAACAATTGGCGTGTGTGATTGCTACACCTTTGCCTGTTCGTGACGCTTCGACGACGGGGGCATCGTCGTATCAGCATCAACCGCGTGCGAAGAAACAGATTGTGCGAACCCAACAACATGGTGAGAATACTGCCGATGCGAAAAGCGGATTCAGAAACTCCCGTTCGTCAAGAGGCGGGCGAACGGTTCCATCAATATCGATACAAATTCCTAACCGTGACGGGAATGGGGTCGGGGTCGGAGCCAACACACATGAAGATGACCCTCGTGTAAAAGGTTCAAAGGCATCGGGATGCGTAAAGGTTCAAAATCAATTCGCTGGATTGGATGTCGAGTAAGGGCAAGAACATAAAATTGATATATTTTGATTGATAATAACGAGAGAAGTATTATTATCAAACGAACAAACGAACAAACGAACGAATGAACACACGTATATGCCCACCAGCTCCACCATCCACACCTTACCCAGAAGATACATCGGTGTTTTTCGGTTGGTATTCGGAAGCTGCGCAAGCGATGCGTGTATCGAATCCGAGTCATCATAAATTCAACGGAAAGGTGATGACGAGTCCGCCGTATTGTTACTGGACCCAAGGCGATAAAAAAGTGCTTGTCACCGAAGTGACACATACCAGCGTTCCGACACAACGGCAGGTGGCGAATGGCGACATTTGTGTTGGACAGGTCGATAAATATTGGGGGAGGTCGTATTCAAGGTTGTAGGGTTATTGCTTAGAACCCCAACTTTCCCTTAATTCCACTCGTAAAATTACCCAACTTAGCGGCAGCGGCTTGACCATTCTCACTACTCGCAACAGTATTGAATCCGCCCCTAACTTGGCCCGCAAAGCCATTAACCTTGTTCAAAACAACGGCTGCTTTCTCATATAGATTAATAGCATCACCAGCCCCAGGCAAATTTTGTAGTTCTTTAATTAAATCATTAAACTTATTTTTTATAGTATCACGAACATCTGCCAAAACTGCGTCTTTCAGTGTAATGAGGCATTTATATTCATCAGTAGTAAATTTGCTTTCAATACGCTTGAGCTTACTATTCAGTGTATTGGTGATTTTTTCAGTTAATTTTTGTTTGAACGCACCAACCCAGGCAGGACCGTCAGGAGATACTTCTGCCACTGATGTTGCCGCTGATGCTGGTTCTGGTGCTGCCGCTGGTGCTGCATTCAGCTCTGTTTGTAAATCTGATGTGGAAATATCTACATTATCCTTTGACGGGTCATACCCATTTGGGTCTACTTTTTCTGCTTCAAATTTTTTAATAAGAGTATCAATACAAGCCACTACATCAGGTTTGTTTTTATTTTGAAAATTTATTTTCAAATCATTCAATATAGATATCAAACGTGTTTTCATGGATTGAGATAAACCACCTCCACGTTGATATGACCTCATCTTTGAACCGCCACGTTGATATGATGCTGTTTTTCCTAACAATATTAAAATTTGCAAAAAAGGACCTAAATTCTCCATCAATAGTTTAAATACACCCGGCAGGACCTTCAGAACAAGTGGAAACAATGCTTGAAACAACACTTCTTCTGGGCTACCACCACCCCCGACCATATGTATCTTACGACGCATGGTCCTTTTCAACTTGCGAATCATCCGCCGTTTTTTATACGAACGCTTTCGATTTGTCGCGTATTTTACCATTTTGCTAATTCTACATAATACGGATATTATAATTACAGCTTAAGGTTCATCAAAAATCCAATGTTTTTGCATCATCGGGACCTAGTAATCTTTCCTCGTCATTCGCTGATGGGGGCGGCGGCGAATCTAACCGGGATAAAAATGAAATATGTTGTGTAGGTGTTTGGGTATGTGTTCCGGTTTCGTCTATATCATAATCATCTCTAAAAGTATCTTTTTTAGAAAGTGGTTTCAGTGGTGTTTTTGGTTTTGTCGAATAATCTGGATTGCGTTGGATATTTGGCGAAGAAAATGGCGGGTTGATAAATGGGCCGAGTGGTGATTCACCACCAGAAGCAGCAGCAGCACCAGGACCTACATTGATATAAGTTCTTTTTATATTTTCTCTTGGCGTTGGTTTAACCGGTTCAAATGTTCTGGTTCCTACAACCATCAACCCTTTCGTCAGCTTCCTTTCTTCATCATCCAATTTTTTCATTATTGCGTCATATTTTCCCTTTATTGATTTCAATTTGTCCGCATTTTTAACTGGGTTTTGCACTTCCTCGATAAATTTTTGAATACTATCTTTTATATCACCGTCTTCGAATGTAATATCCGCGAATGTTGGATAAAAACGGTCATTTACATTCGTAATACTACCATCAGCAGCTTGCGGGTCATGTCCAACATATATATTCGGTCTAGCTTGATATATTAACGGACGCATTTTATGAACCATAAAAGTGCGTAATCTTTGTATAACTGGAGCAGTTATAGTCCCACCTCGTTTTATTCTCGTGAAACGTCGTCTGCCGCTGTGCGTGCGCTTGCTATTTCGTCGCACGCTCGTTTTACGACTTGCCTTTGCCTTTGTCGTTTTTTTACGCGATACCTTTTTTCGAGATTTCATGATTAGAAACCGTAATAACTAATATATTCATACATTATTTATCACGGGAATGGAATGGAATGGAATGGAATGGAATG
>Ga0172376_10007753_pt1 | contig 11373 bp, 14 predicted proteins | sample Lak35m_FD_121114 | JGI IMG/M metagenome (GOLD analysis project Ga0172376, IMG submission 121114) | Freshwater microbial communities from Kabuno Bay, South-Kivu, Congo - kab_092012_35m | ecosystem: Environmental > Aquatic > Freshwater > Lake | place: Democratic Republic of the Congo: South-Kivu...
AAGCAGCGATTCCGCGCCGACCACCTCGACGACGCCGACGTCTGCCCGGGGTGCGGTCAACGAGGAACCCTGACCGAGGCCCGGGCCTTCAATCTCATGTTCAAGACGTTCGCCGGACCAGTCGAGGGTTCGGGGGCCGAGGTGTACCTCCGACCCGAAACGGCTCAGGGCATGTTCGTCAACTTCGCGAACGTGCTCCAGACCAGTCGGAAGAAGCCACCCTTCGGAATCGCCCAGGTGGGCAAGAGCTTCCGTAACGAGATCACGCCCGGAAACTTCATCTTCCGCACCCGCGAGTTCGAGCAGATGGAACTCGAGTTCTTCGTGCCGCCGGCCGAGGGGTCGCGTTGGTACGAGTACTGGTGCTCGATTCGTCTGCAGTGGTACGTCGATCTCGGGATTCCGGTCGACATGTTGCGCGTGCGCGCCCACGACGCCGACGAGTTGAGCCACTATTCGACCGGGACGTCCGACGTCGAGTTCATGTATCCCTGGGGATGGGGCGAACTCGAGGGAATCGCCCAGCGCACCGACTTCGACCTGACCCAGCACGCCAACCACTCCGGGCAGCGACTCGACTTCTTCGATCAGTCGACCAACGAGCGATACGTTCCGTACGTCATCGAGCCCGCCGCCGGTGTCAACCGTGCCATGGCGGCCTTCCTGTTGGCCGCGTATCACGAGGACGAGATCGGAGGGGAAGCGCGGACGGTGCTGCGGCTCCATCCGCGGTTGGCGCCCTACAAGGTCGCGGTGTTGCCGCTGAGCAAGAAGGACACGCTGCTTCCCCTCGCGCGCGAGGTGCACGCGACACTGGCCGATCGGTACATGGTCGACTACGACGACACGCAGTCGATCGGCAAGCGGTACCGGCGTCAGGACGAGATCGGCACTCCGGTCTGCGTCACGGTCGACTTCGATTCGTTGGAGGACGGGGCGGTGACGATCCGGGATCGCGACACCACCGAGCAGATCCGGATTCCGTTGACGTCACTCGAGGCCACCCTTCGCGACCGTCTGGGGTTCTGAGCCGAGCGACCCGGACGCTACGGTTCGGGGCGTGGGCCGTCGGCCCGGAACGAGGGAGCGAGAGATGTCGGATTCCAGCAGTGGCAAGGTGGCGGTCATCGCCAAGATTCCCGCCAAGCCCGGGCGGCGCGACGATCTGGCCAAGGCGCTGTCGACGGCGCTCGACACCGCCAAGGGTGAGCGGGGCACGATCTACTACATCCTCCACACCGACGACAAGGACGCCGACCTGTTGTGGATGTACGAGCTCTACGAGAGCCAGGCCGCCCTCGGTGAGCACATGGGCTCGGAGGCGTTCAAGGCTCTCGGTCCCGCCATCGGAGGTCTCGTCGGCGGCGTGCCGGAGTTGATCTTCACCAAGCCGGTCGGCGGCAAGGGACTCTGACCGGGTTCGCGACGTGAACGGTCGGGCGACCTATCTCGACCGGATGGTCGATCACCACCGTGCACGGGCGGCGGAGGATCCGCGACGACCGGTCGACCTGCGGGCGCGCGTCGCCGACGCCGAACCTCGACGGGGTTTCGAGGAGCGTCTGCGGACCGACTCGACGGGCGGCCTCTGCGTGATCGCCGAGATCAAGAGACGTTCGCCGTCCAAGGGAGATCTGCGGGCGGATCTCGACCCCGAGGTGTTGGCCCGTCTGTACGCCGATGGTGGCGCCAGTTGTCTGTCGGTGCTCACCGACGAGGCGCACTTCGGTGGGTCCGCCGACGATCTTCGGTCCGCCCGGAACGCGACCGATCTTCCGGTGCTGCGCAAGGACTTCACGGTCGACGTGCGGGACGTGTACGACGCGTTGTTGATGGGAGCCGATTGCGTGCTGCTGATCGCCGCCGCGCTCGACTCCGGCGAACTCGCCGATCTCCACGGAGTCGCGCGGGAGATCGGCATCGATGCCCTCGTGGAGGTGCACGACGAGGACGAGTTGGCGGTGGCGCTCGGCGTCGGGGCCTCGCTGGTGGGGGTCAACCAGCGGGATCTCTTCACCTTCGACGTCGACCACGATCGCGCCGAACGAATGGGAGTATCGATTCCGTCCGGGGTGGTGGCCGTGGCCGAGAGTGGCGTGCGAGGGCCGCAGGACGCGATTCGACTGGCGGGCGCCGGGTACCACGCCGTCCTGGTGGGCGAATCGCTCGTGACGTCGGCCGATCCGCGTTCGGCCGTCGCCGCCCTTCGCGGAGCCTGATACGGCGCTCGATCTGTCGCTCGCTCGATCCGTCGCCTTCCCGACGGATCGAGCGCCTGATGGATGACTCGGGCCATGGCGCTCGAGTGCTCGCGCGTCGAGCCCGACACCGGTACCTTGAGAACGTGTTCGTGAAGATCTGCGGAATCACCAACGAGGACGACGCGTTGTACTCGGTGGCGATGGGGGCCGACGCGGTCGGCTTCGTCTTCGCGCCGTCCCCACGTCAGGTCAGTCCGCAGGTGGTGTACGACATCACGCGTCGCCTGCCTCCCGAAATCCTGACCGTCGGAGTCTTCCGTGACGAGTTGCCCGATCGGATCTTCGACGTGGTGACTCGCTCGGGTGTCAAGGCGGTCCAGTTGCACGGTCAGGAACCACCTTCGACCGTTGCGGCGCTGGCCGATGGCGTGCGATGGATCATCAAGAGCGTGGTCGCCGGATCCCGGGAGGCCTCGCGCGCCAATCGTTACGGGACCGACCTCGTCCTCGTCGATTCACCGGAACCCGGCTCGGGTCGCACCTGGGACTGGAATCTCGCCAACAAGTTGCCCGGCGGCCTGCGGGTGATCCTGGCCGGCGGCCTCGGGCCGAACAACGTGGCCGAGGCCATCGCCGCGGTGCAACCCTGGGGCGTCGACGTCTCGTCGGGTGTCGAGGCGTCGGCGGGTCGGAAGGACCCGGTCAAGGTGCGTCGATTCATCCAGGCCGCACGGGCCGCGTCCCCGGACCTCTTCGTGTCCGACGAGTTCCCGTACGACTGGTCGGACGAGTAACTCGTTCGACCGCTCGAACGAGTGGAGCGTCAGCCTCGGGCCGAGGGTGCGTCGCACACTTCACGTCGACCCGGACGGAATCGACTGTGGATCTCGCGGTTTCGGGTGCGAACATGAGGTCATGAACCCTCCGTTGCGAACGTCGGTGATGTCGGAACCCTCGGCCGAGGGTCGTTTCGGCGAGTTCGGGGGTCGGTTCATCCCCGAGACGCTGTTCACCGCTTGCCAGCAACTCGAGGCGTCCTTCCGGGAAGCCTGGGCCGACCCGATCTTCCGCGCCGATCTCGACGACATCCTGCGCGAGTACGCCGGTCGTCCGTCGATTCTCACCGAGTGCCGGCAACTCGGTGCCAAGCTCGGGTTACGTCTGATCCTGAAGCGCGAGGATCTGAATCACACCGGTTCGCACAAGATCAACAACGTCCTCGGTCAGGCGCTGCTCGCCAAGCGGATGGGAAAGACGAGGTTGGTGGCCGAGACCGGAGCCGGACAGCACGGAGTCGCATCGGCGACCGCGGCGGCACTGATGGGTCTCGAGTGCAAGGTGTACATGGGCGCCGTCGACGTGGAACGACAGGCGCTCAACGTCTTCCGGATGCGACTGCTCGGTGCCGAGGTCGAAGCGGTCGAGAGTGGCAGTCGCACCCTGAAGGACGCGGTGAACGAGGCGATGCGCGACTGGGTCGCAACCGTCGAGAACACGCACTACTGCCTCGGCTCGGTGATGGGTCCGCATCCGTACCCGTGGATGGTTCGCGAGTTCCACCGCGTGATCGGGAACGAGGCGCGCGAGCAGTGTCGCGCGCTGTTGGGCGGCGATCCCGACGTGGTCGTGGCGTGCGTCGGGGGCGGGTCGAATGCGATCGGCATCTTCTCCGGCTTCGTCGATGGTTCCGCTCGGCTCGTCGGCGTCGAACCGGCCGGTGGCGCCGCGGTGGGCCGGGGTCAACCCGGTGTGGTTCACGGGATGCGCTCGTACCTGCTGCAGGACGAGCACGGGCAGGTGGAGGAGGCTCACTCGGTGTCGGCTGGTCTCGACTACCCCGGAGTGGGGCCCGAACACTCGTATCTCGCGTCGATCGGTCGCGCCGAATATCCCTCGGTGACCGACGCCGAGGTGATCGACGCCTTCCAGTTGATGGCGCGCACCGAGGGGATCATTCCGGCCCTGGAGTGCGCTCATGCGCTGGCGTGGATCGTGCGCGAGTCACCCGCATTGAACGGACGCACCGTGCTCATGAATCTGTCCGGACGCGGTGACAAGGACGTCGGACAGATGATGGGGATCCTGTCGCAGTGACTCATCTCGATCTCGAGGGCTCGTTGCGTGCGGCGAGAAGTGCCGGTCGCAAACTTCTCGTCCCGTATCTCACCGGAGGACTCGGAGACTGGACGCGCGCGGTGGAAGCCGCGGCCGCGGCCGGTGCGGATGCCGTCGAGATCGGAATTCCCTTTTCCGATCCGGCCATGGACGGACCGGTGATCCAGGAATCGAGTCAGCGGGCCCTCGACGCGGGCGCCACACCGGTGTCGATTCTCGACGAGGCGTCGCGGCTCGACGTCGGAGTTCCTCTCGTCGTGATGTGCTACTTCAACACGATCCATCATGCCGGTCTCGAGCGATTCGCTGCCTCGCTCGTTCGGTCCGGCGTGTCCGGCGCGATCGTGCCCGACCTGCCGCTCGAGGAGAGTGGGCCATGGGCGGCGGCGGCCGATGCGGCGGGAGTCGCCACGGTCATGCTCGCCTCGCCCATAACCCCGGACGAGCGGCTCCCGCGGATCTGCGATCGAGCGCGAGGTTTCGTGTATTCGGTCGGAGTTCTGGGTGTGACCGGCGAACGTGCGCCGCTCGCGGCGACGGCGACGGTCCTGGCGCAGCGACTGAAGGGCGTCACCGATCGGCCGGTGCTGATCGGGGTGGGGGTTTCGAACGCCGAGCAGGCCGTGGAAGCCAGTCGGGTGGCCGATGGCGTCGTGATGGGTGCTTCGGTCGTGCGGCGGTTCATGGAGGGTGGGCCGGCTCTGGTCGGAGAGTTCGTGGCCGACGTTCGTGCCGCACTCGATTCCGTCACGTCGTGATCCGTCACGGTGTGGGGCGGCCTGATCCGGGTTTTTGGGGTCGGTGGACAGGTGTTCCGCGAAACCTGAGAAGAATGTGACACAAATTTAGTGCTAAATGCCGCACGGTCACGACGTTCTGGGGCAGAGTGAGGACGTCGCACGCGCGCCCGCCGTCCGCGGTGTCCCCCCGAAACAGGGCCCTGGGCCCGGAAAGTAGAAACAATGCGCAAGTCAGGTCTGTTCCTGGTTGCCGCCGCGTCGTTGGCCCTCGTGGCCTGCGGTAGCGACGACGACAACACGACTCCCGCCAGCGAAGCCCCGACGACCGAGGCTCCAGCTTCGACCGAGGCCCCCATGGAGACCGAGGCTCCGGCCGAGGCCGGCGACATCGTCGCCGTGGCCAGCTCCAACGCCGACTTCGAGACCCTCGTGGCCGCGGTCAGCGCCGCCGGTCTGGTGGAAACCCTCCAGGGTGAAGGCCCCTTCACCGTGTTCGCTCCGACCGACGACGCGTTCGCCGCGCTCCCGGCCGGCCTGGTCGACAAGTTGCTCCTTCCGGAGAACAAGGACGTCCTCGTGAAGATCCTCACCTACCACGTGGTGGCCGGCCAGGTTCTCGCGGCCGATGTCACCGCGGGCGACGTTCCGACCGTCGAGGGTCAGACCATCGCGATCTCGGTCGACGGTGGCGTCAAGGTCAACGACGCCAACGTCGTGGCGACCGACGTGCTGGCCAGCAACGGCGTCATCCACGTGATCGACGCGGTGATCCTGCCGCCGGACGTGGATCCGTCGGCTCTCTGAGTCCGGTTCACTGAGTTCGCGTCACTGGCGCGACTCGGCGTCGATTCGGCAAGGCCCGGGGTTCGCCCCGGGCCTTTGTCGTTGGGCGATGGCTCGTGCGTCGGCAGAGAAGATGCCAGTGTCGATGGCGGACAAGATGTCAGAGTCGGGGGATGGACCACTGCGAACTGTGTGAGGCCGCTCCGATCACCGAGCGCTACCACGACGACGAACTCTGTTGGATCGCCGAATGCGAGTCGTGTTGGGTGCCGATGATCGTGTGGAAAGAGCACGATCCGTCACCGGATGAGACGACGCGCGAGTTGCTCCACCGCACGTTGCGGGAGGTGGTGGGCAGGTTGTTCGAGGAGGAGATCCGCATCGACGACGACATGCGCCAGATTCCGGACCACTATCACGCTCACGCGCGGGCGGTCGGCTCATGGGGACGACGACCGTTGACGCGACGCGAATCCTGAGGATCGTCGAGTCAGCGGAGCCACCCAGAGTGGTGGCTCATGATCAGCAGGGGCGCTTGATGGGGCGGCCGCTCATGACCCGTCCTTTCGCCGTGGCCCCTCGCGGGGCAGGTTCGATGCGAGTCAGGCAAGCAGCGCTGGCGACGGATGGCAGTAGGCCATTCGGACCATTTGGCGACGCCTCATCACTCTGAGTGGTTATAGCGCCACTATCCGGGCATTCGGTTCCGGCGTCACCGCCCGACCCGGGAGCCCGGTTCGAGTGCCCGGTTCGACGAGCCAGCCGGTCCGGTGCCCGAACGTCACGACAAGTACCTTGGCGACCTGAAGTACCTTGGCGTCATGGCCAACACCGAGAACCAACTCGCGGTTGGTGCCAAGGCACCCGCCATCGCACTGCTGGACCAGGACGGGCGAACCGTGAAACTCTCGTCGTTCAAGGGCCGACGTGTTCTCGTGTACTTCTACCCGAAGGCCGACACTCCCGGATGCACGCAGCAGTCGTGCGGTCTCCGTGATGTCGCCAAGAAGATCGGCGACACCGTGATTCTCGGAGTGTCGCCGGACTCCCCGAACAAGCAGAAGAAGTTCGCCGACAAGTACGACCTTCCGTTCGGTCTCCTGGCCGACGACGATCACGCGGTTGCCGAGGCGTGGGGAGTCTGGAAGGAGAAGTCGATGTACGGCCGCAAGTACATGGGTATCGAGCGTTCGGCGTTCCTGATCTCACCGACCGGCCGCATCGAGCACGCGTGGTACAAGGTGAGTCCGAAGGACACGCCGACCAACCTGCTGAAGGCCCTGAAGGAGTCGAACTCGTCGAAGGATCCGAAGGAGTGATCGATCCGCCCCGGCCGATCGATCTGCTGGCGCACCGTCCGCCGTTTCTCTTCGTGGACGAGGTGACGTCACTCGAACCCGGTGTCGCGGCAACGGGACGCTGGCGTTTGACCGGTGACGAGTGGTTCTTCGCCGGGCACTTCCCGGGGCGTCCCACTCTGCCGGGTGTTCTGATGTGCGAGTCGATCGCGCAACTGGGGGCGATCGCCGTGCTGTCCACCGGCCTGACCGGCAAGTTGCCGCTCTTCGGCGGTCTCGACGGGGCTCGATTCCGTCGTCAGGTCGTTCCTGGTGACGTTCTGGAACTGCGCGTCGAACTGACGAGAATGTCGGCCCGCGCCGGCAAGGGACGCGGAACGGCGACGGTGGGCGGAGAGATCGCCTGCGAGTGCGAGTTGATGTTCGTGCTCGTCGACGCATCCAGTTGACCGGAACGATCCGATTCGAACCGAACGTCGCTCAGGCTGGCGCGAGGATCAGCGATCCGTTGTGGCCGCCGAATCCGAAGTTGTTGGAGATCGTGGGCCCCGGATCCCACGGGCGAGGTTCGCCGACGACGAGGTCGATGGTCATCTCGGGATCGGGGGCGACGGTGCCAGCGGTGGGTGGGATCAGTCGATGTTGGAACGACAGCAGCACCGCGGCCGCCTCCAGCGCTCCGGCGGCTCCGAGCGCGTGACCGGTGACGCCCTTGGTGGAGGTGACGGGCACCGAGTGCTCGCCGAAGACCGCGGAGATCGCCGTGGCCTCCGCGGCGTCGTTGAGGGGAGTCGATGTCCCGTGTGCGTTCACCTGCCGCACATCGGCCGGCGCGAGTCCGGCGTCGGAGAGGGCCAGGCGCATGCACGCGATCGCTCCGCGTCCACCGGGTGACGGGGCGGTGATGTGATGGGCGTCGGCGTTGCTCGCCGAGCCGAGGATCTCGCCGAGGATCGTCGCGCCGCGGGCTCGCGCGCGCTCCCACTCCTCGAGAACGAAGATGGCGGAACCCTCGCCCATGACGAATCCATCGCGATCGACCGAGAAGGGTCGGCTGCGACCCTCGCTCGACAGCGCGGTCATGTTGCCGAACCCGGCCAACGACGTCGGCGTCGCGGCGGCCTCGCTGCCCCCGCTCACCATCGCGTCGACCCGTCCCATCATGATCAGTCGAGCCGCATAACCGAGGGCGTGGGTCGATGCCGCACAGGCGGTGCAGATGGTTTCGTTGGGTCCCTGCAGTCCGTACTTCATCGAGATGGCCGCGCCGGTGGCGTTGGCCATCATCATCGGCACGAGAAAGGGCGACACGCGACGCTCGCCTTTTTCGAGGCGGGTCTGGATCTGCTCCTCGAGGGTGCCGAGCCCGCCGACTCCGGTGCCCACGACGACACCGAACCGCTCGGGGTCGACACCGATTTCACCGGCTTGGGCGAAAGCCTCGGCAGCGGCCGCGACCCCGAATTGTTCGACCCGGTCGGCCCGCCGTGCCTCCTTGGGACTGGCGAACCAGGGCAGGGGATCCCAGTCAGTGATCGACGTGGTGCGACCGCCCGATGCCGCGGCACCGAGAAGCCCGTTCCAGAAGGCCTCGCGACCGAGGCCGCAGGGCGCGACGACTCCGAATCCGGTGACGGCGACGCGCCGCGGGGTCATCCGAGTTTGCCGACGATCAGGTCGTAGGCCTGACCGACCGTCTTGATGTTCTCGACGTCGGACTCCGGAACCGAGATCTCGAATTCCTCTTCCAGCGCCATGATCAACTCGACCAGATCGAGGCTGTCGGCCTCGAGGTCGTCACCGAAGGAGGCCTCGGGCACGACCTTGTCGGCGTCGACCGACAGCACGTCGACGGCGCACTTGCGGAAGCGAGCGAACAGTTCCTGATCCATGGTGACTCCTTGATGTGCTGGCTTGATGTGCTGGCCTGATGAGTTTGGTTCTTCGGCCGGTGATTCGGGGGATCCGAGTGATTCGCTCGGAACGCCACCGCCACTTCTCGACCTGGGGTGCTCGCCCAACCTTAGGCGTTGGCGACGACGGGTGCGGGGAACCCCCGTTGTCCGGTGTCGTGGTGTTGGTGGTCGTGGTGCTGGTGGTCGTGGTGCTGGTGGTCGTGGTGCTGGTGGTCGTGGTGCTGGTGGTCGTTGTGTCGGTTGTGGTGGGGCGGGGCACCGCTCGCTTCGGCGACGCTCAGTGGCCCATGCCGAGTCCGCCGTCGACCGGAACGACGGCACCGGTGACGTAGGCGGCGTCGTCGGAGGCCAGGAAGGCGATGACGCCGGCGACCTCCTCGGGTCGCGCCATTCGGCCGAGCGGAACCGCGGCGGTGATCGCGGCGAGTCGATCCTCGGAAAGGGCGGCGGTCATGTCGGTGATCACGGGCCCGGGAGCCACCACGTTGGCCGTGATCGAGCGGGAACCCAGTTCGCGCGCGAGTGAACGGGCGAGTCCGACCAGACCGGCCTTGGACGCGGCGTAGTTGGCCTGACCGGCCTGCCCCAGGAGACCGACAACCGACGACACGAAGACGATCCGACCCTTTCGCTGGCGCAACATTCCCTGCGCGGCTCGCTTGGCCACGCGATACGCGGCGGTCAAGTTGGCGTCGATCACATCGGTGAAATCGGATTCGTTCATGCGAAGCACGAGACCGTCCCGCGTGATTCCGGCGTTGGAGACGAGGATCTCGACCGGCCCCCACTCGTTCTCGATGGCTCCGAACGCGGCGTCGACGTCGGAGGCCGACGTGACGTCGCACTCGACGCAGAGGAACCCCTCGTCGGCCGGCGGCGGCGAACTGTTGTAGGTCACGGCGACACGATCGCCGAGGGCGGCGAAGCGACGCGCGGTCGCCAGACCGATTCCACGGGACCCTCCCGTGACGAGAACGACGCGACCACTCACGACACCGACCCCCATCGCAACAACGCACTGGCGGCGGTCATCCCCCCACCGAAACCGACCAGCAACACGTGGTCGCCGGGGCGAATTCGTCCCTTGTCGAGCGCGTCGGCCAAGGCGAGCGGAATCGAAGCCGCCGAGGTGTTACCGGTTCGGTCGAGCACCACCGAGGTCCGGTCGAGCGGGATGCCGAGTCGTTCGCAGGCGGCCTGGATGATCCGAATGTTCGCCTGATGCGGCACGACCAGAGCCACTTCGTCACCGGTGATGCCCGCCTGCTGCATCGACTTGGTGGCCGAGTCGACCATGATTCGGACCGCTCGTCGGAAGACCTCCTTGCCTTCCATGTTGATGAATCCTCCGACATGGGCCCACAAGAGTTCGGAGGCCGAGCCATCGGCGTCGATGTCCCATGCCACCAATTGACCCGGTCCATCGACCGCGCGGAGAACCACCGCACCAGCGCCATCGCCGAAGAGAACGGCGGTGTTGCGGTCGGTCCAGTCGGTGATCTTCGACAAACTGTCGGCTCCGATCAGGAGCACCGACTCGAGGCCGGTCGCGATCATGCCGTGGGCGACGGCGAGCCCGTAGACGAATCCACTGCAGGCCGCGTTCAACTCGAACGCCCCGCAACGCAGACCGAGTCGATCCTGCACGATCGGGGCGTTGCCCCACTGCCGGTCGGGTGTGGTGGTGGCCACGACGAGTGCGTCGACCCGATCGACGCCGGCGCGCTCCAATGCTCGTCGCCCCGCACCAACCGACATGTCGATCGTGGTGCCGTCGACGTGTCGCTCGCGAATCCCGGACCGTTCGACGATCCACTCGTCGCTCGTGTCGAGCATCCTTTCCAAGTCGTGGTTGGTGAGCACCTTCTCGGGGAGGTCGATTCCCCAGCCGATGATCTCGGCGCCGCGAATTCCCGACGGAGTGCGCGGCATCAGTTGGTCCTCAACCAGGCGACCGGCTGCCGCGGCGTGATGCGTTCGCCCTCGAGGGCGATGAAAGCCTGCAGGATTCCGTCGAACGCCGAGCGGATCTCGACGTCTCCAACCCGGCCGATGGTCTGGCCCACGGCGACGGTCGAACCGGTCCGCAAATCGGCGAGCGGAGTGAAGACACCCGCGGTCGGGCTCACCACCAGCCGTTCGACGGCGAAGAGATGTTCGCCCTCCAGTTGCGCGGCTCCGGTGGGCGACCCGGCGTTCACCCACTCGATGAACTTGTCTAGATCGTCGGGGGTCGCCACCGAGATGGTGCGCGCACCTTCCAACGTGCGCTTGGTCATTCCGGTCAGGACTCCACCCGGTCCGAGTTCGGCGAAGGACG
>Ga0172376_10007760_pt1 | contig 11364 bp, 15 predicted proteins | sample Lak35m_FD_121114 | JGI IMG/M metagenome (GOLD analysis project Ga0172376, IMG submission 121114) | Freshwater microbial communities from Kabuno Bay, South-Kivu, Congo - kab_092012_35m | ecosystem: Environmental > Aquatic > Freshwater > Lake | place: Democratic Republic of the Congo: South-Kivu...
GATTTCATGATTGATGTGATGTATACCGATGGCACCTTACAAGGCATCAACTCCAATTGGTATCAGGCAGGCTTTGACAATGCCATTGAGATACAAATTAAAGACAAGAAAATCAAAATACTCAATGCCGTTTATTTCATAGCCACCAAGCTTGAGGCATTTACTGATCGGGCATATAACAAAAATGATTATTGGGATTGTAAGGATTTGGAAGATATTATCAATGTTATCAATGGCAGGCCTGAACTATTGGCTGAATTAATTGAGTCCCCCAAAAATGTCATACAGTTTATTTCAAGTTACTTTAAAAAGCTGATTGAAGATCCAAAGTGGTTGGATGCGATAAAAGCGATAGCCAGACATGAACGAGCAAGAAACGTTGTTTTAAGTACGATGGAAAAAATCATTGCTCTTGAGCATTAAGAAACTCTTGCGAGAGCATTAAAATGCCCCGCTTATGCCCCAAAATGACGAGCCCTTCTATTTGAACTAGATAAATCAATATGTTACAAAAAATTGTCGCGGGTTCGATTCCCGCCGCCTCCACCACTTAACTCCTTGATTTATAAGGGTGAAATTAGATCTCTTCCAAATCGCGGCACCATAAAGGCACCATTTACCCTAAATGACGACTCCAATCGTGAATAGGACGATACCCTGATTGAGTTGAACTATCCGGTATCCAACGGCCATAAGTCTTAATGACCATTTCAACATCAACATGCCCTAATTGCTTGGAAACCCACATGATGTTCTCACCCTGAGACAGCATCATTGATGCGTAGGTATGACGAGTCTGGTAAGTATTTCTATAGCGTATTCCTGCTCGTTTTAAAATATGCATCCACTGGGTTCTGCGAATTTGCTGCGATGTTTCCCATGGTTTATTGCTCTGTGGATTATAAAACACCCTTCCCTTTTGCGAAAACGTGTACTGCTTCTGCTGTTCTAACGCCTCCAACGCTGGGGGTAATAAAAGAACATCCCGCACACCTGCTTCCGTTTTGGGGCCCTTTGATTCTTTAGCAACGATGGTTTCCTCAACATGAATTAATTGGTTTTTCCAATCCACATCCTCCCATCGCAGACCGATAAGCTCTGAAACCCTCAATCCTGTAAAAAATGCAAACTGAAACAATAGCCGCACCTGTCCTTCCGAAGCATTCAATATGCTATTAATTTCATCCACACCAAAAGGGTCAGGCTTGTAATCACTTTTTTTGGTTTCTTTATTAAGTAGCTTATCAACAATGATACTATTGAGCGGATTTTCTTTGATGTACTGATCCACCAGCGCTTGCTCAATGACCGCACGCAAAGGAGTTAGAATATTTGCCACCGTTTTGGTAGTAGAGTTAATACCCCTAATCCATTTTCTAATTATGGCAGGCTGCAAGTCTTGTATTTCAACTTTATCGAATATCGGCAATAAATGCCCTTCACATACTCTTTTATAGCCGCGATAAGTGCTTGCTTCCTTAGTCGATTTAGCTTCTTCTAAAAATTCTCGGAGTAACTCACCAACGGTGATTTTGGTTTGAACATGCCCAAAGATATGAGCACGTTTGGAGTTAGGGAAATAATCTGGATAAGAAAAGGTGCCTCGTTCAATGGCATTTAAAATTTCTCCCCGTAAGCGTTCGGCATATTTTAAATTTGCTGCAGTCGCTTCAATTTTAAGTGTTTCAAAACACCGAACGCCGCGATAGTAAAAACTAACTCTTAGGGTTGTTTTTCCAGACGGCCATTTTCGAACGATTACCCCATTTGAAGCTTTTGGAGTGTCGCTTGATCGCCGTTTTCCACCCATTTTTCAACCTCCACTAAATTGATCCATAAATTACCATCTGGGCCCAGCTTGCAATGTAGGCCATCTAACCACATACCACGCTTTCGCTTGCAATGAACGGCATTGGTTGTATCTCCGGTGTCATTACAATATTTTTTTAATTTTACCCATTTCATCTCAGTGGCTCCCTCACGCTATTCAGTCTACAATCTGATTAATTTCAACTATGTATTTTGATCGTCGATTTTTCTTAGGATGTATATCCAAAATGATTTGGTAGAGTTTTACGAGCTGAGACTCAGAAAAAAAATCGACGGGTACTATATTCTGACAATGAATCGAACGGAGATGCTCTATTGATGAATTGGATAATTCAGCAATATTTTTTAAGTTATAATTGGTTGATTCCAAAAGGTATTGAATTATTCCTTTATAAATTTGTAATTTAGAATGGTTTTCCATTAAGTAATACTCCTGGCTTGATTTGTTCTTATAAATAAAAATTTGTTTATTAACCGCACAGCCCCGATCGATCACCTCCTTTAATTGCATATAATATGAGTGTTATTGTTCGACTTTATGCTAATATTCAAATTTACATCAGCGTAACTTCGTTACATTGATGTAACTTATTACATTAATGTAACAAAGTCAACTTATGTCAACAAAATTTTTGAATGAACCAAACAGTTTATTGCTCGCGCAAACGTTAAATGATCTGATTAATAAAGATGGAAACTTAACCCCAGCTGGGTTAGCGAGAAAATTAGGGATCCCCACAAATAAAATTACTCGAATTCTAAATGGGGATGTAACCGATCCCAAGGCTAGCACTTTGTTACAAATTGCGAATTGCTTTGGAATCACTATCAATCAATTGCTAGGTCTTGAGCCTAATATTCGTCAAGGTGAATATGGAGATTTAACTGCTTCACAAATCTTGCCTGTGTTTAATTTAAATCATATGGATGACCAAAAAACACCTACAGAATGGTATCGATGGGTTGAGAATGATCTGGATGGTAATTACTACGCCCTTTGTATTGATACCGACTTATATGAACCAGAGTTTCGACAAAATTCTCTTTTGATTGTCAATCCTGATTTAACACCCGATGATCGCTCCTTCGTTGTAGTCAAGAAAAAAAATAATCCTTCTCACTGCTACATAAAAAAATATGTCATTGATGGCAATGAAACCTATCTTTACCCCATCAATCCCAATCTCTCAGTGGAAATTTTTGACGAATCTTTATACACTATAGCCGGCGTAATTCTTGAGGTACACCAGAAGCTGCGTTCAAAAAAATAAGTTGTAGGATGTAATCATGGAAAAGTGGAGCCAACGCAATAAATTTTTACGCTTTATCTATCAGCACGTGTTTTTGCGGTTCAGCAGACAGATCAGAGAACCCTACCTCATTCGAATCGACAACATATTTACGCACCCAGACTCGAACGAATTATCCGTTGCTTTTCATATTGCCAATAAACGGGTTAATCAAGAAATGTCAGTCGCTGAATTTGTAAAAACCGACATGATTTATCTTGTTGATCCACGCATTGTGTTCGATATGGGGCAACAGTTTGGTGCGCACTCCGAAAAGCTCACGATTATGCAAAAGAAGCACCCCAGTTTAAAGGCAAAGTGCATCACCAGTTTGAAAAGGGTGTTTATCGATGAATAACTCTCTACCCGGTAAATCTAAAACACCACTTCAATTTAAAGTGTTCCATACCCTGCTAGGGTTTGCGGCCTTCTTTTCTTTAATCACAGTGCCTGCTGAAGCTCAAGTCATTCACTTATTTGGAATGGCTACCGCATCCGAATTCTTATGGTGGCCGATTGTATTTTTTACATTGCAATTGATATACCGCGTTTATGGTTTCCCGTATCTACGGCATACACTGTATTCGGTCATATTATTTCGTGCCGTCTATGTCTTATTTTTAAAATTTGCCATTTGGTTGCCTGCATCATCATTCTGGACAATGCAGGAAGTATATACCCAGGTATTGGCTAGAGACACCCTTTACCTTATAGAAAGCACTATCGTTTTATGGGCTTGTATTTTGATGCCGATACGATTGCTCGGCACTACAAGTGAAAAGAAAAGCCGATATGTCTTTTTATTTTCATTAATAACCTTTTGCTTTCTAAACATGATTGTTCTTAATCCTCAAGACAATAAAAGTGCAACTCAGCTTATCATTCCATTGTTGATATATGGGTTTCTCAACGCTTTTTCTCATACCCTGCGTAATCAGATTGCAAGTATTGAAAAAATTCACCACCCCGATCAGATCGATAATCATTTGTTTAGATTCCAGTTGCCACACCCACTGATGACCAGCGATTACCGGTTTAAATACCACCATATGTTGTTTTGCTCCAGCATTGTATTTTTTATTGCCTCGAAAACCATGGCTGCCAAGTTCATTTCTATAGGGTTTTTGACGATCAATGTTGGCGGCATTGTCTTTTCCTTAGCCTATTTAGCGGCAGATATGATGACCGATGTATACGGCATTGAACGAACCAAGCAGATGGTCTTGTTCGTTATTTTCTGCAATTTACTGTTTGTCTTCGATGTTTGGATCACGAACTTGCTTGCGGTGGGTGAGAACGATCCCTTTAAATCAATTCTGCATAATCAGGCACGTATGTTCATTGCCTCCGCAACCGCCTTTTTTCTTGGCATGACCATTAATTCAACCGTGATTTCAATCATCAAGACAAGGCAGCGCAAACGGGGTATTTCTCTTAAAAAAGAATTTATCACTACGGTTTGGACACGAATCGCCACATCATCTGCCTTTGGGATTATGATTGACGTTAGCCTTTTTTCCTTAGTGGCGTTCTATGGTATTGTGCCAACTGAAAAACTTGGAAGCGTGATTTTATTTGAAGATGCTTATAAAATATCCTACGAAGTACTGCTGGCACCAGTTTCAATTCTGCTCATTTACTTGCTTAAAGTGAAGGAAAAAGTAGATATCTACGATGAACTATCGAACTTAAATCCTTTTAGAATCGATACCAATTACAAATTTAGTGCAAATAAATTTGATAAAAACTATATCAAACCCAAGGGGCGTGACAATGGATAAATACATTTATGATTTTATGACAGAAACGATTGAAGCTGCTGCTGCAAACCCCATTGCCCCTTATGGTGCAATCATTGTTTACGATGATAAAGAGATTCTTTTTAAATCGGTCAATAGCGCACATCACCACCCGTTAATGCATGGCGAACTCTCTGTCCTCCATACGTTGTTTAATAATGGATTTAAAGGTGATGTGAGCAAATTAAGTCTTTATACAACCGCTGAACCCTGCCCCATGTGTGCTGCTGCAATTTATTGGGCGATGATACCTAAAGTGGTTTATGGGACTTCAATTCCTTTTTTACATGAATTATTTGGCCGACAGATCCAAGTAGGTGCAGAAGAAATTCTTTCAAAGACTCCTGAATTTTATCGTTGTAATCTGATTGCTGGCGTTATGCAAAAAGAGTGCGACCAATTATTCGTTGAAGCAAAAAGATTAAGAGACTTGCAATTGACTTGAGTTAGTTAATGTTTGAGTTGCTCAAGAATATTCTAAATGAACTTTCTTCAATAAAAATTACTGTAGAGATTTAATTGCTTTATAGCTATATTGTTTTTTTAGTAATCGCCATTTCAAAAGAGCGGTGCAAAATTATAAATAAAAAGCTGGTAAAAAATGCCATTAACAAAACTGAATAAAAATCAACTCCACCAGGCCATTCTCGCGGGTTGTCAATCCGTGATTAAGCAAAAGGAAATATTAAACCAAATTAACGTGTTTCCTATTGCGGACGCTGATACCGGTGATAACATGGCGTCAACTGCAAATGCAATTATCAAATTCTCGTCTGTTCACGACACCCTAAAATTAACCATGAATTCGGTTGCTGATGCGAGTATTTTAGGTGCGCGTGGTAATTCAGGCATTATCTTCTCACAATTTTTTAATGCTTGGGCTGAGGCTATCTCGACTGAGAAGCATTTTACAATGGATTGCTTTTCTCAACTGTTGCTAAAATCAGCTCATCAAGTCCGTTCTGCTATACCCAACCCAGTGGACGGAACCTTATTAACTCTCATTGAAGCATGGGCCTCTTTTACTCGAGAGAGGGTCACTACTGATTATTTTGATATAGCAATCTCCGAACTATTACCTTTGCTTGAAAAAGAAGTTCAGAAAACGGCCTCTACGCTCCCTGTTTTAAAAGAATTGAACTTAGTAGATGCTGGTGCGCTAGGTTTTTATTATTTTATAACAGGATTTAGTTACTTCCTACAACATCCGGAAAAAGAACTCAGTGTTGATGAGAATACTATCTTAATCAAGACGGGCCACCCAGCCATACCATCCAGCAAAATACCTGAATTGCGTTATTGTACTGAAGTCGTAATCAAAGCGACGTCTATTGATGCAAAAAAACTAACAAGCCAACTTGAACATCATGGCGATTGCGCGTTGGTGGCGAGTAATGAACGCCTTTGTCACCTCCATGTGCATACGAATGAACCCCTTAAACTATTCACTGCCTTGATGAGTGACTTCACCGTGCAGTATCCTAAAATTGATGACATGCTCAGGCAATTCCAAACGCATCATCATAGACAGCACTCGATCGCATTGTTGACAGACTCAAGCGCGGACATCCCGCAATCATTACTTGATGAATATCAAATTCATCAAATTTCTCTTAATATTCATCTGGATGAGCATCAATTGTTAGATAGATACTGTCTTGATTCTAATGATTTTTATAATCGCCTGAAGCATTTAAAGTCCTACCCAAAAACATCTTATCCAACACCGGCACTAATAAGGGAGAAAATCAAATTACTTGCCAATCATTATGATCATGTTCTTGTTATTTCCTTGTCGAAAGGCATGAGCGGTATTTATGAACACTTCGAAACTGCAGCCAGAAACATTGCTAATGTAACCGTTGTTGATTCTAAAACAAATTCAGCCGCACATGGTCTTCTGTTGCATTATGCTGGAAAACTCATTCGTTCCGGCATGCATATAGACAAAATTATCAATGCAGTTCAAAACGCGATTGAGACCACCTACATTTTTGTTATTGTCGATCAGTTCGATTCGATGCTCCGTTCCGGGCGTCTTAATAAATTCAAGGCACGTATAGCTGACTTTTTAAAAGTTAAACCCATTATTTCGATTGATACTGAGGGGAAAGGATTTGTTTGTGCTAAATCTTTTTCATTTGAAGCTGCTTTTGAAAAAATAATAAACATGATTAGCACCAAGGAGAAAAAGGAAAATCTTACCTTGCAAGAGTATGCTATTGTTCATGCCGGTGCGGAAGCAAAAGCAATAGAATTTTCTAATATCACAACATCATACTTTAGAAAAACACCTGAATACATTGATTCTGTTTCATTGGCCATAGGCCTTCATGCTGGACAAGGATGCGTTGCACTCGCTGTTCGACTAAAGCAAAGCAATGACTAAGCACTTAAATATGAGGAAATTTATGAAAGCATCAGCCCCCATTATCTAGTCGGATAAAAAAACTATCCTCTATAGAACTAAAAGTTTAATATAAAACATAGCTAAACACAGTTGCGCATATCCTTGTTTTGTCTCTTTCTCTATGTATTTTAAAGATTAACGTCATGATATAAAACAATATTAAGGGTTAGCCAATTTCACCAGGTCTTTGAAAAATGATTTTTAAGCGAGTTGGATTTGCATGCAAATATATGGATTTGAATCAAAATCAAAGTCCAAGAATTCTAAAAGAAATACAACAAAATTATTCTGAAAAAACGACAACTATTAAGTGGCTTGAGTCGAGAAGCAAGAATGAAGCTGAAAAAAAATTATGGGAAATTATCACCCATAATACACGCGCTGTTTACAATCTTATTGACTATGTGGGTCATTTGGTTCCCGAGCAACGCATGGTTCGAATTGGTAGCGATCAACTCCCTGGCTTTACGCATCCCAATCTACAATATTTCTGGCAACAAGCAGATGTTTTAACTTTTCTTGAAAAAAGACTTCGCATTGCAGGTGACTTGGCACGCCAATTAGATGTTCGCCTGAGTATGCACCCAGGGCAATTCGTGGTTCTTGCCAGTACGACACCTGATATCGTTGAGCGCAGCATTGCTGAGTTTGAATACCATGCCAATTTAATCAGGTGGATGGGATACGGTAGAACATTTCAGGATTTTAAATGCAACGTGCACATTTCTGGTAAGCAAGGGCCTGAGGGTATTAAATTAATTTTGGGGCGTTTATCACCCGAAGCCAGAAACTCTATTACTATTGAGAACGATGAAATGTCATGGGGCATTGATGCAAGTTTAGAGCTAGAAAAGCACCTGGCATTGGTTTTAGATATTCATCACCATTGGATAAAAACAGGAGAATACATTCAAGCCAGTGACGATAGGGTGCGTCGTGTTATTGATAGCTGGCGCGGTATTCGGCCAGTCATTCATTATTCTGTGTCACCAGAGCGCGTATTGGAGCATCATGCGGTTGATGTTCTTCCTGATTTAAATAAACTATTCTCTCAAGGGTATAATAAAAGCCAGCTAAGGCAGCACAGCGATCTGATGTGGAATAGCGCATGCAATGCCTGGGCAGGAACCTTTAGGAACCATTTTGATATTATGGTTGAAGCCAAAAATAAAAATTTAGCGAGTATTCCGTTTGAAGTAACAACGCGGCATTTGATCCGTTAATTTTAATCTTCAAAGGCTTCCCTTTTTATCATTTTTACAAGTCCTTCAACCCAAGTGGAATGAGTATTTAGGCAAGGAATGAAAGAAAAACCACGGCCTCCAAGCTCTAGCCATTGCGCTCTGGCGCGAATGTTAATTTCCTCCAGTGTTTCCAAACAATCTGAAACAAAGGATGGGCAAACTATAGCGATATTTTCCACCTTTTTTTGTCTTAGTTCCTCTAAAATCGAATCAGTATAAGGTTTTATCCAAGGTGTTTTACCAAGCCGTGATTGAAAAGAAACCACATAGTCTGATGAACTTAAATTCAACTCTTTTGCAAGGAGACGAGAGGTTTCATAGCATTGCGCTCGATAACAATAGGTGTTCAATTTATTAGGCTTAGGGCAAGGTTCTGATCTTGAACATACAGAGCGGCATGCACTTTTATCGATATGTCGTTCTGGTAATCCATGAAAGCTAAAAATAAGGACATCGATTTTTTTATCGTTCAAATGTTCTTTAATAAGGCTCGCATAAGCGGCAATAAAATTGGAGTTGTTGAAAAAATCTCTTTTTACGCTAATTTCCGGAATATTCCATTGTCCGCCAAGCACCCTCAATAACTCTTCTGTTGCAGATCCTGTTGCTGCTGATGAGTATTGTGGAAATAAAGGAATAGCAATTATTTTTTGACAATCTTTAAGTGTTTTAAGAGCAGATTCAATACTAGGATTTCCATATCGCATGCCTAACTCAATTTGTATTGATGGATCGAATTCTTTTCTTACAGCATTCACTAAATCCTGGCTATTGGTTAATAATGGGGAGCCTTTATTACTCCATATTTGCTGATAAGCATGAGCAGATTGCTTATCTCGAAACGGTATGATGACCCAATTAACCAAAACGTACCGTACGACTGTTGGTAAATCAATGACTCGAGGATCATTTAAAAACTGCTTCAAATAGGCATAGACGGATTTTGGATCACAATTATCCGGAGTGCCTAGATTAATTAATAGGACGCCTATTTTTGACCTATTCATTAAAAATCCTGTTTTATAATATCAGCACATCGGGGTATGCAAGTTGATATTCTTTAACTTAATTTATTTATTTATTTTAAAATTTAACGAGTTGTTTGCATTTTATGCATAACTGTTTTTTAAAAAACGGTCATGCATGCGTCTACATTTCATTTTAAATGGCTTCTATCACTTAGGTCTGGTTCCTGGTTTTTGCAAAGATAGTTTTCTTAATAGATTATTAATATCCAAGAGCCCCATAAAAATAAAGCTTCCAGGCTCGCAGCCTAGCTATAGTCCTGGAACAAAGCAGGGCGTTAGCGTTTAGAATTCTTTATCGATTTTGCCTTTTTTATCTTCTCATCATCTGTCATCATTTTTTTAAACTCAAAAATCGTCAATCCAATGCCGATAGTTACCATGATAAAAGTAAAAATTGCGATTTCCAATAAAATATCTTCAACCATTATATTTTTCCTTTTTTATCATCTCAATGAATCCGAGAAGCTTAAAATAAATGGCAAATCCTAATATGGAGGGAACCCATATCGCAGTAAAGATACCTTCTTCATGATGTCCACTAAACCATAGATAGGCGGAAACAACAAATGACATTGTGAGTGCTAATAAAATAAATACATCAGATAATTTAAACATCCCTACTCCTTATACGCTCCAAAAGGCCCACGCTGCAAATAAATACAAAAAAACCGTCAATTGGGCGATGAACTTAATAAACGATTCGTTAAATATATAAATATCCATTACCGGAGCAATATTCAACATCATCAGCATAAGATAAATCGAAAGAGTGATAGCCAATACCGCAGAAATTGCTCCTGTAAGTGCCCTCATATTTATACTCTAAATGTTATGTTATTCATAAAAATGACTTTCTCAAAAATTGTAAGCGCAATAGCGCAATCAATCAATTAAAAAATGAATCGCCTCCTGCCAAGATAGCTGGTTTCTAATTTTCCCAGTAGTCAATTTTTTATCCGACGATACATTTCCGGCAATTGATATTGGAAAACTATCGCGCTGGACGGATATTCTCTTTCCGAGTAAGATCTATCTGGCATGATTTTTAATTAATTTTAAGTACGAGGATTTTTTTGAGCATAATACAGCGCTTAATTATTGAACTAATAAAAATTCAAGGGTAGATATTAACGGCAATGATTAAAGTAAATCAACACGATACTGTTTGTTTGATGGACTCACTCAAGATATCTGATTCTTAAGTGCCTGCAACAAAACGTTACACGACCCTATCAAGGAGCAAAGCCTATGAAAAATCTTACCAACATGGAAGAATTAGACTTATTGAAGCGAAGTTTAGATGCCTTACCCAGAGGTATTTTAATTACAGACTGCCAACAAACAGATGATCCTATCATTTATGTCAATAAATATTTCTTAGAAATGAGTGGATATGCTGAAAGTGAAATCCTAGGTAAAAACTGTCGCTTTATGCAAGGGAAAGAAACTGATACAGAGTCCTTAAAAAAAATCGCCATGGCAATGGAGAAGCGTGAAACAGTGACCGTTCAAATGATCAATTATCGAAAAAATGGTGAGCAGTTTATAAATGAATTTACCATTTCTCCGGTAAAAAATCAAAATGGTGATGTTACTCATTGCATAGGTCTTGAAATAGAACGGTGAAATGCCAATTGTTGCATAAAAGAAAAAATGCATTCTCTTCAATGCAGTTCAATTAACTATACGATTAATGACTTACCGCAAGGTCCGAAGGCATTTTTTTAAAGACCTTGCAGTACGGGGATGGTTTGGATTAATAGC
>Ga0172376_10007763_pt1 | contig 11360 bp, 5 predicted proteins | sample Lak35m_FD_121114 | JGI IMG/M metagenome (GOLD analysis project Ga0172376, IMG submission 121114) | Freshwater microbial communities from Kabuno Bay, South-Kivu, Congo - kab_092012_35m | ecosystem: Environmental > Aquatic > Freshwater > Lake | place: Democratic Republic of the Congo: South-Kivu...
CTTTGGAGGATTAACCTCGTTTTTTTTATCGATTATTTTATTGTTGGACAAATTGCCGTTAGAAACTTCATCTTCTTTAAGGCCTTTTTTTAAACCCCTAATTCCTTTACCAATATCACCCATAACTTGCGGAAGCTTTCCTGCTCCAAACAATACAAAAACAATAACTAGAATTAATAATAATTCACCCATTCCGATAGACATAATTTAGATAGTTTAGTTTTAATATATATTTTATTGTTTGTTAATTTATAACAATTCTTAGTTAAAAATATTTTTTAAAAAATATTTTATTATTATTTTATTATTGGTTTTAAAATTTTACCATTGTTTTTTTAAAGTTTTTTTTCAACTTTTTTTAATTACAAAATTTTTAAAAATAAAATTATTTTAAGTCAAGGATAGTCATCAATTCTCCCCATTCTCTAACGCTTAAACCGCTGTCTTCTTGCTTTATTTCTTTGCCTTTTAATTTATCTTTAATGACTTGCAATGCAGGTCCAGAAAAGTTTTTTCCAGTTTTATTATTTTTCAAAAAAGCTTCATAACAATGCGGAACCCATTTTTTAACCAAATCAAGCATAACCTCAGCATAAACTCGAATTTCATATTGAGCATGGGAATCAGCTCTTAAATTAAGAAAATGTAAAAGATTATGCAAATCAATTTTCCAATACCATTGAGTATAACAGCTAAGTGGCAAATTCATTCTTGCCAATTCGCGTGCTAAGCCTTCCTTATCAGAATTAACAATATTGCCTTCAGCATCTTGATTTATCATTTCCAAGTAATTATTATAGGCATTAGCACTATCAGCTTTAAGGATTTGTAAAACTTTTTTTTGCTCTTCTTTATTCAAAATTTTGGTTTCATCACGTCCTTGGTGATTAATTTTTGACTGAGCAGATAGATGTTGAGCTTGCGGAATATAAAATTCATCTTCAACAATAGAGTATCGAGCAGAATATTCATTGACCGATGCAGTGCGATGCCTAATCCATTGACGGGCAACAAATATCGGCAATTTAATATGAAATTTTATTTCGCACATTTCAAAAGGCGTAGTATGGCGATGAGCCATCAAATAATTAATTAATGCTTTATCAGCATTGACTTTCTTAGTTCCAGCACCATAAGATACTCGGGCAGATTGCACAACCGAAGAATCATTACCCATATAGTCAATGACTCTGACGAAACCGTGATCAAGAACGTTAAAGGGTTGATAAAGAACTTCTTCTAATTCACTTGAGACAGGTCGAAGAGTCTGGTTTTTCTGGTTTCGTAATTCGGCGATTTCGGCAAGTTGTTGTTTTTTAATAACCATTGTTTTGAAAATTAAATATTAATTTTAATTATTTTTTCTAAAATCCTAAATCCTTTAATTCGATTTTGCAAACTAGTTTTTTAAAATTTCATGAGCATTGAAATAATCAAACAAATTCTACCAACCATCCCACACCGCAGTGGTGTTTATCAATTTATTGATAAAGATCAAGAAGTTCTATATGTTGGTAAAGCTAAAGATTTACGAAAAAGAATAACCAACTACACCAATGCCAATGCTCTATGCAATCGAATTTTAAGAATGGTTAATTTGGCAGAAAAAATTGAAATAATTCAAACTGAAACTGAACTTGAAGCGATTCTTTTAGAGCATAATTTGATAAAAAAAATTTCACCTAGATTTAATATTTTACTTAAAGATGATAAAACTTTTCCGCATATTTTAATAACCAATCATCAATTCCCCCAGATCACTAAACATCGTGGAGTTAAAACTAATCTTGGCAATTATTTTGGACCATTTATCAATGCTAGCGATGCCAATCGCAATATCGAAATTTTACGCAAAACTTTTTTACTACGCAACTGCAGTGATAGTGAATTTAAATCACGAAAAAAAGCCTGCATGGAATATCAAATAAAAAAATGCTCAGCTCCTTGCGTTGGCGAAATATCGCCAGAAAATTATCAGCAAAATATCAAAAATGCTCTCGGTGTTCTTTCTGGAAAATCAACTTTGGTGCAAGAAAATTTACAAAATAAAATGCTTGAATTTAGTCAAAATCAGGAATATGAAAAAGCCATACTTATTCGTGATCAAATCAAAGCTTTGAACTATTTACAAAATAAACAAAATATAAGCATCAATGATATTAAAGATTTTGATGCATTATGTTTTGTTGCTATTAATCATCGAGCTTGTGTTTATATCACCTTTTATCGAGCTGGTCAAAATTATGGCTCGAAGCCATATTTTTTTGAACTAGAAAATCATCAAAATGCTCAAGAAATTTTAGTCAATTTTATAGGACAATTTTATCTTAATCATAAACCACCATCGTTAATTATTGTTAATCAAGAATTAACTGAAGAAAAACTACTTAATGATTTTTTGAGTACAATTGCCAAGAAAAAGGTTGAAATTCTTAATCCAAAAAAAGGCGATAGAGCCAATCTTATCAAAGATCATGAGCAACTAGCTTTACAAAATTTGGAGCAAAAAATCTCGCACAATATGAGCATCAAAAAATTATTAATAGAAGTTAAAAAAATTTTTGAACTCAATAAAATTCCACAAAGAATTGAAGTTTATGATAACAGTCATACTGGCAATCAAAATGCCATTGGTGCAATGATTACAGCTGGAGTAGATGGTTTTATTAAAAGCGGATATCGAAAATTTAACATCAAACAACTTCAAGAAATTGATATTTCTCAACGCCAAATTATCAAAGCAGGTAATGATGACACAGCTATGCTTGAACAAGTTTTACTGCGAAGATTTTCAAAATTAAAAACCCATGATTTTCCAGATTTTATAATCATTGATGGTGGTAAGGGACAATTAACTTCTGCTCAAAAAATCTTTGATCAACTCAATATTAAAATCCCCTTTGTTTGCATGTCAAAAGGCAAAAATAGAAATGCTGGTGAAGAATTTTTTCATCAAACCAATAAGGAATCTTTTACCTTAGAAAAAAACTCTGCGGTAATGCATTATTTGCAAAGACTTCGCGATGAAGCTCACCGCTTCGCAATCATGACTCACCGCAAGAAACGTGATAAAAATATGCTTGCTTAGTTTAAAATTAAAAAACAAAACTCCTCTTTAAATAAAAAGACTAAAATTTTTATGGCTTCCAGCCAGGTTTTGTAGGCTTTGAAGGTTTTGTTGTTTGGGCCTCTTTTTGAAGTGAGCTAAATGTTGGCGATAAATATGTTGTTGATTTAGCTGGAGGAGGCGTTTTTTGAGTTAGCGATTGATTAGTTGGTGTTGAATATGATTTATCAGATAAAAATTGTGAATCTTGATCATCCTCGTCAAATTCAATCTCAATTTCTTCAACATTAGAACTCTGCGATGATTTAGAAGTTTTTGCTGGTGAAGATTTTTTAGAACTAATTGCCTTACTAACTTGCGAAGAAACTGACATAGGAGATTTTTGTTGGCTATTGCCAAAAAAACTATCAACCCCGCTAGATATAGCTGAAGTAAATGGATCAATTGTTTTAGATAAAGGATCGCCAATATATTTACCAAGAGCATCATTGAAAGGAGTATTTGATTTTGAAGATTGGGCATTTGATTGAGAGCTTGAAGAAGCTGAAGGAGTTTTTTGAGCTTGAACAAATTGCTCACCAACAGATGAGCCAGAAGCTTGCGATCTAACCCTTGCCAATGACTCCTTAACTAGATCACTAGGTTTTTGACTTTGTTGTGACGATTGCAATTGAGCTGATTTTGAAACAGCTTCAAAACCAGAACTAGAACCAGCTGAAGATGCTTTTGGTAAAACATTTGTCGATGAATAAGAAGCTTTTCTTTCTTGATTAAAATCTAATTTTACATCTCTTGGTAAGGCATTCGAAGCTGAGGTTTGACCTTGAGTTCGTTGTTGATTCAAGGCACTAGTTGGCATCGATCCTGAAGCAATTTTTGTACTGTCTTGAGGTTGTGCTAAAGCTGAAGAACCTCCACCGCTTTGTTTTGGGGGAGCGCTTGACGCTTGCGAGGTTGATTTTTGATTGCCAATATTTGGTGAACTTCCCCAACCCGATTGAACACTTGATTGCGACAATGAAGATGCCAAAGGAGCAGTCATAGCCGGTGGAGCAGACTTAGAAGACTGAGAAATTGCAGATGATTTTTGAGAATTTGCGGAATAATTTTGCGAAGCTTTACTTGAAGCATTTGCTTTTTCTTGCAAATTTATTGCACTTAAATCAACTGCTAAACCAGCACTATCTTGCGATTTTCCACCCCAACCTGCATCAAGATCAGAAGAAGATTTAAGTGCTGAAAGCATATTACCACTTTTTGAACCCGTCGCAATTGCAGTTTTTTTATCACCACTATTTGCTTGTTTTAAAGTTAAAGCCGATGATACCGCTTCCTTAATTTGTCCTGCTTGCGATCCTTTTTTCGATACATTCATTGCCGATCCAGCTGAATAAGCTGAAGTACTTCTTGCACTGGTTTTACCAGCTTGATTTGCTGAGGAAGATCTGTCGCTACCTTTGATTCCAAGCAAATTATCTGTTCCACTGCTTATATTTTTTAGAGTTGGCTCGATAATACCACCCAGCGCTCCACCTAGGGCTCCAAGAAACGCCAATGGCTCTCCTTTGCCCGAAGCTTTGTTGCCATCTAACACCTTACTGCCAATTGCAACATTAGTTGGACCACCTAATCCACCTTTATTTATATTGCTTAACAATCCTTCGCTTTTCATTGCTGAGTCTAGTCCTGAGCCTTTGGACATTATCCCTTTAGAAATTCCCTGAGAATTTCCCTGAGAATTTTCTAGGGAATTTTCTTTGGAATTTTCTTTGGAATTTTCTGGAGACGTTCCTTTAGAATCAGCTGATGGACCTGATGAACCTGACGATTCTGATCCACCCCTTGAACCTTTACCAGAGCCAGATGATCGCGCGCTTCCGCCTCTTTTTGAACTAAGAATTCGTCCGTTTTGTTTTTGACCTTTGCCACCTGCTGATTTGGCATTACCTTCTGCTGATTTGGCATTTTGTAAACCATCTTTGGCTTTAGAATCTTCATCATCTGACGACTCATCGCCTTCTTCACCTTCAGAATCTTCACTATTTGACGAAGAATCTTCATCTTGCGAATCCCCTTCATTGTAAGTTGCGTCAGAATCATCATCATCATCTTTATCTTTAGAAGCATCGGCATTTTTATCTTTGTCGTTATCCTTATCTTTGTCTTTATCAGCGTCATTTATATTGCCAGATTTATTAGCTCCAGAATCTTCAGCGGATGGAGGCAAAATAGGTGCTACATCTTCAGGAGAAACAGGTTTTGCTGAATCTGCATCAGTTGGCACTTCAGCATCTCCTTTGGAAGATTCACCCGCAGATTTACCATCTGCCTTACCATCTGCCTTAACATCTCCTCCTTTTTCATCTCCTTTTGCTTTCGAGGAATCTTCAGATCGACCTTTTCGAAGCAAATCGCCTTTACCTTCTTTAGCATCTTCATTACCCTCTCTTCGAGCAACACTTCCTTTACCTGCCGAGTCATCACTGCCACCTGAACTGTCAGAGCCACCAACTCCTCCTGCTTTGCCACCAGATCCTCCTGCTTTGCCACCAGATCCTCCTGCTTTGCCACCGGCTCCACCTTCCCCACCTCCATTAGCACCATTGCTAGCAGATTGGCCACCCGTACCTCCACTTGCCCCACCCTCTCTTCTTGATTGAGATCCAGTTCCAGCATCACTTCCACCTCCAGCAGAGCCATCTTCTATTTTTGCAACTGGTCCGCCACCTGCGCCACCTGATCCACCTGCGCCACCTGATCCACCTGCTCCACCTGATCCACCTGCTCCACCTTCTCCACCTGCTCCACCTGCACTAGCACCGTCGCTACCAGATTGGCCACCAGCACCTCCACTTGCCCCACCCTCTCTTCTTGATTGAGATCCAGTTCCAGCATCACTTCTACCTCCAGCAGAGACATCTTCTCTTTTTGCAACGGCTCCATCACCAGCACCGCCCGACCCCTTACCATCACCTGAGCCCTTGCCATTATCCTCTCTAGCTGATAGACTTCCTTCGCCAGCACCGCCCTTGCCCTTGTTATCTTTATCACCTGAATCTTTTACAGAATCTGGTTTAGTTGGATCAGGTTTATTATCGGAATCTTTTTTATCATCACCTTTAGCATTATTTGGAGTATCTCGACGAGCATTTCTATCATTCATTGCTTCTCGAGCTTTAGGAGCTTGCGATATTAAACCCCTTCGAGCTTTAAGTGCCCCTCTTGTTCCTCTTTTTTGAATACCGCGAAGTGCCCAATTTAAGTTTCTTGCCATATCGCTTGGCTTGATAGACCAATTCGAGGCTATTATTACTCCACCCGCTAATTTAGAAGCAAAAGTTATCATTTGATCCAAAAAGTTTAAAAATATAAACATCAATAATGCAGCCTTGGCGATTGTTTCAATTTTTTGCTGATTAAGTTCTTTTAAAATTGGTATCCCAAAACCTACTGCTTCAAAACCCGCAAGTGATCCAAATTTAGGGGCGAAGAAAATGCAATAAATACTGTTATTTGCTGACTCTCCTGAGCAATCTATTCTCTTTTCCTGAATAAAGCCATAATTATCAATAAATGATTGATCATTAATTTTTGTAGCTCCTTCATAGAAAGTATCGGCACCTTTTACTTCAACAGTTGAGCCTTCATATCTTGCACTTCCAACCAAAATTATATCAAAAACTGTTAAAAAAATTGAAATGTAAACAAACAAAATTATTGGCTGTAAAGAAAAACCAGCAAGCTGTTTCCACCAATTTGTGAAAATGCCCTTGGTCCTTTCAAACATTACCATGGTTATGGTTACAGGTGAAACGAACAATAAAATTATTACGCCACTCATTGAAATTAAAAATATATGCATTGCCCGAAGAGCAATTGATAATAAAATAAATCCGAAGATAAATGATGCAACGAACATAATAACTCCAAAGGCTCCCGTAAAAAATCCGGCAATCATCATTAAAATTAAATTTGGTACCGCAATATTTCCAGCATAACCCAAAGATCGAATTATTTTACAATCAAGAGTATCCCAAACTCTTAAATAATCTTTTCCGGGAGGATATTGGCGAACTTTAAAATCACGCACCGCCCTATCGGCTGATTCATAATTGTAACGCGGAAAGACACAGCCATCAACCTTTTCAAATGATGAGTCGAATAAATTTGGCGAAAATGTTATATCCGCCATCGATGTTGAAATACCCATCACCAAATTTGAAAAACCAATATGCCAACCATCCCCTAAAGCAAAAAACACCACCAAGGCAAGCTTCATCATAAATTGCATGACAGTTTTTTTCTCCAAATGTTGTTTGGGAACGGCGATTAAGGTTGAAATTCCTAGCATCATAATAGCAAATGTTAGAGCTAACTTTATGAGTAATTGAAAATTATCCTGAATTTTAATGAAGAACGAATAGTTTTTAGGCATTATTTGACCAGCCTTAAAAGCAATATTACTTTCACCTCCACATCCAACCATTTCATCATAGGAAGCATCGCTACAAATATTTCTTCCTGCCCTGTTAGTAAAAATATTTTCTAAAGTTTCTTTAAAACATTGGATAAATGGAGCAGTAAAATTTCTGGTTGAAATAGGCAAAAGTCCAGCGTTATATTGATAAGAATTTTGACTATCACCTTTCATATCGTAACAAGCTTGAGCGATATAAGTCCCAGTCAATGATGAGCTTTTTGTAACTGGTGATAATGGCCTTTTCACGCAATGATTTAAATGCTGACAAAAATTTAATTTAACATCAGCAAATTCAGGATTGGAATCATAGGCATCTTTTTCAGTTCCACCAGCTAGAGGAACATTGTATGGGCAAAGCGAAAAAGACTTGGCACATAGATAATCTGCATTTGAAAGACCATTATAAATCTCAACATTAACAACGCCTAAATAACATTTCGAAGCGTTTTCACAAAATTTATATTCTTCTTTATTTTCAATGCACATTACATTTTGACTTCTTGCTAAACAACAATCATAAGCTTCTCGGCTTTGGGTTGAATCTGGATCAGATTTTGTTTTTCTTAAAAACCGATTGCAGGCAAAATTTGGAGCACTTTTTTCACCCGAGCCAGAAAAATAATATCGCTGACTATCTGAAGAATAACCTAAAATACTACTACGCTCTTCAGGGGTCCATGGATTTTTGCAAGCTCCTGATCCATTATCTTCATATTCCATTCCCCCAAAAATATATTCACGATAATATATATTGCTGATTCCCTTGATGTTACTCAGAGTTGGTTCTGACCCTCCCGTAAAAGCTAATTCTATTTTAGTTCCTACCGATAAACCTATCCTTTGATCTGAACCTCTTTCAATACGACAATTGGCAGGAACTAAACCTTTTTCTTTGGCAGATGACGATCCACCCAACTCTGAATCGGTTTTGTGAAGCCCTGGAGTAAAAAGATTTTCAATACATTTACGATATGGACCTTTTGATCTGAGCCATTTGGCGTCCCTTTTAGATTCTTCAGTTGCTGAAATTTCTTCTTCTTTTTGCCACGCGGTCCAACCACTTCCACAAACCTTGCTATCTTTAAAAAATTCTCGAGCAATGCCATAAATTATCGCCAAGGCTGCAACTGCTGTAGCTAAAGCAATCAAATATCCAGCCATAGCCCCACAACAAGGACCAATTGATCCGCAGGCAGCAGCCTGGGTCCCCAAAGTTGAAGCGCATTGAACACCTGCAGCAACGCATAAATTTGAAAGCAATATGCTGGTTACCAAGCTTCCCGGTCCAATCCCTGGGATGGCAGTTCCAGCAGAAAGAGACGCTGAAAGACCAGTTCCAGCACACGCTATAATTCCGGCTTTATTGATTACCAACAAAATTGCCGTATACAAAGCAATAAATGAAACACAATGAGGATTTCCTGGAAACGGAAAAAGTTCAAAATCTAAATCTCTATTGATAGGTATAAAAGCTGAAAATTTTAGATCACCAACCTCACAATAATTTTTTGAAGTATCAAAATTAACAGTATAACAAGGATTTTTAGCGCGCGTTAAACTTGGGTCATCGGGCATGTTGCATGCTGATGGATCATCTCTTATTCCGTCATAAGCTTGAGCATCACTAGGAACATATAATTCGCAAAAAATTATTACAAAACAAAGCAGGAATGCAACTATTTTGTTAAATAATTTTTTTCTAAACATCAAAAATATTTATAACTTGGTTAATATTGGTGTTGTTGGTTTTAATTGAGTTACGATTAACCACAAGATAAGAACTTACCTCAAGAATTGTTTTAACTTCACTCATATTGTTTTCTTGTAAAGTCTTTCCACTGCTAACTAAATCAAGAATATAATCACATAAATTGAGTTTAACAGCAATTTCAATCGAACCATTTAATTTAATAATCTCAGTTTGAACTCCAAGCTGAGCAAAATATTCATTGGCAATTTTTGGATATTTTGTGGCAATTCGTAAATGTGATTTTTCTTGCCATTTTTTTAAAATATTATCCTCATTATTTTCTTTACCTGCGATACTTAATCGACATTTGCCTATGAATAAATCTTTAACACTTAAAATTTGCGGTGATGCAAATTCCTTGATAACATCCAATCCACAAATTCCAAGGTCAGCTCCCCCAAATTTGACAAAAGTGGCAACATCAAAACTTCTAACCTTAACAACATCAAGAAAATCAAGGCTTGATGCAAAGGTTAATTTACGAGAATTTTCGTTAAAAAATTCTGGCTCAACCTCAAAATTAATTTTTTTAAAAAATGGTTTAAGCTCTTCTAAAATTCTTCCTTTGGGCAAAGCCAAAATAATTTTTTTCATATTTTTTATTTTTAAAAATCTTTAAAATATCTTAACAACAAACCATAAGAACTTTGCGTTTCTGTGGTTTGGTTTAAAAAACTAAGACGATTATAGCGATAGCCAATTTGTAAAGTAAGTTTATCGAAAAAATTATTTTTTTTGAATTGATAGCCAGCAGAAATTTCACTAAAATTTTGATTAAAACCCAAATCATTGTAGTTTCGATCTTTTAATCTAGTGTTTCCCAAAAGCAAATTCCATGATTGATCGATTTTAATTAATAAATTTGAACTTAAATAACTGCGAAGCTGATCAGAATTACCAAGGTAATTGTTGATTTTGGTATATTCAATTAAACCATCGAGAATGATTCTTTGCGAAAGCGGATATTGATAATTTATTGCATAAGCAATTCCTTTTTGATCAGCAACCTTACTGGGATTAACACGGCTATTTCGACCATTAACATCAAGATTTAAATAAGAAAAATGATAAGATAATTTTTCATTTTTTTTAAAATCAAAATTAATGTCTGTTGAAAAATTATAAGATTTCAAAGCTCGCGAATCACCCGGTATAGCTGAAGATTTAGGATCGCTATGCTTGTTGGCGAATAAGGCATTGTCGAGAATTTTTTGATCATTGTAAAAAAAACTTAAACCAAAATTATATTGACCAGTTTTTTTAGCATTTCCCAACTGCAAAACATTGGCAATACCAATTTTTTCGGTTTGTTTATAGGTTTCGGCAAGACTATGAATTGATATGCCACGATCCCAACGCCAAGCTGTGCCAAAGCCAAGATTAAATTTTCCTAGAATTAAATTATTGCTTATTTTTTTTAATTTATTTTCGTAAAGATAACGCAAATTAATTTCTTCAGCAAATAAACCAAGATCTTTTAAAAAACGATCTCTGCCATTGTAATTATTGGCTTGCCAAGGTCTATTTAAATTCTTAACATCTTGCAGTTTCAAATAAGAATTAAGAGAAATTTTATTATTCAAGTGAATATTATTAAATAACTTAGCTTTAATTGCAGTTTCTTTGAATTCTTGATTGCGGTTATTTGCGCGGTAATAGTGATCAAGGTCTAACTCAGCGATAACTCTACTGTGTATAGCAGGCTTAGGTCGAGTAAAGAAATCAAAATTTTCGTCATTAACGATATCTTTATAAATCCCTAAATTACTTCCAAAGACAATATCATTGCCGTTAGAAGCATTTGTATTATCAACGACAAACAAACAATAGAATAAATTTACAACTATCAACATTGTCAAATGTTTATTTTTAGTTATTTTATTTGCTTGGCAAAACACCGCATGAAGATTCATTAAATTAGAAATTGAATTAATCTAAGTTTTTTTAAAAAAATAATCCTATAAATTAATTTTAAAACTTAACTAAGCAAATTAATTTTTAAACCATAAGCAACATTTATTAATTTTTTTAGGAATTTTAAATTAGAAATCTTATACCAAATC
>Ga0172376_10007764_pt1 | contig 11358 bp, 4 predicted proteins | sample Lak35m_FD_121114 | JGI IMG/M metagenome (GOLD analysis project Ga0172376, IMG submission 121114) | Freshwater microbial communities from Kabuno Bay, South-Kivu, Congo - kab_092012_35m | ecosystem: Environmental > Aquatic > Freshwater > Lake | place: Democratic Republic of the Congo: South-Kivu...
CCACCTCTACAACCGCATGGACACCACCGAGGACATGTGGGCCTCGGAGACCCTGAGGGGGACCCCGGCGCCCCTGCCGACCAAGCCCGGCGTCACTCCTTATGTGGCCCGGCAGCAGCTCGTCTTCGGACTCGTCGACGCCGGCGGCGAACTGCGGCTCGTGCTGTCGCCCGTGACCGTGCTGCACAATCCCTACAACGTCGCGCTGCGCCTGAGACCCGAGCAGATGGGCGACGCCGCGATGCGGCTCTCCTTCCGCTTCTGGAACCAGTGGATGATCGACTACGCGTCCTCCGCCGGCGGAGGCACCACCTGGTCGTCCGACCTGCTGACCATGGCTTCACGCATCGGCGGCAGCCCCAACCAGAGCGAGAGCATGCGCGTCTACATCCAGGAGACGACGCTGGCGCCCGGAGAATTCCGCGTCTACTCCCTCCCCGGCCCGCAGCCCCTGCCCTTCAGCCGCATTGGCACGATGGTGCCCAGCTTCGACTTCCTCGGAGGATTCTGGGCCTCCTGCCTGACCTCCAGCGGGGCGAACCTAGTCCGGAACGCGACCGATAACCTGAGCGTGCAGCTGAGGAGCCAGGGCCCGTTCTACGTGAGGCACATGATGTCCTGCTGGCCGGGCGACCGGCTGAGCGAGCTCAGCAATGCGAACGATTCCACGCTCTACAACGCCTCCAGCGAGGTGACGGAACTCCTGTCGAACAGCCTGACGGCGGACCGGAGCGGCTCGGCGCCGGCCAAGCTCATCCCGCCTTCGGCGGTCCTGCCGATGCCCGGCCAGCCGCCGGCGGTGCTCGCCGTGATGGACTACGGCGTGCGCTGGTCCGCCGATACGCTCCCCTTCCCGGTCTTCAGCCGCTCCAATCCCACCGCTCCGATGACACGGCCTGAGGCGAACGGCTGGGCGCCCCTTTCCCAGCCGCCGGGACATGCGACCACCTCGAACAGCTTCCGGATGACCATCCGGTCCGTGAACGACTGGGCGGAGATCATGGAGACCGACCTCGCGGGCACCCAGGCCTTCGGCGGCATGACGCAGACCTCGGCCGGACGCACGCACGCGGTGTACGCCGAGGTCCCGCTGTCCGCCCCGATCTCGCTCGCCGAATACGCCCACGCGAACATCCATCTCCGCGACCAGGAACCCCTGCTCGCCATCGGCAACAGCTTCGCCTCGCCCTACATCTTCCGGGCGGACGCCTGGGCCTGGCGCGGCGCGCAGAACTGCACCGACGTCGACCGATCCTTCATGATCAACGCGGCGCTGTTCGACCGCCACTTCCTCTCCGGCGCCGGACCCGAGTGGTCCGGCGGCGTCGAAACGCGCAGCATGTCCGCCGTCCTGGATGATTTCGCGGCGGGCCGGCGGCGCCTCGCCAATCCGCGAATCGGACTCGTCGAGACCTTCGGATCGGCGACGGCGCGGCAGAGGCTCGCGTCCCACGGAACCTTCGCCGCGGCGGTCTTGACCGAAGGCGCCTTCAACGTGAACAGCGTCTCGGTCGACGCCTGGGCCGCCGTGCTCGGCGCGACCAAGGGCCTGCCCAGCGGTTCAGCCGACGCGGACCAGCCGTCGGCCGACGCCAACGCGCGTTTCCCGAGGGCGAACCGCACCGACCTCGTCACCCCCGGCCGGCGGGCGGGCTTCGGCACCGATTCCGCCTGGAACGGCCTGACCACCCTCGAGGACGTCCAGATCAGGATGTTGGCCAAGGCGGTCGTCGACGAGATCCGCCTGCGCACGGTGAGCCTGCACCGAAACCAGGAGGGGCGCATCAACCTGTCCTTCGCGCATTCCGCCACCGTCTTCCGCGGGGCGACCACGGGCTCGACCGTGACCGTGCCGGTGCCCTTCACGGGCATGGCGCAGTTCGTCAACCGCTTCACCTGCGGCAACCCGGAATACATCGCCCACGCCGGATGCCTCCAGAACGCGATCCACCGGGCGGAAGCCGACGGAGCCCAGCTCATGAGCCGCCCCGGCCCGACGGCGCCGGTCTCCGGCGAGGCGCAGCAGGTCCCGAACCAAGGTCCCGGCCAGACTCCGTGGTTCGACACCACCCTGAGGACCAGCCTGCGCTCCGGAGATCCGCGCAGCTATGCGACGGGGAGGACCCGCATGACCGAAGGCGCCGCCGGGAGCATGCTGCAGTCCGACATCCTGTCGGCGATCGGTCCCGGACTGACCGCACGGTCCGACACCTTCATCATCCGCGTGTACGCCGAGGCGGAGAGGAACGGCGAGACCGCGGGCGTCTGGATGGAGGCCGTCGTGCAGCGGCTTCCCGAGTTCTGCGACCCGAGCCAGCCGCCTGAGACTCCCGTGACCCATCCTTCCGACTCCAGCCGGTCCAACCCGGCCCTGACCGCCGCGAACCGGCAGTTCGGGCGCCGCTTCCGCGCCATCCAGCTGCGCAGCCTGCGCTCCGACCAACTGTGAGGACCCTGATCGCAACCCTCTCCTTCCTCGCGTCGTCCCTCGTGGCCGCGGAGGAACCGGCGCGTCAGGTGAAGGCCTCCTTCCGCACCCTCTCACTCGGAGAGCCCATCGAACGTGCCGGCTACCTCCGAGGCCGGGACGCCGTGCCGCTGACGATCCCTTTCGACTTCTTCAGCGCCCCGCAGGAATACCGCGGACCGGCCCTGCTGGCCTTCTTCCAGTACGCCGCGGAAAGCCCCACGCCCGACGCGCGGACGCCCTTGCGGGGCGAATCGGCCAGGCTCATCGCGGAGGCGGAGCGGCTCGAAGCCAAGCATGCCGCCACCGTCCAGGCCGTCGCGCAATCGCTGACCGACGCGCCCGAAGGCCCGGAGGGCGACGCCCTGCGCCGACAGGCCGAGGAGATCCTGGCGCTGGCCGAGCCTGACGCCGTGGCGGCCCGGAAGGCCCGGGAGGCGGCGGCCGAGCTCCAGCGTCGGATCGATGCGATGAATCCGGCCGACCTTGCCGAGCGCAAGAACGACAGGAAAGTCGGAACCAAGCGATCAGCCCCGGAGATGTCGCCCCTCGGATCCGTCCCGGTCTCGGACGGCGAGACCATGCTGCTGCTGTTCGTGCGCACGCCCCAAGGCCTGCGCATCCACAAAGTCCCCGAGAACGGGAAGCATCCTTTCGGGATGCTCTGCTTCCTCAACCTGGGCGAACGGCCCCTGACCTTGCGGGCCGGCGGCCGGACCGCGACGGCCGCCCCGCTGCGACCTGAAATCTTCACCCCCGCGACCGACCCGCGAGGCTACGTCGGACTGGAGATCCGGGAACCCGGAGCCGAAGGCCGGCTGCTGCGGACCCTGCGGGCCAGACCCGAACCGACCGCACGCACCACCTACCTGCTGCTTCAGACCGAGGAAGGATTCCAGCTCAAGGGCGTGACCGAGCGCGCGCCCCGATGACCCCTCAGGCCGGGCGCCAGTCGAGGATCTCAGTCTGAGGCATCCGGCGCCCCTGCCAGCGGTTCCACTGCAGTCGCACCGCAAGCCGATGGGGCAAAGGAGGGGTTGCCGCTGAGGGAGTTTCCCCTACCATCTCGAGAGTGCCTCTTCGCGCCACCGAGAGACCCGTCGAGGAAGCCCGGACACGGGGCGGCTTCAGCCTCGTGCTGTCGCTCACCGTGATGGCGATGCTCGTCCTGACCGTGGTCACCATCGCCGCCTTCATCTCCATCGAGACGCGGCTGGCCGGGCACAGCCATCTGGGGGCGAGGGCCAAGCTCAACGCCGCGATGGCGCTCAGGCTCGCCCTGGCCCATCTGCAGCAGGAGGCGGGACCCGACCGGCGTGCGACCGCGAGGGCCGAAATCATCCAGCCCAACGCCGCCATCTCGGCCTTGCGCAATCCGATGTGGACCGGAGTCTGGAGGTCCGACCGTCCGAACCAGCCTCCTGCCTGGCTCGTGAGCGGCCGGCACGACCAGACGGCCGGCGCCCAGTCCGTGTCGATGGAAGGCCTCTCCGACTACGGACCCGGACACCTGCATCCCCTGGTGACGGCCTACCCTCCCGTCGGCGTCGAATCCGTGACCCTCGTGGGCGACGGGAGCGCCAACCGATTCTCCGCGGCGGATCCCGGCAAACCGTCCGGCTTCGTGGAGGGACTGCCCAAGATTCCTTTCCCGGAGACCTCCGGCGCCTACGCCTACTGGATCGGCGACGAGGGCATCAAGGCGCGCATCAATCTGACGGACCCGCGGCTGGGCGCGGCGGCGGGCAGCCCGGCGAACGTCTCCGCCCTCCGCGGCCCCGGGCGGACGGCGGCCGAACTGCTGCCGGGGCTGACGGCGGCCGCCCCGGCCGAACTCGGCGCAGCCAACGGCGTCGACGAACTGCCGCTGGTCACCGGATCCACGGCGGGCACGCCGGCGGACACGCCCGCCAGGGCGACGACTCCGAACTCACGCCGCCTCTTCCATGACGTAAGCTTCAGCTCCGCAGGCGTCCTGTCAGACTCCCGGGACGGCGGCCTGAGACGCGACCTTTCGCTGGCGTTCGAACTCACGGACCAGGACTTCAGCAGGTCCGAGTTCGGTTCCGCCTTCGACGTGCCTGCGACCGGCGGCCTCTCAGGCCATGAGACCGTGAGGATGCAGTCGCCGATCGCCGGACGCATCATACAGGTGGCGCCGGTCTTCAACCGCACCGTGCCGCAGGGCGAGCTGCGCGGCCCGACCTGGTGGGCCTTGCGGGACTACCACCGGCTCTACAAGCAGCTCGGCTGGAGCGCGTCCGGGGCGCCCAGCCTGCGTGCCCGGTCCCTGTTCCCCAACGCCGGCAACATCCACACCGCGCCCTTCGACGGCGACGTCGAGGGACTCAGGCGGACGCAGTACCTCTACGCCGGCGCGCACAACGGCGACCATCCCGGCCTCAACCCCTCGGCCCAGGATTTCGGCACCCTCTTCGGCACGAACTACCGTCCGATCCCCAGGCCCTTCGCCTGCTCGGCGGCGCCCTACGTCGACCGCACCCTGCTCGTCTTCGACATCAGCCAGGGCGGAGGCTGGATCACGCTCAATCTCACCCCCTTCGTGGTGCTGCACAACCCCTACAACGTCGCGATGGAATGTCCCGCGACCTCCACCGGAGCCAGCCACGTCCTCAGCTACAGCGACTGGGACGAGTGGAAGCTCATCATCCGCATCACGCGCAGCGGCATCACCTACAACTACGAGCACCCGCTCGGCGACTACTACAAGCGGATGGGCTCCCTCTCCTCGAGCACGCCGGACATGTTCCGGCTCTACCTCGGCTCCGTTACCCTCCAGCCCGGGGAATACCGGCTCTTCTCCCCCGCCTCACCGGTCCCGTCCGTCTGGGGCAAGGTCGTGAGGCTCACCAACAGCTTCAACTTCACCGGAGGCTACACGGACGGAGGGGACACGGGGCTGGACTGGTCCGTGCTCTGGCCCGGCTTCTCCATTTACTACAACGACCGCATGCAGTTCGAGATCGCACCGACCGGACGCTCCATGCCCGACTCCAACGGCCTGCCCCGCTCAGTCCCGACCTCCAACCGCGTCACGCCCGGGGGCGTCTTCCGTTTCCGGCACGGACTGGTCTGCTGGCCGGGGGACGCGCTCACCGACGCCAGCACGAGCTACGAGCTCTTTAACGGGAGCAGCGAGCTCAACGAGGTCACCCAGCGGCTCGTCGATCCCTCACGCGTCGGGCACCCGGGTCCGATCATCTTCTCCAACGTGTCGGCCATCCCCCAGAACCGGACGTCAAGCGGACTGCCCGCCCCCGGCCAGATCATAGCGGCCCTGGAGCTCTCCACCCGCGCCGTGACGGAACGCCCTCCGTCGACCACCTGGCTCAGCATCAACTCGACCGCGGCGCTTTCCTACCCCCCGTACACCGCGGCACCGCAGCTCTATCAGGCCGCGCTCCCCGCCCCGATGTTCACCCATTCCAACCCGACGGCCCCCGTCGTCCGTCCCGACGGGGCCGGAAGGACCGCCACGGGCACCAGCCCCGGATTCCACGGCGCGTCACCGAGCTACCGGATGCGCGCCTTCCGGCCGACCGGCTCCGGCTCCGTGGCCTGGAGCACGCTCATCCCGACGCAGGTCAGCGGCGGCAGCACCTTCGCCTTCGGCGGCTACAGCAAGGAGACGACCGGCTCCACCCGCTCCGTGCACGTCGAGATACCGCTGGCTCCTCCGACCTCGCTCGGGCAGTACGCCCACGCCAACTTCGGCCTGCGCGATCAGCAACCGCTGTACGGCGTGGGCAACAGCTTCGCCAGCCTGCAGGTCCCGATGCAGAGGGCCGTCGACCTCACCGCGCCGGACTGGACCGACTTCGACCAGCCCTATCTCCTCAACACCAGCCTCTGGGACGCGTACTTCCTCTCTTCGGCGGCACCGGAAATGACGCGGTCGACGACCCCCGTCGCCCCCCAGGCGCCAGACCCCGACTCGACGGCGACGGGAAGTCCCTACGCCGAGACCAGGTCGCTGGCCCAGGTGCTCGACGACTTCGCCGCGGGCAGAGGAAGGCTGGCCAACCCGAACATGCGGCTGGCGGCCGAGGGTTCGGTCGCACGCCAGGCCCTCGCCTCGCATCGCACCTCGGCGGCCGTGCTGCTTAACCAAGGGGCCTTCAACGTGAACTCCACCTCGGTCGACGCCTGGACCGCCTTCCTTGGCTCGGCCAACCAGCTAGTCCATTCGAATCTGGCGGCGAACCAGCCCAACGCGAGCGCGGGCAATCTGGCGAACGTCAGGCTGCCCCGCGCCATCAGGACGGATGCCAGCGCACCGGCGACCGGTGCGATGAACGATTCAGGGAGGACGAACTGGACCGGCTTCGCCAACCTGACCGAGACGCAGATTCGCGCCCTGGCCGCCGCGATCGTGGCCGAGAACAAGGCGCGATTCCAGGTCATCCAGCGCACCGAGCGCGACCAGCTCAGCCCGCCCGCTCCGCGCGTCTTCGCGGGACAGACCGCGGCGAGCACGCCCTACCTGAGCCTGTCGGAGTTCGTGAACCGGTTCCTGTGCTCCGACGCTTGGGCGGCGCGCTGCGGCGCGCTGCAGTCGGCGATCTTCAGGGCGGACGACGCGGGGAACGCGGGACTCAGCGACCGGGCGACTGCCGTCGCGGGCGTACGCTTCCCTGCCAACGTCATGGTGAGCCAGACGTCGTTGAGCGGCACCAACGCCGCCCCCTTCCTGCAGCCTCAGAACGTCGAGGCCTTCGAGCGTCCGACCTCCGGCTCCGGGGCCAACCGCGTGCACGCCGCGATGGGTTCGCCGGGGACCCTCATCCAGGTCGACCTGCTCCAGTCGCTCGGCTGTTCCATCGCGACCCGGTCCGACACCTTCACCGTCCGCGTCTACGCCGAGGCCCATGACGGCATGGGGTCCTACGCCCGCCGCTGGATCGAGGCCGTCGTGCAGCGACTGCCCGAGCACCTCTCCCCGGAGAACCCGCCTGAAACCAAGCCGGACGACCCCTCGCTCTCGCCCGTGAACCGTGTCCTGGGCCGGCGCTTCGTCATCATCTCCGCACGCTCCCTCCGACAAGATGAGATCTGAACTCCTCACCCTGGGACTGGCGCTCGCGGCCGTCTGCCACGGACAGGCCCCGCGCAAGGCCGAGGCCAGCCTGCTGCTCCTTTCCGGCGCCGGATACATCGCCGACCACGGCTACCTCGACGCCGGCGGCAAAGTGCGGCCGATCGACATCTCACCCGACCTCCTCTCCGAGCGCATCGCCTACTCCGGACCCGCCCGTTTCGAAATCCGACCTCTCGAGGGCCCGCGTTCGAAGCGGGACGGCGGACCTCCCCTCGCCTGGTATGACCTTCCGGCCGGCCCCGGGCCCCACCGCCTCATCCTGCTGGTGAATCCTCGGCCCGGCTCACCGGGCATCAGCGCCGTGAACGACGAACCCGGAGCCCTGCCCTTCGGCTCCATCCGATTCCTGAACCTCTGCCCCTATCCCGTGGAGCTGGCGGGCGAGCGGAAGCGATTCAGCGTCAAGGCGCGCGGCTCGACGGTCGTCAGGCCGGACGTCAAGGACGGCCAATACTTCGACCTGGACGTCATCACGCAGGACGACGAGCCGCGGACCGTGTTCCATATCCGCCACTTCCACATGGTGGACGCGCGCACGCTCTGCTTCATCGAGCCTGACGGCCCCGAGGGACAGGCCAGGATCAAGTCGGTCGAAGAACGCGCCACCAAGGCCCCTGTCCCGAAGATCGTGACCCGGCCGCCCAAGGAGTCCGGCGACGAACCGCAGCGCTGAGCGCTCAGGCCGGGCGCCAGTCGAGGATCTCAGCCTGAGGCATCCGGCGTCCCTGCCAGCGGTTCCACTGCAGTCGCACTGCAAGCTCGACCGGGCGCGAGACCGGCGGCAGACGGTCGGCCATGCGCCAGGCGACGAAGCTGAGCCGTCGGCCCCCGCCGAGGGAGAGCTGGTGACGGAAGTTGCCTTCGCCGAAGACCGTGGGCGCGCGGTCGAACGTCACGCCCTTCAGGCCGAAGACCGGCTCCGGATTGCCTTCGCCGAAAGGCTGGAGCAGCTCGAGGTCATCGAAGAGACGGTCCGTCACTTCGGCCGGCGAAATCCAGTGGGCGATCTCGATGTCGCGCAGCGAGGCCTCATCGCCACCCGAGGCCGCGCGCTGGGCCTCGACGGCGGCGGCGAAACGTTCGCGGAAAGCCGGGACCTTGTCCGCATCGAGCGACACCCCCACCGCCATCGGGTGCCCGCCGTAGGTGCGGAGCAGGTCGGAACAGGCCGCGAGGGCCTCGACCAGATTGACCCCGGGCACGCTGCGTCCCGAGCCCTTGGCGCCGTCGCCCTCGCGACCGAGGACGATGACCGGACGGCCGAGCGAGCGGCAGAGCTTGCCCGCCGCGATGCCGACGACCCCCGGATGCCAGTCCCCGAAGACCACGCAGCCGGCGCCTCCGTGCTGGGCGGCCTGGAGGGCCGCCTCCTCCGTGACCTTGCGGTCGATCTCCTGACGCTCGCGGTTGAGGCCGTCGAGCTCGGCGGCGTCGCGCAGGCAGTCGTCAGGGGACTCAGAGAGCAGCAGCCGGAGCGGCAGCGCGGCGTCGGCGAGACGCCCGCTGGCGTTGATGCGCGGACCGAGCCGGTAGGAGACGTCGACCGAGGTGAGCACCCCGCCCGGTTCCATGCCGCTCACCGAGATGAGCGCACGCACACCGGGGCGGCGGGCTTCGCCGAGCGCGCGGAGCCCGTGGGCGGCGAGGATGCGGTTCTCGGAGCGCAGCGGCACCAGGTCGGCGATCGTGCCCAGCGCGGCGAGGTCGAGGTAATCGCGCACCGCGATGACCGAACCGCGGGAATCGCCCTCCAGACGGAGCACCTTGAGCACCCCGTGGATGAGCTTGAAGACCAGTCCGGCCGTGCAGAGCGACTGCCAGGGCGCGTCCGCGGGATCATTCACGCGCGGGTTGACCAGCGTGCAGGAGGCGCGGGTCTCCTTGGCCACGTGGTGATCGACCACCAGCACGTCGACGCCGGCGGCGCGGAGCCGGTCGACCTCGGCGGCCGAGTTCGTGCCGCAGTCCAGCGCGACGAAGAGCGAGGGGCGGGCTTCGGCGAGGGCGCGCTCGAGCGCGGCCATCGAGAGCCCGTATCCCTCCTCCATGCGCCGGGGCACGAAGGCCTCCGGCGCGGCGCCGAGCCGGCGCAGGAAGTGCACGAGCATCGCCGTGCTGGAGACGCCGTCGACGTCGTAGTCGCCGAGCACCGCGATGCGCTCGCCGTCACGGCAGGCGCGCACCAGACGCTCCGCGGCGTCGCGCAGCCCTCCGACCGCGAACGGATCCGAGACGTGGGCCAGCTGCGGCCGGAGGTGCCGTTCGGCCTCGGCTTCGTCGGAGAACGCGCGGGCGAGGGCGTGGGCGAGCGGTTCGCTCACCCCCAGGGCGGCCGCGATGCGGCGGGCGAGGCCGTCATCGGCGGCCCGGTGCGACCAGGCGGACATCGGGTCGGGCCTCAGGCTTCCTTGTCGGAGCCCGCCTGCCACGCGTAGGTACGGGGCAGTTCGGCGGCCTCGACCCCCTTGCGCTCACCGCGGTGCCACCAGTAGAAGACGGGGCTCGCGATGAAGATGGACGAGAACGTGCCGATGAGGACGCCGTAGGTGAAGACCTCGCCGTAGAGGCGGACGTCGCCGGCTCCGAAGGCCCAGAGGGCGACGGAGCAGAGGAAGACCGTGGCGGCGGTGAGCACCGTGCGGGACAGGGTGCGGTTGATGGCGAAGTGCACGCAGTCGGAGAGCGCGCGGCCCGGGTTGGCCTCGAGCTCCTCGCGGATGCGGTCGAACACGACGATGGTGTCGTTGATCGAATAGCCGATGATGAGCAGCACCGTGGCGATCATCGTGGCGCTGAACTGCCCGCCGAAGAGGACGAAGAGGCCGACCGTGAGGAGCACGTCGTGCAGCGTGGCGACCATGGCCGCGAAGCCGAAGCCGGCCTCGAAGCGGAGCGCGACGTAGACGCCGATGCCCAGCAGGGCGAGCGCGACCGCCCAGACGGCCTCCGTGCGCATGGCCGTGCTGACGGAGCCGCCGACGGCCTCACGGGAGAGCATGACCTTCTCGGGCGCCTGGCCCCGGTCGCGAAGGATCTCGGGATACTTGGCCGAGAGCGCCTCGACGATCCTGCGGACGTTGGCGAAGTCGCCCTTGGCTCGGTCCTCCGTGAGGGAGGTCTCGATGCGTAGCGTGCGGTCGCCGCCGCCGACCGGCGTCTGGACGGTGACGGTGGTATCGGGCAGGCCGGCCGCGGAGGCGGTCGCCAGCACCCTGCCCGTGTCGACCTGGGCGCCGGGCACGAGGGCCACGACCGTGGATTCGCCGCCGCGGAAGTCCTTGCCGAAGGCCTCCTTGCCGCGGACGCCGAGCGTGACGAGCCCGGCGACGATGAGCAGCCAGGACGCGGCGAAGGCGACCTTGGCGTAGCGGAGGAAGGGGATGGCGGCGTCGGGACGGAAGACCGGCAGGCCGAAGACCTTGGTCATGACCCCGCGCGCGATGGCCATCTCCTGGAGCCCGCGACAGGTCACCAGCGACGTGAAGAGCGTGGTGAAGATACCGATGGCGAGCGTGATGCCGAAACCGCGGATGGCGCCCGTGCCCATGAAGACCAGGATGAGGGCGGTGAGCAGCGTCGTGAGGTTGGCGTCGACGATGGTGAGCGTGGCGCGCTCGTAGCCCTCCTTGAGGGACACCGCGCGGTCCTTGCCGAGCGCGGCCTCCTCGCGCACGCGTTCGAAGATGAGGATGTTGGCGTCGACGGCCATGCCGAGCGTGAGCACCAGCGCGGCCACTCCCGGGAGCGTGATGGTGGCGTCGAAGTAGGCGAG
>Ga0172376_10007765_pt1 | contig 11357 bp, 17 predicted proteins | sample Lak35m_FD_121114 | JGI IMG/M metagenome (GOLD analysis project Ga0172376, IMG submission 121114) | Freshwater microbial communities from Kabuno Bay, South-Kivu, Congo - kab_092012_35m | ecosystem: Environmental > Aquatic > Freshwater > Lake | place: Democratic Republic of the Congo: South-Kivu...
AGGCTACAACCATCTATCTTGTGCTTTAGAAGCAGAGATGAAAGAAAAGGGTGATTATGACACCTGTGTCCTATGTGGGGTGGAAACTCCCTACAAGCGTAATGTACATATTGATTTACGTGTGGGATATATAGAAGGAGCTGGGCAGCTCTGTAAAGCGTGCTATGATGGAGGCACAGACAGAAGACAATTATTAGTTCCTGTGAGTGTAATAAATAATACACCAAATGATCAGGAGCTGGGTGCAAGAATAAGACAAATTTATTGGGAAACTTACGGTGGTGATGTTCAAGATTTAGAAACCTATCGTAGGGGTAGAAACAAGTTCTAAAACATATTTTATGATACATTTAATTAAATGGATAGCAGTGGGGATAGGTATATTCTGTTCTCTACCACTTATGGCTTTTGGTGTTGTATGTTCTATTGTAGCATGGGATGCTAAGTATTTTGACAACATCAACGGTTGTTTATTTGATATTATAGCTGACATTGACTAATTAAAACACATTACATGGCACGCAAATCAGTTCCTGCAGAAGAAACTGCTAGGCTAGAAATAGTTTGCAACAACTTCAATGAGTGTGATGTTAAATTCACAGGAGACACTATGGAAATGACAGCAGCACTTGCTGGATTAATGGCTAAAGATGAAGAAGAAAATGCATTTCGTAAAATGATGACATTCGCTATAGAATTAGTTTTGGAATTGGATAAAAAGTCCAAAAAGAAGTAAAAATGAATGTAATTATTTATGACATAGAAACACTGAAAGAGTATTTTCTGGTGGTGTGCCTCATTCCTGGAGAAACCTATAGAGCTTTTAAGGTGAATGCTGAAGAGAACAATCTAGATGGTTTTGTTAAGTTTATAAACGAACATAAACACCACTATTGGGTGGGTTATAACAATCTTCGTTTTGACTCTCAGGTGGTGGAATGGGTATTACGTAACTATGAACACTGGCATGACCTATCAGGGCTTGAAATCACAGCTAGAATACACCAGAAAGCTTCTGATGTTATAGATGATGCTAACCACGATGTGTTTCCTGAATATAGAGAATCAGACCTTTCCCTGCCACAACTAGACCTGTTTAGGATACACCACTTCGATAATAAAAATCGAAGGGTGAGCCTAAAGAGGCTTGAGTTTGAAATGGACTTAGAAGATATTGAAGAGATGCCTATTGCTGCTGATAAAACAGGTATGACAAAGGATGACCTATTTCTTACAACCAAGTATTGTATCAACGATGTATGGGCCACCTATCAGTTCTATCTAATCACCATTGGTCAGACAGACCATCCTTTGTATAAGGGTAAAGATAAAATACAGCTTAGACTTGACATACAAGAAGAGTTTGGTATTCCTTGTCTCAACTACTCAGATAGTAAGATAGGGGATGAGATGATTAAGAAATACTATTGCCAAGAGAAGCGTATTGATTACAAAGAACTTCCTAAAAAGGGATTCTTTACCAAATATACAGCTGTAAAAGAGTGTATAGCTCCTTATGTGGCGTTTCAAACACCTCAGCTACAGAAGTTTCTAGAAAGGATTAAGAAGATAAAACTAGGTGTGCAAGATGATTTCAAAGAGGAGCTACATTTCTATAACAACGTGTATTCCTTCATGAAAGGCGGTTTGCATACAGAGAACAAGCCTAAGATATTTGAGGCTGATGAGGAGTATGAGATAATAGATTGGGATGTATCTAGCTACTATCCAGCCATCATCATCAATAATGGACGCTATCCAAGGCACTTAGGAAAGGAATTCCTACATGGCTATAAGACAATGTTTGAGAAAAGATTGGAACTCAAGCCTTTAGCTAAGAAGGACAAGCGTATTGCAGGGATTGTAGAGGCTCTAAAGCTCTCTGTAAACTCTGTATATGGTAAGAGCTCTGACATGCAGAACTGGATATATGACAGGCAGCTCACTATGTTCACCACTATTACAGGGGAACTAAGTCTTATGATGCTCATAGAAGCCTATGAACTAGCTGGTATTAATGTAATAAGTGCAAACACTGATGGTGTAACAATTATAATCAAAAAATGTTACATAGACAAGATGCACGAGATAAACAGCTGGTGGAGTGGGCTTACGGGCTATGAGCTAGAAAGAGCTGACTATCAAAAGATTATATTTTCCACAGTAAATGACTATCTTGCAATAAAAACAGATGGAGAAGTTAAGAAGAAAGGAGATTTCCTCACGGATTTCGAGCTTCATAAGAACAAGAGTGCACGCATTGTACCACTTGCTTTGGAACAATATTTTGTTAGTGATATACCTGTTGATACTACTATTCGCAGTCATAGCACTATCTATGACTTCTGCCTCAGGCAAAAAGCTAGCAAAGACTTCCACTATGAAGGTGTAGACAGATCCACAGGAACCAAAACCATCTATCATAAGCTCATTCGTTACTACATATCTAATACGGGTGAAAAGCTATTGAAGGTGAAGAATGAACATTCAGACAGTGGTGCTGCAGATGTGTCACAAGTGGAGGCTGGTGAGTGGGTGGTTACTGTCTGTAACCATCTGCCTAAGAACGCTTTGTTAAAGAACATCAACCACGCTTATTACATAGAGCGTGCTGAGAAAATCATTAGAAAAATACAAACAGAAGGAAAGGGTAAGCAACTTGTTGTAGACCCCAACCAATTATCCCTATTTTAATTATGACAACTGCTAAACCAAAAGGCTTAAGACCAAAGATGGGTGATAGGTATAGAACTCTACGATCTAAGCAATGTTTTATAAGCTATAAGGACAAGGATGTGGTGAAACTGTCTTACATAGGTGACGATCCTTATGTAGAAGTGTGGGATAGGAAGGAGTTTATTGAAGAGGTGAGAAAGTTTCACTTCTTCAAAGAACCCAAACCTAAAATTACAAGAGAGAATATTTCAGAGCACTTGGTTGACTACCAACTAAATATGATTGGTAAAACAATGGAAGAAGCAAAGAAGGATGAATGGTGGTTTACCAATTGGACATTTACACAAAAGCAGTATGAGCTGTTCAGAGACTATGCTATTCCTCTTATTAAGAAAACCTTTAGATGTAACACTAAGAAGGCCACAGAGACATTTAATTGGTTCAATCTACAGTTTGGCCTTCGTATTAAAGACTAACACCCCTATGTTCTGGATTATTTTAATTTCAGTGCTACTATTTGTAGCCTGGATAACCTATGAATTACATCGTGCTCCTCTGATGGAAGATGAGAATGATACAATTGTTGATCCCACCACTACATGCTGGGATGATGATACAAATCACACAGAGGGACACTTCCATTAAAACATTATATATGAATAAAGAAGACGATTGTTTGTATCAATTGACAGATGAAAAAGGTGAAGCATATTACAACTACATTGTTATATGTGGAGAACCTTGGGCTCATCGAGAAGTGAGAAAGCATGAAGCTGCTTTATACACCTATGGAGAGATGCTTACAGCAAAATCTTATTTTTCTAGAAAAAAAATAAGGACATATGAGCAAAAGGTTGATAAACCTGGATACAAAAAGAAAACAAATGACAAACCACCAAAAATTTCCTGAAGACTTTGAGCGGGAACACCTAAAAGATGCTATATATTTGCTGGAAGAACAACAAAAAATAATGCAGGAGATTAATAAAGAAGAACATCGTCTGCCTGCTAAAATTACCATCATAGCACCTCTTCCTAAACACAAGACAGATGAAGTTGAACGTAACACTCTACCATTTTGAAGAACTGATAAAGAAGACATATTCTCTTGATTTAATATTCTTGCTAAAGGTGCTTGAAGAAGGACTGGACACTGAAGAACTCTGTGCAAACAGTGTAAGGGTGTGCAACCTTTTTCAAACACTTGAGCGCAAAGGACTCATTGGAACAGATAGAAAGCTCACATTACAAGGCAAAGAACTTCTGTCATTTATAGAAACAGAAGGAGAAGTGAAAATAGCTAAAATGAAAGCTCCTGCCAGTGAATTTGAACAGTGGTGGAAGGCCTATCCTGGCACAGATACATTTGTGCATAAAGGCAAGAAGTTTACAGGCTCTAGAAGCCTTAGACAGAACAAGGATGAATGTAGGCTCAGGTTTGATAAAATCCTGTTAGAGGGTGAATACACTCTACAAGATATGCTTGCAGCTTTAAAATTTGATGTAGAACAGAAGAAAGAAAACTCTGTGAAGACAGGGAATAACAAACTTACATACATGCAAAACAGTCTCACCTATCTCAATCAACGCAGCTTTGAGCCCTATATAGAGCTTATTAAAGAAGGTGCAAAGATAGAAGAGGCTACTAAACCAGTGGGAGGAACAGATATATGAGTTTTGAGCAGCTAAAACAAGAAGTGCAACTGGGCCTGGATGGTAGAAATGGGGGTATTCCCATGGGATTTGATAGGCTGAATAGATATATTGGCATACGCAAGAGTATGTATTTTCTTGTAGGTGGTTTGACAGGCTCTGGTAAAACTAGCTTCATTGATGATGCGTTTGTGCTAAATCCCTTTGACTGGTATATCAATCAACCTAATCCATCTATTAAGCTACGCATCATCTATCGCTCTATGGAGCGCTCTAGAACATACAAGCTGGCTAAATGGGTGAGTAGAAAGATATTCCTAGATCAAGGCATCATTATTCCTGTTACCAAGCTCTTAGGCTGGACAGAAAGAATGAGCCATGATGAGCATGATTTATTCCTTATGTATGAAGACTATATAGGAAGAATGGATGATGCCATCACTATTATTGATGGACCAGAGAACCCTGTAGGTGTAGCCAAAGAATTAAAAGCGCATGCCTTAAAAAATGGGCGCATTGAGCAGGTGGATGAGTATAATAAACGCTATTTCCCAAATAATGAGCGAGAAATCACTATGGTGATTATTGACCACATAGGCCTATTAAAGACTACTAAGGACCAAACCACCAAAAAGCAGGCTATTGACAAGATGTCAGATGAACTAAGATATGCTCGTGACTTCTATGGGTATACACCTGTTGTTGTTAGCCAGTTTAATCGTGACATAAGCAACCCCATCCGTATAAAGAATGGGGATGTTGAGCCTCAGTTGGAAGACTTTGCAGAGAGCTCTCAAACCCAAAATGATGCTGATGTAGTATTGGCCCTATTTGATCCTATGCGCTATAAGGTGGATGATCCCAGTGGTTATTCTTTAGATAAGCTTAAAGATGAACACGGTGGTAAATATTTTAGGAGCCTTAGGCTGATAAAGAACAGCTATGGTGAGGATGATGTGCGTATTGGGCTGGGCTTTATGGGCCAGATTGGTATGTTCAAAGAACTGAAGAAGCGTAAAGACATGACAGATGCTGATTATGAGTCAGTGGTGAACAAATCCTATTTTTTAAACAAATAAAAACAAATGGATATTAAGTTATTTGATACACTTCCAAACAAAAAAGATGATTTCTGGCAATTAGTGATGTTACCCACTGTAACAATACTTAGAAGACCTGCTAATGAAAGATATACAGTGTTTAGTGTGGAATGGTTATTTTGGTCATTAACAATCATTATAAATGACAATAAGAGACAAACGACAGAAGGAATTTGCTAGAGTGTGGTTAGATGGTGGTAGATTTGGTATTCTAAACCTCTGTCCGAGGTTTGGCAAAATCTTCACCACTATCAATATTCTAGAAGAGCTGAAGCCCAAAACCATACTTATTGCCTATCCAGACAACAAAATTAAACAGAGCTGGAAGGATGATTTTGCCAAGAGGGGATATGATGACAGTGCTGTCACATACACCACCCATTTGAGCCTTAAAAAGCACCTACAAGAGCAATTTGATCTAATAGTGATAGATGAAATACATCTGCTGTCAGAAGCCCAAATAGAGGCTGCTAAAGAGATGATAGACAAGCACATGGAATTTAGTCACACTGGAGGGGATGTGTTAGGTCTTACAGGCACTCTATCAGCCTTTACAGAACGCACATTAGAAGAAGAGCTAGACTTACATGTTATTGCTAGCTATTCTATTGATCAGGCTATTAACGAAGGGGTGATAGTGGATTATGAAATCACAGTGGTGAGAGTGCCTCTAGACAACATCCGTAAGCACAAATACAAAACTGGTGAGCGTACAGAGAAAAAACAGTTTGACAGCTATGGATGGGTGATAGATAGCCTTGAAAGACAAGGAAAAGCCACTATGTTTCTTAGACTCGCAAGGATGCGAATTATACAGAATAGTATAGCTAAGATGGAGAAAACCAGAGAGCTGCTTAAAAAGCACAAAGATGAACGTGTGCTAGTGTTCTGTGGTGTCACAAAGATTGCTGACCAGCTAGGCATTCCATCCTATCACAGCAAAAAGGAAGAGAAAGACATCTTCCAAAATTTTGTAGAAGGAAAAGGTAAACATTTAGCTGTTGTAAAGATTGGTAACACAGGCGTGACATATAAGCCACTCAACCGTGTGATAATCAACTATTTTGATAGCAATGGTGAAAACCTAGCACAGAAGATAAATAGATGTATGGCTATGGAATATGACAATCCAGACAAAAAAGCACAGATATACATCATATGCACTACAGAAGATGTAGAGCTCAAATGGCTGAAAAAAGCATTAGAATTCTTTAATAAAGACAAAATAAAATACACATAAAACTTGGAAATCCCCTATGAAAACCCTATCTTTGAACAAAAACAACAACTAAAAAATGGCAAGCAAACTCATCGGAATTGTTGGTCCTACAGGTACTGGCAAGTCCACATCAATCAAACATTTAGACCCCAAGACAACCTACATTATTAACACAGCAAGAAAAGAACTACCTTTTAAAAGCGCAGACAAACTCTACAACACAGAAAACAAAAACTACAAGGAAGTGGATGAAATTACAGAAATCCACAGACTCCTATGCACTATTTCAGAGAAAGCTCCACACATTAAAAACATCATCATTGAGGATAGTAATTACATGATGGCATTTCGTATGGCTGATAAAGCATCAGAAGGTGGGTTTGCTAAATTCAACATCATGGCTAAAGACATGATTGACCTACTAAGAGGTGCTCGCAAGCTAAGAGATGACCTGAAGGTGTTCTATTTCACCCATCCTGATATTATTGAGGATGGTGGGGAAATCATGAGCTACAAGATGAAAACCTCTGGTAAGATGTTAGATAACCATTTCAATCTAGAGGGCCTATTTGCCATCTGTCTTTACACACATACAGAAGAAAGTAAGGATGGTGTGGTGAGCTACAACTTTGTAACTAACAGGTTCAGAAAATATCCTGCAAAAAGTCCTGATGGAATGTTTGAAGATGTCAAGATTCCTAATAACTTGCAGTATGTAGTGGACAAAATAAACGAGTATTATCAATAATTAACAATCTAAAAACTAAAAAACATGTCAAGCATTGGCGGTAAAAAAAGAGAAATTACACAACTACCCGACTTTAAAAAGAAAGTGGGCTTATTTGAAGCTCGCGTATTAGCAATCAATCCTACAGCAGAGGAGTTTAAAGACATTTTGAACATTGAGCTAAAAGAAGACAGCAAAGCTGTTGAATATCTAAGCACAAGTGATGAAGGAAAAACTAAGCTTCGTGTAGATGTATGGCTAGAAGATGTAAAGAGCAAAGAAAGATTTAAGGTGTCTTTCTTCCTTGAAGACAAACAGAAAGAGAATAGAGATGGTACCAAAAAACAATATATTAATGCTGTAGGTGTAACATCTTGGGCTGATGATCCAAACAACCTTGGTGATTGGTTTACAGCTCGTGACTATCGTGTAGCATTTGTGGGTGAAGAAGACCTATACAACTTCCTACGCACATGGTTGGGTAATCTAGACTATCGTGATGCAGAAACCACTCTTCAAATTGACTGGAAGAAGCTTATGAAGGGTAATGTAAAGGATATAAAAGAGCAGATTGGTGGAGAGCTAGCTACAACATTTGTTGCTCTAGCCACTATCAAAACTGTTATCAAAGATGAAGAAACTAAGGAGTATCAGGGTGTGTATAACAAAGCATTCCTTCCTGCTTATAGCTTAAAGAACTTCCGTCTCATCAATTATTCTGATGATAAGGTGTTGCAAGCATTACGCAGCAAGAAAACTCGTGACTTAAAACCTCATGAGCGTTTTGTAGTGAATGTTACAGGTGAATATGGATGTAAAGAATTCTATACACTTAAAGACCTAAAAGACTATAATGCTGATGACAACCTTGTAGCCTCAGATAAAGCCATCTCTACAGATGGTGATGATTATTAATATTCCTCCTGCTTCATACAGCCCTCGTTAGAATTCTAGCGGGGGCTAATTTTTTACATATGATAAAAGGTAAAAGAAAAACCCATCTAACGGTGGAGAATATTCTTAAGCTTGTTACAGAATATGATATATTCAGGTGGTATATGCCTGAGAAAGGATGGAAACTAAACCAAGTGACTCTTTCTCCTTTTAGAAGAGAGCGCAACCCCTCATTCCTTATAGGCACAAAGCATGGCAGAGTGTCTTTTATAGACTTTGCAGACACTTCTTTTAGAGGTGATTGCTTTGATTTTGTCAGGCTGCTATTCAACCTACCAGGAATTAGTGATGCACTCTTATTGATTGATAAGGATTTTGGCTTAGGGCTAGCTGGTGGTGAACCTACACATCATTACAAAAAGGTGGTGGGAGAATATAAACAGCCAGCAGATTTAAGCAAGCGCTATGTGCTCATACAGGCTAAGACAAGAAAGTTTACAAAAGAAGAACTAGCCTATTGGAATCAGTATCATCAGAGTGAGGATGACCTCAAAGCTAATGGTATATATTCCATCAAAGAACTCTATCTTAACAAGGAAAAGTTTCCACTAAAGGAAACAGAGCTTAGGTTTGGTTATCTCTATGAAGGGGGTCACTGGAAAATCTATCGTCCTTTTGGAGATAAGAAAAGCAAATGGATGCCTAACAATGTTCCTATCACCGCTATGGATGGTAAGGGAGACATTGCTAATTGTGAGGTGGCTTTCATCAACAAGAGTAAGAAAGACTATATGGTGATGAAAAAGGTGTTCCCATGCTGCTGTGCTGTACAAAACGAGGGTATGGCATGCTTCTCTCCAGAGAATGTGGAATACATCAAGGCTAATTCTGACAGGCAAATCCTAAGCTTTGATAGTGATGTAACAGGTGTAGCCAATAGCCAACAGATTACAAAGCTGTTTGACTTTGGTTATTTGAATGTTCCCAAACGCTATTTAAAAGAGGGTATAAAAGATTGGGCAGATCTTGCAAAAGCCCACGGACTAAAAAGAATAGAAGACTATTTACGATTCAAAACAATTTTATGACAGAAAGTAAAACTTCCTATGTAACAGCAAGAGAAATACTGTTAGCAGCTCCTCTTCCTGAAGAAACACGTACATATAAGCCTGTAAGCCATGCACAGCTTATTGATTTGACATTAAAAAGTATTGATGATGCTGGATTTAAGCTGGACAAAGAAACATATAGCGCAGCTAGAGATGGACAAGTGGCTAATGGTAGATACACTATTAGCAATGTAACAGATGCAGAAATGCAGCTACAGATTGGCTGGCAGAATAGCTATGACAAGAGCATGAGCCTTAAGTTTGCCATTGGTACACGTATATTAGTGTGCTCCAATGGTTGTGTTTCAGGCGATTATGGTGCTTTTAGAAAGAAACACAGAGGTGATGTACAAGAATTTGCACCATTTGCCATTACAGAATATATAAAGAGTGCAGGAGATGTGTTTTCTCTTATGCAAATGGAGCGTGAGAAGATGAAGAACATTGAGCTAGATAGGCGTGCAATAGCTGAGCTAGTGGGTAGAATGTTCATCGAGGATCAAATCATCCAAAGCACACAGCTAAACATTATTAAAAAACAAATAGAAGCTCCTTTGTACGATTATGGTGCTCCAGGCAGCCTTTGGGAACTCTATCAGCACACTACATATGCTATGAAAGAGTCCCATCCTAGTTTATGGATGCAAAATCATATTGACGCACACAAATTCTTTACAAAGGAAGCAGATTGGGAAACACTTATACCTACAGAACATGAAATGGGAACTATTTCAGAAACAGTTTGATGAAAGCTGGCACCACAAAATGAAGCCATTTATTGAAAGTGAAGCTTGTGATAAGATATATGAATTCCTAAAGAAAGAAGCAAAGAGGGGCAAGAAAATAGCCCCTCTCTCTTCTAATGTTTTTAGGGTATTCAAAGAAACCAAGTTCACAGACCTAGTGGCTGTTATGATTGGAATGTGCCCCTATCATACATTTAAGAACGGAGAGCCTGTAGCAGATGGGTTGCTAATGGGTTGTTCCACTACAGGATATCTACAGCCCTCATTAGAACAGTTTTATGGTGCTGTTGAAAGAGATGTATATGATGGGCTCAATCTAAGAATGGTTAAAAATCCTGATGTTAGTTATTTAGCTAAACAGGGTGTGCTGCTATACAATGCTTCTCTTACAACAGAAATGAACAAAGCTGGTTCTCATGCACATATATGGGAACCCTTCACTAAATATCTGTTAGAGAACGTGTTAGATACAGCTGGTGTACCATTCATATTTCTAGGCAAGGATGCAGCTAGATATGAACGCTATCTACCACCTTTCACATGGTCTTTCACACTGTCTCACCCAGCCTCTGCAAGCTATAAGAACACAGAATGGGACTCTGAAGGAGTGTTTAAGAAAGTAACCACTATTGTTAAACAGAACAATGCAGTAGACATTCATTGGTTACAGGAGCAATAGTTGTATATTTGTTACATGAGAAAGAAACGTAAGCCTAGAAAAGTGGTGGTGCCTAAGCCTAGAAATGCTGGCACAATGACAGAATCAGCATTTTGGTCCTTTATTAGGTCAGCTCTTAGACAGAAATCTAGATGGTGGAGGCCTATATTACAATGTAAACTAGAAGCTCGTAGAGCCTATAAAGGCCCTAACAAGAGACAAAAGTTTGAATATCAATGTAATGAGTGTAAAAATTGGTTTCCAGACAAAAAGATTAATGTTGACCATAAGACACCAGCTGGTAGTCTCAACTGTGCAGCAGATCTTCCAGGGTTTGTAGAACGCCTATTCTGTGAAAAGGAGCATTTACAAGTGCTCTGTAGCGACTGTCACGATGAAAAAACTAAACAAGAAAAACTATGTCAGAAGAAGTAAACCAGATTGTTATTAACAAAGAGCCTTCCTTTACAGAGGTGTGGCATGAGGGATATGTTGAAGTGAGTGGAGAGCGTCATTATTTCTGGCTCATAAACCCAAAGGGTGTAGATCCTAGGGGTAATGAATATGCTCCAGAG
>Ga0172376_10007771_pt1 | contig 11354 bp, 8 predicted proteins | sample Lak35m_FD_121114 | JGI IMG/M metagenome (GOLD analysis project Ga0172376, IMG submission 121114) | Freshwater microbial communities from Kabuno Bay, South-Kivu, Congo - kab_092012_35m | ecosystem: Environmental > Aquatic > Freshwater > Lake | place: Democratic Republic of the Congo: South-Kivu...
GTGATCGCCAAGCGCCTGCGGCAACACGATATTGAAGTCACCTGCGCGGCCGAGTGGGACTATCCGCCGGCGGAGGCGATCGTGCGGCGCGCACTTCGATCAAAAGCCGACCTCATCGTCGCCGAGCGCCACGCGACCAAGCATGTGGCCAAGTGGATGTTGGCGTACACCGACTGGGAGCTTTTGCGCCAAGCGCCCTGTCCCGTGCTTCTCGTGAAACTGCCTAAGCCGTATCACCGTCCCGTCGTTCTGACCGCCATCGATCCCTTCCACGAAAACGCCAAGCCGGCCCGACTCGATGCGGCGCTGCTGCAAGCGGGCGGTCAGGTAGCCTCCTTGCTTCGCGGTCGCCTACACATCATGCACTGCGTCGCCCCGGCCACGTTGATCGCCGCGAACTGGACCGCCTCTCCCGTCATCGTCGACACCGAGCAGACATCGATGGCCGTGAAGCGAGCGCGCAAAGCTTTGGTTTCTGAAGTGGCGCGTCATCCCCTACCGTCGCATCGGCTGTCCGTCGTACAAGGTTCCCCGCGCGAGGCCAAACCGGCCGCCGCGAAGTCAGAGAAGGCAAGTCTCGTCGTGATGGGCGCGATGTCGCGCTCGGGATTCAAGCGCCTCCTCGTCGGCAACACCGCCGAGGCCGTCCTCGACTCGTTGACGTGCGACGTTCTCGTGATCAAACCCGGACGATTTCAGACCAAAATTCCGCGCCGCAGTCGGGGCGCGCAACTCATGGCGTTCCCATCGACGATGACAGGGTAAGCGTGACTGCTGCGACGGCCCACATCAAAATCAAGCTCGGCGCCAGTCGGAGGACAAAACCGCGCCCTCCCGTCACCCCCGCAATGACGATTTTTCCAACCGTGTTGGTGCCGAGCGCTCCCAGAATGGCGAGCGCACCCGCAGATTTTCCAAACCCTGCAGACTCGACGAGGCTGGCTGCGCCCACGACGGCCGAGTGAGCATCGACAAAACCGCCGAGCATCAAACCCGTGACCGCTCCGTCTGAGCCGATGGTTCGAGCCAACCACGACGCGCTCCAAAGCATGGCCGTGACGGTCACGCTAAAAACGATCGCCTGCAGCGGCTGAAACGCTCGCCCCTTGAACGACTCGAGGGCGTGGTCCGCCGCGGCACCGTCTCGGCGCAATAAGAACAGCGTGGTGCCGCCCGCGACCATGATCATCGTCAGGGCGGGCGACAGCCACATCATGAATAACGCTGGGTCAACGGCCGCGAGCAGGATCAACAACTGCAGCGGCGTCGCGACCGATGAAGCCATCGCGGCGCCCGCCGTCAGCAACGATTTATCGGGTTCGGCGGCCGCCCGAGCACCGAGTACGCCGATCGTGGCGCTACTTGAGATGAATCCACCGAAAAAAGCGGCCAGAGGTAAACCGCGCGCCGGGCCCAAAGTTCGAAGAGCGAGGTATCCCACGGCGTTCATCACGAGCACCAGCAGCGTCAACGTCCAAATTCTTTGAGGATTGATAACTCCGGCTTCGTCCACCGCGCGATCGGGCATCAAAGGCAAAATCACGAGACCCGAGGCAGCAAGCAGCAGGAGATCGAGCACCTCGCGATCTGACATCGCCTTACTCGCCAATTTGTGCAATGCAGGTCGCAGTGCAAGAACCAAGGCGATAACGGCGCCGATGGCGCCCGCGAGCTCCGGGAACTGAGGCGCTAATGCGCCCAGCAGATAGGTCGTAAACAGCGTCACTTCGCTGGTGAGCCCGGGGTCAACGCTTCGGTTACGCCAATACGCCATCACCACGAGCGCGCCGATGAACACGGCACCGGCCACGACAATCCAAACCCCGGGAAACTGCACGGCGAGTGCCCCTGCCAGGGCAACAATGACGTGTGTGCGGAGGCCGCCCGCTGAACCGACGGATGGATCGGTTTTCCGACGCTCTCGTTCGACCCCAATGAGCAGGCCGACAGCAAACGCCACCACGAATCCGGCGGCGGGTGATCCCCAGAACGGCTCGAGGAACGTCATCGCCCGATCAGTGCGGGGTCAGATCGAGCTCGAGGCGCAACCCCAACGCGAGCGCGTCGTCTAACCCCGGAGCACTTCCAGGATTGAGGATGTATTGGATATCTGGCTGCAGCACGATGCGCGGCGTGACCGGGACCCGCCACGTGAGCTCCACCACGGTCTCCTCGCGCAATAGCGCGTCACCGTCTGCCGAGGCGAGTCGTTGAGCGGGACGCCCATTTCGGGCGTAGGCGACACCGAACGCCACATGCTCCCCCTCCCGGTTCAACCAAGGTCGCTCGAGCACGAGCGCCGCTTGAAGAGTGGACTCGACGCGATTGAACCGCGGCTCTGCGACGCCGACCCGCAGCATCGCCAACAACCGCCTTTCACCCGACTGCCAAACCGGACCCTCGACGAATCCGTACTTGCCAGAATTATTGCGAGCAGCGCGAGGCGTTCCGTCCGTCAGTCCATCCAAGGCGTCGAAGGCCGCCGAATACCGCCAATGGCCGACGACCGTCCGCCACCGCTCGGTCCGGTGCTCCAGCTCGCCGACCCACAGCTCGCCTTCGTCAGCATCGAGCCTGAGTGACGCAAACTGGCGAGGAGAGTCGAGATCGTTGGGGACACCGTCGATGACAACCCCTTGCAGCAGCCATCTCTCGTCGAATCGCCAACGCCCCCGAAGCGCGAGGCCCGTGTACGGGAATATCGAGGGGCCGACGACGCCAGACTGGGCCGCATCGAGTCCGATCCCGAACGTCGAGTTGATCAACGCCCCGCCCACCTCACCGGCATCGAATTCCGTGTTGAGGTCGTAGAGACCGACCTTGAGACTGCGGTCGTCGCTGAACGGTGCGTATTCCATCCAGGCTTCAAGAAGGCGACTCGCTCGATCGGCCTCGATGTTACTGACGACGTGCGTATCGCCCACGAGTTCGCTGAAGCTCTTGCCGTTGTTGTAGATCGCATGGATCCGCGAACGGAAACCGCCCGGACTGCCCTCGACATCCAGAATCATCTCAGCATTCCCGATAAAAGCGCTTCCCGTCGCGAGACCCCCTTCGACATTGCGCCAGAAGTCTGAGGTATAGCCGAGCGTGAGATTCCAGGACCGTGCGGTATCGCCCTCCGCCGATTTAGACCACCCTTCCGCCGCGATCCCGCTCACCGCGGAGGCCACGACTGCAGCAAAGGAAAGTCGGCTCATGATGGGTGATCTCGCGTGACTTTTTAAAATGCGTTGAGACCCGTCAACGCCCGCCCGAGCGACAGTTGATGCACCGTCTCGGTCCCTTCGTACGTGATGACGCTTTCGAGGTTCAGGGCATGACGAATGGGGGCGTACTCGGCAAGGATGCCGGCACCGCCCAGTAGGTCGCGGGCGTCTCGGGCAACGTCGATCGCCGCACGGCAGTTGTTCCATTTGGCGAGCGATACTTGGACGGGCGTCAGAATCCCACGATCTTTTCGACGCGCAAGTTGCAGCGACAACGTCTGTCCAACGGCGATCTTGCGAGCCATTTCGGCGAGACGAATTTGTACAGCCTGGGTCGCGGCGAGCGATCGTCCGAACATCACGCGTTCTTTGGTGTAACGCAGCGCCTCGTCGAGACAGGCCTGAGCAGCACCGAGAACACCCCACGAGATGCCAAATCGAGCTTGGGTCAGACAGGACAGCGGTGCCTTGAGCCCGACTGATGAGCCCGGTAGCAAATTCGCCTCCGGCACGACGACGTTGTCGAAGAACAGCGCGCCGGTCGCGGACGCGCGCAACGAAAACTTTCGCTCGATTTCTTGCGTGGTGAATCCCGGCATTCCACGCTCCAACAAAAACCCGCGGACTCCCTCCTCGGTGAGCGCCCAGACGATCGCCACATCCGCAATCGGCGCATTGGTGATCCACATCTTGGATCCGTTGATCATCCAATCGCCCCCGCGTCGCCGAGCGGTCGTATTCATGTTGAGCGGATCGGAACCACCGTGAGACTCAGTGAGACCAAAACACCCGATGAGCTCGCCCTTCGCCATGCCCGGAAGCCATTGCAGTTTTTGGGCCTCCGATCCGTAGGTAAAGATCGGATACATGCAAAGCGAGGACTGAACGGAAACGAAGCTACGGATGGCGGAATCCCCGCGTTCGAGCTCCTGGCAAATGAGCCCGTAACTCACCGCGTTGAGACCAGCACACCCATAGCCGTCGATCGATGAGCCGAGTAACCCGAGCCGCGCCATCGGCGCGATCAAGTCTTTAGGGAACGTGTGATCGGCAAAATGCCGTCCGATGACGGGCAACACCTCGGCATCGACAAAACGTGCGACCGAATCGCGAACAAGACGTTCTTCATCTTGAAGCTCGTCGTTGATTCCGACGATGTCCAGCCCCTCATTCGTCATGCCGTACTCTCCGTGATGTGAACGTTGAGGTCAGCCGACAACGTGACGCGACCGCAGATCGCGAATGTGTTCGACGGAAAACCCCACTGCCGAGAGCACCTCGTCGGTGTGTTCGCCCGGCCGGGCAAGTGTACCGCCCTGACTCGGTCGATGCCCATCCATCTCGATCGGCAGTATCGGCAACCGAGTGGCGCGCCCATCAGGCAGCACCGTCGGACCGAGCCCTCCGCTCGCGGCAAGATGCGGATCGTCGAACATGTCTTCCGGCTTACCGATGGGCGCAAAGGGTAGCCCTGTCCGCTCGAGGATCGGGATGAGGTCCGACTTCGTGTATTGCTTGATGAGATCGCGAACTCGCGGCAACAAGGCCTCGCGTTGAGCGACACGCTGCGCGTTGGTTTTAAGAGAGTCATCCGCCGCCCATTCGGTCAATGAAAATGCGTCACAGAATTTTTGCCAAAGACCATCGGAGACGACGCCAATGAATACCTGCTCTGCATCACGCGTCTCGAAGACGTCGTAGATCGCCCAGGCCGAGATACGCACCGGCATCGGTTTGGCGGGCTGCCCGGTCATGGCCATCTGCGCCATATGTTGACCCACGAGGTAAACCGTCGTCTCAAACAACGCACTGCTCACCTTCTGCCCGCGACCGGTGACGTGACGATGCTGAAGAGCCGCCAAGATCGCGATGGCACCGAACATGCCACCCGTTACATCGATCACCGACGTCCCGGCGCGAAGCGGGCGACCCGGCGGACCCGTCATATAGGCGAGGCCACCCATCATCTGAGTGACTTCATCGAGTGCCGTTCTGTTTTCGTATGGCCCCGATAGAAAACCTTTTTCAGAGCAGTAGATCAGGCGTTCGTTGGTCTTCACCAAATCGTCGTAGCCGAGCCCGAGCTTTTCCATCGCCCCGTTGCGGAAGTTCTCGACTACGACATCCACTGCGTCGCAGAGTCGTCTCGCGATCGCAAGACCCTCTGTCGACTTGAGATCAAGACAAATGCTTTTCTTGTTGCGGTTGTACATTGGGAAGTAACCCGCACCGGAGCCGACGAGTTTCCGAGTGGAGTCACCCCCGATCGGCTCGATGCGAATCACCTCGGCACCAAGCTCGACCAGGATCGCGCCGACGGCAGGCCCCATGACCATGTGCGTAAACTCAACGATCTTGATGCCTCGCAGAGACTGCGCCGCCGCATTGACCTTGGGGCTCATGGGGCGGCCTCCTGTGAGAACCCGAGCGGCAGTCCCGCATCGGGCGTGAATCCGTAGAGATCTTCAGAGGGCAGTGCCTCTCGAAGCACCTGTCGAACCGCCATGAGTTGTTGCAGATCGATTCCGGTCCAAAGCCCCATCGCTTCCAGCATGAACACCAAGTCCTCGGTCACGATGTTTCCGGAGGCGCCCGGAGCAAAGGGACATCCACCGAGTCCACCGAGAGAGCTATCGAAGGTGGTGATACCGACCTCGAGTCCCGCAAGCACGTTGGCAAGCCCGAGCCCTCTCGTGTTGTGCAGATGCAAACCCGACAGTGCATGTTCGCCCACTGCCGACTTCACCCGCCGCACGAGGTCACGCACCTGGGCAGGGTTCGCGTAGCCCGTGGTGTCGGACAAACCGACCTCGTCGCAGCCTGCCGACATCAGCGCGTCGGCGAGTGCCACGACGGTATCGGCTGGAACAACGCCCTCGAGCGTGCAACCGAAGGCCGTGGACAATCCCCCCTCGAATTTGGGTCGTCGATCGGCGGGTACGTCCTTCAGGAGCGCAACGATCCCCTTCACTTCATCGAGCATTTGAGCATGCGTGCGACGAAGGTTTTTGAGGCTGTGGCTCTCTGAAGCGGAAATGGGGATCGTGATTTTATGGGCACCCGCTTCGACAGCCGCCTCGGCACCCTTGAGGTTTGGCACCAGCACCGCCACCGTCAGACCCGGAATCCTTCTTGCGAATCGAACCAACTCTGCGGTGTCGGCGAGCTGCGGAAGGAGTTTAGCCGATACGAAACTGCCCACTTCGATCTCTGTAACGCCCGCCGCGGCCTCAGCGGTCACCCACTTTTTCTTAGCGTCGAGCGGCATGATGGACTGAATACTTTGGAGTCCATCGCGAGGACCCACCTCACTCACCAGAATTTTCATGTGTGCTCCGAAAGACGGTAGATCCACGGGCGTACGGTGCGGTCTCGTTCGAGGAACGCGTCGATGTCAGGTTTGTTCCTGAGCGTAAGATCGATCGCATCCAGCCCTTCAAGCAGCATCTCTCGCGATTCGGTATCGAGCTCGAAACGCCAATTCACGCCCTCGCCCGCGGCAACCTGCAGCGCCTCGACGTCGACCTTCACGCGATGAGCTTGCGGATCGATGCCGACCCACGATGCGATGTCTTGAATCGCTGCGGCAGCCAGTCGTACGGGTACAATGCCATTACGCACGCAGTTTCCGAAAAAAATTGGCGCAAAGGACGGCGCAATCACGGCGCGAATGCCAAACTCGTGTAACGCCCACACGGCATGCTCTCGACTCGAGCCGCACCCAAAGTTCTCACCACCTAACAAGATTTGAGCCTTCGCGTAAGCGAATTGATTGAGAACAAAACTCGGATTCGGCTCTCGACTCCCGATCGCCGTATAGCGCCAACCGGCAAACAGACCGTCAGCCAGGCCAGTCTTCGAAACTGTTTTCATTTCTCTCGAAGGAATGATCGCATCCGTATCGACATTGGCTCGGATGAGGGGCGCCGCGACCGCGATCAGTTGTCGAACCGGCTCGGTCATGATGCGCGAACCTGAGCAGGCAGCTGATCGGCCCCTGCGATACGACCCATCACCGCACTCGCTGCAACCGTCTCGGGGCTCGCAATGTGGGTTCGGGTTTCAGGACCTTGACGACTTTCGAAATTTCGGTTTGTCGAAGAAATCACACGCTGCTTGGCACCGAAGCTCTCACCACCCGCGAAGAAACACATCGAACAGCCCGACTCGCGCCATTCGAAGCCCGCATCTAGGAAGACTTTGTCGAGCCCCTCCGATTCGGCGGCTCGCTTGACCGACATTGACCCGGGCACACAAATCGCGCGAACGCCCGACGCGACGCGTCGCCCGCGCAGCACCTCGGCGGCGCGTCGCAAGTCTGATAAGCGACTGTTCGTACAAGAGCCGATGAAGGCTGCGCCAATCTCGAGATCGCGCAGGGGGATACCCGATGACAACCCCATGTAATGGAGCGCCCGTTGATACGACTCGGCGGAGGTGCCGCTCTCCGACTCTGCCGGGACGACGCCTGATACGGGTACGGCATGCTGAGGACTCGTACCCCAGGTCACCATGGGTGCGAGCGCTGAGACGTCAATGACGATCTCTCGGTCGAACACTGCGCCCGCGTCGCTGCGAAGCGCTCTCCACGCGTGCAGCGCGCGCTCCCAGTCCGACCCACGGGGTGCGTAGGGCCTGCCGATCAAATAGTCGAACGTCTTGTCGTCCGGGGCGATGAATCCCGTGACCGCCGAGAACTCAGTCGCCATGTTGCAGAGCGTCAGGCGTTCTTCAATATCCAGCGCTTCCACCGCCGCACCTGCAAACTCGACGGCATAACCGTTGCCACCGACTGAGCCAAAACGGGTGATCAAAGCGATCGCGAGATCCTTTGCCGTCACGAAAGACGAACGAACACCCTCGAAGCGCACCCGCATCGTCTTCGGCTTTTTGACTCGCAGCGTGCCGGTGGCGAGCGCATGCTCGGCTTCCGTCGAGCCGATTCCCCACGCGAATGCGCCCAGAGCGCCCTGGGTGCAGGTATGACTATCGGGGCACACCACCGTCGCGCCGGGCAGCACGATGCCAAGCTCTGGCGAGATGACATGGACGATGCCTTGCAACGGATCGTTCACATCAAAAAGACGGATCCCCACCGCTCTCGCGGCCGCGCGAGTTTCCGAGACGAAGGCTCTCCCGCCGGGCAGCAACGTGTCGTCCCCGCGTCCGGGACGGGTATCGACGATGTGATCCATCGTGCAAAAGACACGACTGGGGTCAACGAGGCGACGGGCCGACTGCGCGAGGCTCTTGAGCGCAACCGACCCGGTACGCTCGTGGAGGAAGACCCGATCAACGGCGATGAGCGCGGAGTCCCCGTCGAGCTCACGAACGAGGTGCGCAGACCAAAGTTTTTCGAAAAGCGTTCGAGCGGTCATGTATTCCCGACTCCGGAGCAGGGATTATGCCCGGACGCCTGTGCCCGCAGGGTCCTCAGACTGGTCGATCGCCGAAAGACAAGTACACCTCGGTGCCCGAATTCTGCGCTCGCCGACGAATCTCGAATGATCCGCCGAGCTCACGCGCGCGGCGTCGCATATTCGATACCCCGCGTCCTGGAGCGACATCGTCGGCGATCCCCGCCCCGTCATCCTCGACCTTGATGACATACTCGCGATCACCCATATACCGGACCGTGACGATGATTTCCCGGGCGCCCGCATGCCGAATGGCATTGTTGATCGCTTCTTGGATGACTCGAAGAACCTGGAGCATTCGCCTCGGCGCCATCGAGGGCGCACCGCCCAGCTGCACGGTCCACGACAGCCCGATGCCATGCTCGATGATTCGTCTTTCAATACGCGTTTTGTAGTCGACGAGCGCAGCTTCTAGGCTGTCGTTTTGCTCGCGTAAGGTATCGACCATCAGATGAAGATCCGAGGAGCATTCGCGCAATAGATGCGCCACCTCGGCCTGGCTCATCTCGCCGCGCTCCACGCGTAAACGAGCCGAGGCGATCTGAGAACCGAGCCCATCATGCATATCGGCCAACAGCATCTCGCGTTCATGAGCTCGGGAGCGGTACACCTCAAGAGCCGCCCGATCTCGTTGGGCGAGATCTCGCTCACGGATACTGATATCGAGAACGAGCGCTCCGAATAGCGCGACATTAACGAGGTTGATACTGAGCGTTAGGGATATGGAAGCGACTGACTGGTCCGCTACGGGACTCAAGATAGGACTATCCGTCATGAGCCCCGCAATCCCGCTCGCAAATACAAGTATCAACTGAAGGCCGATCAGGACCACAAAAAGCTTTGCCGCCAGCGAGTGGATTCGCGTGCCGATGCGGTGGGCCAACATGATGACTCGCGCCATGATTCCGACGACGGAAAGACCGAGGATCAACGAGAACGCTGCCGGGTCGGGAAACAAAAACGGAATCGACAGCATCCCGACGAGGATGAGCGCGCTGCCTTTGAGGTAGCCCGATATCGGAAAGCTTGGACTCTCGAGCAGGCCAAGCGAGACATTTTTCAACCACGCACCACCGATCGCGCCAATGGAAACGCCCAGCGAACCGATCAGCCCAAATCCCGCCTCACCGGCCTCGGCAACTAGAAATGCCGCGTAGTACAGCGTGGTGAACAGCCCACTCGACAAATACAGGTAGACCGCAGTCCCGCGCGCGCTCCAAAGAATTCCGAGCGAAACCACAGCGAGAACCGCCGATTGAATGGCAAAAATGAGATAGGCGTCTGAGCCGGCGATTGAGCCCATATCGTCACCTAAAAATGGTCGGGACGCCGAGATTTGAACTCGGGACCCCTTGCACCCCATGCAGATCCGCATCATTTCTGCGGTCCATTCAAATCAACGGTTTGAATTCACAACCCGCTGATTTTACGAAATAATACACGTATCATGCCATTGCGTGCGATTACATTGTATTTCGGATAAAGTGCCCACAAGGTGACCACAATCCTGGGCAATGCCAAAACCCTCTAAACCATCCCGGCGTTTCACAGCGACCTCGATCGCGGCGCTGCCCGTTGGAGAGCATACCGACGCCAACGTTCAGGGTCTCCAACTCCGCGTCAACACGACCACGACCGGCCAGTCCCGAACATGGATGCTTCGGTTCAAGTTTCGCGGCGAAAAAAGCCGTATCGTGCTTGGACGGCACCCAACTATGTCGCTCGCAGCAGCGCGCGAGGTCGCGATTCAGCTTCGCCAACGGGCTGCCGAGGGAATCGATCCTCGACGTGCCATCGCACGAAAGCTCCGACAATCCTCCGCTCCCCCCTCGGGACCGGGCGCCAATGGCGATCACACTGTCTCCGCCCTCGCCGCGGACTTTCTTGCCCGACAAGTTCGTCCGCAGTTAAAAAGGCCCGAGCAAGTTGAGCAACGTCTTGCCCGTCACGTACTTCCGCTGTGGGGCCACCGGGACGCGCGAACGATAAAGCCTCGAGACGTTAACGAGCTGACCGACTCCATCGCCGACAACGGCTCACCCGTTGAGGCAAACCGGGTCAAAAATGTGATCGGGCAACTTTTCACCTTTGCCATCGTCCGCGGCATTGTCGAAACCTCCCCCGTAATCCGGGGCTACCTACCGGGCGGGCCTGAAAAGCCGCGAGAACGCATTTTGTCTGACGACGAGCTAGGCGTGATCCTTAACGATCCGACGGGCGCGCTTCGTATGCAGCGCACCGCTCACGCTGTACTAGTGCTTCTCGCAACCGGTGCCAGGCGCGGTGAGCTTGCCCGCGCGGAATGGCGCGATGTCGATCTGGATCGACGGATCTGGCGCATCCCAGCGGAAAACTCGAAAAACGGCCTCGAGCACAGTTTCCACATCACGGATATCGCCTATGAGCACTTCTCGGCGCTGCGACGACTCTCCGAAGGGTCGCGTTGGGTGATGCCGGCATCCGCTCGAATAAACCGCAAAAACGAAGGAGACAACCCGATCGACCCCAAACTGCTCACTCGATCAGTAGCTCGATGCACATCTCGACTGAAGCGCCTGAAGGTTGCGCCGTTTACGGTTCACGATCTTCGGCGCACCGTCCGCACGGGCCTCGCCCGCGTTGGAGTGCGACCAGACATCGCCGAGCGCGTTCTGAATCACAAGCTCGACAAGTTGCTGCTGACGTATGACAGGCACGGATATCTCGACGAACGTTGTGACGCCCTCGA
>Ga0172376_10007772_pt1 | contig 11353 bp, 9 predicted proteins | sample Lak35m_FD_121114 | JGI IMG/M metagenome (GOLD analysis project Ga0172376, IMG submission 121114) | Freshwater microbial communities from Kabuno Bay, South-Kivu, Congo - kab_092012_35m | ecosystem: Environmental > Aquatic > Freshwater > Lake | place: Democratic Republic of the Congo: South-Kivu...
AATTCAGTTACTAATTGTTGTCTCTCCTTTTCAAACCACCAATTTTCAACATTATCCCATATTTCATTAATTTTTTTTGCAGCGTCCTTTGGGTTATCAAAAAAAATATTAGCTTTTTTTAAAAGATTATAACTTTTTTTTCCATAATTATTTAGATGAGCTTCTTTTAAATTAAAAAAAACAATAGTTGGAAAATTTATATTTAAAGACTGCAATATTGACGTTGAGTTTAAACTTAAAATATTAATTCTGCAATCTATTAAAGAATCAAAAAAGTTTTTTTTATATACAAAATTAAAGTTAAATTTTTTTTTTAATAATTTATAAATTTTTTCATAATTTTGATATAAATACGGTTTAAATAAAATATTATATGAAATTCTTTTATGTAAATTATTAAAAAAAATAATATCATAAGTTATAAATCTGTAATTTTTTTTTGCAGAGTAAAAAGTTTCATCTGGAAAAATATTAAATTGATAGTTAATAAATAAAGCTTTTCCATTAAAATTTGGTTTAATATTTTTTTTTTTAATAAAGAATATAGGTAAATAATTATTATTTTTTTTATAACCTAGGGTTATAAAGTACTTAAACATTTTATGAGAATACAAAATATATAAATGTCTTTTTTCTGTAAAATAACATCCACCATGCTGACCAAAGACTAACTTCGTTTTGTTTTTTTTTATATTAATTAGACAGTAAATTTTAAAATAGTCGTGGGTATCATAGTCACAACTAAATATAATTTTTGGCTTAACATTCACATAATATTTAAAAATATTTGAATGAAAATATTTGAAATTCTCTAAATACGACATTGGAATATTTTTTGAAATAAGTCGATCCAATATTTTATATAATAAAGATGACTTATGATTTTTTATTAAATTGAATTCTCTCAATTTGTTATCAATTTTATTATTTTTAATTATATATTTCTCATGAAAAAAAAAATATGGAAATTGTTTTAAACTTAAATGTAAAAAAAAATTTTTAAAAAAACCTAAATAGGTAATAAAAAAAATAACATTTGATTTAATTATTTTGGAAAAAAAAAAATTAATTATTAAATAAAATTTTTGTAATAATAAAATTGGATTTAAATTATTTGAAGAATTAAAAAAAATTTTTTTTTTAAATTTAAGACTGCTTAATTGCTGAAATATGTTTTTATGATAGTTTTCATCCCATAATTTATAATTAAAATCTGAGTAATTTTGAGGGACATAGAGATTTGCATAATTTTCATTAATTTGAATTAACTTTTTTTTTTTTAAAAACTTAAATTTTAAGAATACATCATAAATAAAAGCGAATAGCCATCGACCTAATAAGAATCTCCAATCATTTTTAGAATAATTAAGATTATGAATCAAATTTAGCTTGTAAGTGATCTTTTTTAAGAAGAATTCATTAACTTTTAAGACGTAGTCGAAAATATTTTTATAGTCTTTATAGAGATTATTATTATGATGAATATATTCGGATAATTCAGTTTTATTATAAATCTTATTAATTTCTTTATTTATCTTAAAATTCATTTTTTTTTAGAGTTTTTTATAATATAACAAGCTGTTAATCTATTTGAATAATATTACAGATTTTTTTCTTAAATATTGCTTTACAATAAAAAATGATCTCATACTTTTATTAGATATTTAAAAGATTTAAAAGATTTAAAATATTTCAATAAATTTTTTATTAATAGATTTAATACCTTAAACTATTACAGTTGAGAAAATTTTTAACTAGTTATATTTTTACTTTTATTTTTTAAAATTAAACCTTCAACTCTTTCAAAAATATAATGCCCTAAAAATGTGCGAAACTCTAAGATTTTTGCTGTAATTACTGATAAATCATTAATTGGCATATAACAATATTTTTGAGCATTACCTCCAGTTTTTCTAAAAAACCTATAGAGATTAGATTTTTTTTTTAGCAGTCTTCAAAACATCGACTACATTTTTAGAATTTCCTTATGTTGAAATTGCAATTAAAACATACTTTCGTTTGCTGCTTAAGGCGTCATGTTTCTTGAAAATATATATTTAAAATCATAGTCATTAGTGCATGCTGTAAGCGTTGAGGTCTCCATTGCTAGGGAAATTGCAGGTATAGAATTTCTATTAACATCCGGTCTTAATCTTATTAAGAATTCAACATCTAAATGTTGTGCGTCAGCTCCAGAACCACCATTGCAATAAAAAAAAAATTTTTTACCCAATGATAGTTTTTTATAAATAATTTCTTATAATTTCCTCTATCTTATTATTTAATTTTAATAACTCTAAATTTAAGTTATTCTTTTCTATAATAGAAAGTCTTAAATTTATGTTCAGATTTTTTTTTTAGATTAACTATAACTCTATATAATAAATAAATTTATCAAAATATTTGTCGGTTTTATGTGAGTTTTTAATAATTTCTTGATCAACTGTAAGTTTTTTGTAAATCAACAATAGGTTTTTAAGAACAACCTATCATCATTTTTAACTCAAATTGTTTAAGATTTTTAATCATTGAATTAAAAAGTATACTGTTGATTTTATTCATATAAATATTATGTGTAAAAATAAATCACATCATGGAAGTTACTTTTTTAAAATCATCTTCATGTATAATTAAACATGGTAAAACCTGTGTTCTTACGGACCCTTGGCTAGATGATGGTGAATATTATGGCTCTTGGTATCATTATCCCAAATTTGATTATTCTTTAATCAAAGAAAAAATCACATACATATATATCAGTCATATTCATCCTGACCACTTGTCTCAAAAAACAATGCAAAAATTAAATAAAAAATCAAAGGTTTTAATACACAAATATTCGAAACCATTTTTAAAAAAAATTATTGAAAATATAGGCTTTGAAGTAATAGAAATTAATCATGGGGAAAAATTTGAATTATCTGAAGATTTTTATATTGATATTTTTGCCGCTGATGATTGCAATCCAAATATTTGTAAAAAATTTTTTGGCTGTGAAGTAACAAAAAAAGAACTCGGTTCGGATCAAATAGATACTATAGCTGTATTTTCAAACAAAAATTTAAGAATAATAAACGTAAATGATTGTCCGTATGAGATGTCCCAAAATATAATTAAAAAGATAAAAAAAAAATACAAAAAATTTGATCTACTATTAACCGGTTACTCAGGTGCAGGTCCGTATCCTCAATGTTTTGGGAATCTCAAAAATGATACTAAAATTATTAAAGCTAACGAAAAAAAAAAATTTTTTTTAAGTCAAGCTAATAATTTTATAAAAGATTTAAAACCAAGCTATTGTATGCCCTTTGCTGGGACATATTTTTTATCAGGAAAGTTTACAAAACTTAATATATTCAGAGGAGTACCAACTAGATTTGGAGCAAAAGAATTTTTAGAAAAAAATCGTACATCTAAAAATACAAAGATTTTTACTCTTGAAACTGGTGGTAAAATAAACCTAAATAATAATCAAATTATTGAAGAACAAAAAAATGACAATGACATTTTGACCAAAGATAAGATAAATTTTTTGCAAAGGATTAAAATGGATTACGAAAATAAAAAAAAACCACCAAAAAAAAATATAATAAAACTTTTAGATATTGCTTCTAAAAGATTTATAGATAAGCTTCTAATTACAAATTTTAAAAAAAATTATAACGTTTGTATTTATATTGGTGGAAATTGTTATTACATCATTAACACTAAAAGCAAATCATGCAAAATTATTAAAGACAATTCTATAAAAAAACCTTTTTTGAAAATGAAACTTAATCTTAATTTATTAGAAAACATACTTAAGGGTCCAAAATTTTCTCATTGGAATAATGCAGAAATTGGTTCTCACATTATGTATCTCAGAGATCCTGATGTTTATGATAGAAACTTATTTTACTGTTTAAATTTTCTACATACATAAAATGATAAGTGATTTTAAAAAAAAATACTATTCCTTTAAAAAAAATTTCTTCTCTCTTGAAACCAACTATTTTACAGTTGGAGGATTTAAGAAAAGTTTAAAATTTTTTATTAAATCAGGAAAAATATATCATCATCTATTGGATAGGCTACGTTTTCATATTTACCCCAAATTTTTAATTTCGGCAAATTTCCCAACTCATCTGGAAGTCGAGGTTGCGAGTAAATGTCAAATGAGATGTCCTATGTGTTGGACGACTTACCTTGACGATAAAATGAAAGGATTAATGAAATTTGAACTATATAAAAAAATTATTGATGAAGCTTCTATTAATAATGTTTTTTCTATTAAACTAAGTTGGCGTGGTGAGCCACTTTTGAATCCAAAGCTAATTGAAATGATTAATTATGCAAAAGAAAAAGGGGTTAAAAACGTGGCTTTTTTAACTAATGCTGAACTGTTGACCGAAAACATGTCAGATAAAATTTTGCAAACTGATCTCGACTGGGTCAGTATATCAGCAGATGGTGTTGATGAGATTTATAATAAGATAAGGTTTCCTGCTAAATTTCAAGAAACTCTAAAAAAAGTCGAGTATTTAAAAAAAACTAGGGACCAACTTAAAAAAAATAAACCCCTTATAAGAGTTCAATCAATCGCTTCGGCTGTGAAGAATAACGCCGAAAAATTTTATAAAAGCTGGGAACATATAACAGATAAAATAAATATTATTGCAGATCAAATAAGAGATTATACCACTGACACCGAAAAACTAGAATTTGATAAATATTTTATTTGTCCAAAACCTTTTCAGAGGCTTGCTATAGCCCATACTGGTCTTGTGCATCAATGTATCGCTGATTATGGTGGAAAAAATATTTTAGGTGATATTAATAAACAAACAATTAGGGAAGTGTGGAATGGAGAACCAAATAGAAAACTTAGAAAAAGTTTTAAGGATCACACTTACTATAAGATTAATGATGCTTGTAAAGAATGTTCTTATGGTTTAGTTCAAGTAAAAGATAGTATTGACTTCGATAAAAGTAATAATATTAAATTGAATACTAATAAATTTAAATCAGTGCCAGATATTGTAGAAGAAAAAGTGAAATTAACTACACCAATTGAAAAAATTCCTCAAAATAAGAGAAGCGAATACAGTAAAGTATCTAAAAACTAATTCTTTAATAAAAAAATTCATTACTTTATTAGTGTTACTAAATTATTTTTTTTATTAAAAATTTTAAGTTTAAGTTTTCCGGATAATCATTATAATTCTTAAAAATACTATTATAAAATTTATATTGCGCAGGATAATCAATATCTAATTTTATTTTTCTATTATTATCCTTGGAAATTCCAGATGCAAAAAAATAATGAAACTTAAATTTTTTTTTATTATTCCATATATATTTTGTAACATGCTCTTTTTCCATTTTATTTTTTTTTACTTTGATTAATTTTGCTATTGCTTTGCTGCTTAGACATTCAGCCCCTAATCCATCAATATAGTTATTATTTTTATACGGCACATGATTAAAAATATAATCTGATTTTCTATAAAGAGCTTTTGAAATTAGCTTGTCAATTTCATTTGGGTCAATAAATGGATTATCAGCACACACCCTTATAATATAATTAGGGCAAGTTTTACCAGCAATAGCACTAAATCTCGCAAAAACATTATTTACGCTGCCACGGTAAATTTTAATTTTTAATTTTTCTGCAGTTTTTACGAGGCAATCATCTTCTTTTTTTTTTGTAGTAGCTATATAAATCTCATTAATTCTTTTTGATTTTTTTACTCTTCTGACTACCCATTCTATAATTGAATAATTACCTAACTTCCTTAGAGATTTTTTTTTAAGTCTTGTGGAGCCTATTCGACATTGAATAACACAAACTATATTTATATTTTTTTTAAATCTTGCCACTTTAAAATATGATCATACTTTAAATTTTTATTTATTTTTTTTCCTAAGATTTTTTTATAATATAATGGACTTATTCCAGTTCCTGGTCTTTTAAATGCAATATTAGAAATTTTTAATGTTGTGTTTTTTGCCAAATTTTTTGACAAAACAATGCTTCTTCTTGCATTTTTTCTGGATATTTTCTCTGATTTGGTTGAATGTTTATTTGATAGACCAAGCAAATCCGCAATTTTTTTAGCTTTATCTTTAAATATTTTTAAATCTTTACAGTCCATAGAATGATAATGATCATTGCCTGCCTTTTTTTTGTTATCAGTAAAATGTTTTTCTATAACGACTGCTCCCAATGCGTAAGCTATGCTTAATGTAAGCATATTGTTTTTGGGTAAAGTATGGTCAGAATATCCTATCAAAGTTTCAGGAAATTTTAATTTTAGGTCTTTTATCATTCTTAAATTAGCATCCACATCATTAGTAGGATAGTTCAAGATACAATGCATTAAAACTATTTTTTTTTTATTGTATTTTTTTATCTCATTAACAGCTAGTCTTATTTCATCAATATCTGACGCTCCAGTTGATAGTAGAATAATTTTATTTTTTTTTGCAATTTTTTTTATTAAAGGGAGATTAGTAATATCAGATGAAGATATTTTGAAATAACTTACTAATTGATTTAATTTATCTACTGAGTCAAAATCAAATGGTGTACAAGCAAAATCTATTTTTAAATTTTTACAATATTTAACAAGATTGCAGAAATCAGATTTGTCAAATTTATCAAATTTTTTAAACAAATTAAATTGATTTGTTTCTTTTTCTTTTTTTACGTCCCAGTATGCATTAGAATGAATACTGGCTATTTTTTCGGCCTTATAAAATTGAAATTTTACAGCATCTGCACCGCCTATCTTGGCTAATCGTATCATTTTTTTTGCTTTAGATAATGAGCATTCATGATTTACACCTATTTCAGCAATGACATATGGTTCGCTACTTTCAGAAATTATTTTAGATCCTAATTTAATATTCAATTTTACCTGTCAAGCTATTACTATGTTTTTTGTATCTATATAAAGGTAAAGAAATTCTTGATATCTTGTATTTTTTAACAAATCTTTTTCTTAAATCTTTTTCTTCGTTAATAAGTTTCTTTAAATTGTAAAATCCGATTTTTTTTAAATGTTTCTTTTTAAAAAGTATACCGCAAGCTATTGGTTTTTTAAAACAGTTCTCTCTTTTAAGTACTTTTTCATTTTCATTAACAATTATGTAGTCGCACGCAAAAGCATCTATTTCTCTATTGTTTTCAGCAAATAAATGCAAAACTTTTAAAAAGTCTTTATTTACATAATCATCAGAGTCAACCCTGACTATATATTCTGATTTTGATTTTTTAATTCCTAAATTTATAGCCGATGATAATCCCTGATTTTTTTTATTTCTAAGCCATTTAATTTCTTCTTTAAATGCAAATAAAATTTTTGAGGTGTCATCTGTGCTGCCATCATCAATGACAATTATATCAAATACCTTTCTACTTAAAGTTTGAGATAACAAAGATCTAATACACCTTCCAATAAAATTTTCTCTATTATATACTGGAACAATTACTGATATTTTAGATTTCATTAAATACTTTTCTGCATACCCTTTCTACTTTTTTATAAAAACTGTTTTCCATCTTACAAAATATAGGCAAGGATACGGCTTTTGATAATATCTTTATTGATTTAGAGTATTGATTTTTCCATTTCTTTAACTCATTTATATGTTTCCAGTGTAGTGCAAAATGCCATTTCAACGCTTCGGGTAATATCTTTGTTGAAATACCAACTTTTAATAACTCAAGTCTAAATAACCTAGCGATTTTTTTGTTTTTAACGAAAAAAACTATTGCCTCGCTAGCAGGTTTTGTATCTTTAAAAATTTGTCTAAATTTAATATTTTTAAAATTTTTTAATACTTTAAACAATTTTTGTTTATTTTTTTCATGGTTTTTATAAATATCATTAAATTTTTCTAGTTGGGCTAAACCAACTGCAGATTGTAGTTCAGTTATCCTAAAATTAAAACCGCTTGATTTTCTTGTATCCTCCCAACGTGGAAATTTGGGGTTATTCTCATGTCCATGATCATGCCAAGCTTTAGCTTGTACATAATGTCTTTTCTTTTTAAATACGCACATTCCACCTTCGCCAGTAGTGATTGTTTTAGCGAAGTCAAAACTAAATGTACCAGCATCACCAACAGTTCCAAGATATTTGGATTTGTATTTACCTCCGATGCCCCACGCTGTGTCCTCTATTAGCAAAAGTTTATATTTAGAGCATATTTTTTTAATTTTATTTAAATCTGCAGCTACTCCCAACATATGAACTACAATGACAGCTTTTGTTTTTTTTGTAATTTTCCTTTCTAAGTCTACTGGACACATATTTAAGGACTTATCTATTTCGGTGCAAACAGGGGTGCAGCCAGATTCTACAATCGCCTCAACAGTGGCTACAAAAGTAAAAGCTTGAGTTATTATTTCAGATTTTTTTGGTATTTTTAATCCTGCAATAGCAACCCTTAAAGCAGCCGAACCAGATGTAACCGCTAAAGGAAATCTTAATTTAAATTTTTTAGCAAATTTACTTTCAAATTTTTCTGTAAAAAAATTATTATTTCTAAGCTTTTCAAATCCATGTCTAAACATAACACCATTTGCTTTCGTAAAAATATGGTTTAATTGTTTTTTTTCGCTTGCTCCTATTAATTCAAATCCTGGCATTTATATTTTTTCAAATAATCTAGATAAATAATCAATGGTCAAAATACTTTTAAAATTTTCTCCATAAAAATTCTCTAATGGTTTTTCGTGTATAATCGTGGCTTTGTATAAATCATTATACTGTTCATCAGTTAAGTTTGAACAAAGTCTTTCTGGAATGTTGATTTTGAATTTTTTAGTATAAATCCAAAATTCATCATAATATCGAGGATAAATATCTTTCATAGCCCTCATTACCATGCAATTTGAAACGCAATGTTTTGTTCCAAACACGACACTTAAGGCGGCTGACATTGGATGAACTAATCCTAAATAACTTGAAGCTATTCCCAGTCCCCCAAAATACGATGCGAAAACTAAGTCTGAATTTGATTTGTCGCTATATAATGTTTCTTCTTGAAAAGAAGATCTAAATAACTTTATCGCCATATCTGAATAACTGTCTGCAAGGGAGTTTCTATATTTTCCAGTTAAAGATTCGAAAGAGTGTATAAATGTATCCATTCCAGTGTAAAATAACTGATTAATGGGTGCGGTTTTTAAAAATGAGTAGTCTAATATAATTTCATCAAATACAGATTGCGAAGAATTAATGCCTAGTTTTAAAAAGTTTTTTTTATTTAACAGAACACATGTTTTGGTAGTCTCAGATCCTGTTCCAAAAAGTGTTGGAATGCCAATTTTATATATTGCATTATTTTTCACTTTATTCCAACCAACGTAGTCACTAGATGAACCATCATTTTTTAACATAATTGATACTGCTTTCCCAATGTCTAAAACAGAACCTCCGCCAATGGCAACTACACAATCAGTTTGGTTGTAATATTTTTTAATTTTGAGAATATAATTATCAATTAAATCTGTTGATGGCTCGTAGGTTGTATCAACAAAAATAATGTTTATTTTCTTGGTATTTATTAAGTCTAAAAAAAGATTTTTTTTATCTTCAAAATAAAAATCTATTAAAACTAAAGGACTATGAAATTTTTTTAATAATTTTTCAATTACATCAAACGATTTATTTCCATAATATATTTTTTTGGGTAAAGTTGCTTCAACCACAAATAGCTACACTTTATTTTTAACGAAAATTATAATAAGTCTGTAAAATACTCATTTTCTAATATTATACACTATTCTTTAAAATAAAAAATTGTTAATTATCAAGTCTGTTAAATTTATTTTAACTAAAATATCCGACGCTTTATTTAAAAGTTATCAAAATCTAATATCTGGTTCAAAAAAAATAAGTGAGTATATTTATAGCGATTTATAAAAAAAAGAGACTATATTAAAGAGTAAAACAAATTCCTAAGTGAGAGAAAAAAATTTAAATTACATAATTAAAAGTTTTTTTAATATTTATTGGCTAAGATTGGAAAGTGTTCCGTGGGAAGTAAGCCTTTATAAACAAAATAGATATTTGTTTAAAAATATAATAAAAAAAAAAAGTCTTGAAATTGGTTGTGGTAACGGGATAACTTCATTCATAAATTTAGGCAATAGAATTAATCCTGAGATTGATCATTTTTCGTTCTTAAATTTTAATCAATTCAATAATAATAAAAAAGATTTTTATTATCAATTTTCAATAAATAAAAATATTAAAGTTAAAAAGACAATTAATAAATTTACCAAGGTTATTGATTTAAAAAAAAACTTATTAAAAATTGCAAGATATATGAATATTGCAGAATCTTATAAAGTTTGGGATTGCAATAAATCTTTACAATTAAATGATAAATATGATTGCATATATTCAACAATTATTTATTGGTTGCAAGAAAGTCCGATTAATAATTTGAAAAAATGGTCTAAATTTCTCAACCGGGGAGGACTCATAGGATTTACTGCACCAAATAAAAATTTTTATAAATTTTGTAAGACATATTCAAGTAAAGAAAAAATTTACAAAATTCTCAATTATGAAAGAAAAAAACATATTAAGCATATTATAGATCCAGTTGAATTCGAAAAAAAAATCGAAAAACAAGGAATTTTTAAAATAATAAAGGTTAATTATTTTTTAAAAGAATCGACTTTGAGATTTTGGGACATTGGCCTGAGGCCTATTTCAAAATTTTTAATAAGAACTATTAAATATTTAAAATTTAACACAATGGTGAAATTAAAAAAATCTTTTTTAAAAAATCACTTTAATCTAATAAAAGAGTTATGTAAAACTGAATTAAAGCAGAATAAAATAAATGCGGGTGATTTTTTTTTTACATTTTAAAAAAAAAATAGACTATTCATTAATTCAAATAGAAACGTACATTAAAATTTAAAAAAATTCAAAACAGATATTTGTCCTTCTCAATAGATATCGTTTTTATTTTATATAAAAGACAGCAATAAATCTAATTTCTCTTTAGAAATGAGGTTAAACTATTTTTTAGAAACAGTAAAAAGGAGAACAATCTATAAAAAAATTTTAAAAACATCCCTAGAAACAAATAGATTAATTCTCAACTAATTTTAAAAAAAAGTATTTTAATTTAAATAAGATTTTACATTGATTAATTTGTATCATAAAAATTTTTCAGTGCATAAATCAAGCCAATTGAGCTATTAGTAACGGTAAGCTTAACGTGTTACCACGCTTCCACACCCGTCCTATCAACGTCGTAGTCTACGACAGCTCTATGGGAAGAACTTGTTTTGAGGCGAGTTTCTCGCTTAGATGCTTTCAGCGATTATCTCTTCCGTATTTAG
>Ga0172376_10007774_pt1 | contig 11353 bp, 7 predicted proteins | sample Lak35m_FD_121114 | JGI IMG/M metagenome (GOLD analysis project Ga0172376, IMG submission 121114) | Freshwater microbial communities from Kabuno Bay, South-Kivu, Congo - kab_092012_35m | ecosystem: Environmental > Aquatic > Freshwater > Lake | place: Democratic Republic of the Congo: South-Kivu...
CGAACTCTGGAACCCGGCTACGCATTGAAGAACGCGTTCTCGGCAAGTGCCGGAACTGCAAATGCGAGCGCCGACGTATCCCGGCCTGCTGCCGGCCGGACTGCGTCCTGGAAACGCTGGATCAAGAGCGCGATCCGCGCAGCAGGCAATGCAGTGCTTCAGCCGGACGCTCAGATCCTGTGGCGGCCGGACGCGGTGCGGCAGGGACTGCGATTGCTGAAAGAAGTGCCGCACGATGCCATCTTCGTCACAGCTCCGCCGTTCTCGTCGCTGTTGACGGCCGCGGAACTCAGCCGACGCAGCGGCCTGCCTCTGGTGCTGGACTACCGCGATGAGTGGGGGATCAGCAACAGCTATCAGGAGAACCGGCAGAAGTCCCGGTTCTCGCACTGGCTGCAGCAGCGTATGCAGCGATCGGTGCTGAGTCAGGCCGATGCCGTGGTGGCCACGACGCGGCGCAGTGCTCAGTCCCTGCGAGAGTTGACGCGCGAGGCAGGCGGGTCGGCTCGAATTCGACACCTTTACAACGGCTTCGATGCGGCTGATCTCGCGGGGCTGTCAGTCACCGAGCCGGAGAAGGAACCCGGCGAACCTGCCCTGCGGCTGACCTATGTCGGCACACTCTGGAATCTCACATCAATCGAGCCGGTGGTGGCGGCGATGGAGCGCGTGGCTCAAACCGCGCCGCATCTGGCGTCGCGACTGGAGCTGGTCATCGCCGGTCGCCGCACGGCGGAACAGGATCTGATTCTCGATCGACTCAACGGTCTGCCCTGCCGGTTGCGGCGCGAAGGATATGTCGCGCATCAGACGGCTCTGCGATTGATGGGAACGGCGGATGAACTGCTCCTGCTGCTGTCGGATCTGCCGGGAGCCGAACGGGTCATGCCCGCGAAGACATTCGAGTACCTCGCCTTGAACCGGCCGCTGCTGGCGGTGACGCCGTCCGGTGAGGTCAGCGAACTGCTGGCGGACTGTCCGCAGGCGAACGTGTTTGCTCCAGCCGATGTGGATGGCCTCACGCAGCATCTGCTGCGACGTCTGGAGGGACTCAAGCCGGAACGCAGTCACGCGGAGTCCAGCGACTTCGATGCACTCCGCTTTGAACGTCGAACGCTGACTCGCCAGCTGGCGGAAGTGCTGAATGAAGTCTGTCTGCATCGCGCGGGTTCGCCGATGAATCCGAGTCACGTTCAGGAACCCTTGCTGGCAGGTGCCTCCTCATGACCTCCATCATGTTCTGGAGCGGTCTGGCCGGCCTGATCTACATCTACGCGGGCTATCCGTGTCTGATCCATCTGCTGTCACGATGGCGGCCGCTGCAGCGCGTACGCCGGCCAGTCTGCGAGCCGGTGTCGGTTGTGATCGCGTGTCATAACGACGCCGAACGGGTTCGCGCGAAGCTGGTAGCTCTGCTGACATCGCCGCAATCGGAAATGATCCGCGAAGTGCTGGTGGGATCCGACGGCTCGACGGACAACATTCGCGCGGCGGTGGAAAGCATCGCCGATCCGCGCGTTCGACTGATTGAGTTTCCTGAGCGGCGCGGCAAGCCGGCGGTTCTGAATGAACTGATCCCGCAATGTGTTTCAGAGATCGTCGTTCTGTGTGACGCGCGGCAGATTCTTTCGGAGAACGCGATTCCGGAACTGCTGGCAAACTTCGCCGATCCTCAAGTGGGAGTGATCTCCGGCGAACTCATGTTTCGATCGCAGGATTCGGACGGCACGGCCGTGAAAGGCATCGGAGCTTACTGGAAGTACGAAAAGCTGATCCGCAAGGCGGAGTCCCGTTACCGCAGCGTTCCCGGTGCGACCGGCGCGCTGTACGCGATTCGCAAGGCTCTGTTCCGCCCGATTGCCGAATCGACATTGCTGGATGATGTGGTGATTCCAATGCAGGCCGTGGCGGACGGTTATCGCTGTGTCTTCGAATCGCGCGCGGTCGCCTGGGACGATCCGTCGTCATCGCTGGGGCGGGAAGCCGTTCGCAAGCGACGAACCATTGCCGGAGCCGCGCAGATGATCGTGCAACATCCGGCCTGGCTGCTGCCGTGGCGCAATCCGATCTGGCTGGAGTACATGTCGCACAAAGTGCTGAGGCTGCTGTCACCGTTTCTGCTGCTGATCGTCCTGGCCACGAATCTGCTGCTGATGGACCAGCCGCTGTATCGCCTGCTGCTGATTCTGCAGGCCTGCTTTTATTACTCGGCCTTCGCCGGCTGGCTGTGTCAGCGTCTTGGCGTGCGCTCCGTGCTGTTCGGTCTGCAGCTCACATTCCTGACGCTCAATGCGACCACACTGGCCGCCTTATGGGACGCGCTGCGAGGGCGCTTTCAAGTGACCTGGCGCCGCACGGCGTGACGGACACCTGCGCGACTGACTCAAAGTCCGGAATGGATTGGATCCATACCGTGCGCGGGCATCAGCGAGACGTTTCACACAAGCACGCCGTGCCAGCCAGAGTGTTCAGAACACCGGACGCACTCGCTGGCGCTTCGAGCTTGTCAACATCCCATTCCTGATCGCGCCAACCGCAGCGATCCTCCTGCTGTCGTCCGCATCCTTGACGTGGCGGTCGAAGTCAGTTGAATTGTCATTCAATTCAATTCCGGCTCATGTTGAGGACAGCCATGAACGCGGCGTCTCAGGAAATCAGTTGTTCCGATCTGTTGAAGGTTCTGGCCGATGAAACGCGGCTGTCTGTGGTGCGGCAGTTGATGGCCGGCCCGCGCTGTGTCAGCGAAATCAATGAGGAACTGCAGGTCGAACCAACGCTTCTGTCGCATCATCTGCGCGTGCTGCGCGATTCCGGGATCGTGGAGGCGGAACGGGATGGCAAGGCCATGCGGTATCGCCTGGCGCCTGGAGTGGAGTCGCAGCGGCGCGGCACGTCGATTGACCTGGGCTGCTGCCGGATTGTGTTTGATTGAACGCTCCAGGCTGCGGATGCCGGACGGGAATGAATTCACGCCGGATGGTTTGTTGCCGGCTTATTATCGCGGGAGATTTCGCATGCGACTGGCGCACGGGCGCTGCTTACCGGGTGGAACCTGGGGCATTCTGTTGATGACTCTCGTGGTCGCGCCGCTCTGGATGGCGACGAGCGGTTGTTCGACTTCAACGACGCTGCCCGCTTCCGCGACGGATCAACCGGCCGGCCGGGCGGTTGATCAGGATCAGGCCGATCCGGTCGCGATGCCGCTCCAGGGGCGTGTGATTCTGACTGGTTCCAGCACGATTGCTCCTCTGATTGTCGAGATTGCGAAGCGGTTTGAGGCACAGCATCCGCAGGTCCGGGTGGAAGTTCAGACCGGCGGCTCTGCGCGCGGCGTCAGCGACGTTCGTCAGGGAACGGCGGATTTCGGAATGGTGTCCCGGCACCTCAAGCCGATTGAAGGCGATCTCGTTGCGTATGAGATCGCGCGGGATGGCATCTGCTTGATCGTGCATGCGGACAACCCCGTGCCGTCGCTGTCCCGCGAGCAGGTTCTGGCGATCTATCGCGATGAGGTGGCTGACTGGAAGGATGTCGGAGGATCACAGGCTCCGGTTGTGACCGTTCATAAAGCCGAAGGGCGGGGAACTCTGGAAGTGTTTCTCAGTCATTTCGAGCTGAAGAATGAAGACATTCATCCGGATGTCATCGCCGGTGACAACCTGCAGGCCATCAAGTCCGTGGCGGGTAATCCATACGCGGTCGGCTATGTCTCGATCGGAGCGGCCGAAGCTGAGGCTCGTCTGGGAACGGCCATTCGACTGCTTCCCGCCGGAGAAATCGCCGCGACCTCCAGCAATGTGGCGGAGGGACGTTTCCCGATGGTCCGACCGCTGACTCTTGTGGCACGCGATTCTCTGTCACCGCTGGCTTCGGCCTTCCTCGCGTTCGTCCGCTCCGGACAGCACACCGATCTGATTGAGGCTCAATATTTTGTCCCTGTGGCTCCCTGACCGCTGGCTGACGACCGGAAGCCGGATCTGCGTGGTTATCGCGAGTGGCCTTGCGATCCTGATGATCGGCTTCATTCTGATAGAAGCCCTGCCGGCGCTGCGTCAGTCCGGTCTGTCGCGACTGGTGGGGGATGCCGCCTGGCTGGCATCGGCCGGACGCTTCGGAGTCACACCGCTGCTCGCCGCGTCGCTCGCCGTGACCGCAGGTGCTCTGGTGATCGCGGTTCCGCTTGGTGTGCTGTCGGCGTTGTTCCTGGAAGTCTACGCACCAGCCATGATCGCGACGGGATATCACCGGATGCTCGAACTGCTGGCCGGAGTTCCCTCGGTAGTCACGGGACTGTGGGGGTTGTCGGAAGTTGTTCCGTGGATCAACCGGATGCAGCCACCGGGCCAGAGTCTGCTGGCGGGATGCATGGTTCTGGCGCTGATGATCCTGCCGGTCATCGCTTTGACATCCGCGATGGCGGTACGCCGGGTGATTTACGAGCAGCGTGCGACAGCTCTCGCGCTGGGAATGCGGCGTGACACGTTTCTGGTGCGGATTGTTCTGCCCCTCGCGCGCCGGGGGATCCTGTCCGGAGTGGTGCTCGCCTTCGTGCGCGCCATTGGTGAGACAATGGCGGTGGTCATGGTTTGTGGTAACACCGTGCAGATTCCCTCCAGCCTGTTTTCTCCGGTGAGAACGCTGACGGCGAATATCGCGCTGGAGATGGGTGAGGCGTCCGGATTTCATCGCTCCGCGCTGTTTCTCACCGCGCTGCTGCTGATGGTGGTCATTGCCGCAACGCTGCTGATGCCTGAGGACCAGTCCGCATCGCCTGGAGGCCGGCATGCTTGACCAGGTCTCACGTTCTGTTCCGGATCGGTTGATGAAGATCGCGAGCACGCTGGCGGCTCTGCTGGTACTGCTGGTGTTTCTGCATCTCACGACAGGCTTGCTGATGTCCGGACTGGAACGGCTCTCCTGGTCGTTCATCCGGCTCGAACCGCTCCATTCCGGGCGGCAGGGAGGGATCAGTTTCGTACTGATGGCGACTGGAGCCGTGCTCGCGATCTGCCTGCTCATCAGCGTCCCTGTGAGTTTCGGCTGCGCTCTCTGGATTCAGGACCGGTCACGATCGCAAGTATCGCGTGGCCGAAAGTGGCTGCAGCGCTGTCTCGATCTGCTGGCTGGCCTGCCTTCGATTGTTTTCGGCCTGTTTGGAATGACTTTGTTCTGTCACCAGCTGCGGATGGGCTATTCGATTCTGGCTGGTGGTTTAACTCTGGCCTGCATGATCCTGCCGCTGCAGGTTCGTCTCGCGAGCGATGCTCTGGAGCGGGTTCCCGACGAGTACCTGCGAGGCGCCGCGGCGCTGGGTCTCAGCCGGGTAAGAACGCTATGGCACATCGTTCTGCCGACGGCGCTGCCGGGACTCATGGCTGGTCTGCTGTTGAGCCTGGGACGGGCCGCATCGGAAACAGCCGCGCTGCTCTTCACCAGTGGTTATGTGACCCGGCGCCCGACTTCACTTCTGGATTCGGGACGAACTCTGCCCGTTCATATCTACGACCTGGCAATGAACATTCCCGGCGGAGAAGCCTCGGCGAGTGCCAGCGCCGTTGTGTTGATGGCCTGTCTGCTGGTGATCAATGTGGCCGCCATGCATCTGGCCGGCCGGTGGCGGCAAACTGTGAGTGGCGAATGACCGGTACGGCTCAACACGATCCCGCTTCTGATCGGCCTGGCTCTGCTTCCACAGAGACAATCACAGCCGGTTGCGGCCTGACCACCGGAATGCTGCAGGTCGCCCATCTGTCTGTGTCCTATGGCCAGCGGAAAGTGCTTCGGGATGTGAATCTGACGATCCCGCCGCGGCAGATCACGGCGATCATGGGCTCGTCCGGAGTCGGCAAAAGCACGTTCCTGACCGCTCTGAACCGGTTGACCGATCTCGAACCGCGCTGCCGTCTGGAGGGACAGATCCTGCTGGATGGATGCAACACACTCGATCCGGATTGCGATCTGCAGGCTCTGCGACGACGAGTGGGCATGGTGTTTCAACGGCCGAATCCGTTTCCACTTTCCATTCGCCGCAACCTGCTGCTTCCGATGCGCGATGCGGGGCTGAATGCCTCCGAAGCGGAAATACGCATGGAGCAGGTTCTCCGCGAAACCGGACTCTGGACGGAAGTGGCCGACCGACTCAATCAATCCGCGCTGACTCTGTCCGGCGGCCAGCAGCAGCGACTGTGTCTGGCCAGGGCGATGGCTCTGAGTCCGGAGATCCTCCTCTGCGATGAGCCATGCAGCGCCCTCGATCCGATGTCCAGTCAGACCGTCGAAGAGTTGCTGACGAAGCTGAGCCGGACGGTCACGATCGTGATTGTGACTCACAACCTTGCCCAGGCCCGCCGACTGGCAGATCAGGCGGCTGTTTTCTGGCTCCGCAACGGTACCGGCTGCATTATCGACTCCGGTCCCGCCGACCGCCTCTTTGAGCAGCCGGTCAATCCCGATCTCGAAGCCTGGTTCGCCGGACGAGTCGGCTAACGCCTCAAAATGGGGGGAATGCGCTGGCTGTACTGGACCGTTCAGGCCGATGCTCTGCGGAGTTCCCCGCTCAATCGCTGGAATCGATGCTTCCGGTAGAAGTTACCGAGTCTGCCGAACCGATACCGAACTCAGAGTTCCCGCGAGTTCGTGCGCCGTGCGCGCGGCACTTCCATCGGTCCATTCAGGCGAGATCACGCTGTGCCTCAGGCCAGAGCCAATTTACCGGTGCAGATACCGCCGATCCTGCGGTCCAGGCAGACCTGCCGCTTCATCGCCCCGCAAGCATTTCCAGCGATCACTGTGATTGCTCTGACGGGAGTGCTGGTCCTGAGTGGGGTGTTCTGCAGCGCAATTGCCGCAGAACCCGCCGTCGCTGTACCTGAAGTGAATCACCAGAACCAGGTTCTCCGACTGCTTGCCGAGGTTCACTCGTCTGACTCATCCGTTCGCCTTCAGGCTGAACGGGAACTTGATGCGATCGGTATCCGTGGAGAAGAACTGCGGCTGGGCAGGATGCTGAAGCATCCGGAGCGCGCCGAGCGTCTGAAGCTGATTCAGGAGCTTCCGGGAGTTCCAGAACCGCTGCAGCGGGAACTCATCGATCAACTGGTTGAAGATCCGGATCCTGCTGTTCGCGACGCGGTCCGATCCGGACCTGTCACACCGGATCTTTCCGCGATGGCACCTGCCGGGCCGATACCGCTGGTGCCCGGCAGTCGCAAAGATTCACTGGCCGCTGTGATTCAGCGAACGCAGTCGCACATCGAACTGGTTGCAGCGGAAACTGCATTTCCCCTTCTGCCAGTACCCGGCGAATCGCTCAATGAGTCTGAAGCCGGAAGCGGGCGATCGTTCTCCGCGAGTCCGGGGCGCCAGCCGGAAATCCTGCAGAGACCACTGGAGCGCCCTGCGGAGGATTTGTCCGTGCCTCTGGTGGAACGCCTCGGTCAGCCCATTGAAAGCCTGCCGGAAGCGCCCAACGGGTTCACCGGCCCGTCTTCGATTCTCCCGCGCGATCAGCAGGTGGATGAGCACTTCATTCCGCAGCCCGACCGCTGGAGAAATTCCTACCCCCGGCATGACCGTTATGGGACCGGCTTCCCGTGGCTGTCGGACTATATCGGTGTCGAAGGTAACTGGTGGGATCCATACAACCAGAATATTCTCAAAGGCGATTTTCCCATTCTGGGTCAGCACACATTTATGAATATCACGGCGAACAGCCAGACCGTTTTCGATTTTCGTGAAGTTCCCACTCCTACGACTCCCTTTGAGAGCACGCGCTCGCCGGGGCAGGAAGAGTTCTTCGGACGCCCTCAGCAAACGACGTGGCTGCAGAATCTCTCATTGCGAGTGGATCTATTCCACGGCAATCAGACCGCGTTCAAACCGCTGGACTGGCTGATCCGTCTGACTCCGGTCGTCAATGTGAACCAGGTACATCTGAAGGAACAGGGGCTGCTGGATCCGGACGTTCGCGATGGCTTGACTCGAACGCGGGATCATCTCGCACTGCAGGAATGGTTTGGCGAAGTGAAGCTGGCCGATCTCAGTCCCGATTACGACTTCATGTCACTGCGGGCCGGGTCGCAGACTTTCAATTCAGACTTCCGCGGGTTCATCTTCTTTGACACCAACCGTGCCGTCCGTCTGTTCGGATCGCGTTACTCCAACCGGCATCAGTTCAATCTGGTCTTCTTCGACATGATGGGAAAAGAAACCAATGCCGGACTGAATACATTCCGCGACCGGCACCAGAATGTTCTGATCGGTAACTACTACATTCAGGATTTCATATTTCCCGGATACACGGCTCAGGCCAGCTTTCACATGAATCACGACGATCCGAGTACTCACTTTGATCGCAACCGGTTCCTGGTTCGCCCGGATCCCACAGGCGTATTCCGCCCTCACCGGGTCGAGTCGTACTACCTCGGAATTGCCGGTGACGGTCATATGGGCCGGTTCAATATCAGCAATGCCTTCTACTGGGTGACCGGCAGGGACAGCCTGAACCCCATTGGCGGTCAGTCCCTCGATATCAACGCTTACATGGCGGCCGTGGAACTGTCTTATGACCGCGACTGGGCACGCTTCCGGACATCGTTCTTCTATTCATCGGGAGATGATGATCCGAACGATGGAAACGGCGAAGGCTTCGATGCCATCATGGACAATCCGGTCTTTGCAGGTGGCGAGTTCAGTTACTGGCAGCGTCAGGCGATCCAGTTGTTTGGCGTGAGGCTCGTCAACGACCGCAGCCTGGTTCCCAATCTGCGCTCCAGCCGCATTCAGGGACAGAGCAACTTCACGAATCCCGGACTTCTACTGCTGAACGCAGGTGTCGATTTCGATATCACGCCGAAATTGCGCATGATCAATAATATCAACTATCTGATGTTCGATAAGACAGAGGTTCTTCAAACATACGTGTTTCAGCGCGACATCGATCGGCGGATCGGACTGGATGTGAGTTGTGGTTTCGAGTGGCGTCCCTTCCACAACGACAATGTGATTGCGCTGTTCGGTGTGTCCGCTCTGCTTCCGGATGATGGTTTCAAGGATCTCTACGGCGAATTCAACTCCGGGGATACGCGGACACTGTATGCATCCTTCGCCGAATTGAATCTGACATACTGATCCGGTGGCAGATTGCAGAGGCTTTACGGAACGTCACTCCGCCAGGTTAGTAAGCGCAGCCAGTCAAACTTCACGAACCGGATCTGCCCGTGACGAACGATACCAGACGCTGCGATAATTCTGAGCCGATCAGTGTCGCGCATGACGTGACACGGAGGTTGTGAATGAGACACAGAATGCAGTTCAATGTCGTTGTCGCGATGGCATCCCTTGTGGTGGGATTCTTCAGCCTGCAATCCCTGGACTACTCCGCGGGTACTCTGAAGGCTCAAGAGGATTCCCGCCGCGATACAACGACGCCTCGTTCGCGCGCCGCACGCCTTCTGGATGCCATCCGGCCGGGTAGATCTCAACCAGTAGATCGCACCTCGGATCGCGATAATGTGCCTGCAGACTCTGGAATTCAGCAGGCTACTTTCAATACTTCCGCCGGAAGCAGCGCTGCTCCACAGGATGAGCCGTTTCCGTATCCTGATGGAACCAACTCGATCTCTCTACTGCGGCAGACCGCCGATGAGGCTCGTGCAAAGAGTGCAGGCTGTGTTGTCTGCCACAAGGACTCGCACGACCCGCACTATTCCCGATCTCTGCAGATTGGATGCACGGACTGTCATGGAGGAAATGCGGAGACAACTGATAAATCAATCGCTCACGTCTGGCCTCGTTTCCCGGATGCCTGGCCGGGAACTGCCAACCCCGTTCGTTCATATACACTGCTGAATCACGAGTCTCCGGAGTTTATTCGCTTCGTGAACCCCGGTGATCTCAGAGTGGCACACCTGAGTTGCGGTACTGCGGGCTGCCACGTTGATGAAACGCTGAACGTCAAGAAGAGCATGATGACGCACGGGTGCATGCTCTGGGGTGCCGCCCTGTATAATAACGGCGCAGTACATACCAAATGGTCGCGTTATGGAGAGAGCTATGGAATGAATGGAACTCCATTGCGCGTTCAGACTATTCCGGCACCAACCGACTGGGAACGCCACAATAAGGGCGTCGTGCCGTTCCTGGAACCATTGCCTCGTTTCCAGACCAGTCACCCCGGTAACATTCTGAGAATCTTTGAACGCGGCGGCCGGTTTGCGCCCGAACTGGGAATTCCAGAACGTGGTGAAGAGCCTGGTCGCCCCAGGCAGAGGCTCAGCAATCGAGGTCTTGGAACTCTGAATCGAACAGACCCGGTGTTTGTCGGACTGCAGAAGACGCGTTTGCTGGATCCGACATTGAATTTTCTCGGCACGAACGACCATCCTGGCGACTATCGCTCTTCTGGATGTACCGCCTGTCATGTCATTTATGCCAACGATCGTTCTCCGGTTCACTCCGGACCCTATGCAAAATATGGAAATCGAGGCCGGGCCGGTCTGACTCCTGATGACTTCGTAGTCGGAGTTGACCCAACGATCCCGCTGGATGAATCCGGACATCCGATTGCTCATCGTTTTACTCGCTCGATTCCAACCAGTCAGTGCATGATCTGCCATATGCATCCCGGAACGACTGTCATGAACTCTTATCTGGGATACATGTGGAGCGACCAGGAAACAGATGGGGAAATGCTGTATCCCGGAGCAAGCCCTTCGCCCTCTTCGGAGAAGTTCACTCAGGCGCAGATGGCTAATCCGAACGATATTGATGCCCGCACGATCCTCACAAACTACCCTGTGCTTGATGATGTCATTGAGCTGAATCCAAATTTGAAACACACTCTGGCTGATTTTCACGGTCACGGCTGGGCATATCGTGCGGTGTTCAAGAAGGACCGCGAGGGGAACCTGCTTAACGATCGCGGAGAAATGCTGCAGAATGTGACGGGTCAGCAGAAAGTGCTCGCTGTGAAGGTTCCCGAAATTGTCCGCGAACTGTATCGAGACCGTAACTGGGCAAATCCATCAAAAGAAGAACTGGAGAGGGTGCTGAAAACTGAGGAGGCACTTCGCAGCATGCGTGAGACTCTTCCGGTACATCTGCTTGATATTCACCTGGAGAAGGGCATGCACTGCGTGGACTGTCACTTCACTCAGGATAATCACGGTGACGGAAAACTGTACGGCGAAGTTCGTGCGGCAGTTGAGATCACATGCACCGACTGCCACGGGACCATCACGGAGTATGCTCCGTTGATGACATCCGGCCCGGCGGCTCCGGGTAATAACTTCCGAGGCATGATTACGGAACGGCAGGGGCGTCCGGAGACAGACAGGATCGGCCACCGCTTGTC
>Ga0172376_10007775_pt1 | contig 11351 bp, 11 predicted proteins | sample Lak35m_FD_121114 | JGI IMG/M metagenome (GOLD analysis project Ga0172376, IMG submission 121114) | Freshwater microbial communities from Kabuno Bay, South-Kivu, Congo - kab_092012_35m | ecosystem: Environmental > Aquatic > Freshwater > Lake | place: Democratic Republic of the Congo: South-Kivu...
TGTATTAACATCAACTCAAGTTTTAGGAAAATCAGTTCCATCAGGAGATATTGTTGGAACTTCAGATACACAAACTTTGACAGGAAAAACTTTAACTTCTCCAAAAATTAATGAAGATGTAGCAATTACGGCCACAGCAACAGAAATTAACTATACAGATGGAGTAACATCTGCAATCCAAACACAATTAGACAATAGAGTAAATATTGCAGATCCTGCAGTAGATTACTATATTACTAATTCTGGCTCTGGAGCATATTTAGTAAATGGAGTTTCTAATGGAACTATCTATTTTGAAAAAGGTAAAAAGTATAGAATTCATGTAAATGCTTCTGGACACCCGTTCTGGATTCAAACATCTTCTGGGGCATATAATGCAGGAAGCGTATACAGCACAGGAATTACAAATAACGGAACTCAAAACGGTCATATTCTTGTAGAGCTTGCATCGAATGCACCACAGTTATATTATGCCTGCCAATATCATTCATCAATGGCGGGATCAATAGTTACTGGAACAACATTTGCAACATACAAAGCGCTAGCAGATTTATCCAGCGTAGACAATACCTCTGATGCTAATAAGCCTGTATCTACTGCAACACAGACTGCGCTTGATCTTAAGGCAAACCTTGCTTCACCAACCTTTACTGGTACAGTATCTGGTATTACCTCAACAATGGTAGGCTTAGGAAGCGTAGACAATACATCCGATGCAAATAAGCCAGTATCAACAGCCACTCAAACAGCATTAGACTTAAAAGTAGATGAATCGTTATTTGACGCAAAAGGAGATCTATTAGTTGGATCTGCCGATAACGTACCAGCTAAATTAACAGTTGGTACAAACGGATATTTGCTCACTGCAAACTCAGCGGCAGCCAATGGAGTCGAGTGGGCGGCAGCACCAGTAAGCCTTCCATCTCAAACTGGTAATAACGGATATTATTTAACTACAAACGGTACAAGTGCTTCATGGGCAGCTCTAGTTGTTCCAATTGAGACAGGCACTGCTACTATAAACGCAAATACTGCAACAACAGTTAGCACTACCGCCCTCTCAGCATTTACCTCAATTGAATATATGGTATCGCTAAAGCAGGGATCAAAAGTTAGAACGTCTAAGGTTATTGTTCAAACAGATGGAACATCAGTACATATGACAGAGTTTGCTATAGTAGAAACTGGCGGATTGATGTCAGGAGTAGCAATAACAGCTTCTGCTTCTGGATCAGATGCGATTCTACAAGCAGTAGTTACAGATGCAACATCTACAAATGTAGATGTTAAATTTAGTAAAGTAAAACTATAATACGATAGGAGAAAACCATGGCTACATACGCCGTAATTGAAAATGGTACCGTCATTAATGTAATTGTGGCGGACTCGAAGGAAACAGCAGAACAAGTTTCAGGACTTGAGTGCGTTGAATATACAGAAGAAGATCCGTTAATGACAGGAGCAACCTGGAATGAAGAGTGGTCCAAATATGTAAACCTATGCGGGTTTCCATCACATGTTTATAATGGCACAGCTTGGGTACCACCAATTCCAGTGCCACAAGAAGAAGGAAAACGATTTGAATGGAATGAAGAAACGTTGTCTTGGGTTGGATTTGATCTTGTTGCTAACGTAAGGCTAGATCAACCAGAAAATTAATTTTTAAAAAAGGATAACTAAATGGCAGATAAAAACTTTAAGGTAAAGTCTAGTATAACTATTCCTACCCCACTGGCAGCATCCGAGGGTGGAACTGGTCAAACTACTTTAACTAATGCTTTAAACGCCATGCTTCCAGTACAACCAGGTAATTCTGGAAAATATTTGACTACTAACGGAACAAATACATCTTGGGAAACAGTAAATGCTGGATTTACTCCAATGCCTTCTACGTCTGTAAGTAGCAATATATCCTTGTCTTCTTTCAATAAGTATTTTATAGATACTTCTGCAGCAAGAACTTTAACCCTTCCAGCCTCACCTTCATTGGGAGATGAAATTTATATATATGATGCATCAGGAACGGCAGCAGAGTATAATATAACAGTGAATAGAAACAGTAATAAAATAAATGGTATTACTGGAAATTTGATTATTGATCTAAATGGATCAGCATCTTCTCTAGTATATACAGGATCAACATATGGTTGGAGGGTAGGATAATGCCAGATATTAATATATCAAGTATAACAGGACAACAGCGAAGCTACAATTCAGGAACAACTGCTAATAGACCAGCAAATCCAATTTCTGGAGAGCTATATTATGATACAACCATTGGTGGACTTATGGTTTACAATGGAGTTTCTTGGTCTACATTTTTAACTCCAGCTGGCGTTTTAGCCCCAACAGGACCAGTTGCAACAAATTCTGGAAATGGAAGAGCGCTAAATAATGGAGCAGCAAGTATATCTTTTACTACATCTTCGGAACTAGGTGGTTCCGCAGCGCTTTATACCGTTACGTCTACCCCAGGAACATATACTCAAACAGGAACTTCTTCGCCAATTCTAGTTACTGGACTACAATCAAATACATCATATACATTTACAGTAAAGGCTTCAAATTCATACAGCAATGCAACATCAGCTGCTACAGCTGCAATTACTGCAACAACTGTTCCAGGCCAGCCAAGCTTAGGAACGGCAGTAGATGTTGGAACAAGCGGTCAAATAGACATTCCTATAAGCTCTTTAAATAATGGAGGATCATCTATAACAAACTATAAGTGGTCTACAGACAATGTTACATTTAATACTTTAGATCCTGCTCAGACAGGGTCAACCGTAAGAATTTCTGGACTTACAAATAATCAATCGTATCAATTTTATATTATTGCGGTCAATGCTCACGGAGATTCTCCAGTAAGCGCCATTTCAAATAGCGTAACTCCAACCGCCTCTTATGTATTATCACAAACATTTAATACTTCTGGAACGTACACAGTGCCTGCATTAACAACAAAACTGGCAGTATATACATTTAGTGGCGGCGGCGGAGGAGGTAACTCTAGAAGCCCTGAGGGAGCTGTAGGTGGACGTGGGGGTTATGCAGCCTCATTAATTTTAAATACAGTTACTCCAGGAACAGTATATAACGTAACAGTAGGCGCAGCAGGCGCAGGAGCTGCATATGGATGGGGAGTATCTGGCGGCTCAGGAGGAGTTTCTAATTTTGGAGGAATTTTAAATAGTGGAAGCGTAAATAATTCTGCCTCATCAAACATTGCGGGACATGTAGTTGGTAATGGCCAAGGTGCCGTTGGCGGAAATTATGGAGCTAATGGAGGCGTTCATGAGGCAGGCGCCGCAGGAGGCGCAGGAGGCGCAGGAGGAAATCTTGTAATGTCAGGACCAGGACTAACTTCTCCATTTACATATGGCGGCGCAGGCGGCGGAGGCGGAGGAGGAAAATGTTGCGGCTATGCCAACGCTTATCCTGGACCTTATGCTGGGGGAGCTGGTGGATCTCCATATGGAGGCGCAGGAGGAAGCGGACAAAGCTATTCATCTTCGGCAAAAGGGTCAAACGTTGCAAATACCGCAGGTTCTGGAACTACTGGAACGGCACCTGGCGGCGGCGGCGGAGCAGGAGGAATAACAGCTGCAGGAGATGAATACCGTGGATTTGGAGCATCAGGAGCTGCTGGTAGAGTTCTAGTATATACAAGACAATAACCCTTTACTTGTATGAAAAAATATAGTAAAATATATTTATGCCTGAAATAATTAAATTTATTAATAATTGGGGAGAGTTAACTACTGATTTATCCCCACCAGAACCAGCTTACAAAAATGTTCCACAGTGGTATAAAGATCTAGATTCGTACATTGGAAAAGAAAAAAAACCATCTGGAGAAGGACATACAACAGCAACAATAAAAAGATGCATGCCAGTTTTTGATGCCATAAATTTTGGATATATTTTAAAAAGTCCTGCTGATGTATTTGTAACTCAAAAAGAAATTAGAGATCAAAATGATACTCTTTTAGAGACAATTCCATATTATGAATGGGCCCATTTTGATTTACTTAATTTTCATCCAGTATTTCAGGCTGTTAATCATCCGTATAGAAAAAATCTTGGCGAATATGGGTCTTATCCTAAATGGGAAAACCCCTGGGCAATTATAACTCCGCCAGGATATTCTTGTCTTTTTGTTGCACCATTTCATAGAGAATCAGTTTTTGAAATATTGCCAGGAGTTGTAGACACAGATACATATCACAATGCAGTAAATTTTCCATTTACTTTAAACGACTGGTCTTTCGAGGGTCTTATACCAGCTGGAACCCCGATAGCTCAAGTAATACCGTTTAAAAGAGACGATTTTGAAATGGAAATTAGTGATAAGAAGGAAGACATAGAAGGCTTAAAGAAGCAATGGATGAAGCTACGATCAAGATTTTTTGATTCATATAAGTCTCAATGGAGAGCGCCAAAGTCCTATAGATAGGATATTTTAAATATTTAGCTATTTATAAAAAACGTGATATAATTTACTTATATCGAATTGGAGGTCTATCATGGCATTAAAATTTTCAGCAGTTGGAGGATCGGGGCCAGTAGAAGTAAAAAAATATGGAACTGGAACTACGGCACAAAGACCAGCTTCGCCAGCCTCTGGAGAACTTTTTTATGATACAACTTTAGGCGGCTTGATGGTTTGGAATGGGGTTGCTTGGTCTACATTTTTAACTCCTGCGTCAGTTCAAACACCAACAAGCGTATCGGCCTCAGATGTTGGAACTTCAAGAGCATATAATAACGCTGCAGCCTCTGTTTCATTTACTGGATCTTCAGAATTAGGTGGAGTGGCAACATTATACACGGTGACATCTTCTCCAGGAAGCTTTGCTAGTACTGGAGCATCTTCTCCAATTGTTGTAACTGGGCTAGGTTCTAATACTTCTTATACATTTACAGTAAAAGCTTCTAATTCTTACAGCAATGCAACATCAGCTGCCAGCTCATCTATTACTGCTACTACAGTACCAGATGCACCAGTTCTTGGAACTGTAACCGATAGCGTAACTAGCGGCACGGTATCTGTTCCAATAAATTCAATAAATACTGGTGGAAAAGCAATTACTAATTATGAATATTCAACAGATGGCGGAACAACCTGGACAGCCCTTAGTCCAGCGCAAACAAGTTCACCATTAAGTATATCTGGATTAACAAACTCTATATCATACACCTTTAGAATAAGAGCTATAAATGCAAATGGAACTGGCACAATGTCTTCTGCATCGAATAGCGTTACCCCAACAGCGCCATTTACATTAGCACAAACATTTAATGCTTCTGGAAATTATACAGTTCCAAATACTGCTTCAAGAATGGCCATAGTGGCATTTAGCGGCGGAGGAAATGGAGGAAGTGCAGGCGCAGGAGGCAGAGGTGGCTGGGCAGGCGCTGCAATTATAAATTCTCCATCAACTGGAACAAATTATAGCGTTACTGTTGGGGCTGCTGGACTTGGACAAAGCTCTTTTGGAACTCTTTTGAATAGTGGAAGTCCAAATGCTAACACTGGAGGAAATGCAGCTGGTGTTGTTGCTGGAAACGCACAGGGAGCTGCGGGAGGAAGCTTTGGCGGAGGATCTGGAAGCGCAGGAGGAAATGTTGTTTTATCAAATATTTCTGGATTTACAACAGGACTACCCAATGCAATAGCTTATGGCGGCGGCGGTGGTGGTGGTGGTAATTCTGTTAATAACGGCGCTGGTGGTTCTGGAGGAGCAGGGGGATCCCCATATGGAGGATCTGGAGGCGCAGGAGGAAATGGCGGAACCTGTCCTGACGAAAATGGATATCCATGGACTCAGGCTAATGGTGGAGCACCTGGAAATGCTGCAAATGGAGTTGCTGGCGGTGGTGGTGGCGGAGGAGCAAAAAGTGGTAATGGCAACTGGTGCTATGAGCCACAAAATGGAGCTGGTGGAGCAGGTCGTACTGGACAAGTGCTTGTATATATAAGAAACTAGCAAAACAGGAGTAAACAAATGGCAGATAAAGATTTTAAGTTAAAAAACAAATTAACCATTTCTGGACTTACAAATGCATCTGGAGTTTTACTTTCTGAAAATCATACTCTAGATTCGCATACAAATTTATCTACTCAATACGGAGGAACTGGAACCACTACTTCTCCATCTTCTGGACAATTTTTATATAGTTCTTCTGGAACTACATATGCCCCAACAACGCTATCTGCAATTGTTCCTGTATGGTCTGGATCTGAAATTTCTTCTAATATTACTTTACAAAAAAATATTAATTATTTTGTAAATACCTCTTCTGCAAGAACTTTAACTTTACCAGCATCTCCATCTGTTGGAGATGAAATTCATGTTTTTGATCAGACTGGATCTGCTGCTACAAATAATATTACTCTTGCATCAAATGGAAATAAAATAAATGGAACGGTACAAGATTTGGATATTGATACAGCATATTCAGCTGTTGTTTTAATTTATTATGGCTCAGGATATGGCTGGCGAGTAGGATAAATAAGTCTTTACTTGATTTAATAAATTTGCTACAATAATCAAATGAAAGTAGCAGTATATACAATTGCAAAAAATGAAGAACAATTTGTAGAGCGTTGGTACAATTCTGCAAAAAATGCTGACTATTTATTAATAGCAGATACTGGTTCTACTGACAATACTGTTAGTCTCGCTAAAAAATTTGGTATAAAAGTAATTAATATAAATATAAATCCTTTTAGATTTGATGATGCTAGAAATGCTTCTTTAGCACAGATACCATTAGATATAGATTACTGTATTGCTCTCGATATGGATGAGATATTAGTTGATGGATGGAGAGAACATTTAGAAAAAGTAAATCTTTCTACTACCCGCCCAAGATATAGGTTTGTTTGGAATTGGAATGAAGACGGAACTTCAGGAATAGAATTTTCTGGAACAAAAATACATTCAAGAAAAAATTATAGATGGAAACATCCAGTACATGAAATATTGCAATGTTACTCTGTACAAGAAATTGAAGAATGGATTGGATTAGAAATTTATCATCACGCTGATGACTCAAAGCCAAGAACTCAATATTTACCCATGCTAGAGATGTCCGTAAAAGAAGATTCTTCAGATGATAGAAACTCTTTTTATTATGCCAGAGAACTATATTTTCATCGTAAATATAAAGAGGCGGCAGAAGAATTTAAAAGACATATTTCCTTACCCAAGTCACAATGGATTCCAGAAAAAGCACAGTCTATGAGATATCTAGCAAAATGTGAACCAGAGAATAGATTAAAATGGTTATTAAATGCAGTAGATATTTGCTCAGATAGAAGAGAACCAATATGTGATTTAGCTTTATATTATTATGAAAATAATATGTGGCAGGAATGTAAATCAATGTGTGATAAGGTTTTATCTATAACAGAAAAGCCTATGGATTATTTGTGTGAATCAGATGCATGGGGCTGGCTTCCTTATGATCTTAAGGCCATAGCAGAATATAATTTAAAAAATTATAAAGAAGCATTTGAGGCGGGAAGCAAAGCATATTCCATTAAGCCAGATGAAAGGCTAGCATCTAATTTAGAGTATTATAAAAAGGCTTATAACTCTGAAGATGCTATAATGTAAAAATGGGCCAAACAGGTAAGGGTTTTAGATACCCACAATATTCAGATACTCCAGATATCCCTAGAGATCTTTCATACTTAGCCGCCGATGTTGATGCATATTTAGACGCACATCCTGGCCCAACAGGCCCTACAGGCGGTACTGGTCCAACTGGATCAACAGGCCCAACTGGCCCAACAGGATCAACTGGTCCAACTGGATCAACAGGCCCAACTGGATCAACTGGTCCTACAGGACCAACTGGTATTACTGGCCCTACAGGCCCAACAGGTGCAACAGGTGCACAAGGCTCAGGCGTTACAATTTTAGGATCTTACGCAAATTTAGCAGCATTGCAAGCGGCACATCCAACTGGAAATCTTGGAGATGGATATGTTGTTGGAATTGATTTGTATGTTTGGAACGGAACTCAATGGTTTAATGTTGGACCACTACAAGGACCAACAGGTTTACAAGGCCCAACAGGCCCAACTGGCGCAACTGGACCAACTGGTTTAACTGGCGATACTGGCGCAACTGGACCTACAGGGCCTACAGGACCAACAGGCTTGACTGGCGATACTGGCGCAACTGGACCAACTGGCGCAACAGGTCCAACTGGCGATACTGGCGCAACTGGACCAACAGGTGCAACTGGCCCTACAGGACCAACAGGATCAACAGGACCACAAGGAAATACTGGCCCAACAGGATCAACTGGTCCAACAGGCGCAACAGGCGCACAAGGAACAAACGCAACTTCGTATTCAAATGGAACAAATACATCTAACAGTAATAAAATTTTTTATACGACTGGATCTCAGCCAACTGGGACGGCGGCTGGAGATCTCTGGGTAACATACTAATATGGGCCTATATTTATATAATGGCTCTTCATGGAGCAGCCAAGCTTCTGCATTCAAACTATACAATGGGTCAGCATGGACAAATATAACTAGAGGTTATGTTTTTGATGGCGCAACATGGAGACAATTCTGGCCAGAGGCACCAGCAAATATAGTTGCTCCAACAGTTAGCGCTAGCAGTGGATTTCAAGCAGGATCAACTTTATCATCTACAACAGGATTCTGGACAAATAATCCAACAAGTTATGGATATCAATGGCAAAGAGGACCTACAGATAATTCTAATTTTTCTAATATCTCTGGCGCAACTTCGTCAAACTATACTTTAACAACCAGTGATATTGGATATTCTGTTAGAGTTGTAGTTACGGCAACAAATGCAAGAGGCTCTACATCTGTTCCTGCCTGGCTTCTTCAAGGCACATCAGTAACGCCAGCAGCTCTTACTGGGCTATCTGCAAGTAAAACTGGAAGCGGAACATTTTTTGCTAGCTGGAATTCATCATTAGGTGCAGGAACTGGCGGTGCAACAACGGCATATAGAGTTACACATTCATATGGCTCAAGTAATATACAAATAGGAACAAATTCTACAAGCATAACCGTATCTGGAATTACTAGTCCAAATAGGCAAGTTTCAGTTGCTCCATTGTATAGGTCTCCATCATTTGGAGGAATGGATCTTGAAGCTAATGGACAAAGCGTTACAATAATAGGAATATATCCATAAATAGGAGGATAAAATGACAACATATGAATATCTATCTGAAGCAGATAGAACAGCAATTCGTGAAGCAGCAATTCGTGGATTAGAATATCATATATTTGGTTTAGAGCAACAGTTGCTGATAGCAAATGCAGCAAATACACCAGATACTGAAGCAATTGCACAAATGGAAGCGGCTATCGAAGAAAAGCAAGCACAAATACAAGTACTTAAGCAGGCATAATGTCTTATAAATCAGCAGTCTTATATGACTATCCTATAGCATATTATCCACTAGACGACGCAACAACAGTCGATCTAGTACAAGACTTTACTGATTTTTTATCACAATTTGCTACATATCAAGACGTATTAGACAATGTTGCGTCATATGCAAATATATATGGCGATACTGCCTATGATCATTCTGGATGTGAAAATGATGGACAATATGTAGGAGATCCCTATACAGATTTAATACCATTAGTGGCGGGAAATACAAGAACTACAAATATAACAAATGCAAATTCTATTGTGTATAGTATTAATAATGACTATACTGCTACCGCTACTACCAGCCAATTTGCAACCGCAGAATCATCAGACAATGATTTTACAATTGAATTTTGGTTTTATCCGTCATTTACTACTACATCAGAAACGCCATTAGTAGCTGATTCTACAAATGATGTTGGTATATTTTATGAAAAAGGAAATATAACATTTAAGGTTGATTCTGAATCTGTTACATATACTTTGCCATATTTAAAAAAGTCTATATATGTAGCATGTACATATTCTCAAGAATCAATCAACATGTATATTGACGGAGTCAGAGTAGCAAATAAATCTTTATCTAATTTCTCATTTACAAATAATACAGTTGACTTTATATCTGGGCCCACTTCAAACATCTCGGACTATTTTCTTATAAATAGCGTAGCGTTTTATAGATATACTCTTTCTCAACAGGCCATGTTATATCATATGGAAGAAGCCAAATCAATGGCTGCAACAAATGTAGTTGAGCCAGATAATGGAGAATTATTTAATATATATGACGATGCGTTGTCTCTGATGCACAGTTACTCTTATCCAGCAGACAAGTCTTGGATAGAACTAGTAGAAGATGGTTTAACTTATTTCCCTGATGAAGATTATCTTCAAATTGAATATACAGCAACGCCAGCTTCAAGTACTATTGTAGTAGAAGATTTTATTTCTATTCCCTCTTCTTTTACAATAGACTCTTCTAAAATAGAATGGAACGGCGACAATGGAGTGGCTATAGAAGTAAGCACTGATGGAATATCTTATACCTCTTGTACAAATGGTGAACAGATACCAGGATTTAGTTTAAATAGTTTTGGATCGGATACTGGTATATATCTCAGAATAACATTCTTATCTTCAGATACCTCTAAATTCTTGCCAAAACTATATTCTCTTTCTTTCTATTTCTATAATAATCAAAGACTTAATTCTCAAAACGGATTGTCATATATAACTACATTAGAAAATGATGTATCCGTAACAGACTATAATATAACATTTGGACAGCAAGGCAAAGATATTTTGTCGAGACATTCTGCCAATGGATTAAAAACTGTAACGAATTCAGGTTTTCATATTACTACCGCCGACGAAATCAGCACAGCAGAATTTTTCTATACCCCATATTTATTAACTGCAAGTGGCCTAGTATCGACTACTGCTACAAATGGATATGCCGCTTCTAATATCTCCTGGAACGGGGTGGGAACAATGTCTAAGACTAACATATCAGCCCTATATGTAAATGGTGTAAACAAGACCTCTGAAACCAATATTTCTAATATATTTAGGGAAAATCAAATCCACCACGTAGTAGTAGTGTTCTCATCGGCGGTATCAAATGAAATCAGATTTAATTATTCTTTGTCTGGCTCGGTTCCAGCCCTATATCAAAATATAGCAATATACCAGTCCCAGCTTACAAATACACAAATAACTAATCATTATAATTACTATACACGTAGGCAAACCCTCTCTGAAACCGATTCTAGTACTTTGACCATGACAGAAGATGGCGTTGAATCATATAATAATGACTGGATCGTAATCCAAAACGTATAATTTTGTCATATTGCCTGACAAAAAGCTGGACTTAAGCCCACAAAGGTGGTAAAATAAACA
>Ga0172376_10007778_pt1 | contig 11351 bp, 7 predicted proteins | sample Lak35m_FD_121114 | JGI IMG/M metagenome (GOLD analysis project Ga0172376, IMG submission 121114) | Freshwater microbial communities from Kabuno Bay, South-Kivu, Congo - kab_092012_35m | ecosystem: Environmental > Aquatic > Freshwater > Lake | place: Democratic Republic of the Congo: South-Kivu...
CCACCTTCATACATCCTTGTAAACTCTAATACGCTCAAGAAGTTTACGAAAAAATAATTTCAAATGCACCTAAAACCCCCTAAAACACTGAAAGTTTTTTGTGGACGGGAACTGCTGTTAGCCTTATTTCCTGGTTGCCGCTTTTGCGTTAACCAGGCTACAATGATCATCGAATAGATTAATTTAAGGATGATCTCCGTGCAGTTCTCACTACACACCTTGTTTATCACGTTATTTGTATTAATCTTTATTTCGGCTTTCTTCTCTGGTTCAGAGATTGGTATGTTGTCACTGAATCGCTATCGTCTTCGTTTTCTTGTGAAAAAAAAGAATGCCTCTGCGATTCGTGTTCACAAAATGCTGATGCGTCCTGATCGCTTACTCAGCGTTGTCCTCATAGGGAATACATTAGCAAATATTGTTGCTTCCACGGTTGGGACATTAATTGGTCAAAGATTATATGGTGATTTGGGTGTTGCTGTTGTTACTGGGATATTAACGGTTGTCATTTTGGTTTTTTCAGAGATGGCACCAAAACGACTGGCGGCAATGTACCCTGAAAAAATAGCTTTTCTTGTGTCAATGCCATTGCAAATTTTATTGATTATATTTTCTCCATTCGTTCGTTTGTTGAGTTTTACTGCAAATAGTTTTCTGCGTTTGTTTGGTGTGTCACTGGATGAAGCAATGAAAGAATCACTGACGAGCGAAGAGTTGAGAACCGTTGTTCATGAGGCGGGTTTGTTACTTCCTAATGAACATAAAACAATGTTGATTAGTTTATTGGATTTAGAGCAGGCAACTGTTGAAGATATTATGGTGCCTAAAATCGATATTATTGGAATTGATCTTGATCAATCATGGCCTCATTTAATAGAGCAATTGGAGACTTCACAGCATACGCGTTTACCTCTTTATCGTACACACATTGATAATTTAGTGGGGATGATTCATTTGAGAGATGTATTAAATTTGATTTTGGATAAAGAATTTAATATGGAAAATTTATTGAAAATAGCTGATGCACCATATTATACGCCTGAAGGCACGCCCCTAAATCGGCAACTGCTTAATTTTCAACAAAATAAGCAGCGAAGTTGTTTTGTTGTTGACGAATATGGTGATTTACTTGGTTTGGCGACGATGGAAGATATTTTAGAGGAAGTTGTCGGTGAATTTACTACCGATCTTGCGGATTTAAGTAAAGAGATTACTTCGCAAGAGGATGGGTCGGTTATTGTTGATGGCGGAATTACTCTTCGAAATTTAAATCGTCTAATGTCATGGCACCTGCCGTTTATTGGTCCAAGAACATTAAGCGGTTTAGTGGTTGAGCATCTAGGTTATATTCCATCACCGGACTGTTGTCTCCAGCTAGAACAATATCGTCTAGAGATATTAAAAGTAAGCGATAATACGATTAAAAGTATTCATATGTGGAAAATAAATAAAAGAACAACGTCATCTACATCGGATAAATAATCTTAATGGGTTAAAGCAATCCCAACAATATTACTCCCAATCAGTTAATTTACCAAAAAAATCACGGTCGTCATTGATATGATTTAACAGCGTCTCATTATTCCATTGCGAGAGTGATTTTTGTGATAAATAAAGCATGAGAACGCTATATGGTAAAATGCAGAGTATATCGAATGGGAATCTCAATAAACCGTTGCCACCGAACGATCCAAAATAAGAAATGAAAAAAAGCGTTCCCATGTAAGTGACAAACCAATAAAGTGATGTGTCGCATTGAAAAGGATTTTGGCGGTGATGAAAAAGACTGATGAGGAGGCCAATCAGTAAAGCAATTTCAAGTTTCCAAATAATGTGAAACCCACACCAATAAAGCATTAAATTACAAAAATAGAAAGCGATATGTGACAATAAAAGGGCATAGGATAATTTGAATGGACGAGGCCGATTGGCTTGGAGTGTTCGCATTGCTAATAAACTAATTGGCCCAATACTGTAAGAAAGAATACTAGCGGATGACAGGAATGCAACTAATTTTTGCCAACCTGAAAAGGGTAAAAATGAGGCGGCACCAACTAAAAAATTTGCGTAAAGTGTTATGTACGGTATTTTGTGTCGATTGACTTTCAAAAAAAGTTTTGGGATATGTTGGCTTAAAGCCATTCCATAAACAATGCGGGAAGTTGCCGCGGTATAAACTAATGTTGTACCAAATGGTGAAAATGCAGCATCGATCATAAGCAATGTTGCGACGATACTTAATCCAAGGAGCAATGTTAGACCAACGAGAGGGCCACTATCGCCCGGATATGTTAATGCACTCCAACCATGGCTTAGATATTGTTGGGGCATGGCCACAATAAAACTTAATTGCAACATAAAATATAAAACTAGCCCAATGAGAACGGCTCCTAAAATGGCAATCGGAATATTACGTTGTGGGTTTTTCACCTCACCAGCAAGAATCAATCCATTTTGAAAACCAGCGAAAGCAAAAATTACCCCTCCGGCAGAGAGAGCGGAAAATATTTGTTCCCAACTTTTGGCAGAAGAAAGATTAATCTCTAAATTAGCAAAAGAAGGCGCATTATTTAATAAACTAATAATAGCGATACTCGGTAAAACGAATTTGATGACGCTCGCGAATTTGTTGCAATCAGTGAGTAGTTTGATTCCATAAGAGTTGAGTATAACGACAAAGAGCATAATTCCAATCGCCGTGGTATAACCATAAGCGGATAGTGCCAAATTATTGTTTTGATGGTTGATTAACCTGGGGAAAAAGTGACTTGCATATTGAAGAATGGCTTGTATCTCAATTGGTGTCATGACGACGTAAGCAAGCCAGGATGTCCAGGCAAATAGAAAACCAACCTCTCGGCCATGGGTAAACGTGGGATAATTTGCCATTCCACCTGATATAGGAAGCATGGCGCCCAGTTCACAAAGTGGAAGTGCGATGAACAGCATAAATACAGCAGCAATAATCCAGCTAATTAAAGCGTTGCTACCCGCCATTTGAGCACTAATGAAAGGACTAAAAAGCCAACCGGAACCAATCATGCTTCCTGCTGATACAATCAATATATTTGTTGTTGAAATATCACGTTTTAGCATAGAGTTTTTTGTCCAATGGTTTTTACGTGAGTGTATCCTTTATTAAGCAACAAGTGAAGATAATCGGTTTCGCGATAGTAATTCCAGGTTGAATTCTACCACAGCCTAAAAAGTTAGGATTATTTTCCACATTATTTAAAGTTCTGGATTTTTGACAAAATGGATCTGGTTTTTACGGGCCCGAGCCCGTGGGCGTGCCCGTGCCCGCCCACGGGCTCGGGCCCGTAAAAACCAGATTGGAGTTTGTCCAAACTTCAATAATATAGATATAATATAAATATTTTTAATGTTTTAATCATTGTATGGTCAATCAACGGATTATTATCGATAACATTCCCATTTTTAAGGATAATTATATCTGGATTCTTTTAAATTCAGAGAAAAATAAGGTTATTGCTGTTGATCCAGGCGATGCTTACCCACTTATTGATTATTTAACTTTCAATTCTGTCTCACTCGAAGCCATTTTAATTACTCACCATCATCACGATCATGTTGGTGGAATTAAAGAACTGATTGAACAATATGATGTCAAAATCTATGGTCCTCAAAATGAACTAATCGAAGGTCTGACGTATCCTGTTGCAGAAGGTTTTTGTATTGAATTTCCATTTTTAGAATCATGGTGTCAAGTTATTGATGTTCCTGGCCATACTTTAGGGCATATTGCCTATTTACTACCTGGTATTTTGTTCTGTGGTGATACGTTATTTTCTGCAGGTTGTGGGCGTCTTTTTGAAGGCAGTGCTGAACAAATGTATTATTCATTGCAAAAAATTGCTTCATTACCAAGTGATACCAAGCTTTATTGCACACACGAATATACTCTAAAAAACCTTCAGTTTGCGAATCAAGTTGAACCGAATAATGAAGCAATACTAAGAAGAATAGAACAAGTTACTGCCTTAAGAAAACAAAATAAACCTTCTTTACCCACGACAATCAAAGATGAACTTCAAGTTAATCCTTTTCTTCGTTGTCACGTGAAAGAAATTGAATTGAATGCACAGCGATATGTGGGAGAAAAATTAAATCGGCCGGTAGACGTATTTCGAGCCTTGAGATCTTGGAAAGATGTTTTTTCTTAGCGGTGAGGCTGATATACCCAAAAAACTTGAAAATGTTAGTTTTGGTCTATCGCTTTTTAGAATGGCTGCCTCAAAAAAGTTCGCAATAGGTCTGGCTATTCCTCACTTTTTTCGAAGCCATCAGTGCAAAAAGCAATAGATCAAAAATAGCATTTGCAAGGAAATTGGGTATAATACCTAATCATCCGTTCACCTTATTCAAACATGCAATTAAAGCAGTTAAAACTCTCTGGTTTTAAGTCGTTTGTTGATCAAACAGTTGTTCCATTTTCAAGCCAACTAGTCGCTGTCCTTGGGCCAAATGGATGTGGAAAGTCCAATATTATCGATGCAGTGCGTTGGGTTATGGGAGAGGGATCCGCCAAGACGTTACGTGGTGAATCGATGGCAGATGTTATTTTTAATGGTTCTTCTGGGCGTAAGCCGGTTGGGCAGGCATCGGTAGAGTTAGTATTTGACAATAGCATGGGTCGATTTTCTGGCCAGTATGCGAGTTATCAAGAGATCGCCATCAAACGTATAGTCACTCGTGATGGCGATTCGAGTTATTTTTTGAATGGTGGCCGTTGTCGCCGTCGTGATATCACTGATTTATTTTTGGGTACGGGAGCGGGTACTCGTGGCTATTCCATCATTGGCCAAAATACCATTTCACAAATCGTGGATGCTAAACCTGAAGAGCTGAGAGCTTACTTTGAAGAAGCGGCAGGAGTTTCAAAATATAAAGAGCGTCGTCGAGAGACCCAACAACGTATTCAGCATACTCGTGAAAATTTAGCGCGAGTAGGGGATATTTGTCGGGAGCTTAATTCACAATTGCAACGATTGGAGCGACAGGCTGCTGCAGCGAAAAAATATAAATTACTTAAGCAAGAAGAGCGTGAATGTAAAAGTGACATCTTGGTCTTAAAATGGGCAGCCTTAACCCAAGAGCTCCAACAAAAATATATTGAATTAAGTCAACTACGCTTGAAATATGAAGAAGAGCAAGCGATTGCGGCAAGCATATCAAATAGACATGTGCAGTTAGAAAGTGAGCGCACCCACGCGCAAGAGGTCTATCAGCAAGTTCAAACTCGATTCTATGAAATACGCAATGAAGTAACGCGCCTACAGGATCTGCAACATCAACAAATCCGAGAGCAGCAGCAATTGAAGTTGGATCTTGAGCAAGTAACGAATGATGTTCAACAAGCAAAATATCAGTTAGAGCAAGATACACTTGCATACCAAATGAGTCAGAACAAGTGTTCTCAGTTAAAGTTACATACAGATGCCATCACCAATGCACTAGCTAGTGCCAAAGATACTCTTCAAGAAAAGCAAATGCTAGAGGCGAGTTGGAACGAAAAACAACGATCGATTCAATCTCAACTGAGCCAATATCAACGAGAAGTTCATGTTGAAAACCTGAAGGCGCAACATCTCGAGCAACGCCGTCAGGAGATAATGCGCCGCCTTGAGAAAGCGGAAGTGGATCGTGCGGTGTGTGTGTTGCCTGAAGAAAAGGCCGCCTTAAACGAATTGCAACAACAACAAAATCTCGCCGAAGATGCATATCAGCAGGCAAAATTACAGCTACAGGAAGAAATGAAGCATGGTGAAGTTTTGCGAGAAAAGATCAAAGATATTGAAGAGCAACTCCGTGTTGCACAAGATGAATCACAATCACTTCACTCAGAACTTGCCGCCGTTCAGGCCAGTTTGCAAGCGTCTCTAATTGATATCAAGCCTTCTGCATCATTGTTGGATTCGTTTCAGCATCAAGCGCGTTTAGTTGAAGTGATTCAAGTTGAGGAAGCTTGGCGTTCCGCATGTGAATGGGTGCTCGGTGAATCATTGCATGCGATTACATTAGATTCACTGGATTCTTTGGAGTCGTCTCTTTCGTCGTTGATAGGTCAACGAGCGGTGTTTGTCACATCAGTTGTTGCACAGGATAAAACGGCTGTTTTTCCACGGCTATCAGATAAAATCACTGGGTTTAACCCCGCGTGGCATTCTTCTTTGGAAAATATCTTCACGGCAGATACTCTTGAGATGGCCTATTCTTGGTTGGCAAAAATTGCAAATCATCAATCCATTATTACTGTAGATGGCTTTTGGATGGGTAAAGGGTGGATACGTATTGCTGATTTTTCTAAACAAGATGAAGCGAGTTTATTGTTGCGAAAGGCTGCCTTGGTGAAGTTGCAAACGGCATTGAAAAATGCAATCAAGCGCGTAAATCAACTACAAGAAGAAAGAAATAAACAACATGAATTGGTCGCTGACCATGAAAAATCGCAAAAAGCGCTAACTGAACAATGTGATGAGTGCTTGCAACTATTACAAGATATAAAAAATCGATTGTTTCAAAAGCAGCATTCTATAGAGCAAGCGACTTTGCGTACGAGTCGGTTGCAAATTGAAGTAGAAGAATTGCTAATGCAATTGGAAACCTTAGCTGTTGAACACATGCGCTCGGAAGAAGCGCTTGTGTCAGCGCGACAGCAATCGGATGCTTATGAAAAAGAGAACCAACAATTATTAACTGAAAAATCAGTATGGCAGGATGCGCTTATTGCAACTCGCGCACAAGTTGAAGAGGCCAGAACACTATTACATGAAGCGTCATTACACTTGAATAAAGAGCAACTACTTGCACAACAATTGTCTTCCGCCATGGTGCGTGAGCAAACTCGGATTGATAGTCTTGCACTTCGTCTAGAAAATCTAAATGCGCGTTCTAATTTAGTGGATTCGCCAGGAAATGCGACACATCAGTTACTTCTTCAATCCATTGAGCAACACCAACAGTTGGAAAGTGAGTTAAAGGTTGCTTATGAAAAGCAAGAAGGATTCCAAGTTCAATTGAAAGAAGTGCATCAACTTAAATTACAACAAGAACAAAAGATTGCAGCGGTTCAAGAGCAAATGGTGGCGTTTCAATTAGCAGAACAATCTTGTCGATCGCGGATGGATATGTTGGCGGAGCCATTATCCGAATTGAATATTGATCCATCAGCAAAAATGTCTGAATTCGTATCCGAGTTGACTATCGATGGTCGAGAACAACAATTAATGTTAATTGTTGATAAAATTAAGCGATTGGGTGCGGTCAACCTTGTTGCGATTGATGAATATGAAACGGAATTAGCTAGAAAAACGCATTTGGATGAGCAGTCTCGAGATTTAAATGAAGCCCTGGCAACCTTAGAGCTTGCCATTGCAAAAATGGATGAAGAGACCCAATCCAGGTTAAAAGAGACGTTTGAGCAAGTGAATGATCTGTTTCAAGCACTTTTTCCTCGTCTTTTTGGTGGAGGACATGCACGATTACAGCTAACTTGTGATAATCTGTTGGAAGCAGGTATTGTAGTGATGGCCCAACCTCCTGGGAAACGAAATAGTACTATACAATCGTTATCTGGGGGAGAGAAAGCAATGACAGCAGTGGCGTTGGTATTTGCCATTTTTCAATTGAATCCGTCACCTTTTTGTATGCTTGATGAAGTGGATGCCCCACTTGATGACTTGAATGTTGGGCGATTTTGTGATTTGGTTAAAGAAATGTCGCAATATGTACAATTTCTCTTGATAACGCATAATAAGGTAACGATGGAGCTGGCGGATCATTTAATAGGCGTAACAATGCGGGAACCTGGTGTTTCACGGATTGTTGCAGTGGATGTAGAGGAAGCACTATCGTTTGTTGAAAATGAATGATAGGCAATATCGAAAAATGGGGATCAGTCATGATAGAGAACTGGAGTGTTATTCTTAATGTTTTACTATTGATAGGGGTTGTTATTGCGATTATTCAGACAATCTCAATAAGGAAAAAGAACACCCATATAAAAGAAATGAAGATCACGCCATTAGTGAATAAACCAGAAGAATTAGCTTGTGATGATATTATTGCGGTACGAAAAATTAGTCCAAATTCGCCAATAGATGCGCCAATAGATGCACCAATAGATGCACCAATAGATGCACCAATAGATGCGCCAATCATTAGCGAACCAAAAGAGGATCCCTCAATATCTTCTGAGAATATTCAAAGTGAATTGTCAGCTGGTGATAAAAATGCACTAACACTCATGTTATTTTTGCGAGCGAAAGATGATCGGCAATTAGTTGGTTATGAATTGTTGCAAACTTTGTTGGCAGCGGGATTGCGATTTGGTGAAGGACACTTATTTCACCGACATTTGCAGGTCAATGGCCAAGGACCTGTATTGTGTAGTGTTGCGGCAGCCACAACAAGTGGGATGTTTGATTTACAAAACATTGGTGCTTTCAGTGTGCGGGGTTTGTGTATTTTCATGCAGGCTTCTGGAAACCCAACGATTGATGCCGAACGTTTTTCAATTATGTTGGAAACTGCAAAACAGTTGAGTGAAGACTTAGACACTTATTTGTTAGATGATAATCGACAGCCTTTTACCAATGCAACTTTGTCGCGATATCAACGATTATTGAAACTTGATGTCTCGAGTGAAAAGGGAATAGCAGAAACGATATGATAAAATTATCCAATCTTGTTCAATTGTTTGGGGAACCGGCGCAACCTTGTATTTATTCAGGGGATAGCGTCACGACAGGCATTTGTATCGATAGTCGCAGCATCGTTCCAGGGCAAGTATTTATTGCCATTCGTGGGGAATCTTTTGATGGCCATGATTATATTGCTCAAGCTGTGGAGAAAGGGGCTATTGCTGTTGTGTGTTTGAAAGCTTCGTCAGGAGTTGATGTTCCACAATGGATTGTTCCTGATACAATTCGTGCTCTTGCGGAAATGGCTTCTTTAAATCGACAACAGCATCCATGTCCTGTCATTGCTTTGACAGGTAGTAATGGTAAAACAACGGTAAAAGAAATGATTGCGGCTATCCTTCCACAGCCATCGTTTGCAACCCGTGGTAATCTTAATAACCATATTGGTGTTCCTTTGAGTGTTTTAGCCCTTGAATCGAAACATCGTTGTGCAGTTTTTGAACTCGGAGCGAATCATCGTGGAGAGATTGCTCATACAGTTGCAATCGTGAAACCCCAAGTGACGTTAATTAACAATATTGCTCCCGCCCATATTGAAGGTTTTGGCTCGATCGATGGTGTTGCAGAAGCCAAAGGTGAAATTCATGAAGGGCTAATGCCCGAAGGAACAGCTGTCATCAATGATGATGATGCTTATGCGCATTTTTGGGACGAGCGGTTGTTAGGCAGAAAAATTCTACGTTTTTCAAAGACAAAGCCAACCGATATTTATGCCCAGTCTTTGACGTTTAATGCAGAGGGATGCGGGCGTTTTCTTTTGGTTACACCCCATGGTCAAGAATGGATTCAGCTCAATGTACCAGGACAGCATAATGTCAGTAATGCCTTGGCCGCTGCTGCTTGTACTACCGCACTTGGCATTAGTTTATCTGAAATTGCAACGGCATTATCTGGTTTTAGTGGTGTTGCTGGGCGGATGACTTATCGACATGGAAAGAAACGAGCGTTGATAATCGATGATACATACAATGCTAATCTTCGCTCAACTATAGCGGCAATTGATGTTTTGGCACATCGACCTGGACGACGCATTTTTGTTTTTGGTGATATGGGCGAGCTTGGTACTTATAGCCAGCAGCATCATCAGGACGTGGGAGATGCTGCTCGCGTCCGGGGGGTTGACTTGCTCCTAACTTGTGGAAATCAGAGTCGTTGGGCAACATCGGCTTTTGGGAAGACTGCAAGGCACTATGAAGAACAGGATAATTTGATTAAAGATTTACTACCACAATTAGATGAGAATACAACCGTTTTAGTAAAAGGATCGCGCTCAAGTGCAATGGAAAATGTTGTTCATCGTCTGCTTGCGGATGCAAACATAGGGGAATAAAGGATGCTCTACTGGCTTACGCAATTAATTTATGCACAATATCATGGCGTTAGGGTCTTTCAATATATTACTTTTCGATCGATTTTAGCCGCATTAACTGCCCTCATGGTGGGGTTGTTTTGTGGTCCTGTGATGATCAATTGGCTTAGAAGAACGCAAATAGGGCAAGTTGTGCGTGATGATGGTCCTAAAAGCCATTTTTCAAAGGCCGGTACACCGACAATGGGAGGTGTTTTGATTGTATTTGCTGTTGTTGTGAGCTGCTTACTTTGGGGTGATCTGCGGCAGCCAAGTCTATGGGTTGTATTATTTGTGATGGTCAGCTTTGCCCTTGTTGGATGGGTTGATGATTATCGTAAGCTTATCTTAAAAAATAGCAAGGGGTTGCCTGCTCGCTGGAAATATTTCTGGCAATCGGCTATTGCGATCGTAGCGGTTGCTTATCTTTACCTGAATGTGAATGCGCCTATTAGTAACCAGCTTACTATTCCTTTTTTGAAATCCTATTTTGTGGATTTAGGCCTCTTTTTTCCATTTCTTGCTTATTTCGTTATTGTTGGAACAAGTAATGCCGTCAACTTAACCGATGGATTGGACGGCTTGGCTATTATGCCAATTGTCATGGTTACGGGGGCGCTTGGGGTATTTTCGTATGTATCTAGTAATGCGATTTATGCACACTACCTCGCTATTCCATTTGTTCCAAACACGGGTGAGCTTACTATTTTTTGTTCAGCTATCGTTGGCGCTGGTCTTGGTTTTCTTTGGTATAACAGTTATCCCGCACAGGTATTTATGGGGGATGTTGGTTCCTTGTCTATGGGCGCTGCGATTGGTATGGTTTCTATCTTTGTGCATCAAGAACTAGTGTTGCTGATCATGGGGGGGCTGTTTGTGATAGAAACGTTATCGGTGATATTACAGGTCGGTTATTTTAAATATTCAGGTGGAAAGCGGATATTTCGGATGGCGCCGATACATCATCATTTTGAATTAAAGGGATGGAGCGAGCCTAAGGTGGTCGTGCGTTTTTGGATTATTACGGTTATTTTTGTGTTGTGTGGTTTAGCAACGTTAAAACTTCGTTAAGGTAGGATGATGGAGAAAAAAGTCTTAGTCGCAGGTCTTGGAAAAACCGGCCATTCAATTGCCAGTTATCTGAAGCGTAATCAACGTTCATTTTTGATGTACGACACGCGATTATCGCCGACTGGACTTGAAGAATTTCGTCATGAATTTCCTGAGATTGAGGTGCTTTTAGGCGAGGCTCCAGAGTCTCTTTATGATACCGTCTCGGA
>Ga0172376_10007779_pt1 | contig 11349 bp, 9 predicted proteins | sample Lak35m_FD_121114 | JGI IMG/M metagenome (GOLD analysis project Ga0172376, IMG submission 121114) | Freshwater microbial communities from Kabuno Bay, South-Kivu, Congo - kab_092012_35m | ecosystem: Environmental > Aquatic > Freshwater > Lake | place: Democratic Republic of the Congo: South-Kivu...
ACATACCAAGACCAAGAAGAAGAGGGGCAAATGATAGTAAAGAAGACCAATCAAAATCACCACCACTTAGACCTCGTCCATGTAGATTTTTGAGTGCTTTATAAAGCATAGCCTTCCTCAGTTTTTTTCCACCACTAAGACCCATACCTGAAAAAATATCGCCCATAGCATCCGCCATATTCATATTTTGTTCTAATGTCATAGCACCACCTGAATAACCCATACCTGAATAATAATCTCCACCACTTTCACCAAGTCCAAGAAGTGGAAGAAAAGGGGCAACAGATGATAATGTATTTCCAAGATCACTTAAAAAGTCTCCTCCACTCATACCTTTACCTTCTTTCAACATGTCTGCTATGACTTGCTTAACCATTCCAATTTTCTCTTTTTTTGATACAGATGAAGGTTTCCTACCACCTAAAAATGCGGTTGCTTGTAATTCAGGATTCAATATGACTGGATGGTTTGTATCACTAATTTCATCTCCACCACTCATACCATTACCTAGTCTTCCTTGTCTATATCTAGATCCTTTACGCATATAATCATTCATATAAGATTTTGGTAGAGGTGTTCCATTACAAGGCATAGCTTGTGAGCTATTTTTTAAACAACAATAATCATTTTGTTTTACAATTACTTTCGGTCTATCTCTTGCTCTTCCACCACTCATACCTGAATTTGTAATTTCATTAAAAGGAGGAATTCCACTATTAGGAATATTTCCACCTTGATAAGGTTGATTTACTAATGATCTTTCAGCTTGTTCTCTTGAAGATAAACCAACTCTTTTATAATCTTCACCACCTGACATTCCAGAGCCATAAACATATCCTTCATAAGGAGCATTTACAGACATATCTCCACCATTCAACATTTCACCTTCTCCTAAACCAAGAAGAGGAAGAAAAGGGGCAACTTTACCAGCTGTATCAATAATTGGATTCCAAACACTCATAAAACCATCGGCAAAATCCGACCAAAAATCTCCTCCACTCATCCCGCCACCATGTAGAGGTAATCGTAATGATTCGGCATAATCATTTTTTAGATTAGCCACATCTAAGCGTTTTTGGTGATTTGCTATTGCCTGATTATAGGGATTTCTATAACTTGCCATTTTATATAATAATATTAGAAAATAATATTATATAAAAATAATATTTACTATGGAAAATTTATATAAAATTATACTAAATTGTTTTTTACAATATACTTGATTGCCAGAGTATTATATTCATCGTCATTAAGTTCTGTATGAAAATTAAAATAATTAGCATATAATTCACAATTAATGAATGCTTCAATTAATCCTATACTCTTCCATTCATCTACAAGATATAATACTTTTTCAATAATAGTTTTTTTAGTTAAAATTTCACGATCACAACTTTCATAATCATTCAAATAAACACATGTGATTTGATTTTCCAATTCAGTCATGGAATCATCCTTATTAAGAACATCCATAAATAATTCATTAAGGTAGTTTTCATGTTGAATTTGTGCCTTAATATAGTCAAGTTTTGGGGTTGTCATGTTGTATGCCATTATAATAGTATAAAGCAAGTTCTCTTTAAGTGCCTTTTTTTAGTATATTTATATTAAGAATTTTATTTTGTCGCCCGTGTGTATATTGTCCCGTTGCCTTTCCCGTGCCTACCTATTTGACCCGTTCCTACTTATTTGACCCGTGTTTTTTCCCGTGTTTTTTCCCGTCGGTATTTAAAAGAATCGTGATATATATATCTAACATATACTGACATTTTGTTTAGTTCTTATATATTAAGAAAAATCACTTAAAGAGATTAGTATTCTATATACTATAAAATGGCAAGTGAAAAACTAGCGGAGATTCTCTTTGAGAATAGTGAATTAATCCCTGAGGGGCTTTATCTTCAACTTATTAATTTAAGTCGTGATTGTTTCAAAGAAAGAGAAGCAAAAACTAAAATTAAATATGTTGGAGATGATTTTAAATATTTTGAAGAATACAACCCAAATCCATTTGAAATTGAAGATCAATATGCTTATATATATGTTGGGGATATTTTTGAGGAACAATCACCATATAGGAACAAAAGGATATTTTACCAAATTGTAAAGAAAAATTCAAAATCATATCGCTTGAATAAAATTGAATTTGAATTGACAGAAAGAGATGAAAACCAATATTATATCACAAGAAAACATTTGGAAAACGCAGAATATTATAATTGGGATAATCTAAGAAAAATAATGATTCCAAGGAATGCTTTTTGTGATACAAGAAGACAAATTTACAGAAAATTAATGTCATCTTCAAGTAATACTCCACTAATACATGAATTTATAAATGAAGATACAGCACAAAATCTATTCCCAGCATTTGATTTTTGATAAAATAGTTTTATAAGATCTCCAAAAGAGATTTTATAAAAATATGGTGAGTTTTTTAAAATTGTTTAAAACACATGGAGGTAGGGGAGAAACTATTAAAAAACCCCAAAAAAGGACTTACAAATTCTATACCGATTTAACACCTTAGAATTATGCCTATTATATTTATTATTTACATAGCAAGATGCTTTTTCATACGACCACCAGAAAGACCGCCACCAGATACACCGCCTCCACTCATCCCACCACCAGAAGCACCTAGACCAATTAGATCCTTAACTTTTTCAGCTTTACCAGCATAAGGAGCAATTGAATCACATAGGGATTTAAATGAATCTTCCCAACTACCACCAACAAGACGAGCAACAGATGATTTTGAATAGGAAGGTTGAGATGAAACTGAAAGAACATCCGCACGGGAAAGAATAGCTGTATAGGTTTGTGAAGTTCCCCGTTCAATTGTGAAGACCCCGCTATTCATGGTAATAAGCACGATCTCATAAGCGTTTGCCGCAATTGCGTTAGGAGTATTATTTTGGAATGTAGTTTGAAATTGAAGTTGAAATGCCCCGATTGAGCCTGGGGCATATACATCGTCTAGTTCTACATGGCGTCCCATCTCTAAACAAAGAACAGAACCACATGTTGAAAGTCTCTTAATACCAGAAGCACCAGCATTAGCAACGGGAACATTTGAACCGACATTAGCAAAACCACTAAATTCCGCCCATGTTTGGTTGCTACCAGATTCAACACTCATACGCCAGAGATCATATTGGGTTGCTGACGACAAAAGACCAGCTTTGTTGTTGAAATTAATACTAATTTTTTCAATAGGTAAGAAACTATCACTATCAAATGCGGTTTGAGTTGCTTGAACTTTACGGCAACAAATGATAAGCTTATCAGGAACAGAATTTAACTGAATTGACTGAAAATTTACAGTCTTAGATGGAATAACTAGGGGAACAGCAAGGGGGTCATAGGGGGCAAGATCTAACATAGGAGTTATATAACGGGGATATTCGGCAAATGGAACAACATTACGGGATGACACTAAATCGCTAGGTTGTCTGGTAAAGAATTCCATATATAATTGTGCCCCACTAATTGCGTTATTGGGAAGAGAAATAGTCGCACCATTTAAACCACCGTCAAAAAGGGCAGAATTGGCAAGACGAACTATACGGTTAGGAAGACCCAAGTTAAAAACAAAATTTAATGTTTGAACTCCATACATCCCTTGGTTGTTGCTCTTTGGGTCGCACCAAATAAAAGGTGAAAGCATAAGAGGCTCATAAGTTGTAAAGGTTAAAACTACATTTCGGTCATCGGAGGCAATAGAACCTTTTGGTTCATTACCTGTAATACTATCAAGAACAAAAGCACCTCTTGGTTGAAAATCTTGGTCGTTGCTTACATTATTCCAACCAGCAAGAGGATTATTATTAGTTCCAAGTGCTTCGTCATAATTTAAATAAGAATCATACATATTTGGAGTTGAATTATTGTATTTGGCAAGTTCCCTACGATCGTGAAATCTTAGCAACTGGAACATGACATCTCGTTGATTTTGTGATACAGTATTATTATTAATAGTAGCTTGAATAGTATTACAAAGTGATTGAAGAGGAAAAGGACCTAAGGCGGATGTAAAACCATAATTGACTAAAACAGACCCAGGTGGTGCTGTGGCGGCAAAAGTTCCCGTAATTCTAACGGAAATAGTTGCCTTTATCATAATCCTACGGGAAAAGACTGTGCTCTCACTAGGTAATTGGATGTTCCAAGTAATACTTGAATTGCTTGTAGATATAGCGTTGTATTGTGCGGGAGTAATATTCTGCGCCCCCTTAAATACTGCGTATCTCACCTTGTCGGTTGTGTTAAGGACATCGTCTTGGACACAAACTTTCTCAAAATCGCTAGAAGACATTTTGTTTTATATAATTATATGAGATATTTTTTTTAAAAGATTATATTTAAAATAATTATAATCTTTTAATTCGTCCTAAATATAGAGTTTATATAACTAATATGTTCCTTGATCTTTTTTCCTAAACATAATTTTCATAGAACAATTACAATTATTTTGTAAAAAGAAATCGTGATATATTCCATAAATGTCTTTCCACTGGACGGAAATTTGAACTCCTGAAATTGGTGAATTTCCATTTAAATCAATTAATCTATATTCTGCGGTTGGTAAATAAAGAACACTTGGGAAATATTCATCTCCACGATTCAAATTTACTACTAAATCTGTGATCTCGTTGCTTAAATTATCATTTTGTCCTTGACTAATATTATTTTTTAAGATTCTTGGAACACCTATTAATTGAGGAAGAATTGGAAGTAAAGATGTGTTAAATACTAATGACTGAATAGGTGATAATGTTGCTCCTGTGCTATATGGTTGTTCCATTTGTAAAATGTCATAAGGTGGTGCTCCTGTTGTAGTATTTATTGCTGCTCCTTTGACGAAATTAGTTCCATATTTTGAAAAGTTTTGAATAAAAAAATTTGCTTTATCACCTTGAATTCCTACAACAGCAGGATCTAAGGTTTGAGAATTCAAAATAGCTTCAAATGAACTAAATATAGTATATAATTGATTATCAAAGTAAAGGAATAATTTGGCTGGTAGTGTTCCTAATTTTGATTGTTCCCATGAGTAAGGGGTTATTTGTGGAAAATTTAATGTTGCTTTATTGTCTTCATTATTCCATGTCATATATACATAATTAGTAGCTGTAATATCTGCTGGAAGAGGAGTATAAGGGAGTTGATTAATTTGAATATAAAGTAAATCATAGCAATCTTTTAATGCTGTATTTACCATACTAATAAAATATTGAAAACTATTCAACCAATAATAATTGGATGTTGCTTTTTCTAAATCAAGGGGATAAGTTGGAGGAAGTGGAGTTCCGCCTAAACCAGTTTGAGTAAATGTTTGAGGAACGAATATTACTCGTTTCTTTTGAAATACTACTGGATTTACACCATCGTCATATTTCATACTCACAAAATAAATAGTTTCATTAGGAAAATCAGGAGAGGCTAGTGTTTGGGTTAAATCTATTTGTGGCAACATGATTGGCATAGAACCAGCGGTGTCTAAACTAAACCTTACTATTGATAAAAAATAGTCGCTTGGATTGTCTAAAATTGGAGAAGATCTCACTTCTGTAAATGTAAGTCGGTTCAACTGGTTTGATTGTGTTAAATTGTCTTGTGGATTAAATGTATTAACTACATCCAAATCATAATAAATCTGCGTAGGACTTGAATACGACATATTGTTTATATATTTATATTGAGATAATAAATATTTTCTAAATATTATTTCATTTAATTTTATTTATATTTTGGATTATTACAAAGATCACGAAAATTGAGATTATTACATAGAATAATCTACTATGATTGGATTTTTATGGTAATAATAAATTTATTATTACGATAATAATATGAAATATTTAGATTATTACATACAATTAGTATGAATATGTAAAAATCTAATAAAAAATATAATAATTTAGTAATAATCAATTATGCTCCACCATCGTATTTTTGAGATGAATACATATTATCAATAGAACCCAAATATTTATCAATTTGATTGGCACTACTAGCTCCTCTAAATTTAGAATAATTATTCATTTTATAAATAGTAGGTTCTACTTCACGATTTTCACTAAATTTGAACCATTCTTCGTTGAATGACCAAAAATCACCTTCATATCCTACTAGTAATTTCCTGAATGGTTGGAAATGTGTTTGATTGGGAGTTTTTTTAACGACCACACAATATTCAGGAACATTTCTATAATATTTGGTAAAGTTATGTCTTACAATATCTCCTACTTGAAGTTCCCATAAATAAAATTTTCTACATGTAGTTTCAGTAGGGGAAATATAAAATTCTGGTGTTCCACGATTATTTGACATAGGAAAAATTGGTTTTAATTCTTCACCAGTAGTTAATCTTAAATTATAATACCATTTTGATTGATATTGGTTTTGAATTGTTCTATCAATAAGTTCATTTGAAATTAGTTCATGATTCATAATATTAATAATATTCAAAGGTTTTTCTTTTTCAACTTCCATATTATATTCTTTTTTAAGTTCATTAAGTTTTTCTTTCTTTTTATTGATTTTTTCTTCCATTAGGAATAATTGTTCTCTTAGAGAATTAGATAAAGCTTCTTTATTGATAATCTTTTTAGAAAGATCTTCAATTTGAGTTTTAAGGTTTTGAGATTTTGTTGTAGTTGCCATTTTATTAATATATATAGATAATTTCTCTTTAAGTGATTTTTATTTAGTATTTTTATATTAAATAAAAAATATAATTCTTAAATATATTTTAAGGGGCATTCTTTACAGGTGCGGTAGAACGAACAACTACATATTCGTATGTTCCAGCAAATACAGCATCTACGGAAGTAGCAGTAAAAGAAACCCCCGCTTGTGTAGTTATTATTTCTACCCCACCAGCATTACCCGTAGATGCTGTTTTGGTAAGGCATGTGAGAAGCACAATATCAGTAGTAAGAATACCAACACATGGAACAACAAGTGGTGTTGCTGCTACCTTTGTGATTACTCCCTGTTGAAGAACGGCAAATGGAGCTAGTCCAGGAACAAGATTACCAGATGACGAAAGAGACATTTGTTTTTATATAATTAAATGAGATTTTTTTTTTTATAATATTATATATTTATATATTTTCTAAATATCTTAGATCATGGAACAAAAGCAACTCCGCCATTATTTCCCCCTATCACTATCCAACTTTGTAAATCTTCACTTGCCATGAAACTTTGAGAACTATAACTATTACAAGTAGCAGAAGATTTACCAACTAAATCATTTGGTTCCCTAAACTTTATAGGAGGAGTAAGAACAAATGAAACTGGAAGACCAGCGTAATCATATCCATTTACAGTTATATTTCCACTAAAATTACCGCCACCCGTATCTACACAAGAAACAGTTGGATTAACTCCTTGTGCGTTAGATACAATAAAAACAAATGTATATGTAGTTCCAGAAACTGTTTGATATGTCTGTCCTGTTAGTGAAGGGAAAGCAATATTACTACCATTAAAGATATTCCAACTTCCAATTTCACTTCCAAGTAAAGTAGTTGTTCCTGCTGCGTCGCATAAATTACAAGTTCCGTCATCTGTTAATTGTGCTGGAAATTGTGCGTTTGCTAGAATATAGACATTTGCTACAAATGAAGTAATTAGAATATTAGAAGGAGCAGTCCAAGTGAAAAAAGTTATTGGGGTGGCAAGAGCATCTACATTTGTTCCTGCTGTTGAAGGAGTATTTTTTATCTGTTGATTATAAGCATGATATGTTCTATCAGCCGTTATGATACAAGTATCATTTACGGTAAGTGGTGCTGTCATTTGAAGGGGGACATTATCAACACTATTCCTAAATATAATTGCCGAAGATCCTGAACCTGTTGCTTTCCATTCTAAACCTGACGCTGTCCCTGAATTAGCAGTCAATACATAATCATTTGCTCCTACTGGTAAAACAACACCAGCTACTGGATTTCCTCCTACTTGTGCTCCTCCACCTACTACAAGATCACCTTTTGCTGTAAAATCAATAGCAATATTACTAGCATTTCCTACTGCGTATTCAGTAAGTGGTGCTGTTGCTGTGATCGTGCCAGAACCTCCTGCGTTAATCCATGCTGGAATACCAGCATTTATTCCCAAAATTTGACCCGCATTTCCAATATTTAATAAACTATCAGCATATGCTGGTGCTGCCCCTGCGTAAAGTAATTGTCCTTCTTGTGTAAAATTAATACCTCCTGCTGGAAGTTGTATATATTCAAGACCTAATGGTTCTCCTGTATTACAAGAAAGAACAAACCCATTAGTTCCTACTGGAAATGGTTGTTCATGTCCTGCTGCGTCTGCTGTGATTAGTTGTCCTTTTGTTAATGCTACGCCTCCGCCTTGTGGTGCTAGTTGGTCGTATATTTTACCTGTTGCTGGATTAATAATACCTGATACAGACATGTTATATTATATATATTAAAGTTAGAATATATTTTTATCTAAATCTTAATTTAATGATTCTAGTGGGACAACAATAATCTAGTGGGTCATTTTACATAACTATCTCAACATGTGTATTTTATATGGTTTTATATGGACTTTTGATTTTTTCCCCCACTAAAACCACTTTGACCCACTAAAAAACTGGTCTTCTTGCCATAGATTGTAATAGTAAATTACCACCTTTAAATACTGGATTCTGTAATGTATGTTGCTTTAATATCCTATCTTTTATATTCCACCATTTTACAGGAACTACATATGATCTAACCTCTTTTTTACCTTTTACAAATCTCCCCATGATATTATATAACGGGTCGCCATCGCTATAAACTCTGTAATTATTAATATTTTCATTATTTAAATCTGTATATGATACTGCTGGATTATATGTTCTTGCCTCTGTAATATAACCTGCTTTTAACCATGCGTCAATTATAGCACCAGCCAGAGAATGACCTACCGCATAGTATGTATAAACATTTGTGGGAAATCTTTGTTGAAAGTTTAATAACTCATTTGTATCAATATTATATCGCTCTGTATTTTGAATATTATTAATTGCGCTTGGAATCCATGCCTGAAAATCTTGGAAATCTGCTGTTCCTCTTACAGAAACTACAAAAAAAGGCTGATATGTTGATTGAAAAAATTTTAAAGTATCAGTTTGAAGAACGAGATTAAATCCATCTATTGTATTGCTGTAATTATTTTGATAGGAGGCATCTGCCATATCTTTCAAAATAGCTTTATCAGGAATAGTAGAATTCATTATATTATAATATATTTAGATAAAATAAAATCTCAATATAATATATATTAATATGTCAGTATCTGGTATTATTGCCCCAAACGAAAAAATTTATGATATATTACTACCTAATCCTTACCCATATCCAGCACAGGCAAATGATCTTGCCTCTGTTCTCGTAGCTGGTAATCAGGCAGGTAGTCAAGATATTATAGGAGTAAATAATCTACAAGTAGCAAAAGTAGATAATCCACTTTTAGGTGGTTCTTTAATAATTGGTGGAGCAGGTCAAGATCTAAGAATTCAAGGAGCAACTACAAAAGGCTCATTATTAGTAGGAGATGGAACAAGCACAGATGAATTGGTCGCAGGTGCTAATGGGTTGGTTCTTACAACTAATTCAGCAGCACCGCTTGGATTGGAGTGGGCTGTGGGTGGTGGTGGTGTCGCAAGTGTATCAGCAGGAAACAATATTACAGTTAGTGGAACTGTTGCTAATCCTGTCGTTGCTTTATCTTCACCACTAACTACACAAGTTGATATGGGAAATTTAAAAATTGTTAATTGCTTAGATCCTACCGCAAATCAAGATGTAGCTACAAAAAATTATACAGACGGGAAAGTTGGAAGTGTTAGTGCTGGAAATAATATTACAATTGGTGGAACTCCAACAGCTCCTACTGTTGCCTTATCTTCACCAATAACCTCACAAATTGACATGGGAAATTTGAAAATTGTAAATTGCTTAGATCCTACTGCTGCGCAAGATGTAGCAACAAAAAATTATACCGATGGAAAAGTTGGAAGCGTTAGTGCTGGTAATAATATTACAATTGGTGGAACTTTAACAGCTCCTACGGTTGCTTTATCTTCACCATTAACTACACAACTTGACATGGGAAGTTTAAAAATTGTTAATTGTTTAAATCCTACCTCAAATCAAGATGTAGCTACAAAAAATTATGTTGATACACAAGTAGGCGGTTCTGTATCACCACTTGGAACAGGTATTCAGTTTTATATGAATAGTCCAATACCTACGAATTATTTAGTAGCAAACGGACAAGCAGTTAGTAGGACTACCTATTCTTCTCTATTTTCATTAATGGGGACTACATATGGACAAGGAGACGGAACAACTACATTTAATTTGCCGAGTTTGACTATTAATGTTCAACCAGATATAGATTTAAATTATAACCCAAATGTTGAAAATGGTCAAGTAACGTTTATCGTTCTTCAATCCGACGGAAAAGCAATTATAGGTGGCGAATTTACTAGTATTAACGGAACTGCTCGTAATTATATCGCTAGATTAAATACAGATGGAAGTTTGGATACTACTTACAACCCGAATGCCAATTCATACTGCTATGGTGCTGCTATTCAATCCGACGGAAAAGCAATTATAGGTGGCAATTTTACCACTATGGGCGGAACTGCTCGTAATAGAGTTGCTAGATTAAATACAGATGGAAGTTTGGATACTACTTACAACCCAAATGCTGATGGTGGTAATGTTTTTGCGATAGCTATTCAATCCGACGGAAAAGCAATTGTAGGTGGTCTTTTTACCACTATGGGCGGAACTTCTCTTCCTAGAATTGCTAGATTAAATACAGATGGAAGTTTGGATACTATTTACAACCCAAATCCCACCAACGGCTACTGCCTTAGTATCGCTATTCAAGCTGACGGAAAAGCAATTGTAGGTGGTGCTTTTACTACTTTTACTGCTACTGGAACTACTACTACATATACTCGTAATAGAATTGCTAGATTAGGAGCAAACCCAACAGCAACTATTGCTACGATAATAAAAGCGTTATAAATTTAGCGATAGGAACGGGAACATTTAGGTTGGATTAGAAATTAAAATATATAGAAATATTTATTATAAAATGACTTAAAAATAATTTCTTATTATATATTAATATAATAAATGTCTGCCGAAGTTTCTAGTCCCGTTTCCCAACCCGTCCCCAAAGTAAAGAAAGTCTATAAATATCCTCCTGAAAAGATCAGGGAATATAATAAAAAAATGTATGACAAGAATAAAGAAAAAGAACGCTTTGAATGTCCTATTTGTTTTGGAGTTTATACATATTATAATAAAT
>Ga0172376_10007781_pt1 | contig 11348 bp, 8 predicted proteins | sample Lak35m_FD_121114 | JGI IMG/M metagenome (GOLD analysis project Ga0172376, IMG submission 121114) | Freshwater microbial communities from Kabuno Bay, South-Kivu, Congo - kab_092012_35m | ecosystem: Environmental > Aquatic > Freshwater > Lake | place: Democratic Republic of the Congo: South-Kivu...
GGCCGTACCGTCCGGCGAGTTGTCATCCACCACCAGAATTTCTGCGCCCGGTGCCTTGGTTTGCACTTCCTCTAGAACATGTTGGATGGTCTCGCCCTCGTTGTAGGTGGGCAAGATCACCAGGAATTTTTGGATCTTGGCGACGACTCCCTGACCACGTGCTTCGGGTTTTTTGGAAACGGCTTTTTCCTCGGTCTCTTCGATGTCCAACTCTTCCCCCTCCCACCACTTTTTCCAACCGTGCGGCGCAGGCCCAAACCTCAAATAAGCCGCTCCCCCGAGGCTTCCCGCCCAGCCAATCAGACCCAAGGAAAGCAGGGCCGAAACCCAGAACGGAGCCTCAAAGGTAAGAACGGCTTCCCGGCTTCCCGGATTGGCGCGAAACCCGGGGAGAGCCAAGCTGATCCGATTTAGTTCCGCAGGCTGACCATCGATCCGCACTTTCCAATCCGGATGCCATGCCTGCGTCACCGTCATCCAGAAAGGCTCGCCCGGCAGCGAAATCCGGATTCGGTTGGGACCTTCCCTTTGAAAAAAATTGGAATCCAGAATCCGAAACGGCTCCCCTTCCCGATCGCGGAATGCCGGGGTCAGTTCCACCTCTCCGTTCTGGGGATTCATCACTCCGGCCAAGGCGGGGTCGTTCATTTCCACCCCGGTCAACTCCACGGGGAGAAAGTATAGCCGAACCAGCCCCAAATCCGCCGCGGAATAGGCGTAGCTGTCCTTGGGGATGGAGACATAGTTTTGGGCCAGAAATGCGGGGGCCAGCGAGTTGGGGTTCTCGAGGACCGTGAAGAATTCGTTTTCGTAGACCAGAGGATACTGTTGACGGAACGCCGTCTGCAGCGACTCCGGAGTGTCCACATCTTTGCGATCAATAAAGATGTACCTCACTCCCTGGACGCTGAGGGAGATCTTCATTAAATCGGCCGAAGCTCCCCCGCCATCTTGCAGGGCCCGCATGCCTTTGGACATGAAGTAGGACTGGAAAGCCTCTGTGGAAATCGGGCGACCGGTCAACTGCGGCAGTTGCAGGTAAAAATACCTTCCGGAAAGAGGCAGAATCGCCCCGGGGCGGTTCTGCGATTTCAGAAATCGACCAGCCTCTTGAAAGGCTTCATGGGTGCCCTGCCCCATTTTGGATTCGAAAAACTTTGTGTAGTAAGTGGAGAAATCCAAGGCAGCGAGAATCAGCGCCAAGGGGGGGATCCAGCCCCGGGTGTTCCCGGGGCACAGCCGTGCCACAGCCATTCCAGCCACCGCTGCCAGGCAGAAGGATCCCCCCACCTGCCAGAACGACCATGGGGCCCGGATCGTGCCCACCAACGGGATCATTTCGAAAATCTGAAATCCCGGTAGCAAAAGATAGACCGCAAGGCCCAAGGCATACGTGGGCCAGCGCCACCTTCCCTCTGGCCAAATCACCGCCAAAACCGCCACCGGCCCTAGGGCGGCAATCCAAAAGAAGGGTAAAACCCAGTTCTGTAGTCCTTGGGCGGATTTCAGGAATTCCAGAATGCCGCCTAGTCCGCTGCGTGGTCCCAGGGAAAACCAGTGCACCAGTAGCAAAAGACCCAAAAAAATCCGGATGGGGCCGTCCAAAGGAGAAGTCTTGCCCCGTCTCCGGCTTTCCACCGCGATTGCCGCTGCGATGGCCATCACTAAGCCGACATAAAATCCCCCGGACTCCACGGTGAAGTTAGGCGGCATTCCCTGGGTGAGCAGGCCCCCGCGATCAAACCAGGATAAGGAGGACTTGATGGAGAAACTTGATTGCCAACCGTCCAGCGGGTCTGTGCTGAAAAGGGTCATGTTTCCGGTTTCCCGCAAACCCGGGAGCTGGGGGAGTATTCCCAGGACCAGCCACACCCCCAGCGCCAAAAGGGCCCCCTTCAGCAGGGGCATGGTTTTTGTGGGAAAATGAAAGTGAAGCCAAAGGGCCAGACCCCCGACAACGGGAGCAAAAACTGCGGCCATCTTGTTAAACGTCAGGCTCATTCCTGCCGCGGCCAGTCCCAGGATAAAAATCCCCCGGCCGGAATTACGGGTGACGATTGCGAGCAGAGCCCAGCCCATCAGGGGGGGGTAAGGCAGACAAAAAATGACCGGCATATGCTCGTTGCCGGCGAGCCGCAAGGCAGCCTGCGGCCCAAGGGCATAAAAAAAGGCCCCCACCCACGCCGCCCGGTTGTCCCTCGTAAGTCTTCGCAAAAAGGCCGCCATGAAAAGGCCTGAGACCAGCAAAGCGAGAAACCCCACAACCTTCCCCCCCACCAAGGGCGGTAGTAAAAGGCCACCCAACCACATCCAAAAAAGAGACAATGCCATGCCGGCCAAAGGCGCCGTGGGTGCGCCTCCCAGATAATCCGGCGACCACCAGGCGAAACCCTTGTTTTCCCATATCAAATTGGCCAGATCCTTGGCCTTGGCGTAATTCGCCAACAGTTCCTGGTTGGACGGGCCCTGCGAGACCCAGCCCAAAAACAGCGCGACTCCGAGCAGCAACGACAAGGTCGCTTCGGTGGTTATGAATTGTTTTCTGGAGTTGTTGCCCACGAACAATTTATCATGCTTCAAAGAAGTGGGCGCTCAACCTCTCTTTCAACCTCTGATCTATTTAGAATAACACCGTGGCATCAAAATTTAGCCGATTTTTCCATGCGGGTTCGCTTCCTTATCTGCTGATTCTTTTATGCTGGGCGGTGCTTTATCTACCCCATCTGCGCACGAGTCCAGGGTGGTACGGCGATGAAACCCTAACTCACCATACGGCGACAAATTTAGCCAAGGGTGTGCCCTCCAACTTGGCCCTATGGAACACTTTTTGGCATCCCCATTATCCCTACCAGCCGTTCTACACCTTTCTGTGTGGCCTGGTTTCCTCCACGTTCGGCGGCGATATTTTGGGGTCACGGTTGTTTAATGCCTTTCTGGGCCTGGCCTGTGGTTTGGCCATGTGTCACCTAGGAAAAAGCGTATTTGGAGTTCGTGCATCTCTTTTCGCCGCCTTGATTTTTCTCACTTACTCCCAGGCAGTGGTGCACTTCCGCATGTCCTATGCGCATAACGGGGCCGCCTTAGGAAATCTTCTTCTGGTTCTTTACCTGCTCCAACCTGCCAGCTGGCAGAACAATTGGAAAGCGGGCCTAGGGCTGAGTCTTTCGGCCGGCTCCCACCCCCTGTTTATCCATCCCGCTTTGGCGGCTTTGGTTGTAAAGACTCGTGAACCCAAATCCTGGTTACCGCTACTTTTGCCTTCGTTCCTTTATTTACTAATTAGTCTGGCTTCAATCTATTGGGTTTTTGGTGCCTGGCTTTGGGAGGACTTAAATCATCTTCGTTGGACCTTTTTAACAAGAGGGGCACAGGATGCCCCGGGCTTGACCGTCTCAGCTTATAACTTTTTTAATTTTATCGTCCAAGATGGCTTTCATCTTTTCGCCATCCTAGGACTCATTTTGTGCCTTAATAAAAAGTTTCTCCCGGCTGGCTTAATCGGGCTGTGGACCATTTTTATGTTGGTAAAGAACCGGGGAAATCTAGTCCTTTTTTATTACCAGGCCGTCGTGATCCTGCCCGTCCTGTCCCTTGGGTGGGCAAGATTGTTCTCAGTAACGGAGCCCTTACTTGGCCGATACCAGAAAAAGCCATATTTCGATTTGCTTCTTTTTATCATCCCCTTGGGAATGTTCATCTATATGGCGCCCAGTTCCTTAACGGGGGCGATCACGCCGCGGAACCAGTACTGGGTGACCCAAGACACTCAGGAAGTGGAAAGATGTGCTCGCTGGTTAAACGAGCGAACCCAGCCCGATGACCTCGTAATCGCCAACTCTTCGATTGCCTGGCTGATGAAATGCCGATCCGCTCCTTTAATGCAGGTCGTCACTTGGAACGGTCTTCCCACCCAGGGCTACGAAAACGGAAACGCCCGCGAAAGATTCCGCTACAATTCGGCACTGGAATCAGCCAAGTTTGTCGTCGTTGGGGATATTGATCAGCGGTGGACGTTTGGGGAGCCCAACGTGAATACCCTCTTGGAAAAACTTCAAACTCAGGCATGGCCGGTAGTTTGGAAGGGCACGTACTATCTCGTCCTTGCCAACCCACAATTTTCTCCCTAGCCGATCTCTTTGAACATCAGCATTTTCATTCCCACGCTAAACGAAGAAATCGGGTTACTCCAAATTCTTCCCCGCGTGATCCGCCTTAACCCCCACCAAATTCTTATCTCTGACGGAAACTCCAAGGACAAAACTAGGGAGTTAGCCGCCTCCATGGGGGCCCAAGTTTATTGTCAAAAAAGAAAAGGTATTCGCCACGCGTACATCGAAGCCTGGCCCCTTCTCACCGGGGACGCGGTCGTCACATTGAGTCCTGACGGAAATTGTGTTCCCGAGGATATTTCTAAGTTGGCGAGCTCTTTAACCCAATCCCAAAGCGATATGATCATTGCGTCGCGTTATTATGGCGGCCAGAAGAGCGAAGACGACGATTTAGTTACAGGCTTTGGAAACTGGCTGTTTACCAAAACCGTCAATACCCTGTTTCGGGGGACGTATACGGATGTCATGGGAATTTTTCGAATCTACCGGCGAGACCTTTTTTATGAATTGGGCTTGGAGCAGGAATCTCCTTACCGACTTCCCGAGCTACTTTTTCATACCACCATCGGAGTGGAGCCATTGCTATCCGTGCGGGCTTTATCTTATGGAAAGAAGGTCTCGGAAATCGGCTCGCCGGAACCCCCGCGGCTGGGCGGAGAAAGAAAATTACAGATTTTCCGATGGGGAGGGGCTTATTACCTGCAATTTTGGATGGAATTCTTCCGAATGCTGAAAAGAAAAGCCCTCTAGTCGCCAAGGATTTTTCTTCGCAACTTGATCTGGCTCATCTGCTCGATGTTCTTACGTTCTTGGACGCCAAACTTTTTTTCAACCAATGCTAAGTAAGGGGGATGGTGAAAATACGTTTGCCAGGCGGCGTCTCGGAAACGCAGGACTTCTGCGGCGGACAAGGTTCTGGTTGGCAGAGGTTCCGATTCGTACGAGAGAAAGGCAAAACCTTCTGGGGTTTTCGGAAGTGCCCAGCCAGCCTGCCGGGCGGTATTGTATAGCGGACTCCCCGGCAAAGCCTGACAAGGATACATGTTGACCATTTCCGTGCATAACTCCAACGCCAGATCCAAGGTTTGGCGCATGGTTTCAAGGGTGTCATTTGGAAAGCCAAAAATATAATTAGAAATGACATTCAACCCCGCTTCCCTCACCTCCTGTACCACTTGCCTAATGTTGACGTCCTGAAAGGATCCCTTGGAAACTTCTTTTCGTACCAGCTGATTTCCAGCCTCAATCCCCAAAGCCAGCCAACCGATTCCAGCCCGACGAAATAGGTCCAGAAACTCCTTACGCACAGTGTCAACCCTCGAATAGGACCACATTCTAAATTTAAGTCCTCGATCGATAATGTTTTGGCAAAGAGGCTCATAATATCTTCGATCCAGGAAGAACATTTCGTCAGAGATACGAACCGTCTCCACACCATAATTGGCCAGTTTTTCAAACTCTTGGGTGATGAAGTCGGGCGACCAGTACCTCATGGCTTTGGAATCGGCGGAAACCCTGCCTTCCGCATTGTCCCTGCGGTTCAGAATATTAATCATGCAGAAGTCGCAGGCGAACCGGCACCCGAGGGAGGTGTAAATCGCGGCAAAAGGAGTTCTTTTTTCATGACTGAATTCAGCATGCCAAAAATGAGCCCGGTAAAGGTCCAGTGGCTTTTGTCGAAAGGGAAGCAAATCCCACGCATAGCCAGGTAAATCAAAATCCATTCGCTCCTGAGGAACGATTTGTTCGGGGTCATTAAGAATCAGGCTGTCTTCATGCTTATAACCGACCCCCTTCACCGCTGAAATCCTATCTATTAAATTCGTGGCCAGCAGATGATGCAGCGCATAAACGCCCTCGTTTAGGAGCACAAAGTCTACGCACGGTAGTGCCAGAACCTCGCGAGGCAAGGCGCTCGTGTGAGAGCCCACAAAGCACGTTTTTCTGCTGGGGCTTTCCTGTTTTAGGGCGGTGCAAAGGCGCGTAGCCCCGATCATATTGGTAGTCCCAGAATTTGGATTTTGACCGTAGACAACAAAGACAGTCAGACGTGGATTTAGGTGCTCGATTCTCCGCAGAGCTTGGGTGTCGGATAGTTTTTCTGCTGTCTGATCCAAAATGGCCACACCGTAATCCTTGGCACGACAGGATGCGGCCAGCAAAAGGGACCAAGTAGGGGTTTCGATGGCGGTATAAACCTTGCTGAGGTCTTGGTAGGCCGAGCCCGAAGAATCCGCTTCCACGAACAAAACGTCGAGGAGCCTCGTGGGAACGGATTTCACGCTAAAGCGAGTTGAGGAACTTTGTCAGAGCCTTGATACGGGCCGGATCTAAAGAAGGATAATTCCCAATATAGTACCCATAAAAATGAACGTGATCGATTTTCGGATATTTTTTAAATTCATCCGGAAAGAGCCGTCTGAGATAGGGTTGCCGTAGCTGGTTGCCGCCACCGGAGCTTCCCCTTCGATGCTCAACTTTCGCATCTCGCATGGCGGACTGAAGACGGTCGCGGTACACTGGATCAGGCTCCCGAATGATGAGGGTAAAGGCATAGTTACTGCTACCTTCCACTGCAAAATCTGTCTGGAACTTTTGGCCGTCCAACCCGCCAAGAAAGGCCTCCAAATTGCGGGTGCGAAGACGATTGTTAGCGTCCAACCTGGGCAATTGGGATCGACCAAGAACCGCGTTGATTTCCGTGCTCCTCACGTTGTACGAGGGATAGGCAAAAATAAAATCCGGGTTTAGGTCGGAATGACGATCTACCCATTCCGCCTTCACCTTGGCATCATCCGCCTCCCTCACCATGCCATGGGAACGGATCATTCTTAAGGTTTGATATAAGTGAGGGTCATCAGTACTGACCATTCCACCCTCAATCGTGCTCATGTGGTGGGCGTAATAGAAAGAAAAGTTGGAACACCAGCCAAGCGTACCACATTTGCGGCCCTGAAAGTGTGCCCCATGAGATTCGCAAACATCCTCGATCAGCGGAATGTGCATGGCCTTAAGACCATCCAGCAACTTTTGGTTAACCGCATTATAACCCAAGATGTGAGTCAAAAAGACTGCTTTGGTGCGAGGGGTGATCTTGGCCAAAACCTGATCTACGTCCATCCCGAGAGTACGGGGATCAATATCCACAAAGACCGGGGTGAAACCAGCCTGCAAAACTGAGGCAAGGTCGGAGACCCAAGTCAGGGTCGGCACAATCACCTCCCCCAGCCCCCGTAGCTCCCGGAGCGCCGTCAACGTAATCAGGTTGGCCGAGGATCCCGAATTCACAAAAACACTGTGCTTCACGCCAAGCCAATGGGACCACTCCTCTTCAAAAGCTCGGACTTGGGCGGATTGGGTTAGCATGGGATCAGGTAGCTGCAAATACCGGATCAGGGAATCCAAGTCTTCCCGAAGAATATTGTTTTCCATGAGGGGCCAGTTGAGCACGGGATAGGCGGATGTTTTACCAGCCATACAGCTACTTTTCGTTGTAAAAGTCTCCCCACTCGACCAGCAGAGTACTTTTTCCATCTGTCCGCATAAGGGCTTTCTCATAGGATGGGAAGATGTCTTCGGGCTCATCCAGGCGGATCACCTCGATGTTTCCACACATGGAACGAAATGCTTCAGAAAAATCCCCGATATGCTGGTGCTGGGGATGAAGAGGTCGCACCGACCCGATACCCGTACGGATAATGACTTTAGGCCGATATCCTCCGTTGGACATGAGGGGGAACTTGTCCAGATGATTGACTATTTGATTGGCTGCCAGAATGAGAAAGTTCCATCTTGGGAAAATACCGACCGGGATATGCCCAGCGATGGCCAACCCGTTGGCCATGCCCATTTGCATTTCTTCGTCTACCGGAACCTCCAGAAGCTTCCCGCGCGGAACATCTTTCAAGGTGTTGGACATGGCCGTACCTGGAACCTCCACCGCCTGACCAAGAAACAGGGTGCGCGGGTCTTGCGCGAGAAACTCCATGGACCGCTTTAGCTCGTCAAAGTATTTCATAGAGAGGCGGGAATCAGAACTGAACCCGCTGACCTGCCCCGGCATGAGGATATTTGGAGGTGTATCGGTAGTAGGTAATATCGGGTGCCGTGGTGTCCTCGAAAGTTAACTTAGGCATGTTCCATGCTTTACGAGTCTCTGTACAAACCGATTTGCCATTATCCTCCACCACCCAGTGAATCGGTAGGCCGTGATTCCTTGCGTATTTAATGCATTCATGAGCCACTCCCGTTTCCGCAGTCATTTCCCCCATGAAGCAAAAAACCTTTTCATCCCGACCCGCTCGATGGATCGCCAGGGCGACCCCAAGGGCGATCGGCAGAACCCCGGTTACAATCGCTGAGGAAAGAATTCGGTATTTCGGAAAACAAAGAGAAATGGACCGCCCCGCCATGATTTCAGCTTTCACTTCGGCAGGGGGCACACCTTTCAAGAGACATTGATAGTGGCTTCTCCAAGAGCAAAAGACCCAGTCTTGGTGCCTGATTTTTTTAAAGATAGAAATTACCTGCTCTTCGTTGCCGGAATACAAATGAACAGGGGCGGGGATCTTGGCGCCATTGAACTCCGCCGCAATATCCTCCTCGAAACGAATCAACTCTTGGGGGCTCACTGCGTTTTTCTCCAGGAGTCCCCCGTTAAATCCAGGGCAGCTCGTCGGGCATGGCTGGACTGAGATGACTCACATTTCCGGTAATCGATTTCAGGATCGTAAAAGATAACCTGGGAACCAAGGCGGTCGACTTCGAAAGGAATCTCCAAAAGGCTCTTCAGGCTCTTCCGAATCCGGGAATGAGCGGAGGGTGGGGCAAACACTAGAAAAAATCCGCCACCCCCGGCCCCGAGAATTTTCCCACCCCAAGCCCCTCCCCGTTTAACGACTTCATATATTGATTCAATTTTTGAATTGGAAATCGCCTTACTGATGCTTCTTTTGATCTTCCATGCCTCGTCCAGCAGTTTTCCAAAGGATGGATAGTCGGGCCGCGACGCTGAAATGACCCGAACCCCTTCCGAGACAAGTTCGGGAAGCTTTTTGAGGTCTTCCTTCCTTGCTTTCATCCCATCGACGTAGGTGGAGGCAATCTGAGAGGAGGTTCGGACCGTTCCGGTAAAAAACAGCAAGCAATGGGAAATTAGGCTGTCCATTCTCGAGTTTTTCAGGACAAGCGGACGAACCAAGATGTCCCCGGCAGGTAAGAATCGCACATAGTTAAGGTTGCCGAAGCTGGCAAAGATTTGGTCCTGCGCGCCAACGTGCTCCCGTAGAACCTTTTGCTCCAAGTGAATGGCCGCCTTCGCCAATTCCATGCGACCGGATAAATGCCCACGGATGGCGTGGACCGCATTCAAAAGCCCCACAGAAAAGCTGGAGCTTGAGCCCATCCCGCTGCGCGCGGGGAGATCCCCATCGTGATGAATCTCAATGCCCCGATCGGGAAAATACTTGCGACAAACCGCGCGAACCGCGGGATGTCGGATCTGCCTTGGCTGGGAACACGTCTCTGTGATGGAGTAAACGATCCGATAGCGGTGCGGGAAAAACGGCGGGAGATATCGAAGGGAAATGTAGCAATATTTGTTGATGGCACACCCAAGCACAGCACCCCCATGCTCGCGGATCCACTCCGGGTAATCTGTGCCTCCGCCCAGAAAAGAAATCCGAAAAGGGGTTCGGGTAATGATCATGAAGAAACCTTTGGGGGTGAAAAAAAGGCATTCGCCTGACCTAGTGTTTCCGGAGTTCCGATGTCTAAAAAGGAAGCCTCTGTTTCAAAAACTGTCATCTTTTTCCCAGCGGTAAGCCATTCTGGGATGAGATCCCTTTCCATGCTGCGGGGAGGAATCATGGGCGGAGGATTTAACCAGAAGCTGGGGATCAAATAAATGCCCGCGTTAATAAGACCGCCCCCCCCACCCTGTTTTTCCCGGAACGACTGCAACATCCCTTGATTTACATCCAATCGGCCGTATCGCCCGGTATCAGATACCCGGCAGGCCCAAAGATAGGCCCGTCCATTTTCCGTAGACCCGGCCATCCTAAGCCAATTTCCTTGCAAATAAGAATCCCCGTTCATGACCAACCAAAATGTTGGGTGAAGTCCGGATTCCTTGGCTGCGTAGATGACGCCACCCCCGGTTCCCAGCGGGCTCTTTTCCTGGATCCAAACGACACTCATCCCAGTCGGGATATGGGGAGTGACTTTTTCTTTTAAAACCTCGAACAGGTGCCCGCCCGAGATGACCACTTTGGAAAAGCCAGCCTTGGAAAGTTGGTTCAAAATCCAGGCCAAGAAGGGTTTCCCGCAAACCGGAATGGCCGGCTTGGGTAAATCAGGATAAATCCCGGCAACTCGAGTTCCCCGACCTCCCGCCAGAATCAGGGGTATGATCCTGTCCATCAGACGTTGGCATACTTCGACTGGCGAAGAATGGTGAAAGCTTTAATCAGTTCGCGGATTCCCCGGTCAAGGTCCCACTCGGTTTTAAATCCGGTGCTCAGAATCCTTTGATTGGAAACGATATAGTCCCTCTTATCCGGATCCTCCCCAATCGGGGCCTCCACAAAGGTGAAATTCGGAAGGTGTTGCTTGATTTTGGCGCATAATTCCAACTTGGAGAGATTGGCCTCTTCCAGGCCCACGTTGTAGGGCTTGCCCTTCATGGTGGAAAAGTTTCGGATGGCATGAAGGAAGGCCCGCGCCACATCCCGAATATGGATGTAATTCCGCTTGAAGTGTCCCTCGAAAATCAGCACCGCCCGGTCATGTACGGCCCGGTAGACAAAGTCGTTCACCAGAAGATCAATTCTCATTCGGGGCGAGGCACCGAATACGGTCGCCAGCCGGAAGGTCAGGCTGTTTCCACGCCCCAAAACCGCTTCCTCCGCCTTAACCTTAGTCGTTCCATAAAGGGAAATCGGGCGCAAGGGAGTGTCCTCGGTGCAAAATTTGCCCTTTTCACCTATGCCATAGCCACTGTTGGTGGTCGGATAGAGGATTATTTGGGAAGGGCTGGAAAGTCGACAGAGAGACTCAATTGCGGTTTGGTTGGTAGAAACTGCTCCGGATTCATCCAGACTACAGAGAGGCGCCCCCACCAAGGCCGCGAGGGGTATGATGATATCGGCAGACTTCAGAGCCTCCTTCAAAACTCGTTCGTTTCGAATATCCCCACGAACCACCCGGAAGCGCTCATGCCCGCAACACTCCATGAGGGAA
>Ga0172376_10007782_pt1 | contig 11348 bp, 9 predicted proteins | sample Lak35m_FD_121114 | JGI IMG/M metagenome (GOLD analysis project Ga0172376, IMG submission 121114) | Freshwater microbial communities from Kabuno Bay, South-Kivu, Congo - kab_092012_35m | ecosystem: Environmental > Aquatic > Freshwater > Lake | place: Democratic Republic of the Congo: South-Kivu...
CCGCGTGGTGCACGTGGTTCACGCCGGCGATCTGCGGGTACACCTGCTTGCACATGTCGTCGAACGACTTCTCGAATCCGTCGAGCACTCGACCACCCAGACGCTCGAACGACGGTGCCAAACCGGCCAACGACTCCATGGTGGTGCTCGGCCGCAGGTGCTCGTCCTTGGCCAACGCCACCGAACCGTCCGGGTTCAGGATCGGCACGATGCTGCGATCGAAGCGCCCCTCTTCCTGGGCGCGCGCGGCACGCCGCTGACTCTCGAAGGCCAGCGCGTCCACGTCCTCGCGGGTGAAGCCCTCGATAGTGGCGATGAGATCCGCCGACACGCCCTGGGGCACCAGCGGGTACATCTCGCGCAGAGCGGCGTTGCCCACCGTGAAGTCGGGCGGGCCGCTGGGAGCGGGCCAACGCGACATGGACTCCACGCCACCGGCCACCACCACGTCCTGGTGTCCGGCCTGCACCGCCATGGCCGCCCACGACACGGCCTGCTGACCCGAGCCGCAGAAGCGGTTGATCGTCACGCCCGGGGCCTCCACCGGCCAACCGGCGGCCAGCACGGCCATACGTCCGATGCACGCGCCGTGATCGCCGGCGTCGTTTCCGTTGCCGATGATCACGTCGTCGACGTCAGCGGGATCGAAACCCACCCGTGACTGCAAGCCCTTGAGTACCTGGGCCAGCAGTTCCTGGGGGTGGATGTGGTGCAGGGAACCGGTGTCCTTGCCCTTGCCGCGCGGGCTGCGCACTCCGTCGATGATCCAAGCTTCGGCCATGGTGACTCTCCTCGTCAGTGGGGACGAGGGAACCGTAGTGGACGAAGGTGGACCCGAGTCGCCTCAGCCCACGGTGCCGGACTGCTCGTCGCCGGCAGCGACCGAGTTCAAGATGTCGGTGCGGGCCCGCGACACCCGGGAGCGGATCGTTCCCACCGGGCACTGGCAAATCTCGGCGGCCTCGTGATAGCCGAGCCCCAGAATCTGGGTCAGCACGAAGGCGTCCCGTCGATCGGGTTCGAGGGCGGTCACGAGTTGGGTGAGCTCCACGTCGTGTCGGGGCGCCGTGGCGTCGTCGTGGCGACCACTTTGCAGCCGTAGAAGCAGGTTGCGGCGTCGGGTCTGGGATCTGATGTGGTCGGCGCACGCCCGCCGGGCGATGGTGAGCAACCACACCTTGGCGTCGCAGTCTCCGCGGAACCGGTGCAGCGATCCGATGGCCCGGGCGTAGGTGTCCTGGGTGACGTCATCGGCGACTTGGGCGTCGGTGAGGTACGCGCAGTAGCGCCACACGTCGGGCTGGCTCATCTCGACGAGGCGAGCCAGGGCACGTCGGTCGCCCCTTTGGGCCAGTATCGCCAAGGTGTTCAGTGAGTCGGATCCGGACATCGCCTGCCCATTATGGACGATGTGGGGAACCAAAGCCTGTTTCGCGACGACTGTTCGATCGTGGATGAGCAGGAAAGGGTCTTTGGTCCCGGAGCAGTTGAAGCACGCCTACGGCGTACGGGCAGAATGTCGTCCATGGACTGCGTCGAGGCCCGGGAGATCCTGTCGGCCGACCTCGATCATGAGGCGAGCATCATCGAAGCTCGTTCGGCCCATCGACACGCCGAGGGGTGTGCCGAGTGTCGGACGTGGTTCGACGAAGTGGAGCGTCTGCAGCGACGTTTGAGAGTGCGCGAGGCCGAGTGGGTTCCCGACCTGTCGAGCGCCATTCTCGAGCGTTCGCATCCTCCTCGTCCCGGCCGCGGTGAATGGATTCGCTACTCGTTGGCCGTGGTGGCTCTCACCCAACTGATCGTGGCACTTCCGTGGCTGTTGGCCGGCAGCGATCCGGGGGCGACCGTCCACGAGTCTCGCCACATCGGAGCCATGAGCGTTGCCCTGGCCTTGGGTTTGCTGTACACCGTGAAGAATCCCTCGCGGGCCTATGGCATCCTGCCGATCACGGCCGCATTGGCTTTCACCATGCTCGTCTCGGCTGTCGTCGACGTGATCCGCGATTCGACACCGTTGTTGGGCGAGGCGATACACGTTCTGGAAGTGATGGGCTTCGCGCTGGTGTGGATGCTGGCGGGTCGACCGGGATCACCGCGTTTCGCGCGACGCGCACCCCGGTCCGTGAAGTCGGTTCCTTCTCGACAGCGCGACGCCGCCTGAACCTCACGGTGCCTGAACCTCACGGTGCCTGAACCTCACGGTGCCGGAATATCGAACCCGACGATCGCGCCTCCGTCGGGGGCGTTGGCCACGAAGGTCGTTCCACCGTGCTCGTCCGCGGCCTTGGCCACGATGGCCAATCCCAGGCCCGAACCGGGCAAGGCGCGCGTGCCGATGGCGCGATAGAAGCGGTCGAACACGTGGGGACGGTCGGCGTCGTCGATGCCCGGGCCGTGGTCGCGCACCCGCACCGAGCCTCCGTCCACGTCGATCTCGACCGACGTTCCCTCGGGGCTGTACTTCACGGCGTTCTCCACCAGATTCGACACGGCTCGTTGCAGCGAGCCCACGCGGCCGTCGACGGGGTTGCCTCCGAGGTCGTTCACCGTGATGGACCGTCCCGACCGGCGCGCGGCGCGTTGGGCCACCTCGCGGGCCACCGCCACCAGGTCGACGGTGGTGACGGGCTCGTCGGTGGGGTTCTGATCGGTGGCCAGGTCCACCAGTTCGGCCGTGAGGTGACTCAGTTCCTCCACTTCCGAACGAATGTCGGACAGCATCTCGCGACGCTCGGACTCCGGGATGGTGTCGAACATCTCGAGGGCCTCGACGTTGGTGCGCAGCGCGGTGAGGGGAGTGCGCAACTCGTGACTGGCATCGCTGATGAGTCGTTGTTGCTGGTCGAGGGAGGTGGACAGCGCGTTCATCATCGTCGAGAAGCTGCGACCGAGGTCGGCCACCTCGCCCGAACCCGACACCGGAACGGTGACGGAGAGATCACGGGTGTCCGACACTTGTGCGGCCACCGCGCTGAGACGACGGATCGGGCGTGAGATGCGGGCCGCGACGAGCCATCCGATGGCCATGGCCAGGATCGTGGCCCCGAGACCCGCCAGGATGAGCCGCCAGCGCATTCCCCCCAGCACCTCGCTGACGTCGTCCAGGTCGCGGGCGGCCTGGAGCGCGCCGTTGGTGCCCCACGGGATGGTGATGACCCGGTAGTCGTTGCCGTCGGCCGAGACGGTGTGAATGTGCACGGAGTCGAGATCTCCGTCGTCGTCGTCACCGGCCGCTCGTTCGAGATCCTCCTCGTCGATGGGCAACACGGGGGAGTCGGTGAAGCACGGCTCGCTGGTCCCGTCGGGGTAGATCAGTTGCGCGGCGTCCACGGGTTGCAACAACGCCAGCGGGCACACGTCGCTCTGGCGCGGCGGGGGAGCGGCGGCACCGTCGTCATGGTGACCGTCGTCGTCGTGATCCTCGTCGTCGTCGTGATCCTCGTCGTCGTCGTCGTGATCACGGTCGAAAGCCCGACCCACCACCCGTTCGGCCGAGTCCAACAACGAGCGGTCGATGTTCTCGTTCAACTCGGAGTCGGTGGAGCGATACGCGGCGACGCCCCCTCCGGCCGACACCAACGCGGCGATGACCGCCATGGCGCCACCGATCTTCCAGTGGAGTTTCACGAGCGTTCCTCCCAGTCGGATTCCGAGGGCGGTCGAACCACGTAGCCGACTCCGCGCACGGTGTGCAGCACCCGGGCCTCGCCACCCTCCTCGGTTTTGCGGCGGAGGTACCCGATGTAGACGTCGAGCGAGCGCGATCCGGTCTCGAAATTGAAGCCCCAGATGCGGTCGTACAGAACGTCGCGTTCGAGGACGATGCCCACGTTGATCATCAACATCTCGAGCAGATCGAACTCGGTCTTGGTGAGGTGCAATTCGCGAGGGCCGCGAAAAACCGTGCGGGCCCGAGGGTCGAGGGTCATGTCGCCCACCGTGATCACGTCGGCGACGGCGTGATCGTCGGCGTTGCGTCGCAACATCGCCCGCAATCGTGCCGACAGCTCCTCCAGCGCGAAGGGCTTCACGACGTAATCGTCGGCGCCGGCGTCGAGCCCGGCCACACGATCGGACACCTCGTGGCGAGCGGTGAGCATCAGTATCGGGAGGTGACGGTGCTTCTCGCGGATCATGCGGCATGCGGTGAGCCCGTCGATATGGGGCATGGAGACGTCGAGGATCACCGCGTCGGGCAACGATTTCGCCACGGATTCCAGTGCCTGGGAGCCGTCGTTGACGGCGGTGACCTCGTAGCCCTGGAAGCCGAGTGCGCGGGAGAGGCTGGTGCGCACCCCGGGATCGTCCTCGGCGATCAGGATGCGACTCTTGTGCGCGGGGTCGTGGGATGACACGAGGCCAGCGTACGTCGCCCCTGCAAGAGGCGTGTAAGAAACCCGTTCTTACACGTTTCTTGCCGTTTGTTGCGGTTGCTCTTGCGGGCGCTCGGGAGAGTGTGATCAGCCAAGGAGGCCAACATGATCAAGCGATCCGCCATCATCACCACCGCCGCCGTACTCGTCGGGGGTGTCGGAGTCACCAGCGCACTCGGTTCCCTCGGTGGTGACTCCGGAAATCCAACCACCATCACCACGACCGTGGTCGAGTCGGCGGTTGGCACGCAGACCGAGGTTCCCGGAACCGCGAACGCAGCGATGTCGGTGACGGACTCTTCCACGAGCACCTCGACGGCTGTGGCGCCCTCGGGGGCACTCGGAGCACCGCCGGCGGGTTCGATCGCCCGTGGCGGAGACGATGACGATGACGATCACGACGATGACGATCACGACGATGACCATCATGACGACGATCACGATGACGATCATGACGATGACGATCACGACGATGACCATCATGACGAGGACGATCACGATGAGGACGACGACTGATGACCACCATGGAAGATGTCATGTTCGAATCGTCCGAGTCGACGCACTCTCCGTCGATGATCCCGAACCCGCCCGCCAGCCCGATGCGTCTTTCGCGTCCGAGTCGGCTCACCGACAACGACATCGCGGCGGTTCTGGCGGCCTACGTGCTCGTGATCACCGGCATCTGGTCGGTGCACGGTGGTATGGCCGATCTCACGGGCGGTTGGTCGTCGGCGTGGAACTCCATCACCGCGTTGAGTGGTCTGTGGACCTCGGCGGTGGCCCTGATGGCCCTCGTGCTCGTCGCGCGCCCCAGGTCGCTCGAGCGCCGCTTCGGCTTGGACCGGATGTTCGTCTGGCATCGCGTGCTGGGTGACTCCATGGGGCTGTTGTTGGGCGTGCACGTGGCCGCCGCGGTGGTGGCCTGGTCGGCCGATTCCGGACTGCGCAACGCCCTCGCCGAACTCACCGGAGGCACGCCCTACATGGCGTTGGCCACGATCGGGGCCGCGCTCATCGGTGTGGTGACGATCACCTCTCTCCGGTCGGTCCGTCAGAAGCTGGCCTACGAAACCTGGTACTTCGTGCACCTGCTGGCGTACGTCGGCATGGCGGTCTCGTTCGGACACGAGATCTACCTCGGCTCCGATCTGGCCGACGACCGTGTCGCCCGCTGGTTCTGGGTCGGTATCCACGGGGCCGTGGTGTCGATGTTGGTGTTCTCTCGCTGGGGCCGCACCCTGGTGGCCGTCGTGCGCCCGTTGCGGGTCTCGCGCGTCACGCACGTCAATCACGACACGGTCGACCTCGAACTCATCGGACCCGGTCTGCGACGCCGCGAGGGCGATGCCGGACAGTTCTGCTTCGTCCGCCCCTTGGCATCGGGTCTGTGGTGGCAGTCGCATCCGTTCTCGATGTCGACGGCACCCTCCACCGACCGCATCCGGTTCACGATCAAGGATCGCGGAGACGCCACCGCATCCATCACCCAATTGCGTCCCGGCGCCCGCGTGATCGTCGAGGGTCCGTTCGGAGTGGTGACACCCGACGTGCTCGACGGATCGAAGGCCCTCTTCGTGGTCGGTGGCGTCGGCGTCGCACCGGTGTTGGCCATGCTCGAACGCCTCGGGCCCGACCACGAGCCGATCGTGTTGTATCGCGCTCACAGCGAGAAGGATCTGATCCATCTCGACGACCTGCGATCGGCCGCCGAGCGGCTGGGTGGACGCCTGCTCACCCTGGTCGGGCCGACCGCCAAGTTGGCGGTGAAGGATCCCTTCGCGGCCAAGGTGCTCACCGCGGCCATTCCCGACGTCGCCGACCGCGCGGTGGTGCTGTGCGGCCCCGATCGTCTGTTGCTGGCCGCTCGCGCCGGTCTGCGTGCCGCCGGCGTTCCCAAGGACCGCATCCATTCCGAACACTCCTGGTGGTGAACCCATGAACGACATGAATCGACAGAAGATCCGAGGACCCGTGAAGAGGAACGACACTTTCGCCCGCCGCGTCGTGCCGGCCCTGACGCTGGTCGGCGTCAGCGGTGGCTTGTTGGCGGCACTCGATCGACCGAGTGACGGTCTGCAAAACGCGGCCGGCCCCCCGATCGGCACCGGTTCCACCGTCACCACGGTCACCGTGGTCGGCGCCACGGTGGTCCCCGACCCCGCGGCGTCCACCGTGGCACCGACGGTGGTTCCTCAACAGGACCCGTCGGCTCAGGTCGGCAACGTTCCGGGCACCGCGGCACCGGCCACCGCGGCTCCGGTGACCGCCGCACCGGTGACCACCGTTCCCCCCGCGCCCACTCCCGCGGCGTGCGCGGGAATGGTGCTCGGTCCCAGTATCAGCACCAAGTACGGACCCGTGCAGGTACAGGCCTCGGTCGACGGAACCGGCTACGTCTGTTCCGCGCAAGGCGTCGTGTGGCCGACCGAGGATCGCAAGTCGGTCGACATCAACAATCAGGCCATCCCGTTGCTGAACGAGTGGGCCGGATACCAGCACGACGCGTCGTTCAACTCCATCTCGGGTGCGACCATCACCTCCAAGGCCTACAAGCAGTCGCTGCAGGCCATCATCGACCAGGCCCGGGCCTGACGTGACCACTCTGGCCCGCCCCGTCGTGCGCACACACGTGGTGATGGGTTCGGTCGCCAGCGTGCACGTGCACGACGACATCGAACCCACCGTCGTCGACGAGGTGGTGTCCGGCGTCTTCGCCGAACTCGACCGACTGGAATCGATGTTCTCCACGTTCCGCCCCGACAGCGAGATCTCGCGGATCGGCGACGGCCGTCTGCATCACCTCGACGCCAGTCCCGAGGTGGTGGATGTGATGGACGCCTGCGTCTTCATGGAAGCCGTCTCCGCAGGAGCGTTCTCCTGTCGACGTTTCGACGGCTCGCTCGATCCGGCCGGATTCGTGAAGGGTTGGGCGGTCGAACGGGCGTCGCGCTCGTTCTCGCGGGCGGGCGTGCGCCATTGGTATCTCTCGCTCGGAGGCGACATGCAGATGGGCGAGCCGCCCGTCGACGACGAGGGACCTCGCGGCTGGAAGGTGGGCATCGCCGATCCGCGCGAGCGCGGACGGGTGGCCACCGGACTGCTGGTGCAGTCGGGTGCCGTCGCCACCTCGGGAACATCCGAGCGCGGACGACACATCGTCGATCCCCGCACGGGCCTCCCGTGCGACCACTGGGCGTCGTTCACCGTGTGCGGGCCCAGCCTCACATGGGCCGACGCCTACGCCACCGCCGCGTTCGTGATGGGCGAGGAAGGGCTGGAGTGGGTGCATCGTTTCGACGGATACACAGCCCTCGGAATCCGACCCGACGGATCGATCGTCACGCTCCGTTAGTCGCCGCGCATCACAGGGCGGCGGCCAACCGTGCTTCCTCGCGACGCCGCAGGGCGATGTTCACCTGCTGGCGCTCGAGCACCTGGTCGAGCGTCTTGGCCGACTGCGGAATGGGATGCTCGGCGAAGAACGCTCCGACTTCGGCACCCTTCTCCGGCGTGTTGAGCGCCGCGACCGGCTGGACCATACGGATGATGGTGTTGACCGGGAACGTCGTGTTCGCATGAGTCCAGTTCTCGCGCACGAATCTCCAGGCGACGTCGCCGTGTCGACGATTCTGCATCGCGCGAGCCAGCACGAACGGGGCATTCTGAGACTTCACCTCAACGCTCAGGGCGAAGCGACAGGTTTCGAGTATCAGCTCCGCGTCGTCGAAGTCGGCCAGCGCGTAGAGATATCGCAGTTGCTCCTGCGGCGTCGCCGCGGATCGGAAGAGATCCCGGAATCGGCCGTAGTCGACGGCGTCGCCGGTGGAGGCCACGACCGCTGTCGCGGCGGCCGCGAGTTCGGGGTGAACATCGGATGAATCGACGACCGAACGATCGAAGATCGAGCGGCAGCGGACACGAGCCTCGTCGTCGCCGCCGTTGACGGCCAACAAGGTGACGAGCAGTCCGCGTAGTTTGGATCGCAAGTCGTCGTCGTTCGGGCGGGGGTCCCATCCGATCTCGAGCACCGCATCGGAAACGAGGGTGCGAACCCGAGCTTTTAGTTTCTCTTGATGCGACTCGGGGACGACCCGCGTGAGACCGCGAAGCCCGATGGAGATGGCTTGCCAAACCGCCAATTCACGTTCGTCGGCGAAGTCCGAGATGAGCGTCAGGTAGTCGATCGCGCTCAAACGGCCGGCCACCACGGCGTTCCACGCATCGTCGACCAGGTTGTAGCGCTCGACCGTGTTCATGCCGGCAACCACGTCGTGTGAGAGCCGGGCGAGCAACTCGGGGGAGTAGTCGACGCGATAGAAGCCATGACCCTCGGCGTTGACGACGACGGGAGCGTTCGGGTCGCTCAACGGGATCCGCAACTCGGTGCCGGTCAGGAGGTGTTTCGTCGTGCCGTCGCTCGTGCGCACGTGCACCGGCACGAGCCAGATCTGATCCGACGGCACGGAAGGATCGAACCCGAAACGTTGCTGCGTCAACACCAGGTCGTCGCCGTCGATGCGGGCCCCGACCAGTGGGTAGCCCGGCTGCCAGATCCAGGAATCCATCAGGGCGCGCACGGGTTCGCCACCACCGTCGGACTCGACCACCGACTCGATCGCATCCCACAGATCGGAAGTCTCCGTGTTTGCGTAACTGTGGGTGCGCAGGTAATGGCGAATCCCGTCGCGGAATCGGGTTTCGCCGAGGAACTGCTCCAGCATGCGCAGTATGGCGCCACCTTTTTCGTAGGTGAGGACGTCGAACATGCCCTCGCAATCGTCGGGCGATCGCACCTCGAACTCGATGGGGCGGGTGTTGGCCAGCGAATCGGTGTCGAAGGCCGCGGTCCGATCGAGGGAGAAGGTGGTCCAGCGATCCCAGTCGCGTCGGTAGGCGGCACCGGCGGCGACCTCCATGAACGTGGCGAAGGCCTCGTTCAGCCAGATGCCGTTCCACCATTTCATGGTGACGAGATCACCGAACCACATGTGGGCCAACTCGTGACTGACCACGTCGGCGACCAACTGCTGCTCCGACTGCGTGCTGGTGGCCGGATCGACGAGCAGCAGCGACTCGCGATACGTGATGCAACCGACGTTCTCCATCGCGCCGGCCGCGAAATCGGGCAGCGCGACCATGTCGATCTTGGCGTCGGGATACGGAATGCCGTAGTAGTCGACGAACCACTGCAGACTCCGGGCTCCGACGTCGAGGCCGAACGCGGTGAGGTGTGACTTGCCCGGCACGTGCACCAGCCGAAGAGGAACACCGCCCACGTCGACGGTCGGCGTGGCTTCGAGAGGTCCGACGACGAAAGCCACGAGGTATGTGCTCATGGGCATGGTGTCGGCGAATCGAACGAGGCTCTTGGTCCGCCCGTCGATCTCGACGAGCGTGCGCTCGATCTCGGGTCCGTTGCTGATGGCCAGGTGGTCGGGCTCGCTGGCGATGGTCACTGCGAAGACCGCCTTGAAGTCGGGCTCGTCGAAGCAGGGGAACGCGCGCCGGCAGTCGGTGGATTGCATCTGGGACGCGGCGATCACGTGTTCCGTGCCGTCGTCGCCCCGGAATGTGCTGCGGTAGAAGCCGCGCAACTTGTCGTTGAGCCGCCCGGTGAAGGAGATGTCGATCATCGTGGTTCCGGTGGGCACGTCCTGAGTGGTACCGATGACGAGGCGTTCACTCTCGACGTCGAGCGCGTGCACCGCGATCGCCCCGTCGACGTGCACCGACGAAATCTCCAACTCCTTGGCGTTCAGCGCGATCAGTCGGGTGGTGGCCTCGACCGTGACCTCGATCAGCACTCGACCGCTGAAGGTGGCGTCGGCGAGGTCGGGCTCCAGGTGCACCTCGTAGCGTCGGGGAACCACGTGGCGAGGCAGGCGGAACGGGTCGAGATCGGATCGGGACAGGGGAGCCGTGGTCACGAACCAATGGTAGTTCGGGGTGTGCAACGGGCTCTTTGGCGCGAGCGGGGCCCGCGGGGCAAGTAGCGTGCCGTGACGTGCCCGAGACCCCCGCTCAGCGACCGGCCCGCTACGACGTGGTCGGAATCGGCAACGCCTTGGTCGACGTGATCGCCAACGCCGGCGACGACTTCATCGAACGCGAGGCCCTCGTGAAGGGGTCCATGACCCTGGTGGACACCGATCGGGCACTCCATCTGTACAAGGCACTGGGTTCGGCCATCGAGATGAGTGGTGGTTCCGCGGCCAACACCGTCTGCGGTGTCGCCAGTTCCGGTGGCAAGGCGGCCTACATCGGCAAGGTGAGCAACGACGACCTCGGGCAGGTGTTCGGTCACGACCTGTTGGCGGTCGGCGTCCACTTCAGCGCGGGCAAACACATCGACCAGATTCCGACCGGGCGTTGCATCATCGTGGTCACCGAGGACGCCCAACGAACCATGAACACGTTTCTCGGCGTTTCCAGCTATCTCGACCGGCACGACATCGATGAACAGACGGTGGCCGATGGTCGGGTTCTCTACATGGAGGGCTACCTCTTCGATCGCGAGGATGCCAAGGAGGCGTTCCGGCACGCCGCGCGGGTCGCTCACGCCGCGGGTCGCGAGGTGTCGCTCAGCCTCTCCGACAGCTTCTGCGTCGAACGTCATCGAGAGGACTTTCGCGCTTTGGTAGCCGACGAGGTGGACATCCTCTTCGGGAACGAGGCCGAACTGAAGTCCCTGTACGAACTGGACTCCTTCGACGACGCCGTCGAGGCGATCCGTCGTGACAGTTCGTTGGCCGTGATCACACGAGGTGCTCTCGGCACCTCGATCATCACCCATCAGGAGGTGTTGCACGTCGATGCCGACGACGTGAAGCAGGTGATCGACACCACCGGAGCCGGTGATCTGTACGCGGCCGGCTTCCTGTACGGGTACACGAACGGGTACGACCTGATGCAGAGCGGTTGGTTGGGGTCCCTGGCCGCCGGCGAGGTGATCTCGCACATGGGTCCGCGACC
>Ga0172376_10007783_pt1 | contig 11345 bp, 7 predicted proteins | sample Lak35m_FD_121114 | JGI IMG/M metagenome (GOLD analysis project Ga0172376, IMG submission 121114) | Freshwater microbial communities from Kabuno Bay, South-Kivu, Congo - kab_092012_35m | ecosystem: Environmental > Aquatic > Freshwater > Lake | place: Democratic Republic of the Congo: South-Kivu...
GCCACGGCATCCGTAGCCCACAAGGAGCTGGCGAAGAAGCAATTAAAAAGTACCGCCCATGCACCGCGCATGCCTTGAAGGTCGTGCGCGCGCCGCGAAAATCCGCCCGGATTCAGGAAAAACTTCTCAACCAATGCCCGAGCACATCCCGCTTCGTGCGCAGGTAGCGGTCGTTTTCAGGACCCGGAACGTGCTCCAGCGGTTCCACCATCACCGCGATGCCCGCCTGTTTGAGCGCCGCTACTTTCTCCGGATTGTTCGTCCACAACCGCACCCGGTCCAGCGACAATTCCCGCAGCATCCAGACCGCATCTTCGTAGGTCCGCGCATCGACCGCGTGCCCTAAAGCAACGTTTGCCTCCACCGTATCCAGGCCGGAGTCTTGGAGCGCATAGGCCTTCAGCTTTTCCACCAGCCCGATGCCGCGGCCCTCTTGGCGCAGGTACAGCAACACGCCGCCTTCCGCCCCGAGGACTTCCAGCGCCGCATGCAACTGCGGACCGCAATCGCACCGGGTGGACCCGAAGGTGTCTCCGGTCATGCACTCGCTGTGGATGCGCACGTGCACGTGTCCGTCCGCAGGCGCCGAAGCAGGCTCTTGGATCAGCGCGAGATGCGGCTCTTTCGTCCCTTCTGCACCGAAGGCGATGGCCCGAAACACCCCCCACTCCGTCGGCAGCCGCGCTTCTGCGAGCCGTTTCCGTTCGCTCATGCCGCAAAGGTAGCGGTCAGCGCACGAGGAACGGCACGTTCCACACCGCCGCCTTCCCCTGCCCGTCGTCGAGGTAGGCGAACAACCGATACGGCCCGAGCGCAAAGGGCGCGCGCAACGTGGCAGCACCGTCGGGCCCCGTTCCGTCCGCGGTGGCGTAGGTCGGCGGGCGGGATTCGCGGTCGCCCCCCGCCTTGATGTCGGTGGATTCGGGGACGATTTCCCAGCGCACGGTGATGGCATCGCCGTCGGGGTCCTGCCAGGTGCCGGCGACGGACAGGCGGGCCCCGGGGGCCGTTTCGAAGGGTGCGGCTGCGGTCGAACCGTTGATGCGGAGGGTGTTCCAAACCGGAGCCTGCTGCTCCGGCAACCGGCCCGTCCATGCCTCCGTCATGGCATCGACCGGGCCGAGGGCCCGGCCGTCCTCGAGGTAAACCCCGTACCAGGTGGGGGTGGTTTCCTGCTTTTGGCCCCACAGGAAGGCATAGGAGCCCAAACACCGGTCCGGATCGCCCAACACCCCCGTCCGGTAGCGCTCTCGGTACCGCTCGGCCTTGAGCGAACTCGACTCCTCGATCGGCGCGCCCCACGCCGCCTTCGCGACTTCCCAGTGGCCGGTTGCACCCCATTCCGTCACGAGGTAGGGCTTCTTCCACCCGAAGAGCGCAATGTCTTCCTTCAACGCCCCGATCGCGCCGTAGGTGTTCACGCCGAGCAGGTCCACGTCCGGGCAGTGCTCCCCGATCAGGGCCACTTCTGCCACGTCGATGCCGGCCGTCACAACCACCGTCGGGTGCAGCGGGTCTTCGCGGTGGATCATGGCGGCCACGTCCTGCACTGCCGACCAAACGTTCAAGTCCGTGTAGAACAAATCCACTTCGTTGCCCACCCCCCAACACAGCAACGCGGGGTGGTTCCGGTACGTCCGGACCACTTCGGTGAACCGGGCGAGTTGGTCCCGGCGGGCCCAATCGTCGCGGTAATTGAACCCGTGCCGCTCGTGCCCCATCCACAGCCCCACCATCACGGTCACGCCCACGGCCTGCGCCGAATCCAACACCGCCGCAACCCCGTCGCTCGACCACGTCCGCACCGAATTGCCCCCGGCTTCCGCGAGGGACCGTATGGACCCCGGGCCGCCGGCTCCTTCCACAAAATAGGGTCTCCCGCCCCGCAGCATCGTCCACGCCCCGCGGGCGTCTTGCACGAGCTCGACCGGAATGGCCTGCGGACGGGCCGCAGTGGCGCATGCGAGCGCGGCGACCAAGCAGCACGCGCGCATCATGGCAGCACCACTTTGAAGCGTTCGCCAGACTCCAGCACGACCAGGCGCATCCCGGTTCCCAGTCCTTCCAGCACACACGGACTTCCGCTGCTGCGCACCTCGGCGAGCAAGCGCCCCGTCGCATCAAACACCCGCACCCGCTGTCCCGCAGCACCGCGGATCTCGACCGAACCAGGGCCGTGCACCACGGCCGATCCCGACGAAGTTGCCGCCTCCGCCACCCCCACCGGCACGCAGGCGGCATCCACGAGGCGGAGGTTGTCAAAGAGGAACGTGCTGGTCCACGGACTGCCCGGCGCAGGGCGCAGCGTGAACTCGTTCAGGGTGTTGATGTCCATGTTCGACGGCGCACCGAGGGGCACGTCGAAGTACAGCGTGTGCCATGCATAGGCGGAGGCGGTGAGGGCCGTGTAGGAGCTTTGGGGTGCGAGGACGCCGTGGCGCCCGAGGGAGAGTCGAATTTGGGTTCCGACGGGAGCGTTCGTGAAGACCTCGGCCGCGAAGACGAAGTTCCCCGAAGTCAGAGCGCTGGCATCCGAAAGGGCATCTGTGACGAAGCTCACACGGTCGTCGCCTTCGGGCGTCCCCACGAATTGCAGGCAGCGGGAAGAGGGGTTTGCCGGGGAGGCGTTGCTGTTCGGGAGCACCTCGATGGCTCCGTAGCCGCAGGACCACGCCGCGCGGTCGCCGCCCCCGGGTTCGAAGCCGGCCAACGGAAAGGCACAGGCACCGCCCACTTCCGCGATGGCGATGGTCCGCACCGGTTCCGCCTCGCACCCCGCAGCAGCGATGGCGCAGCGGACCTCTCCGGCCTCGCCGCCGTTCAGCCACACCACTTCGGTTTCCGGGGCATCGGACGGCCCGATCAGCGTGCCTCCTTCAACACTCCAAGCGTACGTCGCACCGGGCAGGGCGGGCACGGCATAGGCCTCGGCCAGCGGCCCCCCTGTGACGGCGGTGCGGCCTTGGATCCAGGCGCGGTCCGCGGATTGCCACACGCGCACCCAGTCCACCGCAAGTTCCGCCGGGAAAACCGTCGAAGCGTCCGGACTGCCCGGCCAGTTGCCGCCGACCGCGAGGTTGAGGAGCAGGTGGAACGGGCGGTCGAAGGGCCAAAACCGCCCCCCCAGTCCCGCCGCGGTCAACGTGTGCACCGGCGCCCCGTCCAGCAACCACGTGATTTCCCCGTCCGACCATTCGACGCCGTACGTGTGGAAATCCGCGCTGAGGTCCTGCCCGACGACCGAAGTTCCCGTGTTCGAATTGCAGGGGTACGGGCCGCCGTAGTGGACCGTGCAATGCAGCCGGGTCGGGTCGTGGCCGAGCACTTCGAGGATGTCGAGTTCGCCGCTGACCGCCCAGCCGCCGTAGCGGGCTTCTTCGGGCAACATCCAAAACGCCGGCCACAGCCCTTGGCCTGCGGGGACGCGGACGCGGGCTTCGATGCGGCCGCCGGCGAATGCCGCGAGGCCCGCTGTGCGAATGCGCGCGCTCGTGTAGTCGGAATTGCCCGAAGGAATGTCGAGGGCGCGGATGCGGAGCAGGCCGCCTGCGACGCTGAGGTTTTCGGGGGCTGCGGAGTAGGTTTGGAGTTCGTTGTTGCCCCAGGCCGTGAGGCCGTAGGCCGTTCCGGTCCCGGTTTGGATGTCCCAGCGTTGCGGGTCCAGCTCCGTGCCGTCGAATTCGTCGGCCCAAACGAGGACGTCGCACCCCGTTTGGGCCGGGGCCACCGCCCCGGCCACTAGCGCCCCACCCGCCCACATCACGCGCAAAATCTTCATGGCATCTCGAGTTCTATGGCCACCGACTTGCCGCCGCAGCGGAGTCCGACGGTGCCCGGTTCAACCGACCACGACAGGTCGCGGCCCACAAAGCCCAACTGCCACACCGGCACGTCGAACTGCACCACCTCGCGCCCGCCCGCAGGCAGCCGCACACGGCGCCACCCCTCAAGCCGCGCCACCGGCGGCGCCACCGACGCCACCGAATCCGAACTGAACAGCATCAACACTTCGTCCGCCGCGCCGCCTGGCGCCACCACCTCGACGGTCACCCGCACGGTGTCTTCGGTGCCATAGGCCGCACGGTCGGTCGCGATGGACCGCACTTCCGCGGTGGTGTAGCCGAGCCCGGCCCCGAACGGATACTGCGGCCGGTGCGCCGTTTCGCTGAAATCCGTGTGGATCCGGTCGGTGTATTTGTGGTCGTACGGCGTGTGGGACGACGGATGCCGCGGCCACGTGAAGGGCAGCCGGCCGCGGGGATTGAAGTCGCCTGCCAGCAACCCTGCGATCGCGTCCCCCCCGGCATCGCCCGGCAGGTAGGCCATCACCACCCCGTCCAACAGCGGTTCCACCGCATCAAAGGTTCGCGGCCGGCCCGCGAGGAAAACCGCCACCACCGGCGTACCCGTTGCAGCCACCGCACGCACGAGGTCGAGCTGCGCCGTTTCGAGCGAGAGGTCTTCGAGGTCTCCCGGCTTTTCCGTGTAGGTCTGCTCTCCGAGGAACACCACCGCCACGTCCGGGCGGGCCCGCTTGCAACTCGCGGCTGCAGCCGCCACCGCCGCCGCGTCCGCCCCGAAGGCCAGCGGCGCATGCACCGCGCCGGGGAACCGGGCGGCCACCGCCTCCCACGCCGTCCGTGCGGTTTTGCTGACGTGGGCCGTGTCCGCCCCTTGCCACGTTCCGGTCCAACCGCCGTTGAGCCACTGCACGCCGTCTGCCGTAGGTCCGCTGACCCACACCTTCGCACCCGCGGCCAGCGGCAACACCGGGGTGCCCGCCTTGCCGTTTTTCAACAACGTCAGCGACCCTTCCGCCGCAGCCCGTGCGGCTTTGCGCGCTGCTTCCGGGTTGTGCAATGCGGCTGCTTTTTCCCAGCCCAGCGGGTCCGAGAACAGGCCGAGGTCGTACTTCATGCGCAGGATGCGGCGGACGCTCTCGTCGATGCGCGCCTCCGAGATGCTTCCTTCCCGGACCAACTCCAGGAGCAGGCCGGGAAACTCCGTGTCGGTCGGCACCATGGCGAGGTCGATGCCCGCATCCACGGCCAGCTTGATGGCGGCTTTGTAGTCCTTCGCCACGCGGTGGCGGGTCACGAGGTAGCGCACATCTTCCCAATCGGTCACGACCACCCCCTCGAACCCACAGCGCACGCGGAGCATGTCTTGAAGCATCCACGGATCGGAATGCACGGGAATGCCGTTGATTTCACCGCTGTTGACCATCACCGCCATCGCCCCGGCGGCCACGGCGCGCTCAAACGGCGGCAGGTGGTGCGAAAGCAGCAGGCGCTCCGGAAGCCAGCTCGCCGTGCGGTCCTTGCCGGAAGCCGTCGATCCGTAGCCGAAGAAGTGCTTCAACGTCGCGCCGAACGGCACCGGGCCTTCTTGGTAGCCGCGCACCATGGCCTCGCCGTGGTCTGCAACGGCCCGCGGGTCCTCGCCGAACGTCTCCCAAAACCGCGGCCAGCGCGGGTCCCTCCCCAAATCCAGCACGGGCGAAAAGTTCCACGGGATGCCCGCAGCGCGCACCTCGAGGGCGGTGTGCCCGGCGAGTTCGCGGACGAGGGCCGTGTCCCACGCGGCGGCCAGGCCGATTTGTTGGGGCGTCAAAGCCGCATCGGCGGTGTAGGTCGCGCCATGAATGGCGTCGATGCCATACAGGACCGGAATTCCGGTCGGCTTTTCCTCCGTGGCGATGCGTTGGATTTCGCGGATGAATCCGCGCCAAACTTCCGGTGGATAGCCGTGCCCGCCGCAGTTCAGGATGCTGCCCACGCGCAAATCCACCAGGATGCGCCGCATCTCCGCCGTGTCCAGCGTGTGCGGCTCCACCGACGCATACGTTTCGCCCACCAGCAGCATGTCGAGGGTGAGCTGCGTCATTTCGCCCACCTTGTCCTCGAGGGTCATGGTGGCCAAAACCGAATCCACGAACGCCTCCCGCGCCGCGTGTTCGCCGGCGGTTTCAGGCGCGGTGCAGCCGCCGATCAGGGCCGCAATGCCGGCCGCCGCAGCCACCGGCCTCCAGGATGAAAGGGAATCAATCCACATGGTTCCAGCGAATGGAAGTAAAGGTCACTTGCCCCGCCGTGCCCGGAGTCGCCTCGAGGGTGAGCTGCCGGATGCGGCGCGGGTCGACGCGGGCCGCTGCGAAGTCGAAGTCCTCCAGCGGAATACGGGCGATGAAGTGCCCAGGAGTTGCGGGGTCGGGGGCCGCGTGGTCGGCGAAGGGGACTGTGGCGCGGGCGCCGTCCCAGCCTTCCAGGCCGACGCGGAGGGCGGGGGACGCAGCCGCGGGAGCGGGTGCGTCGGCCGCCCGTGGGGCGAGGGTGTACCGGAGTTCGAGGGCGGCGCCGGGTGCCGCCGTCAGGTCGATGGCCCGCCAGTCCGTCCAGGTGACGCCGCAGCGCAGCTGGCGGCCGTCGCCGCAGGCGGACGTGGACGCGCCGGGGTCGGGCTGGGCGTCCCAGCGGAGCGTGAGGCCGTCCGGGCCGGTGCTGTAGGTGCGGCACGAGAAGGTGCCGAGGCCCCAAAGGCCGGGGCTGCCGGGACGCCACACGTCGGCGGTAACCGGGGCAAGGACGGTCCGGCTTTCCGGGAAGGCCGAACGGTCGGGTGCCGGACGCGGTTTGCGCGCTCCGATTTCGAGGGCGTCGATGAGCACCGCGCCGGAACCTTGGAGCTCCAGGACGAGCTGCTTGATGTTCGTCGCGTCGCACGTTTGGCCCGCAAAATCGAACGCATCCAGCGGAATGAACGCCTCCTGCCACTCCCCGTCCAGCGGATAGCGCTCGAGGCAATGCGTCCCAAAAACCGCCGACGCCATGCGGCCGGAATAGTCCTCGAGAAGCAAGATGATCAGCGGCACACGCGCCTCCTCCCCGACTGCGCGGATGCGCAAACGCAACTCCCCGCGGCCGATGTACGGCGTAAGGTCCTTCGGCAGCCACGCATTCCACCCGATGCCCATCCCGGTCCACGTGCACGCCGACGCATCCCATTCCAACCGCAGGGCCGCCTGGCCCTCTGCCGCACCCCCTTTGACTTCGCGCAAGTCTTTGCAAGCACTCTTCTCTAAGCCCCACGCATCGGTCGTTCCGTCGGTGTACACCGGCATCGTGCGCAGCGGAGCCGACTGCGCCGTCGCAACCGTGTAGGGCGTCCGAACGTCCTCGAGCGCAAGCGGTTTCAGCGTCATTCCGCAGCCCGCGGCCAGCACCGCAAGCCCCGCAGCTGCGCAGCCCCGCACTCCCCTCAGGGCTGCCATGGCGTGTACACGGTGAAGTTCAAGTAGTCCAACCCGTGGCCGACAAATCCCGTCGTTTGTTCTTTTGCCAGCAGCAAAAACTCCACTTGCAAGACCCGGTCGAGGTCCTGCCGTCCGGTCGCATCGTTGTTGCCATAGCCTCCGATGGTGCTACGCAAAAATGCATCCGCCCGGATGCTCACCACCTTCCACCCGACCCAATCCACGACCACCTCCGCATTGTAGGCCCCTTCCGAGAACCGGTCGTACGTGCCGTCGAGGTTGTCGTCTTCCTTCAGGCCCACTTGCAGCCGGCTGTTGCCGTCGCCGAAGCCGTACACCAGCGCGTTGAAGTACACGTGCTCCGGGTTGAGGGTGCCCAAATCCAAGTACACATCAGAGGCTGACGTGGCGGAAGCCGCATTGACCGCCGCCCCGCAAATGAAGATGTTCGCCGGCGTGTGGTTCGCCGACATCACCCAAAAGCCCGAACCCTGCGCCGGTTCCACCGTCGCGAACGAAGGGGGGCTCGTGAACAGGTTTTGGTAGTACGTCCCCGTGGCGCGCAGGTTCGTGCTCACGGGTTCCGTGAACGCGGAAATCGGCTGCGCCGCATTCTCGAAGTCACTCAGCACGAGCGCCACCTCGGGGGCCTGGCGCACCCCGAGGACTTCCACCGTGTCCCCCCACAACGTGTCGGGGTAGTGCACGAACGTCAACCGCGTGGCGCACGGTTCTGCCCCGAAGAGGGGAGCAAAGGTGATGGTCCCGTCCCACTCGGCCACCGCCGCGGTGATGTCCCGCTCGCGGCCTTCGATGAGCTTGCGCGCACCGGACTCGAGTCCGATGATTTCCAGCCGCCAATCCGTCCGAATGGACAACTTCGCCCGGAACCCCACGCGTTCACCCGCCGAGAAGTCCACTGTGGCGCGGTCCGCTTCGAGCCCTTCCAACACCGCGAACGGGCCGTAGAGGTCTTGGAGTTCGGGGCCTTCGATTTCAGGCTTTGCGCATCCGAACGCCCCGGCCACCACGAATGCCACCGCAGCGGCGTAGGTGAATTTGGTCAAGAAACTCATTGTGCGTTCGTTAGAAGTACAAGGTATAGAGGAAAGACCACTGGCTCCAGGCGAAGGTGCCCGGCGCCGCTGCATCGTCCACCCACTGCATGCGGTACTGCACATTCAGGCGGGACGACGGCGTGAAGCGGTACATCGCCCCCGCAGTGGCCAGGAGCGCCGTGTACGTGGTTTCGAACCGCGTGAAGTCGGTGATCTGGTCGTAGCCGTCGCGGACGGCGAGGTAGTCGGTTCCCCGGCCCGCGACCGCCAACACTGCCGCGTGGAGGGCTGCGTCGGGTTCCGGTTCCCACTGGAGGCCGAGCTCAGCTTGGCCGCACGTCCAATCCACTTCGCCGATGCCGTCGAAGCCAGGGCCGAGGTCCGAGAGGCCGGGCCGGGCCGTCCGTTCTGCGCGGAGCGAGCCGTCGATGCGAAGCGGTTTGCCCGAAGCCGGCACGGTGTGGCTGCCCGTGGCTTGGAGGGAGGCCATGCGGCGCCGTTCCGAGATGCCTTCGCCCACTGCCTCTTGGGCGAGGGCCGCTTCAACAGCGACGCTGCCGCGGGTCCAGGTGGTGAGGAGGGTTTGGCGGTTTGGGGTGGCAGCGCCGTACGGAGCGACCGCGCGGTAGATCGGCGAATACGCCTGCAGGCCGGGTGCGATGGCGGCACGGTACACGCCCGGATCTTGCAGCAGGTCCGCGGGGGTCAGCAACCGCACCACTTCGCGGTTCGTGACGAAGGGCCAAACCGCAGCCGAAGCCCCGAAGTCCGTGCGACGGCTCTGCGCCCCCGGGCTCCGGAAGCCCGAAGCGACGTGGCGCACGCCGAATGCAAGCGCCCCGTGGTGCCCTTTCCGCCGCGTCCACACCTCTCCCGCTTCCGCCAAATCGGCCTCGGGCGCATCCACCAGCCCCGCATACGAACGCCGCGAAACGCCGGCTTCCGCCTGCCACGTCCAGCCGGCAAGGAGCGGCCCCGAACCGTCGAGCGTATGCACCGTCGTCGTGCCGGCTGCTTCCGAGAATTGGGCCGTGCTGGCCACGTCGAACAACGAAACGCCGCGGTATCCGATGCGCAAACTGTCCCGGGTGCCCACGGCCTCCCAAACGCCGAGGAGCCGGTCGGGCGTGAAGAAATAATCGGTGCCGCGGTTCTTCGCGAGGATGCCCCGCACCGCCACTTCGTCGAACGGGCGCACCGCAAGCACCGCGTCGGCATCGATTCCTTGCTGCCGCCACATGCCCCCACGATAAAAACGGTCGTAATCCACCCAATCGCTCCACACCCGCAGCATTTCCGGATGTCCACCGCCCAAGTCGGTGTTGTCATTCGCCAAGGTCAGCGGGGTCAAGCGGAGGTCCAAATCCCCCATGCGGTAACGCACCACCCCGCGTATCAACCCGCGGGCATACAACTCGCGCACCCCGAAGCCCACGCCTTGGCCCCAGAACCCGTCCAAACTGCTCGTCACCCGGGTCACGGCCACCACCTCGGTCGAGGCATCCGGGCGGGCGATGACGCCGAAGTCAAACACCGCCGCACCGCTCATGACCCGTCCCGGCGTCACCGTATCGCCTTCGGCCAAGCTGCCGCCCAGGGCGTCGTGTTGCATCAAAAACCGCCCCGCACCGGTGAAGCTCACCTTCGGGACTTGGGTTTGGCCTGCAGCGCAGGCCGCCCATCCGCATGCGCAAATCGCCATCCACCGTGCAGCCTTCGTGCTTGCTCGCGCCATCAGAAAAAGAATTTGAATTCAACGGTCGTCTCCGTGCCTCGGATCCGATCGGCGGTGAAGTAATCGTCTGTTTGGGCAAAGCGCCGGTGGCGGATGTACAACCCCGAGGTGGCCGACACCTTCAAATCGAGGCCCACCCCCACATGGGCCGATCGCTGCAGGACCGCGCCATTCGCCGCGAAGGCCGCTCCCGCCCAGCTTGCACCGGGCAAAGCGGTCCCCGAAAGCCCCGTCGACGCGAAAGGCGTCCCAGGCTCCAACCGTGCCCCTGCAGTTTCTCCGGAAGGCTTCAAATACAGCAAGTTCGCCGTGGCATCGCCCCCTTCGATGCGCTCCCGCCCGAACGTGAACGACGCATCGATGGCACGGGTCAGCCGCACGAACGCGTCGAGCTCCATGTACACGGCACTCACATAGTAGTCCCCGCCGCGCCCCGGCAACCAAATCCGACGATCGGCCGCTGCGGCCCACGTGGCAACCCCGTTCAACACCACGGGATGTTCCGTTTTCTCAGCGAAACGGGACGTGGCATGGAGTTGGACCGTTGAAAACCCGGTCAGCGTCCGCGGCAGGCCCGTGGCCGGATCCACCTCGGTGATGAACAGGTCTTCGGAAACGCCACGGTAGAAGGAGCTCCAGCGCCGGTACGGGCCGACAGACGAGGCAAAGGCCACAAAGCGGCTCATCGGAAGCCCGCTGATCTTGTGCCCCACCGCGATGCGGTTTGTCATCACTTCCAGCTCGCGCGACGAACTCCAGCCCACGTTGAACCGCAGCGCCTTTGCTGGGCGCAACCAGGCATTCCCCTGCAGGCCCCAGCGGTTCGAGGCCGCATGGCCCACGTCCTGCAAGCTCCCTCCGAATCCGGTTGCGCCGCCGCCCGCCACCGCCGCGGCGTCGGTCCCCGGAACGGCCACCCCTGGGCTCGCGAAGTTGGCAAAGGGGTTGATGAACTCAGGATCAATCCGGTACACATCCAGCTCCCACGGAACGTACTTCCCCGAACGCTTCACGCTGCCCCGCATAGCCCACCCGGTGCCGGTGGTCCCCGACCCGCGCCCCGCCTCCCCTGCTCCCGACCACACGTCCCGCGCCCAGCTTCCGTCGAGGGTGTTCAGAACGAGCCGCGTCGGGCTTCCGTCCAAACCAGGGCCGAAGTCGTGGACGACGGTGTTGAGTCCCACCGAGCCCGCTGCCCCGGGTTTCCAGCGCAGCCGTCCCCCCGCTGTGTAGCGTTCCGTGGGGTCGCCGAACACCGAGGTCGCAGGTGTTTTCCCCCACAGCACACGCCCTTCAACGC